>ERZ1034984.232-NODE-232-length-63075-cov-25.657664_pt1 | contig 63075 bp, 41 predicted proteins | sample MGYA00520589_ERZ1034984 | MGnify/ENA primary metagenome ERZ1034984 (study PRJEB33766, sample SAMN09781790) | gut metagenome | biome: gut microbiome | host: Homo sapiens | place: Madagascar | study: EMG produced TPA metagenomics assembly of the PRJNA485056 data...
CCGCGCTCAACATCAACGCGTCCCAGACCTGGAAGGCGGGCGACGATGCCGCCGTGGAAACCGGGGCCGTCACCCTTGCGGACGGCGTAGTCTGGACCAACAACGCGGATGTGACCGTCACCTCGCTGCAGGGAGGCAGCCTTGTTCTCGGCACGGGCGCAGCTCTCACCTGGAATGCGGCAGGCCAGACGCTTGAACAGACCACCGACATCACGGGACCCGGGACTTTTACCGTCAATGCGGCAGCGTTCTATGCTAACGGCAAAGCCGTCACGCTGGGAGGAACAGTCGGCAACGTCTACGGCAGCGGCCTCACCGGTACATCCGTCGATTCCGTGGAGCTCTCCATCGCCGGAAGCATGACCGGCAATGTTTACGGGTTGGCCTCCGGTGCCGCGGTTACGGGTTCGGTTACGGTCAATCGCAGCGCCGACAGCATCGGCAGCAGCTACAACACCCAGCTGGCGCAGAGCAACAACACGATCGGAGCGGTCCGGGCGGATGCCGACTATTCGGCGGTCATCGCAACTCTCAACTATACCGGCGGCACCCACCAGTATGGCGGCCGGATCGGTTATGGAGTCGATTCCGTGATCTACGGCAGTACTCTGCTGAGCGTTTCCGGCAATACCCGCTTCGAACTCGATACCAAAACCAATCCCGGCTGGGGCGACCTGCTCACCGGCGGTTACTGGGCCGCGAGCCGTTCGGTGATCCATGGCAATACGGCAGTGGAAATCACCGGCGCGGCGTCCGTCGGCAAAGCGGCGGATAACACCAACACGAACGACTGGGGCGGCAATATCATCGGCGGCAGCGGCGGTGAAGTCAAAGGCGACAGCCGTGTCCTGATCGATACGACCGGCGAAATCAACCTCGGCGGCAGCAGCATCATCGGCGGCGGAAGCTGGAGCGGTACGGTGCGGAATTCCAGTGTGACCATCAATAACGGCACAGTTTCGATCTACCGGATCAAGGCTTCCAACGGCACCTATGAGGAACATGCCAAGCGCGGCATCTACGGCGGCAGCTACGGTAACGCCACCACCTCGGAAAATGCTTCGATCACGATCAACGGCGGAGTTTTCAACGGTATTCTCTTCTATGCGGGAAGCCAGGTCACCAATGTGAAGAACGCCACGATTACGATCAACGGCGGTGTGTTCAACAATGCGGCAATCACTGATTCCGCCGCTGCGGCAGCCCTCGGAAAGACGGAACTGGAAACCTGCTTCGACGGCACCCGCGACCGCGTGACCGGAGAGAGCGTGCTGGAACTCAATGTCGCGAGCTTCGGAGCCAAGGTGCAGAATTTCCATATCGTCCGGATTCTGGCCGATGTGACTCTGTCGAGCGAACTGGTCAATATCGACAGATTCGATATCGCAACCGGTAAGCAGCTGACCTTGAATACCGATGCACAACTTACCGGCCTGACCGGCGGTTCCCTGAATATAACCGCCGGAAATACCCTGACGCTGGATGCGGCCAATGCCGATCTTACACTCGGCTCGGACGTCACCGGCGACGGCAAGTTCGTGATCACGAACGGCAAGACGGTATACGCCGCCGGCAGGAACATCACGCTGAGCGACAGCTCGGTGAACATGATCGCCGGAGCCACCTACTCGCCGGGTGCAGGAAAAAGCAAGGACTTCGCGGAAACCAACCTGACGTTGAACAATGTGACCGCGGCCTCTTCCGTTTACGGCGGTTCCTATTATACCGACCATGTCGGCACCGCCAACCTGACCATCAACGGCGGCACTTACAACGGCCGGGTGGTCGGCGGTTCCACCTGCGACGACTATAACGAGAACATCGTGGTCGACCGCACCAACGTCGTAATCACCGCCGGAACCTTCAAGCAGGAGGTCTACGGCGGCGGCAATGCGGCCTCGACAGTGAAGGCCGGCAGCAGCCTGACCATCTCCGGCGGCACTTTCTCGAACTCGGTGTTCGGCGGCGGCAGCGGCAGGTCCGTGGTCGGCGACTGGGAACTGGTCGACGGCATTGCGGTGGAAAAGGCCGGTTCGCCGAAAGCGGACAGCAGCCTGACCATCACCGGCGGCACTTTCAACACCAACGGCGCCACCGGCGGCGTTTACGGCGGCAACGCCCACGGTTTCGTGACCGGCAACGCCTCCGTGACCATCACCGGCGATGGCAAGGTCTCGATCCGCGGCCCGGTGGTCGGCGGCAACAACGCCTCCAGTCCCTCCGGCCGGGCGGCCAACTACATCGGCGGCAATACCTATGTGACGATCGAAAACGCCAACGTCGTGATCGCGGGCCATGTGTTCGGCGGTTCCAGCAGCCAGAAGTACGATGAGGCGGGCGGTTCCGCGACGCTGGTCAAGGGCGACAGCCATGTGACCATCACTGCCGGAACTGTGCAGAGCGCCAGCGGCAGCACCGGCCGGGTCTACGGCGGCGGCTGCGGCATTGAAGGCGGCCTCTCCGTAGTGGAAGGCACCGCCTACGTGACGATCGGCACCGAGGGCGTCGCGGATGCCGAAAACAAGTTGAACGTCCAGAACGTCTACGGTTCCGGCAACAGTTACAGCAGCGTCGGCAATGCGGTGGTCGAGATTCACGACTCCGTCAACCGCGCTTATCTGGCCGATGAAAACGCCGTGATCAAGGGTACTGCTTCGATGACCGTGACCGCGGACATCCGCAACGGCGTCGCCGCCGTGCTCGGCGGCGCGAAGATCGGCACGGCGACCACCGGCGTCAACACGACTGAAATCGTAACCGTGAAAATCTCCGGCGACCAGAGCTGCTTCCACGTGATGGGCAGCGGCAACGGTGCGGCGGTCTACGGCAGCATGGGGCTTTACCTTGACGGCGCGAACCTGCTGCTGGCCAACGACACCAGCCCCGCCTGGAGTGAACTGCTGGTCGGCGGTTTCTACGGCGAAAGCACCGGCGAAGTGTTCGGCGACGCGCTCGTATCGATCGCCAATTCCACGATCGCGACGAAAAACACCTCTAAGAAGGGGAATATCGTCGGCGCGGGCGGCGGTACGGTCCACGGCACCAGCCGGGTCATGATCGGCGACAACGTCGATCTGGTCTGCAAGGATATCGCCGCCGGCCCGAGCTGGAAAGGTTCGGTCGGCAACTCCGAGCTTGTGATCGACGGCGCCAATACTTCGGTGACGGCCACTTCGATCAGCGGCGGAGCGTTCGGCAGCGGCAGCACGGTCCTCGGCGATTCCTCGGTCACGATCAATGCGGGAACCGTAAACGTGGACACGATCAGCGCGGCAGGCCGGGTATGGCTTCTGGGTGTATATGGAACGGTGGGCGGAAACGCTGCCGTGACGGTCAACGGCGGTTCCATCACCGCGACGACGATTCACGGCGGGCGCAATACTGTGACAGGAACAAGTTCCTTCATCTTCAATGATGCGACGGTATTCGACGTTTCCACCATCAAAGCGTTCGATGTGATCGAAATCAACAAGAACGCAATGACCTTCCAGAACCTGTCGGATATCGGAGAAATCCGGTTCGGCGCCGGAGTCACGGAGGTTGTGTTCAACAACGTCACCTTCGATGGTGAAAGCAACACGCTCGACCTGACCGGCCTCCAGGTTTCCGCCGCGAAGATCAGCATGGGAGCCGGAGACGACGTGCTGAAGCTCGGTACGGGCAGCAAGCTTACCGGTACGGTCGATCTGGGCGCCGGGAAGAATACGCTGTCGATCGTGAACGGCGCGGATTACAGCGGCGCGACTTTCTCCGGTGTGACCCGGCTGGAAGTCGGAGCCGGTGCGACCGGAACCATGGCGATCGACAATCTGGTCGGCGGAGTGGAGGAACTCTGCATCAGCCTGGACGGCCGCAGCTACGACAGCACGGAAGCGGCGGTCAGCGTCACCGGGGCGCTGGATTCGAGCCTGTCGATTTCGATCGAAGTCCCGGCGGTCTGGGGCGGTGCGGAGAGCGCGAAAGAGATCATCCTGATCAGGAACCTGACCGGTTCGACCGGCGGGCTCGGCATCGACGGCATGACGATCACCGTCTTCGGCAAGCTCGGCAAGATTTCCGGCGAACTCGGTTCCGCGCAGGTCGGCGGAGCGGCCACGGTCGACTTCGGCATGGGAGCGAACTGGGGCCTCAGGCTCAACGGCAACGGCGACCTGGTGTTCTACAACGATATGCCCCAAACCATGGCTGCGTTCAATGAACCGTCGATCGCCTCGGCGATGAACTGCCTCGCGACTGAGAATATCGTTTCCGGCTGCGGCAGCACGCTCGACGCGCTGAACCTCAACCTGGACACCGACGACAAGAAGCAGCTGGCGTAAGCGACAACCAAAACAAAGGCTCCGGGAAACCGGAGCCGGAATCATACTAAGGAAAAGAAAAATGGAAAAATTCGACTATGAACGTCCCGAACTGATCGAATTCAGTGACTGGAACGGCATTCAGGGATCCGAAAGCTCCGGCACCGGCGGAGAAGGAGACGGGCAGCCCTGATTCCGGGGCTTAGTTCATATCCGGGCGGCAACAGTTTACCACTGCTGCCGCCCGGATATTTTTTCTGTTATCTTTGTTTGATCGGAAATCAGGGTGTAGCCGCTTGCCGGGGGGCAAGCACTCCGACATTCATCACGGAGTCGGCGATGCGCCCCTGACGGGCGGATGCGACGACGCCGGTGATCTGCGCTTTGGCGCTCTCTCCGCTGGGAGTTACATGGAAGGTCGCCACGATCTTCTTTTCTTCTCCGGGAGCGATGGTGAACGGAATTGATTGCGGTTCACACTTCCAGTTTTCGGGTAGTTGAAGCGAGGCTGTGCCCCGTTCCGTTTCACTGCCGAGGTTGGTGAGCCGGAGGTGGACCGGATAGGGTTCTCCGGCCTTCAAGGTCGCGGAAAGGTTCGGCTTGTCGAAGACGGATTTGCGGGCCGGATGCTTCTTTTCCGCCGGAAGTACCGCCTGAATCAGGGTTTTCCACTTGTCGTTCGGCTGGAACTCCGCCGGAAAGAGGTTCAGGCTGAAATGCTCCGCCTCCCGCAGCAGCTCCGGGGCGGCTCCCAGCACGAATTGCGGGTAGTCGTCGAGCCGGAGGGTCAGGAAGCCGTTGTCGGTTCTGACTTTGCGCCGGTTGCCCATCAGGTCCGCGACTTCAATCTCGGGAACGCCGACCCGGAAACGAACCGGCAGCGGCTCCGGTTCCCGTTCCGCCGGAAAACCGTTCCACAGCAGCGAGGTTCCCGGCTTCTGGTCTTGCCATGCCGGGGTGTCGATCGCTTCGGCTTCGACCTTCTGCCGGTAGAGGGTGGCCCAGCAGGCCAGCAGCGGGCGGTTCTCCGGGGTGCGGAAGGCGCGGATGTAGACATAGGGTTTCAATTCCGGGTTCCGGCTGCTTTCGACGGTTTCGCGGTCGGCGGCGAGCAGCTCCTTTTCCAGCCCCGGCGTGGCCTGCCCGAACCAGGAGCGGCTGAATTCCGCGTCGCGGTCCATCGCATTGGAAATCCGTCCCGGCGACAGCAGTTCCCCGGCGTATCTGGCGCCGTCAAGCAGCCGGGTCATCGCCGCGTAAGCCGGGTAGGCCGGGCGCGGCTGGCCGTATTCGGTGATTCCGAAGCCGCCGTAGCTGTCGACGGTGAACCACATCTTGTTGGAGAGGCCGTAGGCGAGGGCCTGCAGATAGCTGCGGACCATGAAGGCCGCCGCGATGCCGCTCTCCGAAACCGAGCGCAACGGGTACTTCTCCACGCGGCGGTCCGGGTGGCGCGTCAGGTAGCCGTTTTCGCTGTCGTAGACCGGCTTGGCTCCGAAACGGTCCATCAGGCCGCGCAGCAGCGTGACCCGGTCGTGCAGCCAGAATTCGCGGGTCATGGTGTTGTTGACCTCAGGCGCGCGGGGGAAGCAGTGCAGATGCACAAAGAGCGCGTCCATGTAGTCCCACGCCCCGTTCTGCTGGAACTCCTCAAGCCAGTGGATATCCACTCCGGCGATGCCGCTGGAACCGACCTGCAGCGCCGGATCGTGCTGTTTGAGTTTTACGTATTCAATCTTCATCTCCTCGGCGAAGTCGACGGGCAGCCGGCGGGCGTTCACCTCGTTGGCGGCTTCGGTCAGCCGGAAGGTGCCGGGAGGCATCCGCAGGCTTTCGGCGGCCGACGGCACCGGTTCGAGCTGTCGGACGGCCTGCTCGCGCAGGTAGGCCGCCGCCTGTTCCGGCGTGTAGACGCCGCTTTCCGGCAGGGCGGGTACGGCGGCACCTTCCGGCAGGATCGGCCAGGCGCGGCGGATCATGCTCATGCCGATCCACTCCATCAGGTCGAGCTTTTCGACGGTCTTGCGGTTCCAGGGGTAGAGGATGCCGCCGAAGATCGAGCCTTTTTTGAACTTCCGTTCCGTCGGGGGCAGGATACAGAAGCTCTGGCGCAGCGGAGCGGCGTCCGGCAGGTCGAGCCGCAGCTCGAAGTAGCCGTAACGGTCGACCGGCAGGGGAACGGCCTGCTCCGTCGCTTTGCCCGGCTCCGCCGCCAGTTTCAAGGCGGGGGAAGCGATCAATCCGCCGCGGTGGTCGCGGATCTCGAAGCGGGTGTCCAGTTTCAGCGGGCGGCCGGTCCGGTTCAGCAGCCGGAACACCGCCTCGCGCCGGTCGCCGTCGAGGATCACGTTGCAGTAACGCTGAAATTCAAAACGGGCCTGCACCGGCTGCTTCGACAGGCGGCTGAACACCGGCGGCCTGCCGCAATACGGGGTCAGGGCAAGCACCAGATTCAGGCGGTGTTCGCCGTCCTTTCCGGGCCACTCCAGCCGGGTGGAGCTGTTTTTCTGTTTGCGGTTGTAGGAGAGCTGCAAAGGAGGATCGGATTCCAGCCGCAGTCCGCAACTGCCTCCTTCCGGCCCGTTGTCGGCGGCGGAGCCGAGCAGCCGCAGCTCCTCCCGGGGATACGAGAAGATGAGCCGCTGCCGGAAAATCTCCTTCATATCTCCCCGGTAGCGGCCGTCGAAACTGATCTTGAGCCACTCCGGATACGCTTCGATCACGCCGGTGAGGGCGACCCGCCCGACCTGCGGGCCGGTGAAGCGGTATTCAAACCGGATCACGTCACAGTCGGGCCGGCGTTCCGTCTCCACCGCCCGGAAGCCGCCGGTGCGGAAGAAAAAATTCCAATCCTTGTCCGCCGCATCGAAACTGATCCGGCTCAGAAAAGGGGCGAACGTGCCGTCCGGCTGCCGGATGGAGACGGCGATGCTCCGGCTGTAGTCCAGTTGGTAATCCTTGCCCTGATAAAACTTCGGCTCGGCGGCATTGCCGCAGAAAACAGCAAAAATGATAAAAAGGAATGCAAACTTGCGCATGGCGGAATCTCCTGATCGTTCAGCGGCCGAAACAGTCGCGGTCGGCGGCGAGCCAGCTGGTGTATTTGCGGTATTCGACATGGCCGTCGCAGAAGCCGCCGATCGCTCCGCCGGCATGCCGGTCCGAAAAGCTCTGGGCAAGCGTGATGCTCCACGGGGTCGCCAGGGGGGAATAAAACGAAATGCTGCCGCGGGTATCGCCGATGAGCACACGGGCGGAGGCGTCTTTGACGCGGGAGAGCTTGAGCGAATGGTTGTAACCGACTCCGTAGGTCTGGCTGGCGTAGATGCCGAACTGCCCGGATTCGGAGACGGCGGATGGACAGATGAAAACTCCGGTCCGGCTTTTGCCTCCGGCTTCGCTCTCCCAGCTTTTGGGGGCCGGCAGGTAGTTGCCGCGCACCAGCAGATTTGTCCACCAGTTGTTGTTGCGCGACGGGTTGGTGCCGGTGAAACTGACGGCGAGATTCAGCGGCGGGGTATTGTCGCCGAAGTCCCCGGCATACATCAGGATTCCGGCCATCACCTGTTTCTGGTTGGCGGCGCAGTTGCTCTGCTGCGCGTGCATCCGCGCCTTGTTGAGAGCCGGCAGCAGCATCCCGGCGAGAATCGCAATGATTGCCACTACCACGAGCAGCTCAATCAGCGTAAATCTTGCGGTAGTCGGCCTTAAGCGGCGGTATGCGGGGGGCGTATCCGCCTCGTGCCGCGTCCCCTGCGTCCGGCAAGGTGCCGGTGCCGGGTACGGGGCGGTCGACAGGCGGAGGCGCGGTCGGCCGGCGGGGAAGGAAGATCCGCAATAACGTGAAGTTGTCTTCCCGCTTTTCTGCGGAAAAACAACTTCACGTTTTTGCTCCGACTTGCCGCTTGCAGAGCATTGGCCAAGGCGTGAGAGCTTGCGGGGAATATGTGAAAAGTTGAGGATGTTTGGTACGGGGAGAGACGCGGCGCAAGTCGCCGCTTTCTCTCCCCCGAACCCCTCTCTTTCCCGCAGAGCGGCATATGGAGACCGATTGCATATTTTATAAATAATATTCACGAGCAGCTCAAGCAGCGTAAATTGGAGACATGCCGTCCTCAACGGAGCTGCGGGGGAAGGCGGAGGTATGATGCGTGCGGTTCGAGTGGGATTCATGGGGAGGCTCCTTTATCTTGTGTGCCGGTGACTTGACTTATCTATGCGGAATGCTTTCCCGGTCGACTATGACCGCCGGGTATCTGCGTTCGCGCTGCCGGGGCAGGTTCCCCGCGAGGATGTCGAGCGCGTCGCGGCTCATCGCGGTGAAATCAGTCCGGGTGCTGGACAGCGCGGGCGTACAGTCCTGCAGGATCGGATCGTCGCCGTGGGCGAGGATGCCGACCTCCTCCGGGACGCGGATGCCGTGCTCCCACAGCACCCGCCGCCCCGCGAATGCGCCCGCTGACCCGATGTAGATCAGTCCGGTGAGTTCGCGTTCGCGGATTTCGCCGAGAGAGTCGAGGGTGACTTTGCGGCTCGCCTCGCGGCTGCTCTCCCACGATTTGATCGCGCCGGAAAGCAGGGTCAGTTCGATGCCGGATTCGGCGGCGGCCTCCTGGGCGCCCGCGATCATCTGCTGCGGAATCGTCCCGTCCGGAACGGCGCGGATGAAGCCGATCCGCCGGTGTCCTTTGTCGCGGAAGCAGCGGATGCAGCTTTGCCCGTTGGCGCGGGCGTCCGGAAGCAGCAGCGATACGTTGTCCGGCAGTTCGTCGTAGGTGAAATAGCTGTCGAGGATCACTGCGGGGCAGGGGAGAGCGCCGAGCTGTTCGAGCACTCCGTCTTCGAGATGATCGGCGGAGGACATCAGCACCACGCCGCGCAGGTTTTCCGTGCGGGCCACGTCGCGGAGCAGGCCGGAGCGGTCGCTGTCGCGCTGCAGCCGGTAGTTCCGCGCGGTGAAACCCAACTGCCGGGCATAGGCGTTCAAGGTGTGTTCCATCTGCCAGATCGTGCTGGCGAAGTAGTCCACGCACAAAAATGCGACGTTGCCGCGCCCGGCCTCCTCCGCCGGGGGACGGACTGTAAACGGCGCGGCCCCGGAACGGCTGACGATCCCGGTCCCCCGGCGGCAGTACAGGACGCCCTCCTTTTCGAGGTCGTGCACCGCCCGGCTGACCGGGGACTGCGAGGCGTGGAACCGCCGCATCAGTTCGGCAATGGTCGGCATCCGAAGGCGCGACTCCGGTTTCAGTGCTTCCGCTTTCAGGAATGCTTTGATTTCATCGTATTTCCGGGACATGGGTTATCTTCCGTTTTAACTGTCATAAAAGAACTATATTGATATTATGACCGATTTCAGTCGATTTGTCAAGGGGGGAGTGCCGTTTTTTTCGGAAAAAACGGTAAAGAGCCGCAACGGACCGGCTGCGGCGGAGAAAAAGCGGTTGCATTTGCCGGATTGGCGGAGTATACTATCCGGGACGGACACAACAGGGAGCATGATACGATGGCGCATCCGGCGGAACTGCCGACAGTGAGGCTGACTTCAAACCGGTTCTGGGGCGGGGATTTCCACTTCAGCATCTTCACGGTGCGCCATACGCCGGAGAGCCATCCGTTCCAGTACTGCCGGAATTTCTGGAAGATCATCTACGTACTCTCCGGCTGCGGCGCGGAGGTGATCGACGGCGTCGGGTACGCACTGCGGCCGGATACCCTGTTCGTGATCCATCCCGACGACGTGACCCGCTTCGAACTGGCGGGCGATTCGGAGATCGAAATCTGCAACATCCTCTTTCTGCCGGAGTTGATCGCGTTCGGCGCGCCGTTTCTGGCGGACTATCCCGATTTCATGCGCATTTTCGACCCCGCCCGGAAGCCGGAGGTCGGGCGCGAGCAGCGCGAACGGCTCTATATCCAGAAAGCGGACCAGTCCACCGCCGCGCTGATCCGGGCGATGCTGCGCGAATTCAACCAGGCGCAGGCGAACTACCGTTCGGTGATTCGCCTCCAGCTGCTCGAACTGCTGTGCCGGATCGCCCGGCAGAGCGATCGCAAAATCCGCCGCAGCCGGGGGCGGGCGGTCGCGGAACAGGCCGCCGACTTCCTCCGCGAGCACCATAGTGAACCTCTCGAGCCGGCGGCGCTGGCGGCGCGGTTCGGCGTGAGCCGCCAGTATCTCCACCGGGTTTTTTCGCGCACGTACGGGATGAGTCTCGGCGATGCGCTGCGCGACTGCCGGTTGACCGCCGCGTACCGGCAGTTGCTCGAACACCCGGAACGCACGGTTTCGGAGGTCTGTTACGGCTGCGGTTTCAACGATTTGAGCTACTTCTACCGGTTGTTCCGGGCGCGCTACGGCTGCGCGCCGGGACGGTTGCGCGGCTGACGGGGCGGGCGGAGAATTGTTTGGACTGGAGTAAACTTTTTCACGGAATCGTCCGCCCCGCGTTCCGCCGTCCAATTCTTCCATATTTTTTCTGCTATACTATATGGCGTATCGTCAATCACGGAGGTAGCCATGCAATTGAAGAATGTGACGCTCGAATTGAGCGCAAAGCCGTTCCGCGACGACAGCGACGCCGAACTCCGGCGGGTGGCGCGGAAGCTGTTCACCCAGTGGAAGCCGCTGACCGACCGGGCCGAACGGATCTCGGTGCTGCTGTGGATCGCCGACGGCAGCGAAATCCTTGAATACACCGGGAATCCCGAAGCGCCGCTGGAGTGGAATTACTGGTACGGCGTCGCCAATCCCGATCCGAATCCTCCCGCCGGTCTTTCGGAGCGGGCGTGGAAAAATACCCACCTGAGGCCGGTGAAGTTTCGCCCCGACGCCGCGCCGCGCACCTATGGCTGGCTGAAGCGGCTGATCGCGGTGCTCCGCGAAACCGGAGCCGAAATCGGCGGGAAGCCGGTCCGGGTCGGCGCGACCTTCGACAACGGCCCCGAATTCGCGGTGTCGGCGTTCAAGTACCGCAAACATCCCGAAGTCGCGCAGGCGCACACTTTGTATCCGCACAGTTTCGTGGTCTGCACCGCGGCGCTGCACGCCGATCCGCAGCCTTACGCCGGTTTCCCGGAGGGGATTCCGGAGGGGACGCCGCTCGGCGCGTTTCTGGGGCGGCAGCTCCGCTGTTTCGCGCATGACCTTGGCTATGACTACATCTGGCTCTCGAACGGGATGGGCTTCGGAGCGGAAACGTGGGGGATCACCGGGAGCTTGTTCGACAAGAAGGAGTTCCGCCCGGAAAGAGCGCCGGAAGCTGCCGCCGCGATGCTCCGCTTCTGGGAGGAGTTCACCCGCAATGCCGGCGATATTCCGGTCGAAACGCGCGGCAGCAACTTTTCGGCGGGGCTGGAGATGGCGACCGACGGCTGCCCGCTCGGCGAAATCTACCGCCGTTACCGGATTGCGCCGCCGGTCAATTCGCCGTGGGCGGCGCTGAACTTCAACACCGGCGTGGAGCTGGCGGCGTGGATGAGCCATGTCGCGGAGGCGCCGGGCGGGGAGTTTCCGTTCCGCTTCTACATCCACGATCCGTGGTTCCGCAACAGCCCGTGGCTGGACCGCTACGGCCGCGAACCGTGGGACATCTATCTGCCGCTGTCGATCGGACGGCTCGGCGCGTCGGGGAAAATCGAAAACCCGTCGAGCGTGGCGCTGCTGTCGGCGGACGATTCCGAGGGCGCAATGCCCGATCAGGTGCCGCAGGAGGTGATCCCGCATCTGCTGGACGCGCTCGATCACGGACCGGACCGGCTCGCGCCGCTGCTCTGGGTTTACCCTTTCGACGAATACGACCGGACGGTCGCCGGGGCAGGGGAGGGGGCGCGCCCGGCGCCGGTGTTCGCGGAGGAGTGGTATCTCGGCGCGGCGATCCAGAACGGGTTGCCGCTGAATACCGTGGTTTCGACCGGGAACTTCCGCAAGCTGGCGGCGGAGCGCCCGGAGCTGTTCGCGGGCTGTGTGCTGGCCGTGCCGCAGTCGGGCGTGACGCCGGAGAATCTCGCGGCATTGCGGCAGGCGGCCGCTGCCGGGGCGGAGTGCCTGTTCTACGGAGCGGCGGCCCACGCGCTGCCGGAACTGCGCGAATGGCTTGGAATCGCTCTGGCCGAACCGGTGACGGGGGAGGTCACGGTGCGGCTCGCGATGGAACAGGATCGTTGCGAAACCGGTGCCCCCGCCGCTTCGCTCCCGGTAGTGGAACAGTTCAACGCCGGCGGTCTGGCGGCGGTGCTGAAGCCGGAAGCCGGAGCGGTGGAACTGGCATCGGCGGTACGGGATGGAGCGCGTCGGCTGCTCGCGTCGGTGCGGACGCTTGAAAACGGTTCAAGGCTCGGTTTCGTGCGTGCGCTGACTCCGTGCGACCCCGAAGTGAAGCCGGGGCGTCACCTCGACCTGCTGCCGCCGTCGGAGGCGTTTCCGGTGGAACGGCTGATGCGGCTGGCGCTGGCGGAGTTCGGCTGGAAGCTGCGTTTTACCGGCTTCGAGGCGGATACGCTGCTGCCCCGGGTCAACCTGTCGCGCCATGACAATGCATTCTGCTGGTCGGTTTTCGCGCCGGATACCACGGCGGAAATGCGGCTCAATACGCCGTTCGGCGCGCCGGTGCCGGACGAGATGGAGACCCGGCTCTGCGGCGGCGACGCGCTGTGGCATCCCGGCAAATGCATGCACCGGGCCTGCCGCTGTTTCGTGCGGCAGCGGCAGGATGCGGTGATCGGCTGCAAGACGATGTGGGCGGAGTATGCCGGAGTGAAGGGAAGAATGCAGTATGCCGGATTCCGGGACGCCGAGGTGCGTTTCTTCCCGCCGGAAGGGTGCGAAGCGACGCTGGAGGTTGTGAATCCGCCCCCGGAAGACCGTTGGAATCTGCTCAGCGAGGCGCTGCTGCCGGTCGAATGGGAGGATACCCCGCACGGCCGCTGCGCGGTGGTCAGGAACGTCAATGGAACGCTCCGCTTCGCATGGTGAAAACAACAGGAGAAGCTATGGAAATGAATCTGTTGCAGGTTGCCCGCCGCAAACCGCTCACAGCGACGGTCGGGGTGATGTCGGTCGGGCTGGATACCTACTGGGAACAGTTCCCCGGCCTGCTTGAGAGGATGCGCGCCAAAAGCGTGCGCCTCTGCGAAAAGCTGTGCGCCAATCAGGTGGTCGTCCGCGATTTCGGGATGATCGACCGGGCCGAAAAGGCGTATGCGGCGCTGCCGGAAATCGAGGCGGCGCAACCGGATGTGCTGTTTGTGGATATGGTCACTTACGCGACCAGTGCGACGTTCGCGGCGATCGTGCGCAAACTGACGGTTCCGGTGGTGCTGGTTGCGCTGCAGCCGGAGGCGGCGCGGGAAAGTTCAGGTTCGTGATCGCCGAAGGCGAATCCGTGCCGGGACCGATCCCGCCGACCGGAAACACCAACACGCACGGCCGGTTCGCTCCCGATGTGCGCACCTTCCTGAAACGGTGGTGCCTCGCCGGGCCGACCCACCACTTCGCGCTCGGCGTCGGCCGTCACGCCCGCGCGATCGAACGGGTCGCCGCCACATTCGGCGTGGAGTCCGTGATTGTCACTGGGGAAAATTTCGGTTTACAAGTCACCGGATGAGAAGCTCATAGGCCATCACGCCGCCTTTGAAAAAGTTGTCCGGATGCAGGACGGCCTTGCCGTCGGGAAGCGGCTTGGGCTGTCGTTCCCCGACGGTTTCACCGGCGGCGGACAGGGCCTGAACGGTCACGGCTCCTGCAGGAAAGAGAAATCCAGCGCGTTTCCCGGTTTGGCTGCGGGGAAATCATATTGCGGCAGCGGCCGGTATTCGGCGTCATCCGGTCACGTGAAACCGCCCCCGCTGCGGAAGCTGGACGCCGGGACAAGCCAATGTGAATTGCAGCGAGGCCTGCCGGATCGCGCTGTTTTTCGTAATTAACCGCAGTCTGAACAGGTAATTGCCTTGATCGTTCCGGCGGTTTCGCGGGTCCGGTTCAGCGCCGGAAGCAGTGGGCGGCAAGGATGACGATAACTGCAATTACGATCAACAGTTCAATCGCCGTCAAAAAAAGCCCGCCGCCCCCTCGGGAATGGCGCCGGAACATCCGGCGCAGGGGACGGCGGGCGGGAAGGAGCTTCTTCAGCGCTGCCCGGCCGGTTTGAGATGGCGGTGGTACTCCTGCAGGCTGCACACCTCGAAGCGGCCGAATTCCATCTTGTCGGTCAGCCCTTCGATTGCGGCGGTCATGCCGGCCATCGTGGTGGTGACGGGGATTCCGGCGGCGAGCGCCTGCGAGCGCATCCGGGTCTCGTCGACCATCGCCTCCGCGCCGTTTTCACTGGTGTTGATGATCCACTGGACCTGCTTTTCCTGAATCAGGTCCAGCAGGTTCGGGCGGCCGCGGGAGATGCGGAAGATCGCGCGCGACTTGATGCCGTGGTTCCACAGCAAAGTGGAGGTTCCGAGCGTCGCGTAGAGGTCGAAACCGAGCTTGACCAGCCGCCGGGCCAGTTCCACCGCCTGCGGCTTGTCCTCGTCGCGGACCGACAGAAACACATTGCCGGAATAGGGCAGGCGGCTGCCCGCCGCGAGCTGGCTCTTGAGATAGGCCAGCCCGCGGTCGGGATCGATGCTCATCACTTCGCCGGTTGATTTCATCTCCGGGCTGAGCATGATGTCCACGCCCGGAAATTTCACGAAGGGGAATACCGCCTCCTTGACCGCCGTGTAGGGCAGTTCTACCTCACGGGTGAAACCGAGTCCGTCCAGCGTCTCCCCCGCCATGCAGCGCGCAGCGAGGCCCGCCAGCGGCACGCCGATCGCCTTGCTGACGAAGGGAACGGTGCGCGAGGCGCGCGGATTGACTTCGATCATGTAGATTTCGCCGTCCTTGACCGCCAGCTGCATATTCATCAGGCCGCATACGTGCAGTTCCCGGGCGAATTCCCGCGCATAGGCGCGCACCTTTTCCTGAATTTCCGCCGACAGGGTCATCGGAGGAATCACGCTGGCCGAGTCGCCGGAGTGGATGCCGGCGGGTTCGACGTGTTCGAGGATCGCGCCGATCACGGTGCGGCGGCCGTCGCTGATGCAGTCCACATCCAGCTCCACCGCGTTTTCGAGGAACCGGTCGATCAGGATCGGCTTGCCTTCCGCGACCGCGGCGGCCGCTTCCACGTATTTGCGCAGGTAGGCCTCCTTGTAGACGATCACCATGCCGCGTCCGCCGAGCACGAAGGAGGGGCGCACCAGCAGCGGATAGCCGATCCGGTCCGCGATTTCGACCGCTTCCGCGACGTTATGGGCGATGCCGGATTCCGGCTGGCGGATGCCGATTTTTTCGGAGAGCCGCTTGAAGAAATCCCGGTCCTCGGCGGCGTCGATGTCGTCGGGACTGGTGCCGATCACGTTGGCTCCGGCGGCTTCCAGCTGCCGGGCGAGGTTCAGCGGGGTCTGGCCGCCGAACTGCACGATCACGCCCGCGCATTGTTCGCGCTCGTAGACCGCGATCACATCCTCCAGCGTCAGCGGTTCGAAATAGAGTTTGTCGCTGGAATCGTAGTCGGTCGAAACCGTCTCCGGGTTGCTGTTGACCATCACCACTTCATAGCCCGCCTTGCGCAGCGCGAAGGCCGCGTGCACGCAGCAGTAGTCGAATTCGATCCCCTGTCCGATCCGGTTGGGGCCGCCGCCGAGGATCATGATGCTCTTCTTGCCGCCGGAGCCGCGGACTGGTTCGTCATATTCGCCGCAGGTCGAATAGTAGTAAGGGGTTTTCGCTTCGAACTCCCCGGCGCAGGTGTCCACCGTGCCGTAGACCGGGGTGAGTCCGGCGCGCCGGCGCGCCGCACGCACTTCGCACTCGGTTGCGTGCAGCAGAAAGGCGATCTGCCGGTCAGAGTAGCCGAACTCCCTGGCCTGCCGGAAGAGCGGCAGGTCTCCGGCCAGCGTTTCGAGCGTTCCGGCCGCGGCGATCTCCTCTTCGAAGGCGGCCAGCTCCGCGAGATGGCGCAGGAAATAGGGATCGATCCGGGTCAGTTCATGGAGCCGTTCTTCGGACCAGCCGCGCTTCATCGCGGCGCGCAGCACATAGATGCGTTCGGCGTTGGGGCGGATCAGTTCGGCCTCCATTGCCGCGTCGGACATCGCTTCATACGGTTCATCCTTGCCGTCCGCTCCGAAACCGGCCCGGCCGGTTTCCAGCGAACGCAGCGCTTTCTGGAACGCCTGCTTGAGGTTCCGCCCGATTGCCATCGCCTCGCCGACCGACTTCATCTGCGTGCCGAGCGTCGAATCGGCGGCGGGGAATTTCTCGAAGGTGAAACGCGGCACCTTGACGACCACATAGTCGAGCGCCGGCTCGAAGCAGCTCGGCGTCTCGCCGGTGATGTCGTTGCGGAGCTCATCGAGCGTGTAGCCGACCGCCAGCAGCGCCGCGATCTTCGCGATCGGGAAGCCGGTCGCTTTGGAAGCCAGTGCACTGGAACGCGATACGCGCGGATTCATCTCGATGATGATCCGCCGCCCGTTTTCGGGATTGACCGCCCACTGCACGTTCGAACCGCCGGTTTCGACGCCGATGGATTGCATCACCTTCAGGCTGTCGTCGCGCATGGCCTGATACTCGGCGTCGGTCAGGGTCTGGATCGGCGCGACGGTGATCGAGTCGCCGGTGTGCACGCCCATCGGATCGAGGTTTTCGATCGAACAGACGATCACGGCGTTGCCCTTTTTGTCGCGCATCACCTCCATTTCGAACTCCTTCCAGCCGAGCAGCGATTCTTCGATCAGCACCTCGGAGTTCAGGCTGGCCGCAAGGCCGCGTGTGACGATCGCGTCGAACTCCTCCGGGGTGTGCGCGATGCCGCCGCCGGTGCCGCCGAGAGTGAAGCCGGGGCGGATGATCAGCGGCCAGCTGCCGATCGCATCCGCGACCGCCAGCGCCTCCGCCATCGAGTGCGCCGAACCGGAGCGGGGCAGGTCAAGCCCGATACCCTGCATGGTCTGCTTGAAGAGCTGACGGTCCTCCGCCTTGCTGATCGCATCGGCGGTCGCGCCGATCAGTTCGACCTGATAGCGGTGCAGGATTCCCTTTTCTTCCAGCTCCATCGCGAGGTTCAGCGCGGTCTGGCCGCCGAGGGTAGGCAGCAGCGCGTCGGGACGCTCGCGCCGGATGATTTCGTGCAGGATGTCGCTGGTCAGCGGCTCGATGTAGGTGCGGTCTGCGAATTCCGGGTCGGTCATGATCGTGGCCGGATTGCTGTTGACCAGCACGACCTCGAACCCCTCGCGTTTCAGGACTTTGCAGGCCTGCACGCCGGAGTAGTCGAACTCGCAGCCCTGGCCGATCACGATCGGACCGGAGCCGATCAGCATGATTTTTCTGATGTCTGTGCGTTTCGGCATGATTTATCTCCCTTGCCGGTGTTGCAGCGCCGCGGCCACCAGCCCGTTGAACAGCGGGTGGGCCTTGCGGGGGCGCGATTTGAATTCGGGGTGAAACTGGCATCCGATGAAATAGGGATGATCCGCTTCGAGTTCGACGACTTCGACCAGCCGGTCGTCCGGACTGGTCCCGGTCGCGGCCAGTCCGGCTTCGGCGAGCCGGGCGCGGAAGGCCGGGTTGAATTCGTAGCGGTGGCGGTGGCGCTCGCCGGTTTCGGAAACTCCGTAAAGTTCCGCGCTGCGGCTGCCGGGCCGGAACCGGCAGGGGTAGGAGCCGAGCCGCATCGTGCCGCCCTTTTCGGTCACGCCGCGCTGGCCGGCCATCAGGTCGATCACCGCGTGGGCGGTGTCCGGATCGAATTCGGTGCTGTTCGCATCCTGCCAGCCGAGCACGTTGCGGGCGAATTCGATCACCGCGCACTGCATCCCGAGGCAAATGCCGAGAAACGGGATTTTGCGGGTCCGGGCGTATTCGACCGCCCGGACCTTGCCCGGCACGCCGCGCCCGCCGAAGCCGCCCGGCACCAGAATGCCGTCGGCTTCCTTCAGGATCAGGGCCGGATCGCCTTTTTCCAGCTCCTCGGCTTCGACCTTCAGGAACCGGATTTTCGCGTTGTTCGCGATCCCGGCGTGGTTCAATGCCTCGTAGATGCTTTTGTAGGCGTCCTGATGCTTGATGTACTTGCCGACCACCGCGATGGTGCATTCGCGCGTCGGATGGAGCACGCCGTCGAGCCACGCGAGATAGTCCGCCAGATCGAGGGTGCGGCGGTCGAGCCGGAGCAGGTCGAGGGTTTTCACGTCCAGTTCCTGCCGGGCGAGTTCGAGCGGCACCTCGTAGATGGAGTTCTGTACGTCAAGTTCTTCGACCACATACTCTTCGGGCACGTTGCAGAAGAGCGACAGCTTTTTGAAGTGGTCCGGCTCCATCGGGATTTCGGTGCGGCAGACCAGCAGGTCCGGCGCGATGCCGATGTTGCGCAGCGTCGCGACCGAATGCTGCGACGGTTTGGTTTTCAACTCCTTCGCGGCCCGGATGTAGGGCACCAGCGTCAGGTGCAGGAAGATCGCGTTGTCGCGCCCCGCCTCCAGCCGGAACTGGCGCGCCGCTTCGAGGAAGGGGAGGGACTCGATATCGCCGGCGGTGCCGCCGATTTCGGTGATCGCGATATCCGTGTCGGTGGAGTCGAGCGACCGGATCGCGCGCTTGATCTCGTCGGTGATGTGCGGAATCACCTGCACGGTCGCGCCGAGGTAGCCGCCCGCCCGTTCCCGGGCGATCACGTTGCCGTAGATGCGGCCTGAGGTGTAATTGCTGGCGCGCGAACAGCTTACTCCGGCCAGCCGCTCGTAGTGGCCGAGGTCGAGGTCGGTTTCGGCGCCGTCGTCGGTTACGAACACCTCGCCGTGCTGGTAGGGGCTCATGGTGCCGGGATCGACGTTCAGATAGGGGTCGAGTTTCTGCATCGCGACGCGGTAGCCGCGTTTTTCGAGCAGCAGCGCGAGGCTTGCTCCGGTGATCCCTTTGCCGAGGCTGGAAACCACGCCTCCGGTTACGAAAATATGCTTGGTCATGGTTCAACGCTCCAGAAGGTTGCGGAATTGGGTGAAAAGATAGCCCGAATCGTGCGGCCCCGGCGCGGATTCCGGGTGGTATTGGACGCTGAAAGCCGGTTCGGATCTGTGGCGGATGCCTTCTATCGTATTGTCGTTCAAATTGATATGGGTGACTTCAAGGCAGGAGGGCAGCCGTTCGGAACTCAAGGCGAAGTTGTGGTTCTGGCTGGTGATTTCGACCGCGCCGGTCGCGAGGTTGCGGACCGGGTGGTTGCAGCCGTGGTGGCCGAACTTCAGCCGTCCGCACTCCGCGCCCGCCGCCAGCCCGAGCAGCTGGTGGCCGAGGCAGATGCCCATCAGCGGTACCTTGCCGAGAAGGGCGCGGATCATTTCGACGGCGTACCGGACCGCCGCCGGGTCGGCGGGGCCGTTGGAGAGGAACACCCCGTCCGGCCGTTCGGCGAGCACCCCGGCCGCGGTGCTGCGGGCCGGAAGCACGGTTACGCGCATTCCCGCCGCCGCGAGCCCGCGCAGGATGTTGTACTTGATCCCGTAGTCCAGCGCGACCACATGGAAATCGCCGGAGTCGTTCCACTCGAAGCGTTTGCCGGCGGTCACCCTGGCCGCGTAGTCCTGTCCGTCCAGCCCTTCCCAGGCGCGGGCCTTTTCGACCGCCTCGGCTTCCGTGACCGGTTCGCCGGAGACGTGCAGATAGGCGCGCTGGCTGCCCCGGCTGCGGAGCGCGACGGTCAGTTTCCGCGTATCGATTCCCGCGATACCCGGTTTGCCGGAGCGCTTCAGCAGTTCGGCCAGCGATTCGGTCGAACGGAAGTTGGAGGGGGCGTTCAGCTCGTGGATCACCAGCCCGTTCAGAAACAATCCGCGGGATTCGACATCCTGCGGATTGCAGCCGTAATTGCCGATTTCCGGCGCGGTCAGCGTCACGAACTGGCCGGCGTAGGAGGGATCGGTGAGGATCTCCTGATAGCCGGTCATGCCGGTGTTGAACACCGCTTCCCCGACCGTGTCGACCGGCGCGCCGAAGCTCCAGCCCCGGAAGATTTCGCCGTCGGCGAGGGCGAGGAAAGCGGCCCGCTCCCGCATCTTTTTCCATTGGTTCATTTGAAACTCCTTCCCCGTTGTTTCAATATTCAATACGCGCGTTCGTCGCGTTTTTCCATATAGTTGACCAGCGCCCGGTTCACCACCCGGAAGCCGCCCGGCGTCGGATAGTCGCCGGTGAAATACCAGTCGCCCCGGTGGTCCGGGCAGCATTTCGCGAGATTCGCGCAGGTCTGGAACACCAGCGTGAGTTCCGCGCGCAGCCCCTCCGGTTTCAGCCGCCGGGCGATCGCATCGGTCAGTTCGGCGTCGGTGAATTCGTCGTAAACCGGCTTCACGCAGTTGGTCATCTCCGGTTCCGGGCCGGAGAGCTGCCGTTTGGCCTCCTCGTAACAGCGTTCGAGCAATTCGGACTTGCCGTGCATGTTGAGCAGGTCGACTGCGGCTTCGAAGGCGACCAGCTCCCTGAGGCTGGCCATGTCGATGCCGTAGCAGTCCGGGTATCGGATCGGCGGAGCGGCCGACGCGATCACGATCCGGCGCGGCGCGAGGCGGTCGAGGATCGGCAGGATCGCGTTGCGCATCGTGTTGCCGCGCACGATCGAGTCGTCGATCACCACCAGCGAATCCGAGCCCGGATGCAGCAGCCCGTAGGTCACGTCGTAGATGTGCATGTAGAAGTCGCGCCGCGCCGCCGCGTCCGCGATGAAGGTGCGGAACTTCGCATCCTTGACCGCGATCTGCCCGAAACGCACTTTCGGCATGCGTCCGGCCGGAGTTTCGCGCCAGCACTCCTCCTGCAGCGCTTCGAGCATGCCGTGGAAGCTGATCTGCGCGGTGTTCGGGATGTAGGAAAAAAGCGTGTTCTCCCAGTCGCGGTTCACCGCTTCGAGCAGCTGCGGCACCAGCGCGCGGCCGAGCGCCTTGCGCTCCTGATGGATTCCGGCGTCGTTGCCGCGCGAGAAGTAGATCCGCTCGAACACGCACCGCCGCAGGGGCTTCCGGGGCAGGCACTGCTCGAACCGCACCTCGGCGTCGCGCGAGATCAGCAGCGCCTGTCCGGGCGGAAGTTCGCCGACTTCGGCGGTGGAGCAGTCGAACGCGGCCTGGATCGCGGGCCGTTCGGAGCTGACCGCGACCACTTCGTCGTCGAAGTAGTAGTAGCCGGGGCGGATGCCGGCGGGATCGCGCACCGCGAACGCTTCGCCGTTGCCGAGCAGTCCGCAGAGGGTGTAGGCGCCGTCGAAGTTGCGCATTGCGTCGGCCAGCACTTCGGCGAGGCTGAAGTTGTGCCGGCGGCGGTCGCGCATCTGTTCGAGGTAATGGCCGATCAGCTGCAGGATCAGCGCGCCGTCCTGACGGCTGGCGGGGTGGTGTCCGGTCGCCTGCAGGATGCGGAAGATTTCGGCGGTGTCGGTCAGGTTGAAGTTGCCGGCCAGCAGCAGCGTGCGGTCGAGGCAGGCGTTTTCGCGCACGAAGGGGTGGCACGCCTCCAGCCCGGAGCGGCCGAAAGTGCCGTAGCGCAGGTGGCCGAGGTAAAGTTCGCCGCAGAAGGGGTAGAGATGCTTCATCGCGTCGCCGGAGAGCGGCTCGTCGGGCAGGGGAGGGATGGCCGAACCGATCTTTTCGAGCAGGTCGGCGAGGCAGGGGGGGCGGTTGGACTTTTCCAGCCGGTAGCACGGGACGCCCGGTTCGGGATCGAGTCCGACGCAGGCGATGCCCGCACCGTCCTGCCCCCGGTTGTGCTGTTTCTCCAGCATCAGGGCAAGTTTCTGGAACCCGTAATAGGCGGTTCCGTATTTGCGCTGGAAATACTCCACTCCGCGGCGGAGGCGGAGCAAAGTCACCGCACACTCATGTTTGATCTGATCCGACATGGCCGTTCTTTCATTCTTTTTTTTGCTGATTCTGAACTGATTGCGGAATCCGCCGCCAACCGGTGTGCTCCGCGATCCGTTCAAAAACCTTCCCGCTCCCGGCAGTGGTTTGTGCCGCCGGAGAACGGGAAGGGAAACGGGGCGTGTCAGTAAATGAACAGCATCTCGCGGTATTTGGGCAGCGGCCAGTTGGCGTCAGGGACGAGCCGTTCGAGCTTGTCCACGGTGAGCCGCAGGTCGTTCATCGCGGCGATGATCTCCTCGTGACAGCCGCCGAGGGCGGTTCTGAGGGCTTCGCACTTGACGGAAAGCTCGTCGAGGCCGGAACCGAGTTCCCCGGCGCACTTTTTCAGCCCGGCGACTCCGGCGGCGATTCCGGCGGCCCCGGCGTCGGCCAGAGCTTCGGCGATCATGCCGAACTCCTTCGCGACGGCGGGCTGGACCATGCTGCCGGCGATTTCGAGGGCGATCTCGCCTTCGATGCGGATTTTGCGGTGGTAATCCTCAAGGAACACCTCGTAGCGGGATTCGAGTTCGCGCCGGTTGTAGACGCGGTATTTCTCGAACATCGCGATATTTTCCTCTTTGGTCAGGCAGCGCAGCGCGTCCATCGTGGTCGCGGCGTTGGGCAGCCCGCGCCGGGCGGCCTCGGCCTTCCACTCGTCGGTGTAGCCGTTGCCGTTGAAGATGATCCGCTTGTGGGCGCTGATGATCCGCGAAAGGAGATGCTGCAGCCCGGTGTTGAACTCCTCTTTCGGGAGTTTTTCCAGTTCATCGCTGATCCGGTCGATGGATTCGGCGACGATGGTGTTGAGCACCGTGTTGGGACCGGAGCAGGACTGGCTCGAACCCGGGGCGCGGAACTCGAACTTGTTGCCGGTGAACGCAAAGGGACTGGTCCGGTTGCGGTCGGTCGCGTCGCGGGGCAGCGGCGGCAGCGTATCCACGCCGATCTTCATGGTTCCGGCCTGGCGGCAGGAGGTCGCGGCGCCCTTTTCGAGCTGCTCGATCACGTCGGCGAGCTGGTCGCCGAGGTACATGGAGATGATCGCCGGGGGAGCCTCGTTCGCGCCGAGGCGGTGGTCGTTGCCCGCGCCGGTCACGCTGGCGCGCAGCATGTCGCTGTGCAGGTCGATCGCTTCGATGATCGCGGTCAGCACGGTCAGGAAGATCGCGTTCTGGTGCGGATCGGTGCCGGGATCGAGCAGGTTCTGGCTGCCGTAGGCGAGCGACCAGTTGTTGTGCTTGCCGGAACCGTTGACGCCCGCGAAAGGCTTTTCGTGGAGCAAACAGACCAGCCCGTTGCGGTCGGCGACTTCGCGCAGGATCTCCATCACGAGCATGTTGTGGTCGCAGGCGAGGTTCAGCTCCTCGAACATCGGCGCCAGCTCGAACTGGGCCGGGGCGACTTCATTGTGGCGGGTCTTGGCCGGAATGCCGAGCTTCCAGAGTTCCTGTTCGACTTCGGTCATGAAATTCAGGATGCGCATTTTGATCGAACCGAAGTAGTGGTCCTCAAGCTGCTGGTGCTTCGGAGGGGGCGCGCCGAACACGGTGCGGCCGGTCTGCACGAGGTCGGGGCGCTGGTAGTAGAAATTCTTGTCGATCAGGAAATACTCCTGCTCGGGGCCGAGGGTGATCTTCACATTCGCCTCTTCCTTGCCGAAGCACTTCATCAGCCGTTTCACCGAGGCCGAAAGCGCCTGCATCGAGCGCAGCAGCGGGGTTTTCTTGTCGAGCGCCTCGCCGGTGTAGCTGCAGAAGGCGGTCGGGATGCACAAGGTCGCGCCGTTGCCGTGCCGCTTGATGAAAGCCGGGCTGGTCGGGTCCCACGCGGTGTAGCCGCGCGCTTCGAAGGTGGAGCGCAATCCGCCCGACGGGAAGCTTGAGGCGTCCGGCTCGCTGATGATCAGGTTTTTGCCGGAAAAAGCCATGATCGGCTTGCCGTTCCTGATTTCGAGGAAGGAGTCGTGTTTTTCGGCGGTGGTGCCGGTCAGCGGCAGAAACCAGTGCGTGAAGTGGGTCGCGCCGCGTTCCAGCGCCCAGTGCTTCATCGCGTGGGCGACGTCGGCGGCGATCGCCGGATCGAGCGGCGCGCCGTTGTTGATGGTCGCGAGCAGCTTTTCGGCGGTGGCTTTCGGCAGGTATTCGCGCATCACGTCGGCGCTGAACACGTCTTCGCCGTAGCTGCTCATGTCGACGGGAGCGGCAGGTTCCGGGACGGGGGCGTGAAGCGCCGCGACCGTGTTGACGGCATGGATACGATTCAAATTGTTCATGGCAAACTCTCCTTTGTGGTGGTTCCGAAAATCCGTTGCCACCGGTTGAGCAAATGCCGTGCCAACTTGAAAATGAGCGGAGGCAAGCGGGAGGTGGGAGACATTGTTTTACAAAATTGTAAAGGGGTGGCCGGGGCGTTTACAATTTTGTAAAAACCGGGCACGGGCGGGACGGCGTTCCCTCCTCGGAATGAGCTTGGCACGCTTTTTGCTTTCCTTAACCAAAAAATGTTTTCGGACCAAAAAGAGGAAGGAGCTCTGAAACCATGGAAATGAATCGACAGCAACCTCAACAGCGATTTGCTGAGCCGCCGGTGCCGGATACCGGACTCTACAGCTTTGCGAACGAACACGACGCATGCGGCGTCGGCCTCGTCGCGGACCTGAACAATGTGCCGAGCCACCGGATCGTCGGGATGGGAATGACGGTCCTGAAGCGGCTGATGCACCGCGGCGCGGCGGGCGGCGACCCGGATACCGGCGACGGGGCGGGGCTGCTGCTGGCGCTGCCGGATGAGTTTTTCCGCGCCGAACTCGGCGGCAAGCTGCCGGAGCCGGGGAAATACGGCGTCGCGATGATCTTCGGCGGAGCGGGCCGGGAAGCCGCCGTCGAAGAAGTCGTCACCGCCGAGGGGGGCCGGGTGCTCGCATGGCGCGACGTGCCGGTGAATCCCGGCGAGATCGGGCGGGCGGCGCGGGAAACGTGCCCGGCGATCCGCCAGCTCTTCATCGACGGCGGCGCTTTCCATTCGCAGGCCGAATTGGAGCGCAAGCTCTATGTGATGCGCCGCCTGATCGAAAAGAGCGTGCCGGAGTGCTACATCTGCAGCATGTCGGGCCGCAGCATCGTCTACAAGGGGCTGCTGCTGGCGACCCAGCTGGAAAAATTCTATCCCGACCTCGGCGATGAACGCTTCAAGTCGCCGCTGGCGCTGGTTCATCAGCGTTACAGCACCAATACTTTCCCGACGTGGAATCTGGCGCATCCGTTCCGCTACCTCGCCCACAACGGCGAGATCAACACCCTGCGCGGCAACCTGAACCAGCTGCGCGCCCGCGAACCGTTCCTCGCCAGCGAACTGTTCGGCGACGACATGCGCAAATTGCTGCCGCTGATCCCGGAAGGGCAGAGCGATTCGGCCTGCCTCGACAATATGTTTGAACTCCTGGTCGCCGCCGGCCGCCCGCTGTCGCACGCGATGCTGATGCTGATGCCGCAGGCGTGGGGTAAAAACTACCACCTCGGACGCGACGTGCGCGGCTTTTTTGAATACCATTCGGCGCTGATGGAGCCGTGGGACGGGCCTGCCGCGGTCGCGTTTTCCGACGGCGTGAATGCGGGCGCGATCCTCGACCGCAACGGATTGCGCCCGGCGCGCTACACGCTGTGCAAAGACGGCGTATTCGTGCTGGCCTCCGAAACCGGCGTGCTGGATTTCCCGACGGACCAGGTGGTGCGCAAGGGGCGGCTGCGTCCGGGCGAGATGATCTACCTCGATCTGGAGAACCACCGGCTGATCAACGACGGCGAACTTAAGAACCGCGCCGCCCGCCGCCGCCCCTACCGGCGCTGGGTAGAGGAGAACAAGATTTCGGTGCACGGGCTGTTCACCGAAATCACCCCGGCGGAGCTGCGGGACGATCTCGTCGCGATGCAGAAGCGTTTCGGCTACACCCGCGAGGATATCGAATTGATCGTCAAGGCGATGGCCGCCGCCGGCAAGGAGCCGGTCGGTTCGATGGGCAACGACGCGGCGTTGGCGGTGCTGTCGGACAAGCCGCAGTTGCTGTTCAACTACTTCAAACAGCTGTTCGCGCAGGTCACCAATCCGCCGATCGACCCGATCCGCGAGGAGCTGGTGATGAGCCTGACCACCTACATCGGCAACCGGGGCAACATCCTCGCCGAAACTCCGGCGCACGCCCGGCTGATCAAGCTGAACCGCCCGGTGCTGACCGACGACGAGCTCGCGAGGCTCGAACGGGTCGGCCGGCAGGATTTCCAGTCCCGCGTGCTGCCGATGGAGTTCCCGGCGGGGGGCGACGGCGCGGTGCTGAAACTCGCGCTGGAAAAGCTCGCCCGAGACGCGGTCGAGGCGGTGCGGGAGAACTGCCGGATTCTGGTGCTCTCCGACCGCAATGTGTCGGAAAAGTGCGTGCCGATCCCGTCGCTGCTGGCGACGGCGGCGGTGAACCGCGCGCTGGTCGCCGTCGGGCTGCGCCCTGAGGCCGGGCTGATCGTGCAGTCCGGCGAGGTGCGCGAAATCATGCACTTCGCGCTGCTGATCGGCTTCGGCGCGACGGCGGTGAATCCGTATCTCGCGCTGGAAAGCGTGACCGGGCTGGCCTGCTCCGGCGCGATTCCGGTCGATCCGGTCACGGCGGCGGGCAACTACATCAATGCGGTGGACAAGGGATTGCTGAAAGTGATGTCCAAGATGGGCATTTCGACGCTGCGCAGCTACCGTTCCGGGCAGATTTTCGAGGCGGTCGGCCTGAACCGCGAAGTGATCGACGCCTATTTCCCCGGCACCGCCAGCCGGATCGGCGGCATCGGCCTCGACGAAATCGCCGCCGAAGCGAACCGCCGTTGCGAGGCCGCCGCCGCCCCGGCGCTCGGCCGCGGCGAAAACCTGCTGCCGGACGGCGGCCAGTACCGCTTCCGCCGGGATGGTGAAAATCACCTGTGGACGCCGGAGTCTCTGGCGGCCTTCCGGCAGGCGGTCCGCACCAACGACCGCGAGGCGTTCAACCGCTATTCGAAGCTGATCGACGACCAGGCGAAGCACCTGTGCACTTTGCGCGGGCTTTTTGAATTCGCCCCCGCCACTCCGATCCCGCTGGACGAGGTCGAGAGCGTCGAATCGATCCTGAAGCGTTTCGTCTCCGGTGCGATGTCGCTCGGCTCGCTCAGCCCGGAGGCGCATGAGGCGATCGCGATCGCGATGAACCGCCTCGGCGGCATGAGCAACTGCGGCGAGGGCGGCGAGGACTCCATGCGCTACACGCCCGGCCCGAACGGAGAAAACCGCACCAGCGCGATCAAGCAGATCGCCAGCGGCCGCTTCGGCGTGACCATCGACTATCTGCGCCATGCGAAGGATTTGCAGATCAAGATGGCGCAGGGCGCGAAGCCGGGCGAGGGCGGGCAGCTGCCGGGGCACAAGGTGGACGCCTTCATCGCGCGCATCCGCCACTCGATGCCCAATGTGAGCTTGATTTCGCCGCCGCCCCACCATGATATTTATTCGATCGAGGACCTCGCGCAGCTGATCTACGACCTGCGCAACGCCAACCCGGCGGCGCGGGTGTCGGTGAAGCTGGTTTCGGAGGTCGGCGTCGGCACCGTCGCCGCGGGCGTCGCCAAGGCGCACGCCGACGTGGTGCTGGTCAGCGGCCACGACGGCGGCACCGGGGCCTCGCCTCTGACCAGCATCAAACACGCCGGGCTGCCGTGGGAACTCGGCCTTGCCGAAGCGCAGCAGACGCTGGTGTTGAACCAGTTGCGCGACCGGGTCAGGCTTCAGGTCGACGGCCAGCTCAAGACCGGCCGCGACGTGGTGATCGGCGCGCTGCTCGGTGCCGAGGAGTTCGGCTTCGCGACCACGGTGCTGGTCTGCCTCGGCTGCGTGATGATGCGCAAGTGCCACGAGAACAGCTGTCCGGTCGGTGTCGCGACGCAGGACCCGGAACTGCGCAAACGCTTCTGCGGCAAGCCGGAGTATATCGAAAACTTCCTGCGCTTCATCGCCGAGGACACCCGCGAAATTCTCGCCCGTCTCGGACTGCATTCGATCGACGAGGCGGTCGGCCGCGCCGACCTGCTGAAAATGAACCGCGCGATCGACTTCTACAAGACGCGCCGTCTCGACTTCGGCAAAATCCTGACGCCGGTGGTCCGGGGCAAGGTACGGTTCGATCCGGCCCGCGCCCCGGAGGAGCTGGAGAATTTCGACCGCCGGCATCTGCTCGCGCCGCTGCTGCCGCACATCGACGCCGGAACTCCGGCGGAGCTGGAGTGCGCGGTCTGCAACGTGGACCGCACCGTCGGCACCGAGCTTTCCGGCGAACTGGTCGCGCGGCGCGGTGCGGCGGGGCTGCCCGACGGCACGTTGAAGGTACGCTTCAAAGGATGTGCGGGCCAGAGCTTCGGCGCGTTCCTCGCGCCCGGCATCGAATTCGAGCTTGAGGGCGAAGCCAACGACTTCGTCGGCAAGGGGATTTCGGGCGGTGTGATCGTGATCCGGCCGGATCGGGAGGCCTCGTTCGATCCCGGCGCCAACGTGATCGCGGGCAACGTGATCGGTTACGGCGGCACTTCGGGCCGGATCTTCATCAACGGGCAGGCGGGCGAACGCTTCGCGATCCGCAATTCCGGCGTGACCCTCGTAGTAGAGGGCGTCGGCGACCACGGCTGCGAATACATGACCGGCGGCCGCGTGGCGGTGCTCGGGCGCACCGGCGTGAACTTCGCGGCGGGCATGACCGGCGGCCTCGCCTACGTGTACGACGAATCCGATGACTTCGACCTGCGCTGCAACGTCGGCACGGTGGACCTTGAGAGCATCCTGCCGGATTCGGAGGACGAAGCCGAACTGACCGGATTGCTGCGCGAACATCTGCAGCGTACCGGCAGCCCCCGGGCGAAAGCGATTCTGGACGACTGGACCAACGAGCGCGCGAAGTTCGTGAAGGTGTTCCCGGTCGAGTACCGGCAGGCGCTGGGCCGCATGGCCCGCGAGGACGCCGAGGCCGTCGACCGCCGCGGCGAAATGAATTGAGGATAAGGAGACAGCATCATGACTCACAGAATAGACGATATCTACCGCCCGGTTGAACAGCGCCGCCGGGATTTCAGGGAGGTCGAGCGCCCGTTGTCGTGCGCCGAACTTCACGAACAGGCCGCCCGCTGCATGGGGTGCGGCATTCCGTTCTGCCACGGCGCGGGGTGTCCGCTCGGGAACGTGATTCCGGAATTCAACGCGGCGGCGTGTTCCGGCGACTGGCGCGGGGCGTGGGAGATCCTCTCCTCGACCAGCAGTTTCCCTGAGTTCACCAGCCGCGTCTGCCCGGCGCTCTGCGAAGGCTCCTGCACCGACGGCATCGACGATGAGCCGGTGATGGTCCGCCAGATCGAAAAGGCGATCGTCGAAAAGGCCTATCAGAACGGCTGGGTGAAGCCGTTCACTCCGCCTCGCCGCAACGGCAGGCGCGCGACCGTGATCGGCTCCGGCCCCGCCGGGCTGGCGGCGGCGGACGAACTGAACCGGCTCGGCTGGCTGGTGACGGTGTTCGAGGCGAACGCCGCGCCGGGCGGACTGCTCCGCTACGGGATTCCTGACTTCAAGCTCGACAAAAAGGTGATCGAACGCCGTATTGAACTGATGAAACAGTCCGGCATCGAATTTGTGTGCGGCACCCGTGTCGGCGAGGATGTGTCGGCGGCCTATCTGGCCCGGCGCTCCGACGCGGTGGTGCTGGCGGTCGGCACGCCCGAGGCGCGTGACCTGAAACTGCCGGGGCGCGAACTGGCGGGAATTCATTTCGCATTGGAATTTCTGCAGGGCCAGAACCGGGTGGTCGGCGGCGAACTCGCCACCGTCCCGGTCGTTGCGGCCGGCAAGCGCGTGGTGGTGATCGGCGGCGGCGACACCGGCAGCGACTGCGTCGGCACGTCGATCCGGCAGGGGGCGGCGAGCGTGCTGCAGATCGAGATCATGCCGAAACCGCCGGCGGAGCGTTCGCCTTCGACGCCGTGGCCGATGTGGCCTTATGTGCTGCGCACCAGCTCCAGCCACAAGGAGGGCGGCGAACGGCGGTGGAACATTTCGACCAGAGCCTTTGCCGGTGAGCGCGGCCATGTGACCGCACTCGAAACCGTCGAAGTCGAGTGGGAGTTCAGCCCCGCCGGAAGACCCCTCAAATTCGCCGAAATTCCCGGTTCGGAGCGGCGGATCGAGGCGGACCTCGTGCTGCTGGCGATGGGATTCACCGGCGTTCGGCCCGACGGCGTCGCCGCCGAACTGGGCCTCGCGGTCGATCCGCGCGGCAGGGTGCTGGAGGACCCGGCGCGCCGCATCTTCTGCTGCGGCGACACCGCGAACGGCGCGTCGCTGGTGGTGCGGGCGCTGGCGGACGGCAAGCGGACGGCGAACCGGGTGAATGACGCGTTTCACGGAGGAAACTGACCATGCAATTTTCCAAGTGGCACGGGCTGGGCAACGATTTCGTGATCGTTGAACCGGAGAAGAATCCCGGCTTCGATTTCCGGGGGAGCGCGGAGCATCTGTGTGACCGCCATTTCGGAATCGGCGCGGACGGCGTGGTGACCGTCCGTCCCCTCGGCGGCAGCGCTTTTGAAATGCGCATCTACAACTCCGACGGCACCGAAACCGAAATGTGCGGCAACGCGACCCGCTGCGTCGGGCTGTACATCCGCAAAAACAAACTCGCCGCCGGCAGTGAATTTGAACTGCACACCCGTGGAGGAATCGTCCGTCCGAAGGTGCTGGACAACGGTTCGGTGCGCGTCGACATGGGCGAACCGCATCTGCTGCGCGGCGAGATCCCGGTCGCGGGCGATCCCGCTTCCGGCGCCGAAAATCTCGCGATCGAACTGCCGGGGCGGCAGTTCTCCGCCGTCGGCGTGTCGATGGGCAATCCGCACGCGGTGATCTTCGTGCCGGACATCAACGCGGTCGAGCTGGAAAAGTGGGGGCCGCAGGTGGAGTGCCATGCGCTGTTCCCCAACAAGACCAACGTGGAGTTCGTCGAGGTGATCAGCGACCGGATGGTGCGAATGCGCGTGTGGGAACGCGGCTGCGGCGTCACGCTCGCCTGCGGCACCGGCAGCTGCGCGACCTGTGTGGCGGGCGTGGTCACCGGCCGCACCGCCCGCTGCATCACCGTGCTGCTCGACGGCGGCGAACTCCAGATCGATTATTCGCTGAACGACAATCATGTCTATATGACCGGCCCCGCCTGCGAGGTGTTCCGGGGGCAGTATACCGAAACGAGGTGATCCCGATGGCCCGTATCAATTCCAATTACCTGAAACTCCCCGGCAGCTATCTGTTTGCCGAAATGAAGCGCAAAACCGACGCTTACAAGGCCGCCCATCCGGAAGCGGACATCATCCGGCTCGGAATCGGCGACGTGACCCGCCCGCTGGTTCCGGCGGTGATCGACGCGATGCACCGCGCGGTCGGCGAAATGGGCAGCGCCGAAACCTTCCGCGGCTACGGCCCGGAACAGGGCTATGATTTCCTGATCGAAGCGATCATCGCCAACGAATATGCGCCGCTGGGCGTCGAAGTCGCTGCCGACGAGGTGTTCGTCAGCGACGGCTCCAAGTGCGACGTCGGCAACATTCAGGAGATTTTCAGCTCCGACGCCCGCGTCGCGATCGGCGATCCGGTCTACCCGGTCTACCTCGACAGCAACGTGATGGCCGGGCGTTCCGGCGGATTCGGGCCGTCCGGCCGCTTCGCCGGGATCACCTACCTGACCGGCACGGAGGAGAGCGGATTCGCCCCCGCGTTTCCGCGGGAACCGGTGGACCTGATCTATCTGTGCAGTCCGAACAACCCGACCGGCACTGTTCTGCCGCGCGAAGAACTGGCCCGCTGGGTCGCCTACGCGAAAGAGCATGAGGCGGTGATCCTGTACGACAGCGCCTACAGCGCCTATATCCGCGAGGCGGGCGTGGTGCGCAGCATCTACGAGATTCCGGGAGCGCGGGAGGTTGCGATCGAATTCAAATCCTTCTCCAAGACCGCCGGATTCACCGGAGTGCGGTGCGCGTTCACCGTGGTGCCGAAAGAGCTGAAGCGGCGCGATGACCGGGGAGTGCCGCAGAGCGTGAATGCGCTGTGGCTGCGCCGTCAGTGCACCAAGTTCAACGGCGTCTCCTATATCGTGCAGCGCGGCGCGGAAGCAGTCTACACGCCCGGCGGAATGCGCCAGACCCGCGAGGTGATCGACTACTATATGGAGAACGCCGCGATTATCCGCGACGGGCTGGAGGCGGCCGGTTACCGGGTGTTCGGCGGGAAAAATGCGCCGTATATCTGGTGGAAGCTGCCCGCCGGGCTTGACTCCATGAGTTTTGCGGATAAATTATTAAACACCTGTCAGGTGGTCGGCACGCCCGGCGTGGGCTTCGGCCCCGGCGGCGAGGGATATTTCCGGCTGACTGCCTTCGGCGACCGCAACCGGACCCGGGAGGCGGTCGAACGGATCCGCAACGCGAACTTGGGCTGAAGAACAGCAGGATATGGAACGATGCCGCAGAAGAAACATGAATTGAGTCCCGAAATCACCGTTCTGCAGGAGATCAGTTACGCGGTGGTCCACCATCAGCGCAACGTCGACGACCTGCTGAACGAAATCCTCGCCGTGCTCGACCGGCGCATGGGGATGCTGCGCGGCACGATCACCTTGCTTCACGGCGACACGCTGAAGATTGAAGCCTCCCACGGCCTTGACGAGAGCGGGATGCAGCGCGGGCTGTATCACCTCGGCGAGGGGATCACCGGCCGCGTCGCCCAGACCGGCAGGCCGGAGCTGGTGCCGGACATCGCGAAGGACGCCCGGTTCCTGAACCGCACCAGGACCCGCAAGTACGACCATCCGGTCGCATTCATCTGCGTGCCGGTCTATCACATGGAGCGGGTGATCGGCACTTTGAGCATCGACCGCCGGATCGAACCGGAAACCGATCTTGAGCGCGACATGGCGCTGCTCGAAACCATCGGCAACATCGTGGCCGACGCGGTCGAAGTCTGCCGCCGGGAGCACGAGGAGCGCGAGGACCTGCTCGAGGAAAACCGCAAGCTGCGCAAAATGCTCAACGAAAACCCCGGCGAGCTGATCGGCAACTGCCGCACCATGCAGAACATCTACGGGCTGATCCGGCAGGTCGCCCCCTCCGACGCGACCGTGCTGATCCGGGGCGGTTCCGGCACCGGCAAGGAGCTGGTGGCGCGCGCGATCGTGCAGCTTTCGGGGCGCAGCGCAAAACCGTTTGTGGCGCTGAACTGCGCCGCGCTGCCGGAGAATCTGGTCGAAAGTGAACTCTTCGGCCACGAAAAAGGCGCATTCACCGGGGCGACCAGCCGCCGGATCGGCCGCGCCGAAGCCGCCGACGGCGGCACCCTCTTTCTCGACGAGATCGGCGACCTGACGCTGCAGACGCAGGTGAAGCTGCTGCGCTTCATTCAGGAGCGCACCTTTTCGCGGATCGGCAGCAATCAGGAGTTGAAATCGAACGTCCGCTTCCTCGCCGCGACCAGTCGCAACCTCGAAGAGCTGATGCGGCAGAAGAAGTTCCGCGAGGACCTTTACTACCGGCTGAACATCTTCCCGATCGTGATGCCGGATCTGTGCAAGCGCCGCTGCGACATCATCCTGCTGGCCGAACACTTCATCGAAAAGCTGAACGTCCGGTACGGCAAGCATGTGAAGCGGCTCTCCACCCCCGCGATCAACATGCTGATGAGCTACCACTGGCCCGGCAATGTGCGCGAGCTGGAAAACTGCATCGAGCGCGCCGTGCTGACCGCCACCGACGACTGCATCCACGGTTACAACCTGCCGCCGTCGCTGCAGACCGGCAAGGAATCCGGTTCCGACCTGCTGCCGGAGGGCAAAGCCTCCTTCAACACGCTGGTGGACTCCTACGAGCGCGAATTGATCGTGGAGGCGTTGAAGCGCAATCTCGGCAATATGTCCGCCGCCGCCCGCGACCTCGACCTCTCTCCGCGCGTGATCCACTACAAGATCGGCCGTCTCGGCATCACCCCCGAATGGTATCAGCAGCAGGAGCATTCCGACGGCGACTTTGCCGGATGAACCTGACGGGGGCCTTTGGGCTTGCTCCTCCGACGCGAAGCGTCTTTGGAGTGCGTCGCCTTTGGGCTTGCTCCTGCGACGCGAAGCGTCTTTGGAGTGCGGAGATTCATCTCCGCACTCCAAGTCGCGCGTGAGTTTTATCTTCGACTTTGCATTGCCGCAATAACAGGCATGGCGCCCGGAGGGTAACAACTTTCGAGCTCAATAACAGGCATGGTGCCCGGAGGGTAACAACTTTTGAGCGCAATAACAGGCATGGTGCCCGGAGGGTAGTGAGCACCGCACCTCCGGCCTGCGGATGGTTCCGGGGGACGCCGCGCACGTCCCCCGGACCCCCTCGCCGGTGGCGAAGGCCGGTCTGGTTGCGGAGCACTTCCGCTCGCGGGCGCGGCTTCGCCGCTTACTTGTCCGCCTGCGGCGGCCAACCCTTCATCGCCCGCGTTGCGGGCTACGCCAGGGGGGCTTCGCTCACTGCGTTCGGCTTCGTCACTACCGTTCCTCGTTATTTTGCTGTTGCAAAATAATGCCCTCACATTCGTTCGCGGCGCTTGCCGCGCTTGTTGTGCGCCGCGTAAAGGGTATTGCGGCTTTATTTGTGCGCCGCGTAAGTGGTTATGCAGACCGACCAATGCCTTGCCTGTGCTTGGTCGCACGCCCCCCGTAGGGGCATTGGCGTGCGCATCCGGCAGCGGAACCTTGCCGCCCGCGTAAATGGTCTTGGAGGCCAACCTTTGCCTGACTGTACTGTCCGCCCGTGCGACCCGAAGGGTTACGGCAGAAAAAGACGGCCCGGAATCTTTTTGATATCCTTCTGCGGCTGAACCTTTTTCCATGCCGGGTCCGGCTTCATGCCGGGTTCGATCAGGACCCCGAAGCCGGCGGCGGCGGGGCTGATGGTTTCCCAGACCGTGAACTCGTTGGCGGCAACGTCGAAGCCTTCCAGATTCGCGAAATTTCGCCACAGCGGAATATACGGGTCCAGCAACGGGCGGGCCTGCTGCGGCGTCAGGTCCTGCCGGTCGGAGAGTGCGTGCGGCATCAGCGAGACCTGAACGCCGGGGTAATCGAAATCCTTGCGGGGCCGGTACTGCAGCAGATAGATCATTTCGCGCGCCGCGGCCGAGCCGGGACCGGCATAGGTGTAGGGCGTCAGTCCGGGAATCGGATCGGGCACCGTCTCCTCGATCAGCCATTGCGGATGGGACAGCAGGCGCACCGGATAGACTTTGCCGAGTCCGGTGGTCAGGCTCCGTCCCATCGGGTTGGCTCCGAGCATCCAGTCGCCGAGCAGAAACAGTGCGTCGCGATACCGTTTCTCCCCGGAGGCGCTCCATGCGGCGACCAGCGCCCGCCCTTTCTGGAACGGCAGCGAAGCCCCCCAGCGCATGAACAGAAAGAAGCCGTGCCCCAGCGGCCAGTGTACATTGCGGTAGGCGAGCTCCTGCTGGGTTTTCAGCAGCTTCCCCGCTTCCTCCACTGCGCGTTTCCGGTACTGGGCGGCTTCGGTGAAGGCAAGCCGGGGAGAGGCCATCAATTCGGACAGGAAATACGGACTGCGGCGGTTGTCGAAGCAGCTCCGCAGCGCGGCATTGAAATTCTCCCTGCCGAGATAGGCCTGATACTCTTCACGGCTGTCGTCGAAGGCGTAGAGGTTGAATGCCGCCTTGTAGATCAGGTCGCGGAGTAGCTCTTCCGGCTCCTGATAGGTCACCTTGCCGACCTTCGGAAGAGTGAACTCCTTTTTCTGCCGGTTGGCGGGTTCCAGCGCGTAGCGGAACGCCCGTGCGGCGGAGTCGTGGAACAGCCGGGCCTTCTCCAGTGCCCCGGCCCTCTTCAGCGCGAACGCGAGCTTGGCGGCATAGGCGGCGTATTCGAGCGAACTTTCGCGGGTGGGAAGCGCCAGATAGTAGCGCGGCGGATCGTTGAAGGGATCGGTGCGCTGGGGATGCGAAACCGCTTCCAGCCAACAGCCGACGCCGCCCGCGGCATTCTGGGCGCGCCGCCAGACGTCGGCTCCCCAGGCCGCTTCGTCGAGAATGTCGGGTATGCCGTTGCCGGATTCGGGGAGGTCGAGCTGCCCGTCGCTGAAATTCTCCGGAAACATCAGATAAACGGAGGTCAGGTCCTCGATGATCTGAAAATGGTAGGTGCGGCGGTCGAAATCCCCGGCATCCCACCAGCCGCCGTAGACTTCGGGCAGGAACTCCTCGGTGGCGGTGGCCCGGATCATATCGAAGGGGCGGACCGTGATCGCCTTTCCGGCGGAATCGCGGAAGCAGCCGCTTTGGGCGTTGTAGTGCTGGTCGTTCGGCGCGAAGCCGCCGCGCCAGGAGCCTTTCTGCCGGGCGGGCATCGGCCAGCCGGTGAGGGCGGCGCTCTTTTCGATTCCGCTGCGCTGGTGGAAAAGGCCGCGCATCTGCACGTAAAAAGCGCGGTCGAACGCGGTCGGAGCAAGCTTGAATTCCCATGACCGGCCGACGCCGGGGATTGAGATGAAGTAATCGCCGGGCGTGTTGAAATCGGAGAAATCCAGCTCCATTACGGTTTCGCCGTTAAGCCGGTAGCGCTCCTGATTGTGCCGGTGGAACTGCTCCCGGCTGCGCAGCGCGATTTTTCCGGTGTGGACGACCGAACCGTCGGAGCTCCGGCAGATCCGGAACTCTTTGCCGTTGAATTCCTCCGCCGGAAGTTCGCCCAGGGTGCCGAGCCACATCCCGAGATAGGCGTACTTTTCTCCCGCTTCGGTAGAATATCCCTCCTGATTCACCTTGATCGCGCGCGAAAGGGTCGTCGCGTCGTCGTATTTCAGTTGAGCCTGGTTGCCGTCGCCGGTCGTCACCGTCAGGATCTGGCCGTTTTTCAGCGGTTCCGCCAGTTTCAGGTAGGCGAAGTGAATCAGTTCCGCGGCCTGGACGCGATAGTGGTCGCGCCTTCCGGCACGGGGAACCCGCCAGAGACCGATCGCGTTCAGCCAGTACCCGTTGGCGGCGACGGCTTCGGGGTGTCCGTCGACGGAGATATGGAAAAAGTCCTTGTTTTCAAAGCGGTTCCGCAACTGGGGATGGTAGCGGCCGCTGATCTCCTGCGCCGCGAAATTGTACCGGAACTCGAACGCCCACGGTTTGAGCCTGCCGGCGGAAAAGGCTTTTTCCACTTGCATAAGGCGTTTGCCGTAGCTCTGGAGCAGCTGGGAATCCAGCATGTCGGTGTAGTCGCCGGCCACGACGATATATTGCGCAGTCAGCGGAAACAGTTGGAGCTCGCCGCGTTTCCAATCGATCCGGGCCGGCTCTTCCGGCCGGGCCTCCCGGATCGGGTCTCCGGCGGCGATGGAAAAAAACGGAACCGCGGACCACAGGAACAAAAACAGAAAACAGCGGATCTTTCTCATGATCACATCAGAGTCCGGTTAATTGGAATTTTCATCGTCAAACGGGTTCCACAGGCAGCGGTCGAGGTCGACGCAGCCGTTACGCCGGAAAGGAATTCCCTCCGCCTCCAGCAGCGCCCGCTGTTCGGTCCAGCCCGGAGCGGTCCGCCCCGCGTGATTGACCACCCGGTGGCAGGGCAGCGAAAGACCGGGCGGAACATGGCTCAGCGCCCGCCCCACCATCCGGGACTGGCGCGGCCGCTCCAGCAGGAACGCCAGCTGTCCGTAGGTCGCGACAAAACCGGCGGGAATGGCTTCGACCAGCTCGTATACCTCTTCCGGGCGTATCGTGTTGTTCATCATGCAGAGAATATAGGTGCACCGGCGGATGATATCAAGCATGAGACTTTATTTTTATGGATTTTATTCCAGTGGAAATTCCAGAAAAGAATATTGTGTAACAGGAAATTCGCCGGGAGAAGTGATATTGTTATGCGAACCGGATATGCCGCCGTGACCGGCCGGAAGCGCCGGAGAAGAACGAATTGCCGGGGAAAGTTTATGCCCGGCGCTTGTATTTCAGGGCAAGCCGGGCTATTTTTGTCAACGGTATGATGAAAACATAACGACAGGGGTTGACGGATGGACGGCAGAAATATTCTGGTGACCGGTGGCGCCGGATTCATCGGCTCCGCACTGGTCCGGTATCTGATCCGCGAGACGGCGGAACGGGTCTGCGTGGTCGACAAATTGACTTACGCGGGCAACCTCGAATCGCTGGCGGAGGTTTCCGGTTCGGACCGGTTCCGGTTTGAACGGGCCGACATCTGCGACCGGGCGGAACTGGACCGGATTTTCAGTGAGTTCCGGCCGGATGCGGTGATGCACCTCGCCGCCGAATCCCACGTCGACCGTTCGATCGACGCGCCCGGCGATTTCATCCGGACCAATATCGTCGGAACCTATACGCTGCTGGAGGCCGCCCGGAACTATTGGAGCGGGCTGCCCGCCGGGGCGCGGGAGCGGTTCCGTTTCCACCATATTTCGACCGACGAGGTGTTCGGCGACCTGAAGGATTCCGATGGATTCTTCCGCGAGGATACCCCCTATATGCCCTCGTCGCCGTATTCGGCCAGCAAAGCCTCAAGCGACCATCTGGTGCGCGCATGGTTCCGGACGTTCGGGATGCCGACGCTGGTGACCAACTGTTCCAATAATTACGGCCCGCGCCAGTTCCCGGAAAAGCTGATCCCGCTGATGATCCTGAGTGCGCTCGATGACAAGCCGCTGCCGGTTTACGGCGACGGCGCGCAGGTCCGCGACTGGCTCTATGTGGAGGATCACGCGCGGGCGCTGCATCTGGCCGTGACCCGGGGCGTTCCCGGCGAAACCTACAACATCGGCGGGCATAACACAAAGAGCAATCTGCAGGTGGTTCACACGCTGTGCGGCCTGCTCGATGAGCTGAGCCCCCGGCGCGACGGCCGTTCCCGCCGCGAACAGGTCGTGTTCGTGGCGGACCGGCCCGGCCACGACCTGCGGTATGCGATCGACGCCGCCAAGATTCAGCGCGAACTCGGCTGGACGCCGAGGGAGAGCTTTGAAAGCGGCCTGCGCAAGACCGTCGAATGGTATCTGGCGGAGAGAGCGGGATGGTGCCGCCGGGTGCTGGACGGCTCCTGCCGCCTCGAACGGCTCGGATTGGGAGGTGGACGATGAAAGGGATCGTGCTGGCCGGCGGCGCCGGTTCGCGGCTGCATCCGGTGACGCTCGGAGTTTCCAAACAGCTCCTGCCGGTGTACGACAAGCCGATGATTTACTATCCGCTCAGCGTGCTGATGCAGGCGGGTATCCGGGATATTCTGGTGATCACCACGCCGGAGGATCAGGCGGCCTTTATCCGGCTGCTGGGGGACGGCTCGCGGTTCGGGCTGAACCTCAGCTACGAAGTTCAGCCGTCGCCGGACGGAATCGCGCAGGCGTTCCTGATCGGCCGGGAGTTCATCGGGGCGGATTCGGTCGCTCTGGTGCTGGGGGACAATATCTTTTACGGCGCCCACCTCGAACAGATGGTGCGGCAGGCGGCTTCCCGGAGTTCGGGAGCCACGATTTTCGGTTATTACGTGTGCGACCCGGAGCGTTTCGGCGTGATCGAGTTCGATGCGGAGGGTAGGGCGCTTTCCATCGAGGAGAAGCCGGCCGTTCCGAAGTCCAGCTACGCGGTGACCGGGCTTTATTTTTACGACAATTCCGTGCTCGACATCGCCGCCGGGATCACGCCGTCGGCCCGGGGCGAGCTGGAGATCACCGCCGTGAACTGCGCTTATCTGGAACGCGGCGAGCTTCGGGTGGAACGGCTGGGCCGCGGCTACGCGTGGCTGGATACCGGCACGCACGATTCGCTGATGGAAGCCGGGGATTTCATCCGCACCATCGAAAAGCGGCAGGGCCTGCAGGTCGCGTGCCTGGAGGAGATCGCGTGGATGAACGGCTGGATGACCACGGCACAGGTATTGGAACGTTCCGCGATGCTGCGGAAAACGGAGTACGGCCGCTATCTGGAGCGCCGCGTGGGGGAAAGCGCGCAATGAAGTTTCTGGAGACCGCGATCGCGGGAGTGAAGGTGATCGAACCCCGGCTGTTCGGGGATTCCCGGGGATATTTTTTTGAGGCGTACCGCGAGGATCTGTTTGCCGGAGCCGGAATCGATGCACGGTTTATTCAGGACAACGAATCGTTTTCGACCGGCGGTGTGCTGCGGGGGCTGCACTATCAGATTCCGCCCTATACGCAGGCGAAGCTGGTCCGGGTGGTTTCCGGGAGGGTGCTCGACGTGGTGGTGGACATCCGGCTCGGATCGCCGACGTTCGGAAAACACGTGGCGATCGAACTTTCCGGGGAGAGCAAACGGCAGTTGTTCCTTCCGCGCGGAATGGCGCACGGTTTTGCGGTGCTTTCGCCGGAGGCGGTGTTCGTCTATAAGTGCGACAATTTTTACTGTCCGGCCGCCGAGCGGTGCATCCGTTTCGACGACCCCGCGCTGGGAATCGACTGGCGATTGCCGCCGGAGACGGTGAAACTCTCCCCCAGAGACCGGCGCGGCGTACTGTTTGAGGACGCGGAATTGTTTGAGGAGTACTGAGTTTATGCGGATTCTGATCACCGGCGGAAAAGGAATGTTGGGGCGCACGCTCTGCCGCGCGTGGAAAAAGCACGAGGTGATCGCCGCCGGCCGTGCGGAAGCGGACATCACCGATGCGGCGGGGTTCGACCGGCTGGTCGGGGAGCTTCGCCCCGATGCGGTGGTGCATTGCGCGGCCTTCACCGCCGTCGACCGCTGCGAGACGGAGTCCGAAGCCGCCTACCAGGTCAATGCCGCCGGTACGGGCAACGTCGCCGCCGCCTGCCGTCGCCACGAGGTGAGGCTGATCGCGATTTCCACCGATTACGTATTCGGCGGGGAGCTGGACCGCCCCTGCCATGAGTTCGATACGCCGATCCCCGGAACCGTCTACGGCCGGAGCAAATTTGCGGGGGAAGAACTGATCCGGCAGACCTGTCCGGACCATGTGATCGCCCGGACCTCCTGGCTTTACGGGGCGGGCGGTCCGAGCTTCGTGCATACGATGATGGCGCTGGCGGACGGCAGCCGGCCGGAGCTGAAGGTGGTTGCCGACCAGTTCGGCAACCCGACCGGAGCGGATGCGCTGGCGGGGCATCTGGCCATTCTGCTGGAACACCCGGAGCTTTCCGGCACCTGGCACCTGACCTGCGAGGGGGAGGCGAGCTGGTATGAGTTCGCCTGTGAAATCTTCCGGCTGGCCGGGAAGAAGCAGAAGGTGACGCCGTGCGCCACCGCGGAGTTTCCCCGCCCGGCGCGCCGTCCCGCCAACTCACGGCTCGACAAGATGATGCTGCGTCTTCATCACCTTCCGCCGATGCCGGAGTGGCGGCAGGTACTGGCAGAATTCATGCAGTCCGAGTTTTCACTCTGACTGACATACCGGCCGTATGGGTAATCCACGGCGTGAATTATTGTTCCGGGGAGCCGGTGTGCCGCCGGTGGGAGGGACCGGCGGGAAACCAGCCCTTTGCGACCCGTTCGCGCTGCTCGAAGATTTCCAGAATGCTCCAGAAGCAGGTGAAGGAGAGTACGCCGAGCAATGCGGAAGCGATTGTATTCGCGCAAAGCAGCGACGCGGCGAGCGTCACGATTCCGGCCAGCAGGAATGCCCGCCAGATCCGCACTCCGAAATAAAATTCGCCCTTGATCACGATCGGATGGAAAATCCCGATGATCAGAAAACTGGCCAGGCCGATTACGACTCCGTTGAAATTCATGGTTCATTTCTCCTTTGCGATTGATTCCTCCATACATAACTTATTGCCGGTTGCGTTTTTGTCAAACCGTACCGGAGGAGGAACCGTTTTTTTTTGCCGATACTTTTTTGTGAAAATTTCCTTGATTATTTTCCCTGACGCTATATATTAAATCAAAATTTAACGTCCGGGAAATTTTGTTTCTAATTTTTTAAGGAGATCAGAGCATGGCAAAAACAGCGTTGGTGACCGGCGGCGGCCGGGGAATCGGAGCCGGGATCGTCGACAGACTCGCCGCGGAGGGGTGGAACGTCGCCTTCTGCGGGCGCAAACCGGCGGAGGAGTTCGCCGCCCACTGTGCCGGGATCGAGGCGAAGTACAACGTGAAGGCGCTCTACGTGCAGGCCGACGTGTCGAAGGCCGAAGACCGCGAAAAGCTGCTTTACGCCATTCTTGAGATGTTCGGTTCGCTCGAAGCGCTGGTCAACAACGCCGGGATTGCACCGCAGGTCCGCTGCGATCTGCTCGAAATGAGCGAGGAGAGTTTCGACCGGGTGATGAACATCAACCTTAAAGGCCCCTTTTTTCTGACCCAGCGCGTAGGCCGCTATTTCGCGGAAAACCATATTCAGGGCGTCATCGTCAACGTCGGCAGCATTTCGGCGACCGTCGCGTCGATCAGCCGCGGCGAATACTGCCTCTCCAAGGCAGGCGTCGCGATGGCGACCAAGCTGTTTGCGGTCAAGATGGCCGAATTCGGCGTGCCGGTCTACGAGATCCGTCCCGGCGTGATCTCCAGCGACATGACCAGCGTGGTCAAGGAGAAATACGATAAGCTGATCGCCGACGGGCTGACGCTGCAGCCGCGCTGGGGCTTCCCGGAGGATATCGGCAAGGCGGTTGCGATGCTGTTGCGCGGCGACCTCGCCTATTCGACCGGACAGGTGATCAAGGTGGACGGCGGCATGGAGATCGGGCGGCTGTGAAACGGACGGTCAACACACTGGTGATCGGCTCCGGCGCGGCGGGACTCGCGGCGGCGCTCCGGCTCAAGTCGCTCGGCGTGGACGATGTGCTGCTGCTCTCCGAAGGGCTGAACCGCGGCACTTCGATCAACACCGGCAGCGACAAGCAGACCTACTACAAACTCGGCATCTACGGCGCGGAGCCGGATTCGCCGGTCCAGCTGGCGCAGACGCTCTTTGAGGGCGGTTCGGCGCACGGCGACGTGGCGCTGGTCGAGGCGGCGCTGTCGGTGCGCTGCTTCATGAACCTCGTGAACCTCGGCGTGCCGTTTCCGTGCGACGGCTACGGGCAGTACATCGGCTACAAGACCGACCACGACCCGAAGCGGCGCGCGACCAGCTGCGGCCCGTACACCTCCAGAGAGATGTGCCTCGCGCTGATCCGGGCGGTCAGGGCCGCCGGAGTCGAAATCGCCGAAAAGCGCAATGTCGCCGAGCTGATTACGGTCGGCAACCGCGCGGCGGGGGCGATCGCGCTGAACAGGGAGACCGGCGAATTTGAAACGATCTTCGCGGAAAACACCGTATTCGCGGTGGGCGGCCCCGGCGGGCTGTATGCGTCGAGCGTCTATCCGGTCGGCCACTTCGGCGCGATCGGGCTGGCGCTGAAGGCGGGGGCGCTGGCGCAGGGACTGCCGGAGTCGCAGTTCGGGCTGGCTTCCGTCAAGTTCCGCTGGAATGTTTCGGGGACCTATATGCAGGTGCTGCCGCGCTTCGTGTCGACCGCGCCGGACGGCTCCGACGAGCGCGAATTCCTGCGCGACCATTTCAAAACCGCCGGGGAGATGAATTCGATGATCTTCCTGAAGGGCTACCAGTGGCCGTTCGACGTGCGCAAGGTGCCGGACGGCTCTTCGGTCATCGACCTGCTGGTTCACGAGGAGACCGTCAAGAAGGGGCGGCGGGTCTGGCTCGATTTCCGCGCCAACACCGAAGGGTTGGATTTCGCGGCGCTTTCCGATGAGGCGCGCACGTATCTGGAGAAATCCGGCGCCTGCTTCGGCACGCCGCTGGAACGGCTCGAAAAGATGAATCCGGGCGCGATCGAGCTCTATCGCGACCACAACATCGATCTTGCCGTCGAACCGCTGGAAATTGCGGTCTGCGCCCAGCACAACAACGGCGGTCTCGCCGGAAACGTCTGGTATGAATCCCCGAACCTGAAGCATCTGTTTCCGGTCGGCGAGGTGAACGGCTCGCACGGCGTCTGCCGCCCCGGCGGCACCGCGCTGAACGCCGGGCAGGTCGGCGGCACCCGCGCTGCCGAATATATCGCCGGGCGCTGCCGGACTTCCACCCTCGACCTCGCGGTTGCGGAACGGCAGGCCGAAAAACTGCTGGCCGATCTCAGGCGGCGGCTCAGCGGCACGCGCGACTGGCGCAAAGACCGCCGGGAGCTGCAGGAACGCATGACCGTCTACGGCGGCCACCTGCGTCCGGCGGACCGGCTCGAACAGGCGGCGGACGACGCGCGCAAGCTGGTCGAGGCGATGGAGCGCGACGGCTATCCCGCCGCCGACGCGGATCATGCGATTACCAACTTCCAGCTCGCGTTCGCGCACTGGATCTACCTCGAATCGATTGCGTTCCAGGTCTCCACCGGGGCCGGTTCGCGCGGCTCGGCGGCGGTGCTGGACAAGGAGGGAAAACTGATCCCGGAAAATCCCGCCTACCGCAAGCACGTGCTCGAAACCGAATATTCGGCCTCCGGCCTGCGGCTGCGCTGGACGCCGTGCCGCCCGGTGCCGAACCCGGACGGCTGGTTCGAGACGGTCTGGAAGGAGTACCGCACCGGAGAGGTGTATGGAGCTGTTTGACTTCTCCATCCTGCGCGACCTGCGCAAAAAGGCGCAGTTGAGCATCGCCGACGTATCGGCGGGCAGCGGCGTGTCGGCGTCGGTGATCTCCAAACTGGAACGCAACCAGACCCGCGCCGAACTGGATACGCTGTACCGGCTGGCGCGCGTATTCGGCATCACGGCGGCGGAGCTGCTCAGCCTCGCGGAAGCGCGGCTCGCGCATCCGCTGCACGCGACCGAACACCGTTCGGAGGAATTCACCTTTCAGGAGATCAACTACAAGAATATCCGCTGTCTGCACGGAAGCGCCCCGAAAGGCTCGCGGGTGTCGCGGCCGAAGATCCACCGCGACGATTATGAATTGTGCTGGGTGCTCTCCGGCGCGCTCGAAATCACGCTGCCCTCGGAACGGCACGAGCTTGCCGCCGGGCAGTCGCTGCAGTTCGACGCGCTGCTCGAACACACTTATCTGGCACTTGAAGACTGTGAATTGCTTATTTTACATATCCGAAAAGAAAAGAGGTTCTGACCATGGCAGATTATCCGCGCATTCCCTCGTTTAAAACCACTGAAAGTTTCCGCAGCCACCTGCGGGAGATCAATCTCGACCTCGAACTCGACGACGCGATTCTGGCCGCGCCCGAATCGCCGCTCGCACAGCCGGTCGAATACCACGGCCGCAGGATCGGCAACCGCTGGTGCATCCTGCCGATGGAGGGGTGGGACTGCCTGCCCGACGGCGCCCCCTCCGAACTGACCCGGCGGCGCTGGCTCAACTTCGCCGCGAGCGGCGCGAAACTGCTTTTCGGCTGCGAAGCGTGCGCGGTGATGGAGTCCGGCCGCAGCAACACCCGCCAGCTGATGATCACCCCCGCGACCATGCCGCTGCTCGCACAGTTGCGCAAGGACATGGTCAAGTTGCACGCCGAAAAGTTCGGCACCGCCGACGATCTCTATATCGGCTTGCAGTTGACCCACTCCGGCCGCTACAGCCATCCGCACGACGACGCGAAGCTCGAATCGGTGACCGCCTACGAACATCCGCTGCTCGACGAGAAGTTTCACAACTCCGCCGCAAACGTGGTTTCCGACGCCGAAGTCAAAAACATCGTCCGCCACTTCATCGAGGCGGCCGGACTTGCGAAAGAGGCCGGCTTCGACTTCGTGGATATCAAGATGGCGCACGGCTATCTCGGCCATGAGTTCCTGAGCGCCTTCACCCGGCCGGGCGAATACGGCGGGAGCTTTGAAAACCGGACCCGCTTCTTCCGCGAAATCGTCGAGGGGATCAAGCGCGAAGTTCCCGGAATCGATCTGGGGATGCGGTTTTCGATCTTCGACTGCCTGCCGTTTGAAAAAGGCGCGGACAAGGTCGGCAAGCCGATGGAGCGCAACGGAATCGGCGTCGGCAACTACAAGTATGCCTTCGGCGGCGACGGCACCGGCCTCGGCTGCGACCTGACCGAACCGATCCGGTTCCTCGAACTGGCGCGGTCGCTCGGCGTGGAGCTGATCTGCACGACCATCTGCAGTCCCTACTACAATCCGCACTTCCAGCGTCCTGCCTATTATCCGGTTTCGGACGGTTACCTGCCGCCGGAGGAGCCGATCATCGGCGCGGCCCGCCAGATCAACGCGGTCGCACAATTGAAGAAACATTTTGAGAATACCGGAATGCTCTTCATCGGAGCCGGTTACACCTGTTTGCAGGAGTATCTGACGCAGGTCGGGCAGGCCGCCGTGCGCGCCGGAAAAACCGACTTCGTCGGCATCGGCCGCATGGTGCTCGCCTATCCGGAGCTTCCGGCGGATACCCTCGCCGGATGTCCGCTGAACTGCCGCCGCATCTGCCGCACGTTCGGAGATTGCACGACTGCGCCGCGCAGCGGCATGGTTTCGGGCTGCTATCCGCTTGACGAGTTCTACAAGTGCCGTCCGGAATGCGAGCGGGTCAAAGAGGTCAAGCGCAAGATCCGCGAAAGCTGATCTGCCTGCCCCGGATTGGGGCGGCCAAGTGCGCGGCGACTGATCCATGCAAGCATCGGTCGCTCTCCGTAACCGCCTTCGCGGCGCATAACAAGCGCGGCAAGCGCCGCGAACGAATGTGAGGGACTTACTTGCCTCCGGCAAGTAACGAGGAACGGTAGTGACGAAGCCGAACGTAGTGAGCGAAGCCCCTCTGGCGTAGTGAGCGCAGCGAACGATGAAGAGTTGACGGGCGCAGCCCGGCAAGTAAGCGGCGAAGCCGCGCCCGCGAGCGGAAGTGCCTTGCAACCGGACCGGCCTCCGCCACCGGCGAGGGGGTCCGGGGGACGTGCGCGACGTCCCCCGGAGCCATCCGCAGGCCGGAGGTGCGGTGCTCGCTACCCTCCGGGCAGCCTGCCTGTGCTTGCGCTCAAAAGTTGTTACCCTCCGGGCAGCTTGCCTGTTCTTGTTGCAATGACAAGCCAACCATAAAGCTCACGTGCGACTTGAAATCGGAGATGAATCTCCGCACTCCAAAGACGCTTTGCGTCGGGGGAGTTGCCTCCGAGACGATGTTTGCATCAAGCGTTGGGCAAATAGACGTGGAGATCGTCTTTCAGCCATTTCTGCAGGGCGGCGGTGTCCACGCTGCGGACGTTTCCGTCGGCGGCCATCGCGGCGGCGGCTCCGGTGGCCTGGCCGGTGATGAAACAGCCCGGAATTACGCGCAGCGAGGATTGGATTTCACGGTCGCAACTGACGCAACGTCCTGCCACCAGCAGGTTTTCGACGCCGAGCGGAATCAGCGAACGGTACGGGATGCCGTAACTTTCGCCGGGTTTGCAGCGGGTTTCGCACAACACACGCTCGACGCGCTTTTGCTCTTCGGGGTCGGTGGAGGAGGAGTGGATGTCGATCGGGTAACTGAACCGGCCGATTTCATCCGCGAATACGGCGCGGCTGCGGTAGTCGTCGCCGTTGAGCTGGTATTCGCCGCGGATGCGGCGGGATTCGCGCACGCCGAGCAGGGGGGCGGTCTGCACGAGGTCGGAATGCTCGAAACCGGGGACGTGCCTGCGGTAGAAGTCATGGTAGATTTTCGCGAGTTTGCGCCCTTCGATATAGGCGTTGGTCAACTCGGTCTCGTCCAGCGTGTTCGCGCCGTAGATGTGGCCGAGGTTGCCGCTGGCGGTGCCGTTGCCGTAGGTGCAGACGCCGACGAAATGATGTTCCGAAACCGGCGCTTCGCCCCGTTCCAGAAGCTCGTGCCAGATCGCGCGGTCGCGCTTGCCTTCGCGGAGCGCCGCGTCATACGCGGGGATGTCGATGTTCGAGAACTGCGGGCACAGGGTGGGACTCATGGTCCGCCCCTCGGCGTCGCCGCAGTCGAACGGGACACCGGCGAAGGCGGCGACCGCAGCGTCTCCGGTCGCGTCGACAAAGACTTCGCCTTTGACCTTGCGCAGGCCGTGCGGGGTGGCGACCAGCAGCGATTCGAGCTTCCCCGACCGGACGACCACATCGGCGACCCGGATCATGTAGAATAGCTTCACGCCGGCTTTCAGCAGCCGGTCGTCGTAAATGCGCTTCAGGATTTCGGCGTCCACCTCCTGCCAGCCGGGGTTGACCTCGTCGATTCCCATTTCGCGGCAGCACTCTTCGATGATGGAGCGGCAGAAATCGCCGATCACCCAGTTCACGCCGTCGCTCTGGTAGATCACGGCCGGAACCAGCGCATTGGTTCCCATGCCGCCGAGGCTGCCGGTCTGTTCCAGCAACACCACGCGTTTGCCCAGGCGGGCGGCGGCCAGCGCCGCGGCGATGCCGGCGGGACCGCCTCCGGCGACGACGACTTCGGCTTCGAAAAGGACCGGCAGATCGAGCGACTCAAACATAGAACCTCCGTGTTTTGGTTGTTTGCGGTTCAATATAAAGGTTTCACGCTTGCTTTTCCTGCTCCGGGATGCTATCTTTCTTTGTTTTCATGCTGAAACGATCTGTTTTTTAAACTGAAACCGTAAAATATGGCGAATCATTTCAAGGAATTGGCCTCCCGGCTGGAAGCGGTTTCGGCGCTGATCCGGACAGGGTGCATCTGGAAGGTAACCGAAAACTGTCTGGAGGAACTGCGTCTGCCGTTCCGCCAGGCGCACCACGATTTCGCGTTCTGCAACGCGGTCAAAGGGCTCGGGGAGGCGGCCTGCATCAACCACGACACCCGGCGGATCGCCGATATGCTCCGGCTGCGGAGTGAGGCGTTTTTACAGGAGTGCCATGCCGGGGCGGTGGAGTTGCTGATCCCGTTCCGCCACGCGCAGCGGGTGTTCGGGGTGGTGATGTGCGGCCCGTTCCGCTCCGGCGAAAACGGGCAGGGGCGCTGCCCGGCGGCGGCCGCCGCCTATCGGGAATTGCCGGTGTGGCGGCCCGAATTCCGTCCGGCGTTGGAAAAGCTGGTCCGGGTTTCTTTGTCGGGACTGCTCCATGAACTGTACACGCTGCGCCCCGAACTGTTGTCGCAGCCGGTCCGGGATGCGCGGATTCTCGCGGTACTGGAGTTTCTGAACGCCCGCTATGCCGAACGCATCACGATCCGGCAGGCGGCGGAACTGGTGTATCTGAGTCCCTCGCGGCTGTCGCACCTGTTCCGGCAAACCTGCGGAATGGACTTTTCGGAATATCTGCTTGCGCTGCGGCTCGGCGTCGCGCGCGAACTGCTCGCCGGGACCGACCTCGCCATCGGCGAAATCGCCGTGCGTTGCGGCTTCGGCGACCAGAACCACTTTTCGGCGATATTCCGGAAGCGGACCGGGCGGACCGCTTCCGAATACCGCCGCGACCGCCCCGAAATCATCGTCTGATTGCGGGGCGCTGCAGGAAACGTTACGGCTGGATGCCGAACGAATCCAGATAGATCGCTTCTACGGCCAGTTTGTTTGCCGGAATCGGCGCCTGGTCGAGCAGGCCGGAGAGCCCGGGGGTGTCGAAGGAGAGCGCGGTCAACTGTTTGACGTCTTTTTCGGAGAAGCCGAGATCGGCCAGCTTTTCGGGAACTCCGCAGCCGGCCAGCCACTTTTCGACGCCGCGAGCGGCGCGGACCGCATCTTTCGGATCGGCGGAGAGGCCCGGCACGATCGGCTCAAGCAGCGTCGAAAGCACCTCGGCGCGCGCCGGATAGATCGCCTTGACCACCGCCGGAAGCAGCATGGAAAGTCCGAGGCCGTGCGAAAGCTCCGGCTTGAGGGCGCTCAGCGGATGCTCCAGCGCGTGGGTGAAGTGCAGCAGCGAATTGTCGAACGCGGTTCCGGCGATCATCGCTGCGTAGGCGAGGAAATACCGGGCGTAGAGGTCCTTCGGGTCTTTCAGCGCCGACGGCAGGTATTTCGCGACCAGCCGGATGGTCTCGGCGCCGAGCATGATCGCCAGCGGGTTGGCGGCTTTGCTGGTCGCGGCTTCGACCACGTGATTCACCGCGTCGATGGAGACGAACCGGGTCTGCTTCTGCGACAGCGAGGTCATCAGGGCCGGATCGTCGATCGCCCAGGCCGGATAGAGGCAGTCCGCCGCGATCACCGGCTTGAAATCCCGGTCGGTGTCGGTGATCACCGCGAACCGGTTGACTTCGGAGCCGGTGCCGTGGGTCAGGTTCACCGCCAGAAACGGCAGTGCGTCGGCGGGGTCGAGTTCTCCGGAAGCGAGCTGGGCGGCCTTGTGATTCGGGTATTTCATCATCGCGGCCACGCATTTGCCCGCGTCGAGCGCGCTGCCGCCGCCGATGCCGATTACCGCTTCCGCCTTGATGTCACGCCCGACCAGCACGGCGGTGTCGACCTGCCCGGTGGTCGGGTTTGGGGTGACTTCGTTGTAGACCGCGTAGGTGATGCCGGCGGCTTTCAGCGCCGGTTCGATCCTGCCCCACGCGCCGGAGCTTTTGTAGGAGTTGCTGCCGGTGACCACCAGCACGCTTTTGATGTCGCGCCCGACCATGTCCAGCACGATATCGCGGATCGAATCGATCGCTCCGACGCCGAACCAGACGTTACAGCGGGTGCGGATCTGCCGCACGTCGTGAATATTGACTCCGTTGTCCCACATGATGAAACCCTCCTCTTCAAAAAGTGTCTGTTTGCCGAATCATCGGTAATCGGGGGAACGTTTCTTACTGTAACATCATCGGCGGTTTTGTCAAGTCGTCCTGCGGATCGCGATGCCGGTGTTGAGGATGGAGCCGTCCCACGGAACCGCTTTTTTCGGCGGTTTCAGGCTCCCCGTCAGCAGCGACTTCAGCGCCAGTTTGAGCCGGAAGGGCAGGGGAAGCCCGGCCAGCTCCGCATAGGCCCGGAAATATCGGGCGTAGGGGTGATGCGTGGTCTTGCCGAGCCGCCACGGCTTGTGCGTGCCGGTGAAGTGGGCGATGCCGGGACGGCGCAGCGCCTCCACGACCTCCGCTTCGGAATAGAGCGCCGGAGTCGGAGGGTTGCGGTAAACGGAGGTCACGAGGTTCCAGCGCTGGGAGAGCTTCACGTAGTCGTCCCAATAGGCGAGATTCAGGATGTCCTGATCGGGATATTTGATCCGGCCGCCGAGTTCGTCGAAAAGCCGGATGAAGCGCTTTTCATGGTTTTCATGCGCCATTTTGCGCAGGTTGAACAGCATCACGCCGGAGTTGAAGTAAACCGCTTCAGCGGGAAGCCCGATCTTTTTCTGGTGTTCCGGGGCCACCCGGACGGCGGCCGCCGCGCAGGAACGGCCGCCGAGCTCCGTGTCCCAGAGTTCCGCGATATCGTCGAGCACCAGCAGGTCGCAGTCCAGATAGAGGATTTTTTCCAGATCCGGCAGCAGCGAGGGCAGGATCAGCCGGTAGTAGGCGGAAGTGCTCCAGCGCAGCTCCGGCCAGCCCTGAAAGAAACCGCGTTCGATTTTCCGGGGAACCAGCCGGAATCCGTCGATACGGCGCAACGCCTCGAAGCGGGCGAAATCGCTTTCATCGAGCTCTTCGTGCAGCAGATGCAGCGTGATGCCGCCGCCGGGATGCTGCGCCAGCAGCGACGCCGCCGCCACCAGCGCATAGTCCAGATAGTTGCGGTCCGTCGCCATCGCGACTTGAATGTCTTCGGCCATCGCTTACCGCTCCCGGTCGATCAGGAAGTTCACCAGGTCGAGCAGGTGCTGCCGGTACGGATTGTCCGGGAAGCTGCGCAGGATGTTGCGCGCCTGCTCGGCCAGCCGGGCGGCTTCCGCCTCGTTGGAGGCCGCCGCGCCGGAGTCGCGCATGATCCGGCGGACATCGTCCAGATCGGCGTCACTGTAGGTTTCGCGCCCGATGTAGCCGAGCAGTTTTTCACGGTCGGCGGCGGAGGCGAGCCGCAGGGTGTCGAGCAGCATCACGGTCGCCTTGCCTTCGCGCAGGTCGTTGCCGAGCGCCTTGCCGAGCGAATCGTAGACGCCGAAGATGCCGAGGTAGTCGTCGCGCAGCTGGAACGCGATGCCGGCGGCGAGCGCGAACTCGCTGAGTTTGCGCACGTCGGGGTGCTCCGCATCGGCGGTGTTCAACGCGATCATCGCGCCCGCTTCGGTGCAGAACTGCAGCAGTGCGCCGGTCTTGAGGCCGAGCATGGTGCGGACCTCCTGCGATTTGAGCCCGGTGAGCTCCCGCAGCGAAAACTCGACGTCCAGCGCTTCGCCGGAGATCAGGTCGCTGTTGGCCAGCTTCTGGAATCTCCTGCCGAGCGCGACCGTCACTTCGGGCGGCACGCCGTGTTCCGCCGAACGGAGCAGAAGGTCGTTGGCCCATCCCTGCTGCAGGTCTCCGGCCAGGATCGCGAAATCGCGCCCGGTGCGCTCGGCATCGCCGGCTCCGAGTGAAAATTTGCCGCCCAGCTCCGCGGCGAGCTTCACGTGGGAGGTCGGAGCGCCGCGCCGGGTGTCGTCCTGGTCGATGATATCGTCGTGCACGAGCGTCCAGTTGTGGAACACCTCCACGGCGGCGGCGGGGTAGAGAGCGGCGCTTTCGCTGCCGCCGAGGAGTCCGCAGCTCCAGATCAGCATCGCGGGCCGGAGGCGTTTGCCGCCGCGCACCGGGTAGTCGCGCACGGCGTCGCGCAGGTAGTCGGGGCGGACCGTCGCCGGAAATTCGTCGTCGGCAAGGAGCCGGTCGATATCGGCGGCGATCTGCCTGAGGTGATTGATCATGAAAAGTTCTCCGAAAGAGTGTGGAAATTAAAAACAGGTGCTGGCTTTGACGCTGGTCCAAAGCGGGCTGTTCAGTTGAATTTTCTTGCGTTCGCGGGTGGCCAGCGCGATCGGCACGTGGGTGAAATGGCCGTTCCAGTGGCCGACCACCATGTCGGTGCGCCCCGCCATTGCGGCGTGAACCGCGTTCTGGGCCAGCATCGCGCAGAACACCGCGTCCGCGCCGTGGGCCGCCACGCTGCGGATGGTGTAGGCAAGGTCGAAGTATTTGATGTTGACTTCGGTGTTGCGTTCCTTGAAATACTGGTTGATCCGGTCCTTGAGCAGCAGCCCGATGTCCTTGTTGATCAGGTTGCCGGAGGCGTCGCGCACATCTTCGCCCTGCGGGAAAAGCTCCTGCCCGGCTCCTTCGGCGACCATGATCACCGCGTGCTGTTTTTCCAGCATGCGCTTATAAAGATGGGGCAGCAGCGCGTCGGGACCGTCGCCGTCGAGGACGAATTTCGATTCCGGCACGAGGCAGTAGTTCACGTAGCTCTGCGCGAGCGTGGCATAGGCGGCGATGAAGCCGGAGTCGCGTCCCATCACCTTTACCAGCCCGATGCCGTTGTAGGCGCCTTTGGCCTCGTTGTGCGCGCCCGCCGCGAAAATTCCGGCCATGTAGACCGCGGTTTCAAAGCCGAAGGACTTGTCGATGAAGGCGATGTCGTTGTCGATGGTCTTGGGGATGCTGATCACGCTGATGGAGAGGCCGCGCCGCTCCGCTTCGACCGCGATATCGTGCGCGCCGCGCGCGGTGCCGTCGCCGCCGATGCAGAATACGAGGTTGATGTTCATGCGCGCGATGGTTTCGACCATGATCTCGGCGCTCTCCTCGCCGCGCGAGGAGCCGAGGATGGTGCCGCCCTGCTGGTGGATGTCGTCGGTGTTGTCCTCGTTGAGCTGGATCGGAGCGAGTCCGTGCGCCGGGTTGAGGCCCCGGTAACCGTACCGGATGCCGTAGACCAGCGGCACATGGTAGATGTTCTTGAGCGTCAGCGTCAGGAACTTGATCACGTCGTTGAGTCCGGGACAGAGTCCGCCGGCGGTCAGGATCGCCGCTTTGCTCCAGGCCGGGTCATGGTAGATCAGTTTGCGGGGGCCGGCCTGTTCGAAGGCCGGGATCGCCTGGCCGTTTTTCACATACTCCTCCAGCACGGCGGTACTGGTGTCGTAGGCGACGGTGGCATCGTCGGGGACGAATTCCATGGCCTGAACGGGAGATGCGATCTGAGCTTCCCCGAGCCGGGGAATGAAAAATTCTTTGCTGTCCATAGTTCCTCTTCTCCTGAAAGTCCGGGATATCCGCGGGGCCGATACCGGCCCCCATTTATGGTAAAATAGCCGTTTCAACCTGAAATAGCAACCGGCGGAACTGGAAAAATATGGATTTCAGCAGTATATTGTCGGAAATTTTTTTATTTATGGGAGCTTCGTTTTTGGAAAATCAGCCGCATACCGCCGTCTCCGCCGGAATCGTTTCGGACATTTTCCGGAGAATCGCCTCGCTGTTCTTTGTCGTGCCGGCGGGAATTTTCCTCGGCGGCGTCGCCGTGCTGACGCTGGGCGAATTGCCGCGCACGGAGGGATGGCTCTCTGAAACCGGAGCGGCGGCCGCCGCCGTCGCACTGTTCGCGGCGGCGGGAGCCGGGGCGGCCGCCGCCGGGAAAGGGAGGCGTTCGGCCCCCGACCTGATGTTCCCGGTGCTGATTTTGTTGACGGTCTATGCCGCCTGGCCGGAGCCGCGGGTCGCGCTGGCGGTCGGCGGAGTGCTGTTCGGCGGAGTGCTGGCGCTGCTGCCGCCGCGCGGGGCGCTGCTCCGGCTCGGATTCGGGGCGGCATTCGCGTTGACGGCGCTGCTGCTGGCTTTCGGAGTGTTTCACGGAACCTGGTTTTTGCTGATCCTGTTTCCTGTTGTGTTTGCGCTGGCGGTGTTCTGCTGCCGGACTCACTGGGCGGTGAAGCTGGTACTCTGCCTGATGCTGCCGGTGGCGGTCTACATTTTCGCTTTCGGGGTCAGCCGGGGGCCGGACGGGGAGAATCCGCGTATGAAACCGGTGGCGATCGCTCCGGCGCTGCCTGCTTCGCTGCTGCCGGAGGGCGGGGAGGAGCGGACGATCCTTTTTGTTTCCGGCCGTCCTTCGCCGCTGCCCGGCGTGTGGTGTTCGCTGCCTTATGTGAAACGGGTGGACGGCATCTGGCCGAACGCGGCCTCGCTGGCGGGCGGCAACTGGTTCAAGCTGAACTACTATTCCGGTCTGCCGGGGCGGATTCTGCCGAAGCTCGCGGGCAATTACGACCTGATCTATCTGGAGGAGCTGCCGCCCGGCTCGCCGGCAGCGCGGAAGCATTTCACCCGCGAGGCGTGGCGGAAGCTGAATCCGGCGACCGGCGTGCTGATTCTTCCCGCCGCGGCGCGCGGGGACCTGCCGCCGGGGGCGGTCCGGGTGCTTCCGGTTCCGGGATCGCGCGGGGAGCTGCTGGCCGCTTCGCCGGACGCCGCGCTGACGGCGGACCCGGAAAAACTGGACCGGCGCATGGAAAAACTGCTGGGCGGTTTCGGCCGCGACGCCGCTTTCATGCCGCCCGGGATCTTCGCGGCACTGTACACGGAGGAGGCGTCCGCTGCTCCGGTCTTGCGCGAGGCTCTCCGTGAAGAAAAACAGACTCCCGGTTTCTTCCTTCCTGCCGCCGCGGCGGCTGTGGTCGCTTATCTGCTGCTGCGCCTCTGGTTCGCCCGGTTCGGCCGGGCCGGTTCCGGTTTCGCGCTGGCGGAGAACGGCGCCGGATTCGCGATGTTGCTGCTGGCGGCGGGAGCGGCGCTGGCGGAACGGGAGTTGACGACCGGAGTTCCGGCGGCGGCAGTCTGGGCGATGCCGGGACTTGCGGTGTTCCACTCGATCCTGAGGCCGCGCGTGGAGCGGGGCTTTGTGGCGGTTTCGCTGCTGCTGCCGTTCCTGTGGCTGTGGAACTCCTGGGCGCTGCCGTCGGAACCGGCATGGCTTGCGGTGCTGCTGGCGGCGGCGCTGGCGGCGGGGATCGTCCGCTGCCGGGTGACCGCCGAGGCCGGTTTCACGGGGAGCGTTTCCACGATTCTGGGCGCATCGGGCTTCGCGGCGGGGGCCGCCGTATACTGGGCGTTTTCGGTGTGGCTGCCGGAGCCGCTGACGGCGGCGCTGCTGACGGCCCTGCTGCTCCGGGCGATCTGGGTCGTCCGGGCGTAAAGTCGCCGACCTTCCTTTTCCCTCTGTTCCAGTTTTGCCGAAAACGGGTTGTGAAACGGCGGAAATGATCATGGAACCTATTTTTTGTCAATAAGCAGCTTTTTCATGCTGACCGCGCTGCTCGGCTCGCGGCTGCTGCCGCACGGGCTGTTCGCCCGGTTCTCCGCGGCGGCGGGAATCGTGCTCGCAGCCGGTTCGATGGTGATGGGGCCGGCGCCCGGCAAGACGCTCGACCTGCTGCATCAGGATTACCGTTCCGTGTTCCCGATCGGCGGATTCGTCATCGTGGCGGCCGCGCTGCTTTTCTTCAAGGTGTACCGCAATTATCTGTGCCTCGGCGGCGATGAAAGTTATGAGCCGCCGGTGCCGGAGTGAAAAATGGTACGGGGCCTTCCGCTCCGGGAAAACGGTTTTGACCTGAAGTCCCGCCGGAAGCCGTCTCCGTTACGGACGCCCACATCGCCAGTGATCCGAGTCGACGCCGGAGGTGAGTTCGAGATACGGATTTGCGAGTGTCACTTTCATCCATGCTACATGGCCGTCCACATAAAGGATATTCACACCGCCGCCGTGGCGCGGGTCGGGTCTCCCGCTGCTGGCCGGATTCGACGACAGAACTTCGACGATGCGGTAGAGCCCGAGATCCGACCCCGGCCCCCGGTTCGTATCCATGGTCATATAGCCGATGGAGGGGCGACGGAGTTGGCTGAGCTTGGCTGTACTCTTGTCGCTGTTGCTGATCCCCATGTTCGATCCGATGTGCCGGAAATTGTATCCATATCCGGTGTAAACCATGCCGCTCGGCGTATAGTTTGTCTGGACTTTGGGAGATTGCAGCGCGGGACATGCGAAAACGGCACGGTTCACATACCGTCCGTCACTCAGCAATTCCGCCCACACCCGCTTGTTGCCGTCCGCTACGGCATAAGGAGTCTGGTAGAGCATGAAGAAATCTGAATTGTCCGTCAGGTACATGGAAGTTCCCATGCCCATTTGTTTTTCGTTGCTGAGACATCTGGTCGTATTCGCCCGCTCGCGTGCTTTGTTCAATGCAGGCAGGAGCATTGAGGCGAGAATCGCTATGATTGCTATTACAACGAGCAATTCAATAAGGGTGAATTTGCGCATCCTTCTGGGAAGCCTGCCGCCAGGAATTGCGATTCCCATGACCACGGTAAAACCCTTGTCCATCAATTTCATCATCTCCGGCATCCTTTACTTTTTGACGGTTATGTAAACTGGAAGAGTTGAAAGTTCGATTTCCCTTCCGTTTTTTCGGGGAGTCCCGACCAGATCGACGACTTGCTCCGCACCGGGAATTTCAATGGAAACGGTTCCGGAATCGGTCCAGCCGACCAGCACTTTCCGGGAATCGTTCTCGAAAATATGTACTGTCGCCCCTTCTGCTGCCTCCAGCATGCCGCTCCATTCCAGAAGGCGGAGCCGGTTGATCAGGACGGCATAGGCGACGAAAGCCGTCCGGGGGGAAAAGTCCCAGTTGATCAGCCCGTAGTTCATTTCATTGTCATTCGGGTGAACTCCCTTGTTGCGGAAATTATACCAGTAGAATCCGCGGACCTCTTTCCGGCTCAGCCCGGAAACCGTCGTTACGACCAGAAAACGTGCCTGATCCAGCTCCGAGCGTCCCTGGTCGGGCCTGACGGAGGTGGAATATTCCGTCAGGTAAAGTTCCGGCATTGCGCTGCGGGCTTTCATGATGTTGATCACGGAGTCGATTGATTTCAGAAAGTCTCCGGCGATCCGGCCATTGGTTTTCGGCCAGCCGATATAAGGATGGTAGGCGACGCCTGCGAAACCTGCCGCCTCATCGTACAATGCCTTCAGATAACGGTCCGCCGCAATCCGCCCCGGACGGCGGATATGAACCGAGGAGAGCCCGCCGATCAGGACCGCCGGTTTCGGAGAGAGTGTTTCTGCTGTTTCCAATGCTCCGCGCAGGGCATTGGCATACTCCTGCGGAAGATACTTGTTGAGGTTGGGCTCGTTGTCGAATTCCCAACGTTTTACCTTGTCATTGTAGCGTTCCATGAGGCGGGCAAGGTATTTTTTCTGTTCGCCGGGCTGAACCAAAGGCAAGGCTTTGTTGCGGGCCCTTCCGGCAACCGCCCAGGCCGGAACGCCGGAAATGACCGGCAGGACGGTGAGCCCCCGCTTCGCCGCTTCTTCGACGATCAGGTCGGTCCGCCTGAAGTCGGGCTTGCCGGCAGCGGGTTCGATTTCGCGCCAAATGAATCCTGTTCTGATACCGCCGAGTTGTATTTGCCGCATCAGGTCAAGCGAACGCAGCACGCTCTTGCGGTCCCACCAGTTCAGGTGCGCCGCGACGCCGAAGCGCGGATCGCGCGGAGCGGCCGGTTCCGGCGGCGGAAGGACCGCCGCCTTCGATTCCGCCCGGTTCAGCGCCTTCCCGTTCACCAGAACCGAACTCTGCACCGTATAGATGCCGTTCTCCGGCAGGACGGCGGAGCATTCGAACCGTATCTTTTCCCGACCGTTCAACCGGAACGGCCACTCCTTTGCATAAAGCAGGTTGCCGTCGAAATCCCGAAGCTCCGTGCGGAGGGTCGCCTCCCGGGAATTTGTCATCCGATTAAAAATTTCAGGTTTCCAGGAAAAGGAATCGCCTCTGGCATGATAAAATTGGTCAATCCGGTTCTTTATCGCAAATGCGTCTTGTTCTGAAAGTTCTCTCACATGGGCCGGGCGGACCAGTCCGCCTCCGGCAAGCTCGCGCCCCGGAAACACCCGGATGGCGATGACATTCTCCGCCCGTACCAGTTCCGGCGGAATTTCATAGTTGCGCATCAAGTACTTCTGATTTGAAAATTCGTCCGAGAAATCACCGGTCTTACCGATCAGTTTTCCGTTGAAGTAAGTTTCGTCGCATCTGGCAACCGCCTCCAGCAGCAATTGCCGCGGAACCTTGACCGCAGGGTCAAGGGTGACCCGGCAGCGATACCAGCCGATGCCGGACTCGTTGGTGAAACCGTTATGTTTCCAGTAACCGGGAACTTTGATCTCTTTCCAGCCGGAATCATCAAACTCCGGAGTGGAATAACGGGAATCGTCATCCGCTGAAAAACGCCAGTTTTCACTCAGCTTGATGTCCCCGGCGTTTCCGGCCGTCAGAAATACCGTGAGAAATGCGGCAACCAGAAAATTCTTCATTTTTCCTCCTGTTGATTGAAATTCGGCAGAAATACTCCGAGTCCCGCCAGTCTCCGTTGCAGTCCGGTAATCGGAATTTCCCGCACCGCGCCGTTCCCCGTGGCGGCAAGCGCAGCCGCGCAGCCGGCCGCCTGTCCTGTGATATGGCATCCCGGCTGGACCCGCAGAGAGCCCTGCATGTAACGGTCGGTACTGATACAGCGTCCCGCAACCAGCACATTATCAAGTGACCGCGGAATCAGGCTGCGGTACGGAATACCGTAGCTCTCGCCGGGATTGCGGTAGCGCAACGTCCGGAATACGCCGCCGCCTGTACGCTTTCGTGCCGGGTGCGGATCATGCAGGTCGACCGGATAGGCATACCGCCCGATCTCGTCTGGAAAGACCGCCTGCCGTTTGAAGTCCTCGACGTTGAGCACATAATCGCCCATAATCCGGCGGGACTCCCGAATCCCGAGGCTGGAGGAAGTCCACAGCATGACGGCGTTTTCTCCCCCGGAAACAAAACGGCGGTAGTAGGCTTCATATTCCGGAATCCGGCGGCGGGCGTCGAGCAGAGCCTGAGTGATGCTCCGTTCGTCGGTTCCGTCCACTCCGAAGACGTGACCGACGTTTCCCCAGCCGGAATCCGCCATGGTATGCAGGATACCCGGCAGGCTGATATCCGGCACGGAAAAGAGGTTCGCCTCAATTGCCTCTTCCATCCGGGCGCCGTCGGACCAGAGTTTCATCCGGCTCCAGTCGATTCCGCTCCAGAGGCTGCACAGCGTCCCGGCCTGCATCAGTCCGTTTTCATCGCCTTTCTCATACTCCGCCCCTGCCATGGCGCAAAGATCACCGTCGCCGGTCGCATCGACGAACACCTTTGCGGATACGGCGAAAAGTCCGCTCTTCGCGGAACAGACGGCATGTGTGAGGCTTCTGCCTTCCGTCATTACGTCGATCAGGGAAGTGTTGAAAAGAAATTCAACACCGGCATCCGCCGCGAGTCCGTCATAAACGCGTTTCAATACTTCCGGGTTGTAGATGAAACCGCCGATCTCTTCGGGGTGTTCGTCGCGCACCATCTCCGGCCCGGCGCCGCCCGCTTCCCAGAGCCGGTCATAAACTTCCTTCCCGAATCCGGCGGCGAGAAAATTCCTGCCGTCGGTCGGGCGGCAGAAGAAAGGCAGCCCTCCCGATGTTCCCATCCCTCCGAAGGCGCCGAGGGTTTCGGCGAGAAACACTTTTGCCCCTGACCGGGCGGCCGTGACGGCTACGGCGATTCCTGCGGGGCCGCCGCCCGCGACCATCACATCCGCCTCACGGCGAACCGGTAAGGTACGGTGATAACTGATCGAATTCATCTTGAGTTCTCCTGGAAATGTTCCTTTTTTCCCATATTGCCGCGCAACTGTTCCGCCGGAATTACGGATTCCCCGGCGAACACCTGACCGTTTTCGCCTCCGCATACCAACTCTCCCGGCCAGCGCCCTCCGGATTGTTCCATCCATTCAAAGTAATGCATCAGTGCCCCCCCGCAGTCTCCGGGAAGCACCGCCGTGATCGACGGAATGAAATATTCGGCAGCTCCTCCCCGGCTTCCGGCCACGGCGCTCACGGCGACATCCCGCCCCGGTACAAGCCCGTGCGACGCCAATGCACGGCAGGCTCCGACCGCCTCGGCCATGGTCGCGCCGAGCAGGCAGGTGCTGTTGAATTCGTTGCGTTCGATAAGTGTCCCCACACACCGGAACGCCTGTTCGAAGCTGTTGCCATAGGATTCCACGGGATATTCGAAAAATTCACCCGTCAGTCCATGGCGTTTCAGCCGCAGCCGCCATTTCTCAAGCCATTGGGCGCTGCCCGTGTCGCGCGGCTGGGTGAGCAGGAAATCAATTTTGCGATATCCCTGATTTTTCAGAAAATCGACCATCAGTTCCTCTGCATCCGCGGGACGGTCCAAAAGGGACGGGATTCCAAGGCCGCTCATATCGGCCCCGAGGGCGACAACCGGAGTTTCGGTTTCACGGAGCAGCTCCGCCAGCCGCTCCGACATCTTTTCGCGCACGGGATAGAGAAATACGCCGTCAAACCGTTCTAGCGATTCCTCGATGCAGGCGTCGTCCCAGTGCATGTACAGGACAGTCCGCAGCTGCCAGCCGGCTTTCCCGGCGGCCGCCGCAAGCATCCGCTGAAACATGAAGATATGAGAGGAGAGAAAGGCCGGCGCAAGAAAAACTGCCGTGCCTCCGTGTATGCGGGCCACGGTCACCGTACCGTTGGGCTGCCGTTCGAGCAGGCCGCGTTTTTCCAGATTCTTCACGGCTTTACGGGCTGTCATCTGCGTCACGTTAAAGGCGGCCGCCAGTTTGCGTTCAGCCGGAAAATCCAGCAGAGTATAATCACCCATGCCGATTCTCCGTTCAAGAATGGATTCCAGTTTATATGATTTTGTTTTTCGCATTCGGTCACTCCATTTTTCTTTTATTATATATCATTTTGATATAAAACAAAAGTGTTTTTTCATAAAAATTTCGTTTTTTTTATGGACGGGGTTTCATGCTGATCTTTACGCTTATCGAGTAAGATTGCCGATATGGCCGGAAAGGCGGAGTAGCGCAGGAGAAAATAAGTTTAGAAAAATGTTTTCGGGATCCTGCGGAAAATCTTGTTTATTTTTGATTAAAATCTCCGATTCCTGACTGTGAAGTCGGAACTGCGCAAGCGGATTCTGGATCGGGTCGCGGAGCGCGACTGCAAACCGAATCCGATGTACCGGTCCATGCGCAAGAAGGACAACTGGCAGATCGCGATCTTCCTGCCGAGCTATCCGGAACCCGCGCTCGAAGCCGACATCAACACGGGCGTGGATGCGATGAACAACAGCCTGTTTGAAAAGGGATTCAGTTTTCACTGCCTGGTCCGGCCGTTGGAACAGCGCGCCACCTACGGCCTGCCGCAATGGAAGGTCGCGGGGGCGGTCGCCGTGGATGTCCGCCGCAGCGGACTGGTCTGCGAACTGGACGAAAGCGGCTGGCCCTGCGGGGTGCTGAATGGCGTCGTCGGTCCGGTTCCGGCTTCGCGCTGCTGCCGGCGGCGGGGATCGTCCGCTGCCGGGTGACCGCCGGGGCCGGTTTTCCGGGAAGCGTTTCCACGATTCCCGGCGCATCGGGCTTCGCGGCGGGGGCCGCCGTATACTGGGCGTTTTCGGTGTGGCTGCCGGAGCCGCTGACGGCGGCGCTGCTGACGGCCCTGCTGCTCCGGGCGATCTGGGGCGTCCGGGCGTAAAGCTCTCTTTCCTGATCTCCCGTTCATCGGGGCCGGAAGCGGGCCGCGAAACGGCGGAAATGATCACGGAACATATTTTTTTGTCAATAACCGGTATTGTTTTCCTATGCTTTTGGTAATATACTACAGGACAGCATAAAAAACCGGGGGGTCCGGGGAAAGGATGGACGGGATGGCAGAACATTCGGAAGGCAGCCGCGCGGTGGTGCCCGGCAAGGGGAAAATCTGGCGGGCCGGGACTCTGACCTACACGACCGGGGGACTGATACTGCTGTGCTTCTGGCTGCTGTGGGGGGATTTCCCGTGGGCGATGAAAGACCGGGCGGTGG
>ERZ1034984.233-NODE-233-length-63030-cov-46.515427_pt1 | contig 63030 bp, 59 predicted proteins | sample MGYA00520589_ERZ1034984 | MGnify/ENA primary metagenome ERZ1034984 (study PRJEB33766, sample SAMN09781790) | gut metagenome | biome: gut microbiome | host: Homo sapiens | place: Madagascar | study: EMG produced TPA metagenomics assembly of the PRJNA485056 data...
AACATCAAAACAAAAATACCACCCAGGAAGACAACAAAGTCATCCGGGTGGTATTCAACTAACTTTCAATTTACACCATTTCAATAGAAGTAACTTTATATCCCAGCTTCTCCACAGCCTCGCGCAGTTCCTCTTCGGGGATGTCCGCGCCGAGTTTTACGATCGCTTCACCCTTCTTGAAGCTTGCCTTGGCATTGACCTGGGCCATGCCGTTGAGGGCATTCTCAATGCGGTTCTGGCAGTTTGCGCAGGACATTCCTTCGATCTGAAGCTTTTTTGTCGCAACAATGGTGTCTAAGTGCTTCGGCTTGATCTTCACATCGCCGCCTCCGCCGCAGCATCCGCCTTCTCCCTTAAAGTGCTTTTTGGATCCCAGTAATGCTGCCACGACTACTATTACTAATATACCGCAAATAATATAGGTTCCCATATTTTCACGCTCCTATTGTTTTTCTTTCAAAAAAATAACTATTCAGAACCCCATTCGCAAAATCGCCTCTACGAGGCTTCCTTTTTGCTGCAATATCTGTCAAAATTTCATGCAGATTCGTATTATCCTGCCACCCATATAAATAAAACCGGTGCAGGGTACACACGATCCATCCAGATTTCCTGCCCCACACCGGTTTTTTACTTATTTCTGATCTTCAAATCTTTTCTAATTTCTAACATACCTGTTCCGCACACTCACACGGTCTGATCGTCACGTTACTCACCCTCTGGTCTACGAGGTATCCGCACGACTTGAGTCCCGCCCGGATCACGGAATTCCATTTTTTTGCTGAGAGATGATGTATCGAACCATCATCCAGCTCAATGGTACAGGCATTTTCCATCATGCAATTTTCAGAGTAAGCTACCTTGTACATGTTCTTACGGCTGATAGCACCGATCTCTTCTAACAGATTGACCATGCGGTATACAGTTGCGACTCCGAGCTTGTCATCCTCTTCCAATGCCCGGTAGAAGATCTCCTTACAGCTGGAGCATTCATTCTGGAGGATAATATCAATCAGCCGAAGACGCTGTTTTGTAATGCGGCAGCCTTTTTCTTTCAGCTTGGTCAATATGATCTCTCTCTGCATTTTCGTGGTCTGATAGCTTACCTGTTCCTTAGTGTCCACAATGACCTCCACAGTGGCTGCAATCGCCACCGCACTGAATGGATTTCCCATTCTTTTTGTCTTTTATCATTTTGCGGACAATCAATGCAACTACACCGGCCAGTATCGCCAATACAACTACGGTTCCCATAGACTGCCTCCTTACTCTTATTTTACTTATGCAACCTTCTTGCTGTCAACCTTCAAAGTGGTGCTCTCCTTGTAAGGACGGAAGAGCAGATAAATGAAGCCGATGATCAGAAGGAATGCTACTACAGTGCCGATACCGAAAGCACCGGTGGTGATCAGCGTACCGATCTGATATACACACAGGGATACCACGTATGCCAGACCACACTGATAACCAACTGCGATCCAGAACCATCTGGTGTTGTTCATCTCACGCTTGATCGCACCCATTGCTGCGAAGCAAGGTGCACACAGCAGATTGAATGCCAGGAATGCATAACCGCTTGCTGCGGTGAAGTGAGCTGCCATGTTAGCATATACGGAACCTTCGCCTGCGCTGTAGAGGATACCCATCGTACCTACGATATTCTCCTTAGCTACCAGACCGGTGATGGATGCAACAGTTGCCTGCCAGTTACCGAAGCCCTGAGGAATGAAGATCCATGCCAGACACTGACCGATCTTGCCCAGGATACTCATATCGATCTCATCCTCAGCCAGCATACGGAAGCCGTCCTCGGTGAATCCGAAATAAGTGGTAAACCATACAACGATGGTGGACAGAAGGATGATGGTACCTGCCTTCTTGATGAAGGACCAGCCACGCTCCCACATGCTGCGCAGTACCGTACCTACGGTAGGCCAGTGGTAAGCGGGAAGCTCCATAACGAAAGGAGCGGGATCTCCCTCGAAGATCTTGGTCTTCTTCAGGATAATACCGGAGCAGATGATTGCTGCGATTCCCAGGAAGTATGCGGAAGGAGCAACCCATGCTGCGCCGCCGAAGATAGCACCTGCTACCATGGCGATGAAAGGAAGCTTAGCACCACAAGGGATAAATGTGGTAGTCATAATCGTCATCTTACGGTCTCTGTCGTTCTCGATGGTACGGGAAGCCATGATACCGGGAACACCACATCCGGAACCGATCAGCATAGGAATGAAGGATTTACCGGACAGACCGAACTTACGGAAGATACGGTCCATGATGAAGGCGATACGCGCCATGTAACCACAGGACTCCAGGAATGCCAGGAAGATGAACAGTACCAGCATCTGAGGCACGAAACCAAGCACTGCACCGACACCGGCTACAATACCATCAAGGATCAACCCTTTCAGCCAGTCGGCACATCCGATCGCATCCAGACCGCTCTCTAACAGTGCGGGTACGCCGGGTACCCAGATACCGTAGTCTGCGGGATCTGGAGCTTCTGCACCGTCTGCTGCGTATACATCAACTGCCTCTGCCAGCTCAGCACCGGTGTAAGTAACATCCTCTGTTGCCAGAGTCTCTTCATCTTCCAGGGTGTAATCTGCGGTAGCGGATGCATCGATGCCTGCTGCGAACTCCTGAACAGCTGCTACTGCTGCTGCGGGATCGTAGTCTTCAGACTCGCTGTCGATGACTGCTGCCAGATCTTCATCACCGTCAGCTTCTACGAATGCGTTGATCACATTCATTGCATCATCATAAGGCTCGGCTGCTTCTTCATAAGCACCGGTTCCGATGGTGAACAGATGCCAGCCATCACCGAATACGCCATCGTTTGCCCAGTCGGTAGCCCAGGTACCAACGGTGGTAACAGATACATAATATACGATGAACATAACAACTGCGAAGATCGGCAGTGCCAGCCATCTGTTGGTCACGATTTTATCGATCTTATCAGAAGTCGTTAACTTCTGGCCTTCTTTCTTGGTGTAACATTCTTTGATGATAGAGGAAATGTATGTGTATCTCTCGTTGGTGATGATACTCTCTGTGTCATCATCCATAGCCGTTTCCAACTGCTTGATCTCTGCGGACACATCGGGAACGCTCTTCATCTGTGCCTGGATCTTGTCATCCTTCTCTAACAGCTTGATAGCGAAGAATCTCTTCTGTTCCTCGGGAACATCAGTCAGCTTCTTCTCTACGGTCTCGATCACGCTCTCAACCTCAGGTGCGAATTTATGTACCGCAACTGCTGCACTCTTCTTCTGTGCCAGTTCGATCGCTTTTTTGGTAGCGTTCTCGATACCGGTCAGTTTCAGAGCGGAGATCTCAACAACGGGGCAGCCCAGCTTCTCAGCAAGCTTTGCTACGTTGATCTTGTCGCCGTTCTTGTTCACGATATCGATCATGTTGACAGCCATGACAACGGGGATACCCAGTTCCATCAGCTGTGTGCTCAGATATAAGTTTCTCTCAATGTTGGTACCGTCTACCAGGTTCAGGATCGCATCGGGTCTCTCACCGATCAGGTAGTTACGTGCTACCACTTCCTCCAGAGTATACGGAGACAGGGAATAAATACCGGGTAAGTCCATGATGATCACGTCATCACCGTTACCGCCGTACTGCTTCTTTAATTTACCTTCCTTTTTCTCAACGGTTACGCCGGGCCAGTTACCTACGAACTGGTTGGAACCGGTCAGAGCATTGAAAAGTGTCGTTTTACCGCAGTTAGGGTTACCTGCAAGTGCAATCTTAATTGCCATTTTTCTACCTCTTTCCTCTAAAATCATTTAATAACTATTCAGACCCCATTCGCAAAACGCTCTTTCAGAGCTTCCTTTTTGCTCATGTGATTAGCTTTCACTAATTAGTTCCAGCTAACCTTCCTGCTAAAAAAAAGATCATTTACTCAACGCAAATCATCTCAGCGTCTGCCTTACGAAGAGACAGCTCATAGCCTCTGACAGTTACTTCCACGGGATCTCCCAAAGGAGCAACCTTTCTCACATAGATCTCAACACCTTTGGTAATGCCCATGTCCATGATACGTCTCTTGACAGGACCTTCACCATTCAGTTTGGTTACCTTTACGGTCTGTCCGCAGGGAACTTCCTTCAATGTCTTCATTTTCTCCTCCTATTAGCATCTTTTGGTACAGCTTCCCGCTACACCATGATTTTATTGGCCATATCCTTGCCGATGGCTACTCTTGATTCCTTGATATTCACAATCAGGTTGCCTTCGGTCCGGGACACAACTGTCACTTTACCACCTACTACAAATCCGAGGGTCTCCAAAAACTTCTTCGTCTCCTCTTTGCCGCCGATCCTCTGGATCGTGTTCTCTTCACCGGCACCTACCATACTCAGGGGCATCATACACACTTCCTTCCCTTCAATAGTATTGAACTGCTTGTGGTTTCTCATTAGCTCTTAATGAGATTCATTCTCAATTCACGTGGTTAGTATATACTAACCTTTTTTTACTGTCAATATATTTTTTTGATTTTTTTCATAGAAATCTCATAGGAATTGCTTATTGATATTTTTTCTCATTAAGTTGAAATCTTGCATTTCCTACCCTTTTCTGCTATTCTTATTGTAATGCCTGCGGATGGTTAAGTTTCCATATGTAGAGCAGGTATTTCGGTTCAAAATGCTATGTATGGGAAGGGTATGGTCATTACATGAAAATACAGGAATCTGCTGAGAATTATCTGGAAACGATCTTAGTGCTGAAGAAAAAGAACGGCGTTGTCCGTTCCATTGATATTGCCAACGATCTGGGTGTGTCCAAACCCAGCGTCAGTGTCGCTATGAAGAATCTCCGCAATGGGGAATATATTGAAATGGACAAGGAAGGCTACATCACCCTGTTGGATAAGGGGCGGGAAATCGCAGAGAAAATCTATGAACGTCACACATTTCTTACGGACTGGCTGACTTCCATCGGCGTGGATCCCACCGTTGCTGCTGAGGATGCCTGCCGGATCGAGCATGTGATCAGTGCAGAGACTTTCACTGCTATGAAAAAGACATTGAAGACGAAATAGAACTCACAGTAACTCATTGCATATTATTTGAACGCAAGAACTCCCGGTGCGATATTGCTCCGGGAGTTTTGTTATTATCATAAGCTCATTATATCACGATTCGCATCTTCGATGCTCTCCGCTGCTTTGCAGCTATCGTGATCAAATTCGCCGTTCGTCAATCACGCAAGCGTGTTGACTCTCTTGCGCTCATTATATCTTAATTGTCACCCATTTTCCCTGTCGGAACCGAATCGACGCGAACAGGAATCTGGATACCGGATCTGCCAGAATACCCATCCAGATACCGGTCATTCCCTGTCCCAGAGTAAATCCGAAAATGTAGGATGCCGCAGATATTCACCAGATTGGAGATCAGATTCGTCCTAAGGGCAATCATCGTATTGCCCGCGCCGCGCTGTGCCGCATTGATTCCCATGGACAATACATTGAAGATCATGCCGCCCATGATGATCCGGTAATATCTCGCAGCCATGGCGTGTGTGTCCTCGTTAGAACCGCAGAATTCAATGATCTGATCCGCGAAACCGACCGTCAGCAAACTGATGACGACCGCCGGCCACGCCAGCCGGATCGCTTCTTTTGTCAGGGAACCCTGTGTGTGTTCTGTGCTCATAGCTATGTTACCTATTACCTTTTCTTGGATATTTCCTGTTTCTGATAGTCATAATGCTTTATTACACTCTTAATCATACACCAAAACCTACGTTTGCCGATAGTCCCAAATTTTTGTCCTCATTTTATAGCTAGACACATAATTTTTATCTCATTTTCATACAATACTAATCAGAAATACACGGATATTGACACATGCAAAATCGTATTTTCAAAGGAGGCTCCCATGCAATTCTCCGACAAATTTCACAATATTCACTGGAAAAATCTCATCACTGCCGTTGCCATTCCTCTAGCGGCAGGCGGACTCTCCGCCTGGATCACCATGGACGGCATGAAAGCCTTTGAAGCAGTGAATCAGCCTCCCCTGACGCCGCCCATGTGGCTCTTCCCGGTGGTGTGGAGCATCCTGTTCGTCCTCATGGGAATCGCCTCTTATCTCGTTGTCATGCAAAAAGGTGAGGACACAAAAGCCCTCACCCTGTATGCTGTACAGCTTATCTTTAATTTTTTCTGGTCCATCTGGTTCTTCAACCTGGGATGGTATCTTTTCGCCTTTTTGTGGCTGGTCGCTCTGTGGATCATGATCATCGCCACTACCGTTGCCTTTTACCGCATCTCGAAGCCTGCCGCATGGCTGATGCTGCCTTATCTGGTGTGGGTGGCGTTCGCAGGGTATCTGAATCTGGGGGTGTGGTGGCTGAACCGGTGAAAGAGTTTTCAAAAAAACGAAACACTGTTTCACTTATTTAATTTGATTGCAAAAGGCTATCTTATAAACGCACGCGTGCGTTTATTTAATCATTTCATAATGCGCTGATCTGCCATTGCCGATTGTAATCTATTTCTGCACCAGGCTGGTGCAGCTTTCTCCAAATGAACTTAACAGCATGGATCCGAGGTCATAGGGTCTGTATCCTGATGCTTTCCGGCATTATTATCCTGAAAATATTTCGGAAGGTAGTCAGACTGCATATGTATGTCCTTTGCATCCATGTTCTGTAAATAGACATAAATAATGGTATTACTGTCGTCTAACGTGATGGCATATTCATATCGGTCGATCCAATTTGCCATTGCCACATACGCAACGCTGCAATAATTTTCTTCATCCTGATAGAGCATATTCGTCTGATCCTGATAAGAAAATTCCAAATTCCGCAGACGCTCTGTTTCTGCCTCATACTGTTCCCTGGTATATTGATTTTCCAAATAGATCTGGCAGGTTGCCGCAAAGATTTCATCACGGGTCTGATAATAAAAATCCTGTGAAACGGTGTCCATATCTGCGGAAGGGAACACCGCTAACGGACTGTATACTCCCTTTCCCTCTAATTTGTGGTATGCTTCTCCCTCCCGGGAAGTGATTCTTGTCCCATAAATAAAATGATAGCATACGTAAAACAAAATTATCCCCAGCACAATCACTGCTGCCACAACCGTAAATACTACTTTCTGCTTTTTGGTCATTTTTTTGTTCCTCCCCCAATTATCTTCTATTTTCTTCTCTCACAATATTTTCTTCCGTAAATGAAAAATACGGAATCTCCAGCTCTTTAGCATTACCTTCGTTTGCATTCAGCTATTCCATATAGTCCGTCTCATCGCCTTACATATTTTCAAAAAATTTCTAATCCTCTACAATCTCTTCTCCATAATCATAGATAGGCATCTGACCGGAAACATAAACATCAACATTATAGATTTCACCGGTCGCTTCCCCCGGTATGCCGAATTCATGGAAACATTCTCCTAAAGCATAACGATAAATGGTATATCTCTCTTTGCCCATATAAGTATGTTTTTCATAAGAATCTCCATATTGGTCGACCATTTGAGAATAACTATTTCCGGAATATATGCCTCTCGAGGTATGTGCGAATGTTTCATTACTACTGATTCTTATTCTGACACATTCTTTTTCAAGAAAATAAACTTGTATAAATTGAGCTTCCCCATCACCTACGTTATAATAATAATTATATTTTTTGTTATCCGAATCCTCAACCTTTTCATACAACAGCCCCATCTCATCCAGCTTCCCCAATATTTCCTGCTCACCTTCATATAAGGAAACTGAAAAATCCCCTATATTGATAATGACATCCATATCTGGCTGTGCATTTTTTGCATTCGGCATTTCATCAATTTTATTCCTTATAGCCGCTGCTGTTTCTTCTATACTTTTTTCTCCGTTAAAATAATACAAAGCCTCTGCCTGCGTAATCCCTATTAAAGGAAGGTCACTGCGCTGCATTACCTTCGTATTATTTATCATCTCCCTTACATCCTGTATATCCTCATCTTGTGCCGCATAAACATTTTCATAGGTACTGCCAATTTCGTATGTCAGAATAGGAAGTTTCTCTCTTTTTCCATCCGATGTCTGATAATATTCCTGCTTTCTGCTATCACTAAGCTGTTGATCCAGCACATCTTGCAATATTGAGAAATTCCAATTGGGAGCAATCGTTTTCTGTCCTTCCTCAGTAAAATAGCTTTCCACAAACTTCCATGCTTCTTCTTTGTGCGCGCTTTGACTGTTAATGGCGAAACAGTTGTCAAAAATAAATATTCTTCCCTTTCCCTCTGCTCCCGGAAATCCTGTATAGACTGCATCCTCACCCCATACGGATTTTTTATATAAATATTGTTGCATGTCACCTATGCACTCAAGATTGAATGGAATTTTTCCTTCCCGCATCAAAAGGTCATTCGTTTGAAACATCGCCTGTTGCGGTAATTGTTCTGCAATTTTTATATATTGTTCCAATCTGTTATCTTCCGTTTCCCCGGAATATCCTCCGCAGATTGCCCCTTCCTGTAAAAATAAATCCCGTGAAATCATAGGATCCTCTTCACATTCCCGAACGGCCCGCAAGGCTTCCTCGAAGGTAAAATTTTCTTTGTTACTGCACCATTTTTCTTTTGTTATCAATGTATATAACACAAAATTCGTTGGCAACATATACAAGCCGCCATCCGCTGTCAAAACATGATACGCAGAATCAACGATGTCCTCTTCCCCAATCACATCACTTTTCTCCAGATAAGGAATAAGATTCTCTATCGCACCCTTTTCTCTAAGCACTTCCACGTCCATTTCATCTGTCGAAAAACTAATGATATCAGGTCCTTTTCCTGTCAAAATATCATCATACAAACGACTAATTCCGTCGCTTATATTTTCTTCGTAATAATCATGTATTGTGATTGTTATTCCGTCATTTTTACTATTAAAATCAGCTACTGCTTCCTGTAATGTCGACGCTCTCCCGATATCTCCAAGTATAATCTCCGTTTTAGGTTCTTCCGGCACAATTGTAGCAGTCTCTTTCTCCCACGCAGATGTTTTCGTCCCGGCGTCTATTTCTCCACATCCCATTAACAGCAAAGATGATACTGTACCTACAAGCAATAATGCTATTGTTTTAAAAGTTTTCATTCGTAATCCCCTCGCACGTCATCACAATATCATTCTTTTTCCAACAGGTAAAAAGCACAATCCATCGTAAGAATAACAAACTGCTTATCGCTGGAAAGCATTATGTCTACTGCCGGAGACTTCCCCTTTATTCCATCTCTTGTGCCCCTTATTTTTAAATCCTGTAATTCATCATAATTCAGAATCCAATCATATAGTTCCGGATCGTCTTTTATAGCTTCCTTTACATAATAGATTAAATTACGCTCTTTTATCGGAGATACCTCATAAGAAGGTTCTAAAATCTCGCATTGATAACGTTCATATTTTTCAAGCCCTTCACTGGAAAATACATCTTCATTTATCACAATATGATTGCCTATGATATCATGTCCTTCCGGATAATTCGTATAATCGTTTTGTACGTGTGTAAAGCCAAGCAATTTTGTAACTTTCCACTCACCAAAAAGCAATTCTTCGATTTCATCCATGGATAATTCGTCCACACTGCCATCTGCTATTTCCGGATCTGGCTCTATCGTTTCTTCCGCATTCAGATCTTCCGATTCTGTCTCGAGCATATTATTAATTCCGATAATTGATAATTCTGGCGTTCCTGTTCCATTACCAACTTTTTCAAACCAGATTTGTCCGGCATCCCCCATCATCACCCCTTGCCAATTGCAAAACATTTTTCGGCATGTTTCAGCACGAATAGCCTCTACAAATTCTTGATTCAGCTTTCCATCAATATCTAGTTTTAAAAAATCTTCACGATTAGTAACCGTAGTTCCATTTATTACAATAGGATATGAAATCTTCTCAGATAGCGCATCCCAATCATGCTTTAAAATATCATTTTTAATCTCTTCAGCAAATTGCTCCTCTGCTGTTACTCCTGTAGATGTCATATAATAATCTTCTTCTGTTTCGCTGCTTTGAATGCTTTCATCACTTTCACGTACTTCATAGTCTTCTGTATCACTCATGGCAGGCATCTTTTTTTCTTCAGGTATACTGTCTATATGCTGATTTTTCATCAAAAATATGTAAGACATAATTATCCCCAGCACAATCACTGCTGCCACAACCGCAAATACTACTTTCTGCTTTTTTGTCATCTTTTCGTTCATTTTCCTTACCTGAATTCTCCTCCCACAAGCATTCACACAAACGATATTTTTATCACAATTTCATTAACTGATACTAATTATTTTGATATTTTCAATTTAAAATATCTCAATCACATAATCATAGCTATAGGTATGCACATACAACCGGTCATCCTTCACTGCCATGAGGTCCGGCATCTTTTTCAGTGGCAGTCGGTCGATCACTTCTCCGGTGTTTTTATCCAGCTGATAGAGATAATCATCCTCTGCGGTAAAGCCATAACCGCAGAAGATCACGTCCCCTTTCACGAGAAAGTTCATGCTGTTGTAGGTCTGGTCTGCACTTCGCCACAGCAGCTTCTCATTTTCCAGATCGTAGGCAAACATAAAGCAGCTGTCCGGCTGGGCATAGCCGTTCATTACCGATGCCCCATAGAAGATCCCGTTCTCAAGGCAGGCGTTATTACCATTGACGTACCATTTGTCTGTCGGATATTCCAGTACATACAGGCAGTTCTCGCCATCAAAAATGCTGAGTTTTCCATCGTCCCACTGGTAAGTGTAATTCTCATCATAGAAGCAGTCCCAATTTTCTCCGATCATGGGAAGGGAAACGTCTTCCGATGCATTGTACCATTCATCCGCAAAAGTAATATTGTTATACGTCTCGGAAAGGATTTCCAGGGAATAGGGCTGTGCGGGTGTCCCCTCCGGGTGAAATTCCGCGATTCCGGTGAAGTCTATGGTAATTTCTTTGGGAGCAACCGGATTTTCCTGTGCTGTGGTTTCCTGCAGAACCTCTGTCGTAACAGAAGCTGTCTCTGTGAAAGTCTCCGCAGATGTCTCTGCCACCGGCTCTGTCGGCTGCTTCTCCGCCGTCGTATTCTCCAAAGCACTCGTTTCCCCAGCGCCACATCCCGTCAACAGACAGGCAGTCAGCGCTAAAATGCTCAATTTATATTTTTCACTCATAATTGATCCTCTTTTCCATAATCAGTATGTTATTACTTTATTTCCTCTAAAAAAGAAGGCTCTGCCGATATAGCAGAGCCTTTGACATTTTCTTTCAAGACCTACGGTCTCTAGCCAGATTGTGGTAAATGTCAAACCCTTATAAAGCTCATAAGGCACTGCTCTCTGGCACAACACCTTACTTCTGCGCTTGGCAGGCACTCAAGTTGCCTATCGTTAATGTCATATTAACTACCCACAAAAAATATGTCAATCAAAATGCCTAATTTCATAAAGAATTAATATTTTGTATTTGCTGTGGGTTACGTTCACGAGGCATCTGAATCTTGGGGTATGGTGGCTGAATTCCAGGTAATCAGCCGCAATCTTTCCATTCCGGAGGTATTCGGCGCATGTAATGCCAATAAACGTCTCCCTGAAAAGTCTTCAAACAACATTCCATGACCTCCAAATGGACATGTTGGTTCCGGATTTTGTCTCCACGGTCCCCGAATGCTTCCACTCAGGCTATAAGCGGTGCCTAACGCATAACCCTCTTGTGCAAAGCTTGACCAAAGCATTTTCAATACTCCATTTTCATGAAATAGGAACGGTCCATCTGTGACATAATTTTCTCCTTCCGCCTGCACCACATCCCCGGTATCCGGTACGCTCCACGATGCATCTGTTGCATGAAACAATACCACCGGATCGCCCTTTGCAGCAGTTAAATCTTCTGTTAATTCCACTGCGCAGATAGCACCATCATGAATTTGTGTCCACTCATGGGAGAATATCAAGCACGGTATCCCATTCTCTACATACAGAGTTCCATCCAGGCAATCCCATTCAGCCGGCGTGACAGGTTTGTCAGAAATAGCGGTGTATGGTCCTATAATGTTCTCCGACCGGAATATCTGCACACCTCTGTGATGCCCTTCTGCATAAAAACTGGCAATCAAATACCATTTTCCAAGATACTTATGCACCTCCGGTGCCCAAAAGTTCTTATTTGCCCAAAAGTTTTGCGGTGGTCTGAATGCATATCCTTCCTCCACCCATTCTTCTAGGTTCTCACTGCGATAGACCTTGAACCCCTCTCCTTCTCCATTCCATGGATCCGAATCCGTCGTGCCAAACAAAAAGTACTGATTCGTTTCCTTATCTGCCACAATATACGGATCCCGTATTCTAATGTCGGTGTTCCTCATAATCCGTACCTCCTATGTTTTCTTAATCTCTACAAATTCCATCCTTTCCATGTGCTGTCCGCAGTTTTCAAGATCACCTCCCTGAAAACACAAATTTCTGATCTTATGCTCTTCAGAAAACCCTCTCAGATATATGCTGTAATTTTCCGGCAACATAATATCTTTAAACAGAATATCCTCTACCTGACCTGCTCGTTCATCGGAAGACCATTTATCTCTTGTAATTACACAGCAAATTGCGTAATTACTTTCCTGTCGGATACGAATATTACGAAATACAATGTGATGTACTTTTGCAGCATCGCAGATATATACTGCAAGTGCTCCTACTTCCGTTGTCCAATCCGCCATGCTGTGCAGCACATCACAATCTTCAAATATTGCATTATATATATCATGCCTGGATTCTCCGGCTACACCGAAAGCGCGAACCTTATCATTCCATACAATGCATTTTCGCACTGTAATATCATGTGTCTCCACCTGCTTTGTAAGCGCCATGCTTTTCAAACAGATTGCATCATCTCCTGTCCGCAGGAAACAACTCTCAATCAACGCATTCTGCGTATCCACAAGATCAATTCCATCACTGTTCTCCCGATATGCCAACAATCGCGCCCGGTTCACATGAACATTCCTGCAGCCGAAAAACGAAAGCGTCCAGTGCGCTGCACCTATAAATATAACATCTTCAATTTCTATATTTTCACAGTCGCAGAAGACCATGCTTCTCCGTGCATGCCAATCCAATACTGTCAGGTCTATTATTCCTGCACCGCAAATCCGGATATTTTTCTGTTCCTTCGCATAAATAAAGTCCTGATAATTCGTTTTTCCTGCCCAATCATTTTCCACCAGTATTTCATCTGTTCCATCTGGCTGTATCGGTGTCAGAATTGCTCCCGGTGCCAGCACAACTGTCTGTCCGCTTTGCAACTCCAACGTGCGAATTTTGTGAATTCCCGGTTCAAAATACAGTACTTCCGGATCTTCCGGATTATCATTATTCTTAAATTCCGCCCGGTAGATTGCCAGAGGATGCTGATAGCCTTTATTTATCTCAATCATCAAATTGGCAGACTCTGTATCAGCAAAATGAATTTTGTGATTCTCCACTGTTGCAGCAATATGTAAATTTTCCGGCAGAATCTCTGCGTTCCATACCGGAACCAGTGATTCTGCTGTAAAGTCTCTACCATCCCACGGAATCACCACAAAACTCTGTGGTCCCCCATGTGTAACCGGCGTATCATATACCGGCAGTTCCTCTTCTCCACTATAAAATTTCCAGTATGAGGACCTTACAATCCCTGTAGGATACGCCCCGTGAGGATCTGCCCCCTGTAGACGATATTTGCATCGGTCCTTTGCCTGTTGTATTTTTTTCTGCTGTTTGGACGCTATTTTCACACCGTCACCCCTTTACTGCACCGGATGTCATTCCAGACATGATCTGTTTCTGTGCACAGAAATACACAATAATCACCGGCAGGGAAACAATCACAACATCCGTGAACACCAGATTCCAATCCGAACTGTGCGTACTGAAAAAATTATAAATCGTAAGCGGTAACGTGTAATTCTCTGAAGTATTCAGGAAGTAAATAGTTGTTCCGAAATCATTCCAGATATTCATAAAAGTCAATATAAACAATGTCACCGTCATGGGTTTCATCAGCTGGAAAATAACCCGGAAAAACAATGTCCATGTACCACAGCCGTCCAAAATGGCAGCCTCGTCAATATCCCTGGGGATCGACTTCAATGCTCCGATATACAGAAAAATTCCGAGTGGCAGGTTGGCTGCTGTCAGCACTGCTGCCGCTCCGATAAATGTCTTTAAGTGCAGATAATTACACAACATATAAGTCGGAATAATCTGTCCCGGAATGATAAGTCCTATCACAAAAAACGTAATGATCTTCTGACTTACTTTTGTATTTCGTCTCTGTAATACAAATGCTGCCAATGCAGAAAACAGAACAATCAAAAGCACTGACAGTAATGTCACGATGCAACTGTTTCTGAATGCATGCACCACACCGGTCTCCATAACTGCACGATAATTTTCAATAATGTTCCACTGTTTTGGCAATGCCAGTCCCATCTGTGCCGCTTCTTTTTTATTTTTAAAAGAATTCAGTACAATCATTGCAAAGGGGACCAGCATTAACAGACTTAATGCAAAGCCAAACAAAGTTCGTAGAATGTGAGTATGCTTTTTTGCAGGCGTTCTCATACTTCCACCTCCTTACGGGAGATAAAGCGGTTCGTCGGCAGTGCAATCAGCAATACAAAGAATGTCAGAATCATGCTGGCTGCACATCCCCGTCCATAGCTGCCGCTGCTGAAAGAGGAATAAATCAGCGTTCCGAACACGCTGGTCGCATTACCGGGACCGCCATTCGTCAGTGACTGTACGATATCAAAAACTTTTAATCCACCTACTACACTGATAACGACCGCATTATTCAACGCGGGCATGATCAGAGGTATTGTCACAGACCGAAGCTGCTGCCAGTAAGTCGCGCCATCCAGCTGTGCCGCCTCATAATAGGTCTTGTCAATAGATTGCAGTCCTGCCAGGAAAATAACCATGGTGTACCCAGTCCATTTCCATATTTCTACAAACGCGCAGGAGAAAATGGCAATCTTCGCATCTGTAAGCCAGTTGTGCATTAGCATATCCAGCCCCATCGCACTCAATGTCTGGTTGATTAATCCGGAAGGATGCATCATAGACCGGAACACCAGTCCCACAGCAACGTTATTCAGTACCGCCGGAAGGAAGAAAACTGTTCTCATATAGTTCACGCCATGAAAACGTTGATTCACCAGCAGCGCTAATGCCATTCCGAAGATTACTTTTCCTAAAGTCGTTACCACTGCAAACAGTAACGTATTCTTGATAGCAATGCTGAAATAAGGATTCCGCAATACCGTTGCATAGTTTTCAAGTCCTGCAAATGTAATCGTGGATAATTTGAAAGATTTTACATTAAAAAACGATAACAGCAGACCTGACAGTGCAGGTAAAACAAACAGCAGTGCATAAACCAGCAATGCAGGCAGCATAAGATAATAAGCATATGGACTCTTCAAATGTCCTCGTAATTTTTTCGTCTGTCCCAAGAGTTTTCTCCTTATATTGTCCATGTTTTATAAAAATAACTGGAGTGCAAGCACTCCAGTTATCCATTCTCATCCAATGTTATCTGGCTCTAATTCCAGTTAGGATCATTGGCTGCTTTTGCATTATCTGCGGTATCACTGTCTAACAGGCTGATGACCTGATCAATATCCATACCACCTGCCAGATAATCCTGTACATGGATATGATAATCACCATAGCCATATACATTACCGTTCTGCCATACTTCCATGCTGTTTCCTTTCAGCATCTCATCATAAAGAGTCTGATATGCTTCCGGAAGTTCACAACTTACTTTCTGATTCAGGTAGATTCCGGGCTGTGCTGTAGCATAAATCTGCTGAGCGGTAGAAGAAGCCAGGAAATTCAGCACCTTTTCACCTAATTCCTGATCCTTGCATGCAGAAGTCATAACAACGGAACCGGGCATGGAAGAGCAGGTATAATTCTTCTCATACAAAGGTAAGATAAAGGATCCAATCTTGTCTGCGGATTCCGGATACTTGCTGGCAATCTCATCATATACCCAGGTACCATTGCAATACATACCGGCGGTACCTTCTGCCAGTGCAGTCTGTGCCATATCATAGGTATCTGACAGGAAGCTGCTGTTAACATATCCCTTGTCTACCATTTCTTTGGACATAATGATTGCATCTTTAAAATTTGTGGCATCGGAATAATGACGTTTATTCGTATTCATTTCATTCCAAAATTCTGTATAAGAAAGTCCGCTTTCCACAACATCTTCGTTGAATCCAAAGTGTGTGATGCACTGCAGTGTCCAGGTATCTGCTCCGGAATAATATAAAGGTGTCACACCGATTGCTTTCAGCTTTTCACAGCAATCAAGGAACTCGTCCCATGTAGTGGGTGCTTTTTCAATTCCCGCTTCCGCAAATACATCCTTATTGTAGAAAATACCTACCAGTGAAGTAGAATCCATAGGAACTGCATAAAGCTGTCCGTTATAAATATAATGTCCTTCCTCCAGCTGATCCTGACTGTATTCAGACATATCTACATTTTCGAGAGGGACGATCTGATCCAATACGCCGGCATTGTGATCCAGCCACTTCGGTCCATAGGTTTGTAACAGATCCGGGAGATCACCGGTTGCAAACTTAGCTCTTACAAGTTCTTCACCTTCGCCGCCTCCTGCGATAATGTCAATCTTTAATCGGAAGCCCAAATCATCGGCGTTCTGATCAATATAATCTGACAGTGCCTCCCAACCGGATTTATACCAGTCGGTGAAAGTCAACATGGTGACGGTAGGCACCTCTGTATCCGTTTTTGCCTGCTCCGTCTTTGTCTCTGTTCCTGCGGGCTGTGTACTCTCCGATGTAACTGCATCCTGAGTGTTTCCACATGCTGCAAGAGATGTTACCATCATAGTTGCCAGTGCTAATGCTATACCCTTTTTCATGATAATCCTCCTTGTAAAAATATATTTGAGTGGTTCCTCATGATTTGATTATAGTGGAGTGAGTACTTATCAAAATTGGATTCTTTTGTGAAAAAATTGTACTTTTTATTCCTCTGTCTTCCGATATTCCTTCGGTGTCATCCCTGTATACCGTTTAAATATTCTGGCAAAATACGCATCGTCCTGAAATCCGGTCATACGTGCGATCTCTTTATTGCTGTACCTGTTCTCTTTTAGCAGTTCCTTCGCTTTTTCAATCCGGTAAGCACACAGGAAATCCGAAAACCCTATATTCAGATCCTCCTTAAACAACCTGCTCAGATAAGAAGCACTGATTCCTATGGCATCCGCAACGGTACTTTGGGATATCTCCTGCGCATATTTTCTGTGAATGATACCAATTGCCTGTTCCACATAAGGAGATTCGGGGCTTTGTGCATGACTCTGTGCAGCTTCAAAAGCATTTTTCATAATACTCTGAAACCATTTCTCAGCTTCCTGCAAATTCTTAAAGCTCCGAAAAATCTGTTGTGGATTCACAGGATCAAAAAATCTGTTCAGATCAATATCTCTCTCAATCCATGCACGTTTCAATGTACTCAATAAATCCAAAAAGAAATTCTGTAAAGAATCTACGGTCGGCTGCATTGTTCCCAACTGTTTGAATATATCATTCAACAGTACTTCCGCTCCTTCCCGGTTATTCTGGCGGATTGCAGATACCATCCGTCCTTCCCGTGCTGCATCAAATACAGATAATATATCTAACGGGACTGCGTTTTTCTGCGGTCCGACAGCCTCCGGAAAAAAGCGATTTTCGTACACTTTTTCCGCTCCAAGATAAGATTGCGGGATGTTCAGTATTGATCCTGCAACTTCTCCCTCATATAAACTAACTTCCAAATTCAGATAGGTTTTCAAACAACTGCTGATTCTTGTCTGTACTTCCCGAAAAAGTTCACTCCTTGCCAGATAACTATAAATATTTTCATAATCCATCATAAAAACATATTTCTCGTCCGAAACATGACAGCAGATTCCCATCCGATAATCTTGTAAAATCTCATCAATAATATTTAAAATTGCATACTCCCGCAGATAGGAAGAAATTACATTTTCTTTCCTTGGCTGAACCATTATGATGACCGCAGATACATTTTTCATAGCGATTTTTCGTCCCAGCACACCGGAACGAAACCTGATCTCCTCTTCGCTGTGATAACACCCGGAGAAAAGATTCATCATAAAATTCCTCCGAAGTGCCACCTGATTGTCCGCGGTAATGGAATCCTCACCTTTCCCAGAATTCTTCCCCGTTTCTTCTGCTCTGGACAATGCCTGCACTAATACCTTTTCATCCAGTTCATGTTTTAAGATATAATCAATTGCTCCGTTTTTTAATGCCTGTCGCACATAATCCAGGTCATCGTAGCCGCTCAGCATGATCATTGAGATCTCAGGATGTTCCCTTTTAACTTCTTTCTGCAATTCAAGACCATCCATCTGTGGCATTTTAATATCTGATATGATAACATCCGGCTCTGTCATCTCTATCTGATGTAACGCCTGATCCCCATCTGCTGCCTCTGCTATTATCATATATCCTGCATTTCTGCACTTTTCTGATGTCTCAAGCAATCTTTTCAGATTTGTCCTTACAAGAAAATCATCATCTACAATCATTATTCTCATCGTATTTTTCCTCCTCATCCTGACTGCTCCTGGGAAGAATGATTTCCACGGACGTCAGCAGATTCTTTCCAGATACAATCCGCATTTCCGCTTTTTCTCCATATAACAGATTCAATCGTCTCGATATATTCTGCAAGCCGATATGTTTCGATGCGCCTCCGCAATAATGCTGCTGGCACAATAATTCCGGTGGAAATTCCGGTCCGCTGTTCCGTACCAGTATATGAAGTTCCTCCTCTTCTCCATATACCCTGATCTGTACCATACCTACCGACTGTTCCTTCGAGATTCCATGCTGCAATGCATTTTCCACGATTGGCTGTATCAGCAGTTTTGGCAATACACATCCTTTTACCGAATCTTCAATAGAAATACTATAGGTCAGTTTCCCGGCATATCTATACTGCTGGATATCCAGATAATCCTGTAAATATTTTTCCTCCTCGGCAATACTGATAAATTTCCGAGCATCCAAATTCAAATGAAGCATTCTCGATAACGCATCTGAAACTGTTTGGATATTCTCTACCCCCTGCATAATAGATAGCACCTTTATAGTATGCAATGTATTATATAAAAAATGGGGATTGATCTGTATGGACAACATTTCAATCTCAGAAATTCTCTTTTCTTCCTCCACCTTGCGGATATTTGTAATCAGATCCCTGATTCTCTCCAACATAGTCCGAATCTGTTGATATAAAATCCCTACCTCATCCCTACGTTTAATAGATATCGGCAATTCCAAGCAGTCATCACCAATCTTTTCCACTGCTCCCGTCAGTTTGCGAAGATCTTTTGTCAGATAATAAGAGACTACAAAAGCAATTAAAGCAAACACAATGACAAATAGGATCACCATAATCGTCATCTGATTCCTGACCTGCAAAAAACCGGCGAGAACTGTACTCTGCTGTACCACACCTACGATTTGCCACGGTGCAACTTCCGAAGTAGTATAAACAACCAGCCAGGTCACCCCGCCCTGTCTTTTTGTGAAAGTTCCATCTCCTTCCGGTATGGAATCACAGAAATCCGATACATTTAAGAAATTCGTTTCTTCCGGGCTGTACACAGTCTCTTTGGTATCTCTATCAAATACATAAAGTGAATATCCTTTCATTTCCCGGATATCAAATATCGTCTCCAACAAGCTGCTCTTGATGTCAGCTTTGATAACTCCCACGATCCGGCTACCATAAAATACAGGACGAACAATTGAAAATACATAGCTGTTTTTGGGAGACGGCTGTTTTTCTGTATACGCCCGTGGTGTCAGATACACTACGTCTTTCTCCCCGTTTTTTATGCTCTCGAACCATTCCGTATCCGCCACTTCATCATAGGGTGTCGTAATTCCATAGGTACAGGTTCTTCCATCCAGTCCATAGATTGCCATTCCGTTCAAATACGCCTTAAAATTGCACCGGTTAAATAAATAATTCTGTGCCGACTGTCTGGACGCGACCTGCATATTCGGTTCCGAAGCCGTCAGGAACTGAATAATACTGTCATTCTGCGTTGTCCGGACTTTATTTGAAATAAACGCAGTTGTATAATCAATCTCCCGCAATTTTTCATCAAACATTTCATTCAATGTTTCAATCACCGTATCCATATGTTCTTCTGCTGTTTCCACGGCTTCTTGGGTAAAACTCCGATACCATGCTATTGTACTGACCGCACAAAACAATAGTAACAGCGAGACCATAATCATCAGAACACGCATTGTGAAACTGTGTATTATTTTCATTCTACGCACCTCCCGGACATGCTTTCTCTCTTATCATAATACAGGAAAAACAACCGGTCAAAGTATAGTAATTTTTTAAAATAGAACAAAATAATCCAATTTTGTAATGGAAATATTCTTGTAAAATATACAAATCAGAAGATTGGTAATAAAGAACGATTTGAAAGGAAGATATGATTATGGGAATATTGACACGTATTTGGAAAGGGAATTTCGTATATCAGGAGCCGATCTGCTTTTCTGAAGATGCTGAAGGGCACATCGCCGGTGGACAGTTACTCTATCAACCGGAACATATTTTGTCTGTCACATCCTTTAACGGCAGTGTCTTTTATGAAGAGGGGACAGATTACATACGGGAAGATTCCAGGCTGATCCTTACAGAGCATTCCCGCATTCCCATTCTTTCCCGTGACATTTACTGTAAACCCTTTACCGGAGTTCCCGAGACAGCATGGGTCCGTCTACCGGATGGAGAACATTACATGGAAGTCGTCTCCGATGTATACCGCTGGCAGATACTCGTTACGTATACACATAAAACTGTCTGGGACAGTTTTTCTCCAGTCGACAGTTCTTCTCTTCTGCCGCAGAGTATGCAAAAATTACAGAATGGTGGAGATTTTCATTTAGTATTTTATGGAGATAGTATTACTGCTGGCTGGGAAGCCAGCGGTTGCAATGAATCTGCAATAGATATGGTCACTTTGGAAGATTATCATGTTACTCTCTGGCACGCCCCTTATCAGCCCGCCTGGGCAGAGCTTGTCAGCAACAGCTTACAGCACCGCTATCCGCAAAGTAATATTATAAAAAAGAATCGGGCTGCCGGAGGCTCCACCGTACAGTGGGGCGTGGAAAATGCAAAAGAACTGGTATGTCCCTGCAATCCGAATCTTGTGATATTGGGTTTTGGAATGAATAGTATGCAGGAACCTGCTGAAATTTACAAGACAGCTATTCTGTCCATTGTTCAGACGATTCGGAGTGAACATCCCGACTGTGAATTTCTGCTGGTATCTCCTATGATTCCGAATCCGGAGATACGCGGCTTCCAGCATAATCAACTTCCCGCGCAGCAGGATGCTCTTTATCAGATTGCCGCAGAATTAAAAGGTATCTGTGTGGCTCCGGTGCACTCCATGTTCCGCGAGCTTGTCGCCCATAAAAAAAATTATCTGGAGTTAACCGGAAATTGCATCAATCATCCAAATGATTTTTCAATCCGGGTATACGCACAGACAATTTTAAGTGTTTTGGGGTGCTGATAACGCTTTAAAAAATTTATGCTGTCAGCTGCTCCTCGGTGATGACTGTGACTTTTCCCAGGGATACCGTGAACCAGTAGAGGGTTCCCTGGGCGGTGTCTGCATACTGCCAGATCTTCCATGGAAATATAAGATAGAAAAAAACGATTCCCCACAACAGCACACAATACCGGTAAAGAGATCCGCAGTCCTCTAAATACCATTCTGAGGAGCAATATGATTCCTATGATGATACTTCCCTGAAGACTCATTCTGATCAGTATCTGCATCATTGCCATCCCTGTCACTCCTTTGCTCCCCCGTTATTTTCTATGATCTTCTTCAGCTCTTTGATCTCTTTCTTAGACAGCTTCTTCCGGGAAGTAAATGCCGCTACGAAATCCGGCAGAGATCCTGCGAAAGATTCCTCAATGATCTCCTCGCTCTGTCTCGCCTGGAACATCTGCTTCGACAGCAGCGAAGTAACGACACCGTTCTCACTGATAAATATCCCCTTCTGGCAAAGGCGCCGCAAGACTGTATAGGTCGTGGATTTCTTCCAGTTCAATTCCTTTTCACATAATTTCACCAGTTCCCCCGAAGCGACCGGCTCATGCTCCCAAATGATTTCCGCAAAACGCATCTCCACAGCTCCCATGGTATATTCCGACATTACAATTCCTCACTTTCTGCCCTCTGTGGCATCCGTTAAGTCTTATTATACAAAATGGTTTACAAGTTGTAACATTTTAATGTTACATCCTGTAAACCATTTTTGTCAATGTCTATTTTTTCCCTACAAAAGTAAAAGTTTCTCTTATACCGGAAACTTTTTTCATTTTTTTCAAGTGTATCCAGTATAAATTGTTCTCATCCCCCATTCGGTATCAGATCATTGAAAGTGGCCCACGCTTCTTCCGCCGTGTAATCCGCCAGCTTAAGCCATCCAGTGACACCATTCTCGGTCTCCACGCAGAGCCACTGTCTGCCGGCATCCAGATAAAGGAAATAGACTCCGTGAGCTGCGTTGATGGTAAAGCGTTCGCTGCCGGCATCCGGAATCCGGCAGACTTCCAGATCCTTATTGAGTCCGTGCAGGACCGCCTGCTCCGGCAGATCATAGCGGTCTGTGGGGATCTCCGCCAGTCTTCCGTCACTTCCAATGCGGTATACGATCCGCAGGTTTTCCTTCTGTAACGTATAATCATAGAGTTGGTTGGTGATGATCTGGCCGTTTTCCACCCAGATCTCCCGGATATCCTGCGCGAAGCTTCCTACCTCCTGTAATTCCCCGTTCTCATAGCTGAACAGGAAACTCTCGCACTGTCCGAACTCGTCCCTGCGCATCAGTGCCAGCAATATCTGTCTGCCATCAGGAGTGAAGGCGTAAATGCTGTTTCCCAGATTCTGTGCCGTCCGCATCTCACCTTGCATGGTATTCACCGCAAATATATATTGATCCAGCGGCGAATGATCCACTTCGTTTACTGCCTGTGCCATTCTCGAACGCAGCAGAAGTTTCTCTGCGGTTCCGTCTCCGTCCAAATCCAACAGGGCATAAGTCTCCTGCTCCGCTCGCTCAGACAGATCGAATACGACTCCCACATTCGTCATAATATCCCGTCTCTGTGCTGCTGCATAAGCATCCGCTTCCTCTGTCGTCAGATCTGCCGCCACCTTCCCGTTCCAGACCGGCTGGCTGGACAGAAGCGGAAGTTTCATCTGGGCGGTTCCGCTGCTCTGACTCAGGATCCAATAACCGTCTTCCGCAGTAAGCATGTCTGCGGAGAAATCCTGCGCCTCCGACGGCAGCTTCCAGTCTGTGACCCCGTTTTCTCCGGTCTGTCCCGAAGTATCATATTCCCGGATCGTGTCGATCCAGATGTCCAGATCTCCATCCTGATAATCAGAAGCTGCAAAATAGTACAATCGGACACTATCCTGTTGCTTCAGATAAGCCATCTCCTGTCTATAACTGTCAGACGTATAATATTCTCCTATATTTTGATAAACCGTGGAACGTCCCTCTGCCGCACATCCCGGCACTATATATCCAGAAACCATACAATTCAGTCCGGCGTCGTCCCCGGTGGCCGCATAAATACCGTAGCTGGAGACCTGATAAGTAGCAGCAACATCCGCAAAAGATCCGGGGGATACCTTTACATACACCCATTTTTTCGACAGTTCTGCCACGGTAGCCCAATCTTCATCCCTGGGTCCGTATTCCGCATAGACCACTCTGGCCTGATTTTCTCCGTCCAGAGGACCGGTAGAATGCCTGCCTTTACTGTCGATGTCTCCCAGTGACAGCAGCCAGATCTGACTGCTCTCCTCCGCAAATACCATCGGAATATCGATACCGGATCCATCAGCGAAAATATAATGTATGTTTGCCACAGAGCCTTCGCCGGGTCTTGTGGAATCCTTTTGGAAAAATAAATACTGCCTCCCGGCTTCATAGAGCAGTTCCGTCATTTCCCCGCTGCCACCCTGTAGATTCAGCAGAACTTCCGCAGCCTTCACCGGATCCTTGTAGGTCTCATGGGCAGCGGCATCTCCGTCTAAAATCCGCTGATGCAGTTTCCGCGCCGCGACACCATCGTAGCCAAGATACTGGATGCCGTCCTGTCCGGCAAAAGACCGGGTATCCTCCAAGGCAGCCACATCAAACAGGGCACTGAACTCTTCCCTGCTGTGGATACCCTGCTCAAATACCGTCAGCCATTCCGTTTTGGCAGCCTCATAGTCCACTTCACCCGCCGTTAAATCCCCTTCCGCTGTTTCATCCAACGTTCCTGTCATGTCTGTCGCTTCTGTCGCATCCGCCCCAGTCTCCGTATCATTATCCGCATTTACTGCATCTGTTCCACCGCCAGGGTTGCTACACAGGCATACCACCAATATCACAAGCACCGCCACCGCACCAACCAGCATCCAGAACGGCGGCTTGCGGTAGTCCAGCACGTGCCGAATACGATTCTTCACATGGTCTTCGCCAAAAGAAAGCAAGGCACAGATGGAACCGCCACGATAGCGTTTCCATTCGCCGCCGGAAGCCTCTTCCAGCAGGGTATAGGAATAGATTTTCTTGCTCTCCTCCCCGAGAAGCTTCACAACTTTTTCATCACAGGACATCTCGCAGTCCATATTCATCAGATAAAATGCCAGCCACACCAGCGGATTGAACCAGTGGACGCAGCAGATCAGTAGAGCTGCCGGTTTGAAAAGATAATCCCTGCGCTGCAAATGCACTCTCTCGTGGCACAGCACAACGTTTCTGCTCTCCGGATCCAGACCCGAAGAGAGATAGATTACCGGATGGATCAGCCCCATGACGAAGGACAGATGCCCACCATCGATCTCGCAAATCCCCGGTTCCACCTGTCTGACACCGCTGTCAGGTCTGCGGATTCTATGATACATGCGCAGATAAGAAAATCCATGAAACACTAAAAATCCTGCCATTCCAAGCAGCCATACAAACGTCAACCCCCGAAACCACAGAGGGTGGGATGAGCTGCCGGTGTCAGCTGCTCCATCTTCAGCTCCCGCCGATTGGGCAGCATTGCCTGTTATCTGCTCATGATCCGCACGGTCAGTTCCGTTTGCATTTTGTCCGTTCACCACGGTTATCGAATCTGCCGGGTTCCCTGACATCCCGCCAGGCGCATTCACATTATTATTGGTATCTGTGGTACTGACTCCAACACCATCACTTCTGGTCTGCCCGGTTACTGCATCCGCATCCGGAAAATCTGCCATATCGCCTGCTGCTCCACGGTTATCCCATTCGCCTGCCACCTGCATATCTGCCGCCATCACAGGACTCGTCTGTGTCCCCACTGTCAGCAGTCTCTCTGGAATCAGGCTGATCCTGGTCCCCGGCAGCACCGGACAACATAGCCGCACAAATACGATTCCCCATAACAGATAGGAACACCATTTCGGGGCTTTTTTCAGTAAAAATCTGGCCAATATCACCAACAAAATACAATAGCTTCCCACCAGACTGAGACGCCATATACTGTCAAACAAACGATAGATGCCTTCCATCATAAAGTCCCTCCTGTGCTCTCTGCTTCCCTATCTGCGGAAGCTCCGCTCTCTGTCATCCCTGTTCTGTAACGCTCCGAAGCTTATTAATTTTCCACCCCGGTAGCAGAGGCGTCCGCTGTCACCTTCCTGCAATTCTCTGTAAATTCTGTTAGAGACTTCCAGCGTGATCCGTTCTCCCGGTTTCTCCAGATTTTCAAAGATAACACTCTTGACATTTTCTGTCTCCGTTATCCCGGAATTTACCATACCATCTGCCAGGTATACCGGCTGCCCCACCGCTGTGGACTGCTCTTTGCTGACGACTGTTGCCCTGCTCACGGTGTGTTTGCCTCTCTGTTTATTCTGAAGGCTCCGATCGAGCAGATATAATAAATATCCCAGGATTACTACTACGAATAACACGGCCAGTACATTTTCCACCGGACTGAATTTCAACTGCTGTATCATATGAACCCTCCCTTTTTAATCGGCGTGATTTAATCCGCCAAAATAATCATCATAGTTGATACCGGCTTCCAGACGGAACCACCCCAGCGTATTGTCTTCCGTCTGCAGGCAGATCCAGTTCTGCGTTGCATCCAGCTTCGTCATGCGTACCTTGCTTCCTGCCGGCAGTATGAAGGTCTCACCATTCGGTGTACGGTACAGAGTCATATCCTGCAGAAGTTCCACCTCTGCATAGCCACTCAACCAGTACTCCTCCTGCGGCACTTCCTGAAGATGTCCGTTTTTCGTCACATAATAGATTTTCTCGATAGAATCTATCGTCATTACGTTATAGGGTTCGTGGACCTGCATCTGCCCGTGCGAGATTTGAATGCGTCGAATATCCTGTTTTATCTGTCCGGTCTCCACCAGTTTCCCATTTTCATAATGATAGAGCCTGGTCAATGGATCCGCACTGGGGCCATCTTCATACAATGCGATCAGAATCTGTTCCCCATCCGGGCTGAATGCGAAGATAGAATTGCTCATATTCTCCGTATAAATCTCCGTCGTCTGACCGTTTACTTCCAGTACTGCATCTCTCAGGTCATAGCAATTCATTTCACTTAGTCCCATATTCACATATTCCGTATATTCCTCCAGAGAATATCCCTTTACCGGTTCCGCAGGATGTATCGAGATTTTCTCCGATATCCCGTCGCCATCCAGATTCAGCAGGGCAAAGGTCTCATCTTCCGTTCGATTCGACACATCAAATACTACTCCCGGATAAGCCAGAGTATCGGCTCCCCGTGCGGCAGCATAGCTTCCATACAAGCTGCCAACCCCTGTCAACGGCAGTCGGATTGTGATCGCCGGATTGCTGCTATTTTCTATATAGTAGTAGCCTTCACCTACCCACAATCCATTCCCAATCTGCAAATTCTCCGGAAGTGCCCTGTCGGTTATGGTACCTGTGTCCAAGTCGTATTCCCGTAACACCGTAGGCATCCAGGCATCCGATCCAAAATGCGACTCATCGGGATCTGTCAGGTAATAGACCTTAATATCGCTATTATCCGTCAGTCCCCGGTCCGTCCGATACCCATTATAGACTCCTGATTCTGAAGTCCGGTATGCTATCGGCACACAAGTCACATCCGCGGGAACCTTCGCCGGAATCCGCTCTGCATGAATACAGCCAAAAGAATTATCCTGCTCATCCATCAGATAGATTCCATAGGAAGACACCTGAATATGCTGTCTTTCTCCGATGTTGTCTTCTCCGATATAACTGCCTTCCGGGAATGGATACTGCCCGGCGTCGCTAAGTTCATATTCCGCATACACATTCCGTGTACAGATATCTCCTTCTAACGGTCCGTAGGTTTTGTCCGGATCACCACTGCTGCTCAGATCCCCGAAGGATAAAAACCATAACCGCTGTGTCTCCTCTGCCATTACCATGGGAATATCTATGAAAGAAGCGTCTGCCGCAAACGTATACCGTACATTGACCACAGAACCTTCTCCCGGAGTATTACTGAAATTAAACTGCTGTTTTGCCTTGTAAAGTGTCTCCGTCACACTCCCGCTTCCTTCCCCCAGATGCAGAAGTGCCACCGCAGAGGTCACCGGATCTGTGTATTTCATGTATTCCTGTGATGTATTTCCATCTAATAAAGCCTTGAATATCCCATACACATAATCTCCGTTATTCTCTGCCCACACCAGATTATGTGCTGTGTTATCCCATTGAAAAGTCCGCTGTGCTTCTATGGTTTTCAGAGAAAAAATGTTGCCGAATTCTTCTCTGTTGCGAATCGTTATGCCAGCAAATTCTTCCGGAGTCACCACACTGCCCATACCGTTTTCCTGTGGTCCTGTCTCTGCACCGGAGTCTGCCGTCTCTGTCGTGGTGCCGGGATTTGAGCCATCTGTCATATCTACTTTGCCACCCGGGTTGCTACACAGGCATACCACCAATATCACAAGCACTGCTGCCGCGCCAATCATGACCCAGAATGGCGGCCTGCGATAATCCAGTACATGACGGATACGATTCTTCACATGGTCTTCGCCAAAAGAAAGCAATGCGCAGATGGAGCCGCCCCGATAGCGTTTCCATTCGCCGCCGGAAGCCTCTTCCAACAATGTATAGGAATAAATTTTCTTGCTCTCTTCACCGAGAAGCTTCACAACTTTTTCATCACAGGACATCTCGCAGTCCATATTCATCAGATAAAATGCCAGCCACACCAGCGGATTGAACCAGTGGACGCAGCAGATCAGTAGAGCTGCCGGTTTGAAAAGATAATCCCTGCGCTGCAAATGCACTCTCTCGTGGCACAGCACAACGTTTCTGCTCTCGGGATCTAAGCCCGAAGACAGATAGATCACCGGATGCACCAGTCCCATGACAAAGGACAGATGCCCACCGTCGATTTCGCAGATCCCCGGTTCCACCTGTCTGACACCGCTGTCAGGTCTACGAATCCGGTTACGCATACGCAGATAAGAATAAGCATGATATCCCAGGAAGCCAAGCATTCCTGCCAACCATACCATGGATAATACACGGAACCACACCGGGTATGTCCATGCGCGGGCGTCAGTACCCGTTCCGGCAGATGTTTCCGAAATCACTGCATCTGTTCCACTGGCTGCTACCTCTGCAACCGTAGCTCCACTTTCTGTTCTCGCAGTTCCCAGGGAAAAATCCTGCGTGCCGTCAGCATTCATGACAGTATTGTCATTTCCCACAGCCATCGTTTTTTCTGCCGTCTGGCTGTCCGGTACTTCCTCCGCAGCGTGCTCCCGCCACAGCGCATCCCCGTTATTCTTCATAGCGTTGCCCTCGGTAAGATCACGATGATCCGCACCCGTTGTCTGCTGCCCTGACATCATCTCAGTCCCCACCGACAACAATCTCTCCGGAATCAGGCTGATTCCCGTCTCCGGCAACACCGGGCAGCACAGCCGCACGAACACGATTCCCCATAACAGATAGGAGCACCATTTTGGTGCTTTTTTCAACAAAAGTCTGGCGAGGAGCACCAGCAGCACGCAGTATCCTCCCACCAGACTTAAGTTCCATACACCGTCAAATATTCTGTAGATATTCTCACCCATAAGCCCCTCCTGTCCTGCCCCCCGGCAAGGCATAGTCGATGTTTCATAGACTCTTTGTAATTATAGTCTACATTCTACCGACCCGTCTGTCAAGTAAGAAATCTGATTCTGTTGCCCCTCTTCTTCCGGATTTCAGTCACTTACTGTCAGCTCCGGCTCTTCTTCCGAGCGCAATACCTCCGCATGCATTTCAAACTCCAGCACGCAGTCTCTATGGATTTCCTCTGTCTCCCCGGTAGTCATGGAAGTGCCGGTACCCCGGAAAGAGATCACTGTCTTTCCATCCCCTATGGTCACATCCGAAGTGACATATAACGGTTTCCGATACTGTTCACTGATCCACACAAAAACCTCATTGGTTGCTTCCCAATACTGCCGCAGTTCCTCACCATACTGCTTCGCATACCCCTGTCCGATGTGGGATCTGCTGCGAATGGAGCAGATGGGATAGGACCGGTAGAGATCTTCACTACGATCATGGCTGAATTTGATCTGTATCTCCGGATGCTCATACAGCCATAACTCACGTCCGCCCAGAATCCCTGCCGCCAGCATCACCACTGCCAACACGATCAAAATAACATGCCTTTTCTTTTTACCGTTCATTTCCGCCCCTCTCTTTCCCGTGCTTATTTCTGCAACGCTTCCATCAGACGCTCCTGCCAGTCATAGAAAGCCTGGCCGTCCACCAGGCAGCGTTCGTCCTCACCTATCCATAATCCCTGTTCTTCCGACGCGTAGCGAAAGGTCCTTGTCTCACCGTCTGCATAGACAAACTGAAAATATCCCACACCTTCCACCATCTCTTCCGGCGGGATCGGATCTGACGTCACTTTTCCGGAAAGCTGTATAAATTCCTGCCACAGCTGCTCTACGGTATCGACATCTTCCACATAATCGTAATCCTCCGTGCAGAAGCTGCAGCCAATCTTCTGAGGGCATTCCTCCGGCAAAAAAGCCGCGCAGAATGCTGTCTTTGCTTCATTCTCCAGCATTCCCGGATACCATATATCCGCTATGGCATAGGCTTCTTCCGGTGTTGCCGCCGGATATAAAACATAGCTGGCGAGATTCTCTACGGATATCATCCCTTTTTCCACATTCTGTACCGCCTGATAAATCGCTACGGTAGTCTGAGCATCCGGGGTTCCGATCCAGCCAGCCCCTCTTCCCTCCTTCAGAAATCCTCTGCTTGCTCCATAGGTAAAGAAATAATTCTGCGGTTCCTCTCCCTCTCCGGCAAAAGATATCTGCCCATGGAAAGTGCTGCCGTGGATCCAGGGCAGTATCCGATAATAATAGGTTCCGTTGACGCTCACTTGTACCTCTTCCTGCTTTCCGAAAGCGTTCTCCTTCGGCATCTGTATCCCCGGCACCGTGAAATCCACCGTTTTGCGGAATTCGATGAGATTCAGCAGAAGTACCACTACCACCAATACGATTGCACTGAGAAAAATGGTTGCTTTTACGTTAATCTTCTTCATAAGCCCCTCCTTTGTTTCCCTTCTATCTATATTAACGACTTTTATACTCCGTTTGTTACAAACAGCATAACAAAATTTCACCCCTGAATCTACTCTTTTCACCCAAGCGACCGCTTTCTGTTATTTCTGGTCTTTTTATAACATAACCACTGTAAATGCACAATTGAGCAGATGGAAACTTAACAGTCTGGAACTATAAAACTGGCGGCATCGGTTTCCCGGTGTCGCCAGTTTATTGTCACTCTATTTTACAAGTGGCTCATAATAGAGCACTGTCTGCGCAGGATCTTTTCCGCTGATTTCCACGCCGTCCGCCGTCGTTCCCTGGAAGCCGTCGAATGCGCCGATATAGAGAATGCGACCGTCCGGTACGAGGACCGCACAGGTACCTTCCGTACCGCAGGGCATCTCCCAGTTCTCCTGCACTCTGGTGAATTCCGTCTCACCCAGGCGATAGGTGTCCACGCCGTTGTATCCCCATAGGATAAAATCTGCCGTCTCACTCACACCTGCTGCCACCATTTTCCACGGGTAGATCGTATCGGCACTGCAAATAACATTCTCACCTCCAGCCACCGGAACAAACCTGAGGCTTTCCGGGTCTACTGACACTAATGTCATAGCCATATCTCCTGCTGTCGCATCGCCCACTGCCTGTGCAGCCGCATAGACTTTGCCGTCCTTGCCCTGTCCTAATGCTCCGGCACCTTGTACGGCATAGCTGTTGTCATCCGCCACGGTTCCAATCAGCTCACCTTCCGCGGAATAGATCCGCACATAACTGCCGTCCTCCTGCATCCGCATCCGCATATATAATCTGCCCTGGGCATCTGTTGCCATACTATCAACGATATTCCATTCCCGCTCTCCTACGGTAAAACTGTTCAGAAGCTTTCCCTCCGGGCTGATATGATAGATTACAGGCAGCCAGCCGTGCTCCGCTCCCGGTACAGCCAGTCCCTTCAGTCCCGCATAGATGCTGCCGTCCGGTGCCGTGCACAGACTGTAGACCTCTCCGTTTTCTGCAAAATCTTCAAAAAACGTCTCTGGCGTTCCGCTGCCGTAAGGCAGATATTCCACTCTCGCCTGTCCGTCCGCAGTGAAACCGCCCACATACAGACCGTTCTCTGCCACTGCCGCACAACGGATACTTACGTCTCCCTCATAGGCGACCTGCCATTCTTGTGCTGCCGTATCTGCGCCCGGTACAATCCCGATGCCGTCACGGTAACGGAGGCCAGAAGCAGACAGGCTGCTGCCGGGATCACGATTCGTCTAAAGCCATAATGGCGTACCGTTTGATTCACTCTCTTTCCATCCGTGTTTTTGCTGTCCTTCTTCTCTGTTTCCAGTCCGTCCAAAATATTTTCCACTTTCGCATCCAGAGACTCCGGCACTGCCATCCGTTCCGCCTCCGCCATTTTTCTTATTTTTCTGTCTATAAAATCATCTCTCATATAAGCCTCTCCCTTAACTGCTCCTTCGCCCGGTACAATCTCGATTTTACGGTTCCCTGCCTGCATTCCAATATCCTGCTGATCTCCGGGATTGTGCACTGTTCATAGTAAAACAGTACGATCACATCCCGGTATCCGCCATCCAGCTGCATGACAGCATCCCACAGTTCATGGTGTTCGTCATAAAATGCCGGGGACAGATTCTCTTCCCATGCCACCGCACCGGTCCGCTTATTTTGCCGATAAATCTTTTTCGCTTCATTTGCCGTGATCTGTAAGATCCAGTTTTTAAAGCTGCCCGGATCCCGCAGTGTCCTTAATTTTTCATAGGCATGCAGCACCGCTTCACTGACAGCGTCCTCCGCATCCGTACTATTATTCAGAATAGAATATGCCAGTCGGTACATATGCAGGGTATAGCCCCGCACTTCCCGCACAAATTCCTCTTTTGTCATAACTGACAAAGTAACACCTCCTTCTCTTCGCCGGCTTCATACTATATGAGTCGCCGGACGGTAAAAAGGTTCCTGTATTTTAAAAAAAGGCACCGGATGTTCCGATGCCTTTAAATCCAATATACTCTATAACTCTTTGAATTTGTATTTTCCTTTTCCATGCCCGGATACCGGTTCGATTACATCAGCCTGTACCATATTGGATATTATTTTAGAAGCGCCTGAACTTTTCAGCCCAAGCAATTCCATAACCTCTCCTCTGCCAAAAAACTGACAATCTCCGAATTTTTCATATAATACACGGATATGCATAATTGTTTTTGTTGAAAAATTCAGCGTTTTTTCAGCCAATCTTGTTTCAATGTCCACTTTTGATGTTTCAATGTCCATTTTTTGAGTTCCAATGTCCACTTTTGAAGTTCCAATGTCCACTTTTGTATCCTTTAAAAGTCCACTGATATGCATATTTCGATTGTGCAGCTCGTTGTGTTCATTTAAAAGCATATTTCTGAGGAAGAGTTCCAAATATTCCGTTGTCTCATGAATTCCTTTTTGTAAATTCGTATAATTGGCTCTGACAAGTGCATTTCTGAAATACCATGCATTTTCCGCAAAAATATCATTTGTTGCAAAAAAACCAAGTGTTCTCAAATATTTTATGAAAAAAACCGCTGTGGTTCTTGTGTTTCCCTCACCAAAAATGTGAATTTGCCAAAGCCTTGATACAAACAAAGCCAGATGATGAATGCTCTCTTCTATCGAAAGTCCTTTATAACTAAAAGCTTTTTCCTGCGAAAAATCATATTCCAACGTAGCACGCAGTTCTGAAGCACTCCCATATATGACCGTTGCGCCATCAAGCACCCATTCTTTCTTCGTAATATTATAATCTCTTATTTTTCCGGCATGCTTATATATTCCACGAAAAAGCTTACGATGAATAGCTATATACTCATTCGGTGAAAAGGAAAACGCCGTTTCGGAAAGGAGCTCCGCAATACGGCTGGAAACTTTATCTGCTTCTTCCGTGCGTTCATTATCTGATACACGGACAGGTCTCTCATTGTAATAGCTTTCTATAAGACTCTGTGCCTCTTTTAGCGTGATCTTACCTTCAATATTTTGAATTGCAGTGTCAATCAGATATTGCGAGGGTTTCAGACCATCTACTGCCTGAAGTCCAACCGCCGTGCTCCACACATACCCTTTTGTTGCTTTATTCGGTTCGGATTCTCTCAGATATTCTTTAAATGGGTCTTTGTCCATATTCATTTCCCCGCTATATATCACTATCTTAGTTTTCCTGCTACTATTTTTATTATATCTTAAAATAACGATAAACCAAAACATTTTTGTAGAGATTTTTGCGGAAATCAAAAATATTTTACCTGTAGATTTTTTCTTGACCCTCGAGTTAGTCTATGCTAATATAACAATTGTTATGGAGACAGATCGTAAGAAAATCACGGAAGAAAACTTAATCCGCTGCGGCAGGGAAGAATTTCTGGAAAAAGGCTACGCCGGGGCGAACCTCCGGGATATCTGCAAACGGGCCGGAGTTACTACCGGGGCTTTTTATTTCTCTTTTGAAAATAAAGAGGCACTGCTGGGGGCAATTCTGGATCCCCTGATTGCCGAATATCAGAAAATGATGTATGAAATTACCAAAAGAGAACAGGAACATCCTGAGACCGCAGAGCAGAATGAACGTGAGATCATGGAATATATCTGTGCGCACAGGCAGGAATGTGAACTGGTACTGGAGAAATGCTCCGGCAGCAAATACGAGTCTTTCCGGGATGTCGTCTTCAACAATATGTTCACGGCCTTTCAGGGCTATTATGAAAAACAACTAGGCTATGTGCCCGATAAAGAATTACTACGGATTCTGACATCCATGAGGTTACACGGATTTCTGGAATTGATCAAAGGAGATTATGATATGGAACACCGCTTGTTCCTGACGAAAGCCATCGGTATTCACGCCGATGCCGGAACGCAGAGTTTAATTACATATTTCAAGAGTAAGAAGGATGCTCACCGTTAATGCGGTGGGCATTTTCTTTTATAAAAAATAACAAATATAACTTTTGTTATATTCAGAAAACAAGTAGGAGGATTAGTTATGAACAAAAACGTGAACTACGGAAACTGGGTACCTGAGAAGATGTTGGCGCTGTGCTATGTCGCTGCTGCCGTACTCGGCATTGCCGCCTATGTGACCGGACCGGTGCTGCATCTTGCCATTCCGGCATGGATTCTGGGCATTTGGGCTGCGATTTGCCTGGTCTATGGCATTTACATGCACATCTGTCATGAATTGTTTGCCTTCGGCAAAGGCAACATGATGGCAAAAGTCCATCAGCATCTCGTAGATCATCTGGAATGGGACGGCGAAGGCACTCTGCTCGACATCGGATGTGGTGCGGCTGCCCTGACGATCCGCTGCGCCAAGGCTTTCCCCAAGGCAAAACTCGTCGGTATGGACTACTGGGGTGCCGAGTGGAACTATGCCAAAGAGCAATGTGAAGCCAATGCGAAAGCGGAGGGTGTTGCCGACCGGATCACCTTCCACAAAGGAGATGCCGCCCATCTGGAAGATCCGGATGAGACCTTCGATGCCACTGTCAGCAATTTTGTCTTCCACGAAGTCCGTTCTGCCAAGGATAAACGGGATGTGGTCAGAGAAGCTCTGCGCATAGTCAAAAAGGGCGGCGCTTTCTCTTTTCAGGACATGTTCTCCCAAAAATCACTCTATGGTGACATGGAAGAATTTGTCGAAGAGTTAAAAAAAGAAGGAATCACAGAAATTCACTACATCGGCAATCTTGAGAAGAAACTGGATTTTATCCCCGGATATGCCGCTGCTCCCTGGATGATCTCCGGAATGGGAATCCTGTACGGGCGGAAATAATCATTCCACTCGCTGAAATTCCCGCCAAAAAGCAATCGTTTCCTGCAGATCTGCTTCATCCTCAAAAAGTTCCATCTGCTTCGCCACTTCAATTGCAAAATCCACATATCCGTTTGCTCTTGAAGTGGTGATTCGGTGGGAAGTCACTACATCTTTTTCGCAGGAATGTATCGACTCTGCATCTTCTAGCAGCCCGGCATGCTCCAACACATCAACACCTGCACAGATAGCAGCGATCCGACCATTAGAATCGTGAACATTTTTCAAATATTCCCATACCTCCGGAGTATCAATCTGCGTAATATCTCCTCCCGGAATAATCAACAGTTCCACATCTCCCGGATTTACGTGATCCAACCGATCCTCTGCCTCAATCCGGTATCCTTCCGTTGCCATGACAGGATTTCCCTCCGGAGATACAAAAATCATTTCTTTTCCCGTCACCTTTAGAAAATAATTCAGAATCACAATCTCGTAAATACAGCTTGTATCATACAGTAACACCATAGTCTTCATTTGCTCAGCCCTCATATAATCATTTTCAAATAAACATTGTCATGTAAAGAGGAATATACATGATTTCATCCTGATATTTAAGATCCTTCGTATACACAATATATTTGTCCTGCATTTTCATCTGATATTTTTTCCCCAGATAATCAAAGGATTTATGTGATGTATATCCCGAAGATTTTACCTCTATCGGACAAATTTTTTTCTTTTTCACTGCAAGAAAATCAATTTCATATTTTTGTTCTTTTATTGCACCGTCTGGGAGATATTGATATTCATGAAAATACAAATCATGGCCGGCTGCCTTTAGCATCTGTGCCACAATGTTTTCCATAATCATTCCCTGATTGATTCCCAGATTATCAAATATGAGTGCTTTGTACAGATCTTCCTCTGTATCTTCTCTATTTCTCATGATCTGTGTCACGAGAAGTCCTGTATCCCCCATATAAAGCTTAAAATTGCTCCGGTCTGCAAACAATTCCAACGCTACTTCAGGCTTTGTCACATTGATACATTCATTTCCAATCATGGCTTCCGCAATAAAGCTCACCGCATCGACATAATTTTGGTATCTCGCATTTTTGTCTATCAGCGAAAACCGAAAGTGTGAATTTTTATTCTCCAACTGCTCCGGAATCGTCTTAAAGATTACTGAGGCTTTTTCTCGATTCTCTGTATCATATTTTGCCAGATCTTCCTCATACAAGCTTAATATATTTCTCTTTATAAAATCAATCTGTGCAAAAGTTTTCCCTTCCACAAAAGCATTTACAGCCTGTGGCATTCCTCCCACTACTATATAAGTGCGGAATTTCTGCATGATTTTTCTGTGAATGGCATCTCCCAGCGGTTTCCTGTGTTGAAAAGCACTCTGCATCGCTTCAAAAGTAACATTATCACCTGTTGCCCATAAATACTCTTCAAAATCCATGGGATACATTTTGATTCGGTATTCCTCCGATGGAATCAATATATCGGTAACATTCTTGCGTATGGATATCAAGGATCCTGTTTCTATATATTCATATCTGCCATCCGCCACAAGATATTTGATTGCCTGACGCGCCTGCGGAAACAGCTGTACTTCATCAAATATAATTACACAATGATCCCCCTTCAGGCTTCTTCCTTTTAGTAAAAAAAGGTTTCTGAAAAAGGTCTCCAAGTCATTCATGTTCTCCAGGAAATTGTTTTTGACATTTTTTCCTTCTTTTGCAAAATCCAATATCATATAATCATCATATTCGTTTTTAGCAAATTCTTCTACGATTGTACTTTTCCCTATTCGTCTGGCACCTTCCAGCAAAACAGCGGAAGAACCTCCGGAAAGTTCTTTCCATTGTTTTAATTTATCATATATTTTTCTTTTAAATACCATGTTTTTATATCCTCTTAATAACTTTTAACGTTTTCTACGCTCATTATTTCACGATTCGCATCTTCGATGCTCTACGCTGCTTCGCAGCTATCGTGAACAAATTCGTCGTTCGTCAATCACGCAAGCGTGTTGACTCTCTTGCACTCATTATATCACGAAAATCAAAAATGTATGTATACTATTTTCACGAAAATCAAAAATGTTTTTGTATAGTTTTTCACGAAATCCAAAAATGTTTTCACGTGGTTTTTCACGAAAATCAAAAATGTTTTTATATAAAACCATCCCGGACACTGTGTCTGTCTCACAAGCACAGTGTCCGGGATGTCAAATTTCTTCTTATATGTCCACCCTATAATGTAATATTGATCACCGGCACAGGCGCCGCCGGTACGCCTACGCCGGCAACATCTGCGGAAAATGAAGTCCCGGTCATGCCGGAGGAAACCACTCCTGCATTCCCGGTGGGAATGACCACGTTGTCTTTCATTTTCTCCAGGTGGTTGAAAACTGCTTTCAGGTACTCCGCATCGGCCTTGACGATGTCTTTCATCTCTTTGTTGCGGTGTTTGATCTTCATCATCTTGAGGTCTGCAGGATCCATCTCCCTATTCACAGAGACCGCAGTATCTGATAATCCATCCAACCCCATCTCTTCCATCAGGTCACGTAAGCTATCGGACATTTCCTGTATCATCTCCGAGGTGAAATCGCTCATTTCCGACATAAAGTCTCCTGTCTGCGCATAGAATGCATCCATGCCAAGATCAATATAGTCGGATATATCATAGCTATCCCCTGCATACGCCTCATTGCCTGCATACTCATATGCGGAGAGATCCCTTGACATTTCATCCTCAGAACTTTCCGCAGACATTTCTTCCGCATTCCGCGCGTTTTCAGATTCTGCGTCCTGCGCATCCTTCGTTTCTTCTTCGCTGATCCGGTCTCCCTGGCAGATTCCGCCGGCGGCCTTCACCATTTCCTCTTCTTCGAGATGTTTTGCTTTCTTTTTCGCCACACGCTCCATTGCCTGTGCATGAGCGATTGCTGCGTCGATCTCTTCACTGTCGCTGTCACTGTTCTGCTTCTGCCGTTTCAGGCGCAGGACTTCTCTCCGCGCCTGCCCGGCCGCCTGCTTTGCCGCCTGGGACGTCTTGCTCCGCAGTATCTTGGACGAGATATTTTTGAACTGGTACTTCAATTTCTTCAGCGCCAGCGTCGTGTTCTTCGTCTGCTGCCTCTGATTGCGCAGCGATTCACTATAACTCAGGGAACTTGTAACGATGGAATCCTGGCTCCAACTGTTCGCCGCCTGCATCTGGCCGTTCCGGTCATCTCTCGCCAACATCCGCCGGATATCGGTAACAGAACTTTTATTTTTTGCTCCGAAGATACTCTTCTGATTGTTCTGCGTCTTTCTTCCTCCGGAAAATGCCTGCGGCAAACCGGTATTGCCGCTCCCGTAAACACCTCCGGATTTCCCCATAGAAATCATGCAACCTCACCTTACCCTCTGAAGTCAAAATTCTGGCCGACCTGCCGTTCGCCTGCGGTCTGCACACTGTCACTCCGTGTGTTGAAATTGTAGGTTTCTATCTTAGACAACAGTTCTTCTATGGAACCGGCGCTGATCGTTACCGTATCCTCTGTGCCGGCTTCCTCCTTGCTGTCTGCTACCTTATCCGACTTCTTGTCTTTTAGCCGTTCTTCCTTTTCTTTCTTAGCAGCCTTCTTCTCCGCAGCCTTTTTCTCTGTTTTCTTCTGCTCAGCCTTTTTCTCGATCCGGGCCTTCTGCTCGGCGCTGGATTTCTTCAATACAGCGAAAAAAGACAGTGTTCCTCCATCATTTACCTGCATTCCAAAGCCCTTGACCTGCGCACCGGAACTCTGCAGGCTGGTCTTTAACTGCTGTATCTGTGCAGCAGCACCGCTCAGGATTCCCTCATACTGTTTACGGAATTTCTCGTCTGTTGCCATCTGTTCGATCTTGTCTTCATCAATGAGGACGACCGTCTTATATCCATTGGCATATTTTGCAGCATTGGCTTTTGCATTCTCCTTCTGATCTCTGCTGACCAGAATAAAATCATAATTTCCGTACTTCTTCTTCAGCTGCTCATAGTATTTCGCAGCCTTCTCCGACAACTCCGGCTGACCGATGGTCCTGCCGTAATTCCCAGTCGTTCCCTTCGTCTGTTTCGCTTCAGAAGTGCCGGCCGTGCCTGCAGCACTCGTCGTATCCTTCATTGTCTTGTTCTTTGTATTCTTGCTGTAATCACTCTGCGCAGCATATGCACCGATGCTGCTTACCCCTAGCTCTGTCATACTTATCTCCTCCTTGAAAATAGATGCCAAATCCGTTTGTTTTCACAGTTATCTTACTATGTATATCGTCTTCTTTTCTGAATACATTGATAGTAATAATGCCAAAAGACCACATTTCCGATCCTTGTCATCGATCGGAAATGCGGTCTTTCTATTATATTTTTTCTTACTGATTCAAATTGTTGATCGTATGAGATAACTGTCCGAGAATCTTCTTGATCGCTTCACTGGAGGTCGCCATATCTCTCGCCAGCTTCTGGACCTCCGTTGCTACCACCGCAAAGCCCTTGCCCTGATCTCCGGCTCTTGCTGCCTCAATCGAAGCATTCAGTGCCAAAATCTGCTGTCTCTTGCTATAACCGTCGATTTCCTTCGTTCTGTCTTCCGCTTCTGCGATCTGCTGTGCAGCATCTGCAATACCGCCTTTTAATTCTCCTACCAGATTTGTATTTCTACGATGAGCATAGCTTGATCTCACAAACATATTGATGACATCGCCTAAAAGCTCAGCAGATGCATCGATCTGCTCCTTAGTCTTCACATTTACCTTTTTCAGGGCCTTAATATATTTATCCTCGTCAATACCCAGTTCTCTCGCTGTCTGACGGAACTTCTCCTCATCCGGATTCTCCGGCAACACCTGTCCTCCGATAATACTGCCCAACACGGTTCCATCCTCCAGTGTGATCGGAATACCGAAATCCACAAGTCCCGCATGGCAGGGATACACACCATGGCCTTCTCTGTCACACTGCTCGCAGCGCTTTTTCCCCTCTGCGCTTCCTCTCGTCAGATCAATACAGAACTCCGTAAAATTATAACAGTCACTGATGTATTTTCCGTCTGCACCCACAGCCACGGTTGCCAGTCCCGTGCTGCCTGCCCAGTTCTTCATGATCTGCTCGAATTTGTTCATGTCACAAAAATCCTGAATCTTCATATAACTTCCTACTTTCCCGGTCATCTTAACCGTTGAACGCATCAAAGCCGGTAATTTTTGATCCCGGCATTATCTTATATTTACATAAAAATTATACCACAAATTGCAATATTTTTCTCTTTTTTCGCCATTTTTACCAATATTTTCACAACATTTTCTATCTATACTTCCTTCCTGCTTTCTTCCCTCCAAACGCTCTAAAATAGATGCAATGCGATGTCATCTATTGTATAATTATCTGGATGCAGATATGAGTGCTGATCGCGGAAAAAGGAGGTGCCGTTAATTGAAGAAAACGAAGATATTCTTCCACTGATCCTTCCGATGAAGCAGAAAAATACGTTGTCCTGATCGGCGAAGATTCTGAAATCATAGAAAAGCTTTCTGACATTGATCTGCTTGTCATAAATGCGGAATATTTTTCCAAAAACGACATTGCCCGTTTAAGAGAAAATGGTATCCGCGAAATCTACTCCTATATCAATATCGGATCGATCGAGAGCTTCCGATCCTATGATACAGACTTTGAGAAATATACTCTGGGTGCCTATGAGAACTGGCCGGAGGAAAAATGGATCGATGTCTCAGCTCCGGAATGGCAGGCATGTACAGCTTCCAGAGTAGACGCCCTGGTACAGAAGGGTGGGGACGGCTTTTTTGTCGATAACACGGATGTATACTATAACTATCCGCAGGAATCCATCTATGACGGAATCCTTACGATTCTGGACTATATGAACCATACAGGCAGAAAGATCATGATCAACGGTGGGGACTGTTTTGTAAAAAAATATCTTACAACAGAAAAAAACGTTCTCATCGATGGGGTAAACCAGGAGAACGTTTTTACTGCGTATGATTTTTCAAAGGATGTCTATACTAAAAATGATCAAAGCACGCGTGAATACTATACTGAATATCTAGATCTGGCTATGTCACACGGCTGTACCGCTTACACCCTGGAATACGCAATGGATCCCACCATCCGCAGACAGGCAGCCGCCTACGCCGGGAAGCATGGGTACATCTGCTATATTTCTGATAATATCGGGTTATGTCTGGGAAGATAACATATTCCTCTCAAGCGCCATCACAGAAATGTTGTCGCACAGGTATCCAGATGCTTATTTTTCACACTATCATTATCACTTAGACACTCATCACAATAATAATAGATATTGTATCCCCCCTTCCCTCGTGTGTCCTCTGTCACCGAGAAATATCCGGCCTGCATTTTGGCTGTCGATCCGTTCAGAAAATGAATTTCACGCTGCTTCAGCGAATCCGGTCTATCCGAAGACATGCTATATATCGCCGGGTTATACTTTCCTGTAGTAATATAATCCAGCTGGATCTCCGTAAAATAGTTCTTCAGATTCGCCTGATCTGCAGCGACCTTTGCCTTATGTATATAAGCCAGATACTGCGGTGCCAATACTCCCACCAGCACTGCCATGATAGCTATTACAATGATCAGCTCTACTAATGAAAATCCCCCGTTTCCCCTCTTTCCTGTTGATTTTTTCATGACTTTTCTCTCCATTACATTACAATACATCCCGCAGGCATCGGGCCTGCGTATAAGAAAGACCCGCATGGTCTTCCCAGGCAGGTCTTTCTTCCGGTCATATATTCAGTTTTATCAGTGCTTTATTATTCGCAAAGCTTGGAAAATGCATCCGCTACGAACTGAACCTTAGGTCCGATGATTACCTGAACGGAGGTCTTACCGGGTTTCATGACACCGGCTACGCCTGCAGATTTGATCACCTTATCATCCACTGCGGTAATGTCTTTTACTTCCAGTCTCAGTCTTGTGATGCAGTTGTCAATGCTTGCAATGTTGTCCTTGCCGCCGCAGCCTTCCAGAATGGTTGCTGCGATTGCTGCGAAATCATCATTTGCCAGCTCGATCTTCTTCTCTGCTTCTACATCATCATCTTCTCTACCGGGGGTCTTCAGATCCCATTTCTTGATAGCGAAGAGGAATACGAAGTAGAATACAACAAATGCTGCGATACCCAGAGGGATGATCAGCCAGATTCTAGCTGCTGCAGGCAGGGAGGATGAGAACAGCAGATCCATCGCACCTGCGGAGAAGCTGAAGCCTGCACGGAAGCCAAGAGCAACAGTGATCATGGTGAAGATGCCATACAGTGCTGCGTAGATCACATACAGTCCGGGAGCTAAGAACATGAATGCAAACTCAAAGGGCTCGGTAACGCCGCAGATGAAGGAACAGATTGCTGCGGAAGCTACCAGACCGATCGCTGCCTTTTTCTTGGCAGGCTTTGCACATTTTACCATTGCCAGAGCCGCACCGGGGATACCGAACATCATACAAGGGAAGAAGCCGGACATATACATTCCAAGGCTCCAGGATACATCAGCGCTTGTCTCACCTCTCCAGAAGTGCTGCAGATCTCCAAGTCCGATGGTATCGAACCAGAATACGTTGTTCAGTGCGTGATGTAATCCGGTAGGGATCAGCAGACGATTCAGGAAAGCATAAATACCTGCGCCGACTACATCCAGACCTACGATAGCTTCACCGAGAGCTACCAGACCGCCGAACAGTAAAGGCCATACGAACAGCAGTACAACAGATGCCAGAATAGATACCACACCTGCTACGATAGCTACGCAGCGCTTACCACTGAAGAAGGACAGCCAGTCAGGAAGCTTGGTATCCTTGAACTTGTTGTAGCACATGGAACCGATAATACCGGCAATAATACCGATAAAGGGATTCGCAATCTTATTGAATGCCAGTGTCTTGGTAGCATCCTCAGCGATGGAGGGCATAATGGTCGTAACAAATCCGGTAGACAGAAGTGTTGTGAGCATCAGCCAGGAAGCCAGAGCTGCGATGGCTCCGGTACCGTCATTTTTCTCTGACATACCGACACCTACACCAATTGCGAACAGGATCGCCATGTTGTCGATCAAAGCACCACCTGCTTTTACGAGGAACAGACCGATCAGATTTGCTACACCCTGGATCTCACCACCCTGCATTGTTGCCGGGCACAACCAGTAACCAATACCCATGAGGATACCGCAGATCGGCAGAACCGCTACGGGAAGCATTAACGCTTTACCCAGTTTTTGAAGAAACTTCATACATTTCTCCTCCTTTACATTATACTAAACCGGAACAGTTCCGGTCAGTTTCGTTAGTTGATACGGACGTACCGCTCTTAAGATATCTGGAGCACGTCCTCGCCGGGAGATACCTCTCCCTCTTTCAGAATACTGATCTTGTTATATTCATCGGTATTGCATACCAGAACCGGTGTGATGATATGCAGTCCGGCTTCCTGAATCTTTTCCAGATCCGCATCCAGCAGAAGATCGCCCTTTTTGACATGGTCTCCGGCAGCAACATGTGCCGTGAAAGGGGCTCCCTTGAGTGTCACGGTGTCCAGTCCGATGTGGATCAGAAGCTCCGCTCCCTGATCCGTTGTCATGGTGATCGCATGGAGCGTATCAAATACCACGGTCACCTCTCCGTCTGCGGGAGCATATATTTTTCCCTCAGAGGGGATCACTGCAAATCCGTCTCCCAGTATTTTCTCGGAAAATGTAGGATCCGGTACCTCCGTAAGAGCAACTGCCTTCCCCTTACAGGGAGATCCGATACAATTCCCTTTTCGCTTACCTTTCAAAAAATCTAACATGTGAACTCCTTTCCGTCGATATATACCGCTGCAATGTTCAGTTCCTGATCCAGGAGTACGAAATCTGCCCTCTTACCAACGGATATACTGCCCACTTCATTGAAAATGCCGATCTCCTTCGCCGGATTTTCCGTGGCACACATCACTGCCGTCTCTAACGGCAGACCGACTGTTTTTACTACAAACCGCATACAATCCATCAGATTCGTCGCCGATCCGGCGATCGTGCCGTCATGCAGGGTAGCCAGATTGCCTCTGACAGTAACCGGCTGTCCTCCCAGCGTATATTCACCATCCTCCAGGCCCGTTGCACGCATACTGTCACTGATCAGGATCATGCGGTCAGCACCAAACATCGCAAATGTTGCACGGATCACTGACGGATGAATGTGTACACCATCACAGATCAGCTCCGGATGACATTTCTCTGAATCTCTCACTGCTCCGATCACGCCGGGCTCCCTGTGGTTCAGCGGCGGCATTGCATTATACAAATGCGTCGCATGAGATGCTCCATGTTCAATGGCTTCCCTTGCTGTATCATAGTCGGAAGCTGTATGCGCCAGTGAAATGACCACTTCTCCTTTGGCTCTATCGATAAATTCCATCGCTCCCGGCTCTTCCGGTGCGATATCTACCAGCTTGATCAGCCCGTTCGCTGCTTTCTGCAGTCTGCTGAAATATTCATAATCGCAGTGCATGATATTTTCTGCAGCCTGAGCACCCTTTTTCGCCGGACTGATAAAAGGTCCTTCCATATTAATGCCCACCAGGTGGGATCCACCGGAATACTCATAGCTGCCGGCATTTTTCATGACCTCCAGCAGTTCATCCTTAGGTATCGTCATGGTAGCCGGGCAGACACTTGTCACACCGACAGAGGCTTCATATGATGTGATGACATCCAGTGCTTCCTTCGTACCGTCACACATATCTGCGCCCTTACAACCATGGAAATGAATATCCACCAGTCCCGGTATCAGATACATGCCTTTGGCATCCACAACAGCTTCCTCACCTGCCGGATCCCCGGTACAGCTTACGAACCTGCCGTTCTCCACGGCTACATCCCCTCTGACAAACCGATGCTCCTCTGTATATATATTTGCATTTCTGATTCTCATGATCTATCAGCTTCCCCTTTCTTATTCAGAAAGCTTACTGAGCGCTGCTTCGTCTGCCACCAGTGTCACATCATTATGAAGCTGTAATACCGATGCCGGCACCTGCGGTGTAATGGGGCCGAAGAAAGCTTTCTGTACGATCTCCGCCTTGTCTTCGCCGCTGGCTACGATCAATATTTTCTTCGCCTGCATAATGGTCTTGATCCCCATGGTATATGCCTGCTTCGGGACATCCTCCGCCGATGCGAAGAATCTCTTGTTGGCTTCGATCGTAGACTCTGTCAGGTTCACACAATGTACCTGCTTGTCAAAGCTCTCTCCCGGTTCGTTGAAGCCAATGTGCCCGTTATGTCCAATTCCCAAAAGCTGCAGGTCCACACCGCCCAGTGACTGGATCAGTTCCGCATATCTATGGCATTCTTTCTCCGAATCCGGCTCCATTCCGTTAGGCAGATGTGTATTTTCCACCGGGATATTCACATGGTCAAACAGATTCTGGTGCATAAAATAATAATAACTCTGATCGTTTTCCCGGCTCAGCCCCTTATATTCATCCAGGTTCACCGTCATAACCTCAGAAAAGTCCAGGTCTCCCTTGCGGAACCATTCCACCAGCTGTTTATACAGACCGATGGGTGTGGATCCCGTAGCCAGTCCGAGAACACAGTTCGGTTTCATGATAACCTGTGCCGATACAATATTTGCAGCCTTTCTGCTCATATCTGCATAATCTTTCGCTTTGTATATTCTCATGAATCTCTCACTCCATTTCGCATATTTTACTACGGACATTCAGTACCATGGACGGTGCCACACTGAGTTCATCAATTCCCATCTGTACAAATCGTGTGGTCAATGTCGTATCCGCTCCCAGTTCTCCGCAGATGCCGACCCATTTTCCATGCTTATGTGCTCCGTCAACAGTCATCTGTATCATACGCAGGACTGCCTCATGATGTGGATTATAGAATCTGTCCAATCTGTTGTTCTGCCTGTCGATAGCCAGCGTATACTGTGTCAGATCATTCGTGCCGATACTGAAGAAATCAACATGCTCCGCCAGCTCCTCACTCATCATGACAGCCGCAGGAGTCTCAATCATAATTCCCTGTTCCGGAATTGCGTAAGGAAGCTTCTCTTCCTCCAGCTCCTTAGCCACCTCAGCCACGATTTTCTGAATATCCAGCACTTCCTCCACGGAAATGATCATCGGATACATAATGGCCAGTGTTCCGTATTTTGCCGCCCTGAGAAGTGCTCTCAGCTGGGTCTTGAAGATCTCCGGCTGCTCCAGACAGATCCGGATCGCGCGGTATCCCATGGCAGGATTATCTTCCTTGCCAAGTCCGAGGTAATCTACATTTTTGTCCGCACCGATATCAAGGGTACGGATGATGACCTTTTTCCCTGCCATCATCTGCAGCACCTGACGGTAAGCATTGAACTGTTCTGTCTCATCCGGAAGAGAATCCCTTCCGAGATATAAGAATTCGCTGCGGAACAGGCCAATTCCCTCCGCATCATTCTCCAGTACATATGCCACATCCGATACGCTGCCGATATTTGCATATACATTGACCTTGCGTCCGCTCTTTGTCACGGATTCACGTCCCTTGTATTCTGCCAGCAGGCTTCTTAGTCTCTGTTCCGTCTGCTGTGCCGCTTCTGCCTGCCGGATCTGCTCTTCCTCCGGATCCAGGTAAAATACCGCTTCCCTGCCGTCCACAATAGCCCGGGTCCCGTTATGGATTTTCTCCAGTTCCAACGGTACCCCTATCAGTGCCGGAATGTTCATCATACGTGCAAGGATCGCAGTATGGGAATTCGTTGAACCATGTACTGTGACAAAGGCCAGGATCTTGCTCTTATCCATCTGTACCGTCTCACTGGGTGTCAGATCATCTGCCACAATGATCGACGGCTCCATGGTACTCCAGTCAATCTGCTCCTCCCCGGACAGATTGCGGACGAGCCGGTTGGAGATATCCCTGACATCCGCAGAGCGGGCCTGCATATATTCATCATCCATGTTGGCGAACATCTCTGCAAAATTATCACCGGTCACTGCCACCGCATACTCTGCATTCACTTCTTCGTTCTGAATCATGCTGTGAATAGCATCCTGATAATCGTCATCCTCGAGCATCATCTGATGCACCTCGAAAATGGCTGCGTTGACTTCTCCGACCTCCTGCAAAGCCTTCTCGTATAACTGTCCCAGCTGCGTCATCGTACGTTCCTTAGCCGCATCCAGCCGTTTCAGTTCTTCCGCTGTGTTGTCGATATGGATCCTCTTAACGAGGCTGTCCTTTTTCTTCAAAACACTCACAGGTCCGATCGCTGTTCCCTTATATACGGATTTTCCAATATATTTTTCCATTTTCTACCTTCCAAACTCTGTCGTGCAGGTCTTCTCCTAGAGGTTCTCACGGAAAAACTTCTGAAGCTCTGCTGCGGCGGTATCTTCATCCGCTCCTTCTATCGTGACTTCCACGTTGTCTCCGTGCTTCACGCCCATTCCCATGATCGCCATCAGCTTGCTTGCTGCAGCTGATTTCCCCTTACAGGAAAGTGTAACTGTACTCTGATACTTTTTCGCTTCCTTTGCGAGCAGTCCCGCAGGACGTGCATGAAGACCGATTTCATCCTTAATGATATAGCTGAACTGTTTCATCGGTAACATTCCTCCCTATTTTATATTTCTTGCTTTAATTATGTAGCATATTGTACATACTTTTTGCCTGTCGAGCTTATTATATATACATATTACCCACTTTTTTATTGTTTGTCTATATCACTTTTTATAAATTGTATATTTTTGAACATTATCGTAAAATTTTGTAAACTTTTTAATAAAAAATTTGCTTAAAACAGGCACATCAGCTGAGCTGATGTGCCTGTATCGTTATCTCTCATTTTCATTCGTGTCAGAACAGACATGGTGTCAGGATGACCGCTGTGGTCTGTGTGATGATTTACGGTCTCACGGGAGTGCCGTCGGGAAGTCTGGAGAAGAGCCAGCTATGATCCATTTGAACCTCCGGATATTTCAGCGCTTCCTTCTCATCGAAGTCCACACCGATGCCGGGCTTATCATTCACATAAGCATAACCGTTCTTTACTACAGGGCAACCGGGGAATACTGCCTGCTCTTCTTCTGAGAATCCGGAGAACTCCTGGATTCCGAAGTTATGACAGTTGAGATCCAGATGCATCTGCGCAGCCATACCGATGGGAGACAGGTCATTGGGGCCGTGCCATGCAGTTCTTACTCCATAGGCTTCACAATAGTGTGCAAGCTTTCTCGCCGGAGTGATTCCACCGATATCGCTTAAATGAACACGGATAAAATCGATCCATTGATTCTGTACTAACGGCTTCCACTCCGCAGGATTGGTGAACAGCTCGCCCATTGCCAACGGCAGGGTGGTGTGTTCACGCAGGGTCTTGAAGAATTCATCATATTCCGGTGCCAGAGAATCCTCCAGGAAGAACAGCTTGTACTGCTCCAGTTCTTTGGCGAATTCTATGGTCTGCGCCAGGGACAGACGCTCATGCACATCATGCATCACTTCTACGCCCCATCCGATATCGGCTCTCACCCTGTCAAACAGATAATATACGCTGTTCATATACATTCTAGGATCGAAATATGCTCCTTCCGGTGCATTTTCCGGCTTTACTATACTCTGACATTTGCCGCCGAAGTTGCCGCCGTAGGTACCCATATGGCAGCGGATATAACGATAGCCTTCTTCCATGTACTTCTGGATACACTCTTCTACTTCTTCCACAGAGCCGCCGTCTGCATGACGATATACCGTGATTCCTTCTCTGCACTTACCGCCTAACAGACTGTACAGCGGCATTCCTGCCATTTTACCCTTAATATCCCAAAGCGCTTCATCTACACCGGAAATGGCATTGTTCAGTACCGGGCCGTTTCTCCAGTAAGAGCTGCCCATCATGGTCTGCCACAAGCCTTCAATATCCTCTACCGGTCTGCCCTTCAGCATGGGAGCCAGGTATTCTTCGATGGCTGTTACCACAGCCTTATGCCTCCAGGTGAAGGTTGCACAGCCATAACCGTATAATTCAGGCTCTGAGGTCTCTACTTTTACTACCACCAGATTAATATTTCTAGGTGCCGTTACGAACACCTTAATGTCACGGATCGTAATATGTTCCATTGTTATTTCCTCCTCATATGCTCAGCTTTTTACAGCGCCGCCGGTCATTCCAGCGATAAAATATTTTTGGAAGCATACGAACAATATTACCAGAGGGAGACTGGATACTGTCGATGCTGCCATCAGATCGTTCCATTTGATCTGATACTGGGAATTCAGAGCGACAATACCTACGGTCAATGTCTTCAGAGAATCCTTAGATACCAGTACGGAAGAGTACATATATTCATTCCAGCCATTGAACAGCACGAACATCGCCACTGCCGCAATACCGGGAAGGATCAAAGGGAGGATGATCTTCCGGAAAATGCAGAAGCTGGAGGCTCCGTCCACTCTCGCTGCCTCATCAAGCTCTATGGGCACTGTCTTGAAATACGATACCAGCATCCATGTGCTGAATGCTACATTGGTGGCTGCGTATACGACGATCAAGCCTAATAACGTGTTGGTCAGATGATACTTGGAAAGTACTGCATAAAAAGGTACTACCAGCATAACACTGGGAAACATCTGCGTGATCAGCAGGAAATTCAAAAGCTGCTTACGTCCCTTGAATTTGAACCGTGTGATCCCATATCCTGCCAGGCAGGCGCATGCCACACAGATGACCATGGCTGCCAGACAGGTGATCAGACTGTTCACCGTCATTTTACCAAAGTTATAGGTGCTGAAGAATTTATGAAAAGATTCCAGCGAGAACGGATCCGGAAGCCACTTCGGGTTCGGATAGTAGGTCTGTGCCTCTGTCCTAAATGCCGTGGACAGCATCCACAGTACAGGGACCACGATAAATGCCGCCAATAGGATCAGGATTACATACGTCAGGACCGTATCAAGCTTTTTTCTACGTGTTTTATTCATCATCCTTCATCACCACCTTACTTACCAGATTGATCAGATAACAGATCACAAATACCAGGATACCCCAGGCAGACGCTTTACCGAAACGCAGATCATTGAATGCCGTACCATAAATACTCAGGCTGATCAGGCTGGTCGCAGTTCCGGGGCCTCCGGCTGTCATGGTGTATACCAGTGTATACTGCTTGAACCACCATACGCAGTCCAGGATCAGGACAGTTGTCAGGATCGGCTTCAATGCCGGCAGCGTGATGTATCTGAACTGCTTCCATCTTCCTGCACCATCCAGCTCCGCCGCTTCATAATAATCCTTTGAAATACTCTGCAGTCCTGCAAGGATCATGGTCATTACCAGGGGAAATCCTTTCCAGATACATACGAATACGACCGAAGGGAAGGCAAGCTCCTTGCTTCCCAGCCATGACAGATTCGTGCTGATCACTCCCAGGCTTCTGAGGATGCTGTTCATGATACCGTACATGGGATTCATGATCCAGGTAAACAATAATGCCACCACTGCTTCCGGGAAAAACCAGGGAAGCATGAAAATCACACGGAATATGGTTCTCCCCCTGAACTCCCTGTTCAGCAGACTCGCCAGAATAAATCCCAGAATGAAATGTCCCGCTACTACCAGTACCATGAATCCCAACGTCAGCAGAACCGACTGATAGAATTCCGGCTCCGTAAATGCAGCCATATAATATTTCAGTCCCACGAACTTCCATTTTGTTACCAGGTTCGTATTGAAGAAACTGATATAGAAGCCGTACAGCATAGGATATAGAATCAACGCTCCCATCATCAGCACGATGGGGAAGGAGAATAAGTATCCGTCATACTGGTATTTGATCTTACTCTTTTTGCCGGTTTTCTTTCCCAACATTTCCGGTTTCCCTCCTTTTTATAATTCCCGGAGTCCGAAGGCTCCGGGAATCTGTCACTTACCCTTAGTTATAGTCTTCCATAAGCTCAGCTACTGCTTTTTCCAGATCAGCGACTGCCTGATCATTGGTCTTCTCCTTGGAAAATACTGCGGCATATGCATCACCCAGGGCACTCTTCAGTCCGCTGATGCCTGCAAAGCTTACGGTAGGACGGCATCCGTCTGCGATCTGCTGCAGATAGCCCGCATAATCGTCACCGGTGATGTAGTCAGCCTTCTGTCCCTCTACCGTAGCAGGGATCTTACCACTGCTCTGCCAGAACATCATCTGATCATCATGTTCTACGAAGAAACGGAGATAATCAATAGCTGCAGCAGCCTCTTCATCGGTAGCATAAGCGCTGACTGCATAACCCTCTGTACCTAACATGGTTCCGGGATAATCTCCGGGAAGCTTGAAGGAGCCTAACTTACCCTTCAGATCGGGGTTGTTCGCATAAGCAACACCCAGTGCATTGGAACCGGTCATGAACATGCTGGTATAACCCATTGCAAAATAGTTTGCTGCGGTAGGATAATCTACTTCGGTGATACCGATAGGAACGATTCCATCGTTATTCATCTGGGTCCATTTTGCAAAAGCATCAGTAAAGGTCTTATTGTCAGCCTTCAGGTCGGTGCTAAAGTCGCCGTCTTCACCGGTCACACAGTCCACACCGTTAGACCACAGATAAGACATGAAGCGGCTCTGTCCGGAAGAGTTGTTGGAGCCTACCATACCAAAGCCCCACTGGTCAACCTCACCGTCACCATTGGAATCCTTGGTCAGTGCCTTCGCACAGTCAATGAACTCATCCCAGGTAGTGGGTATCGTAAGACCTGCCTCTTCAAAACGATCCTTTCTATAGATGATAGCCTGAGGCTGTAATGCTACAGGGAAATATACGATCTCGTCATCCAGTTTACAGGAATCCAGTACACCGTTGGCAAATTCTCCTGCCAGATCATCGGAGATCAGTCCGGTCAGATCTCTGGTCAGACCCAGGTCGTGCAGAGTTGCAACGGCATCTGCTGAGGTAAAGAATATCTGAGGAAGATCATCCGGGGTGGTTGCCATAGCAGACAGCTTTGTGTAGATATCATTGGTACTGATTGCCTGGATCTCTATCTTTACATTGGGATGCTCTTTCATATATTCCTCTGCGTAGGAATATACATACTGTCCGTGAGGATCCTCACCTGCGTATCCACACAATACAGTCAGCTTAACATCTCCGATGCTGTCAATATCTGTTGTTGCAGCAGCCGCCTCTGAACCGGCTCCGGTTGCTGTTGTATTCTCGTCTGCGGATGCTCCACATCCGGTCAGTGATGCTACCGTAAAGATAGTTGCAAGGGCAGCGGCTAAAATTTTCTTCTTCATCATAAAAGTAACTCCTCCTTAATCATCTCATTGGTTACGTACCGGCCGGTACCTTTCTGATGGTCTTATCATAGCATAAGGGCTTTGGGCAATCTGTATAGTTTTTTGCCCGTTTTCATCATTTTTTAGTCAGAACGCCCGGAGTTTTTCAAAACTCCGGGCGTTCTGTTATCTGGTCTGATGCAAATAGTCCATTCTTTCTTTGCGATATTGTAACGGACTCATCTCCATGATCGTTTTAAACTGTCTCAGGAAAGTATTTACGCTGTCATAACCACACAAAGTGGCGATCGCAGTCACACTTTCACCGGTATTCTCCAGCAGTCTGGCTCCCTCACAGACCCGGACACTGTTGATATATTTTGTCAGCGACTGTCCGACGCAGTGGCTGAATTCCTTACTGATCGTTACCGGATGCAGATAGAACTTATCACTCAGGCTGTTCAGATCTAACGGCTCCTGATAATGCTCATCTATGTACTCCTTGATATCATACATCTGCCGGCTCATAGATGAGGTATCTTCCTCTCTTTTGCACAAGCCCCACTGCCGGTAGAGCAGGACTGCGATCTGCGTCATAAGGCTTCTCTCCATCGTCCCACGGAACGTCTGTCTCTGCCGCTGCTCCTCATACAGACATTTTAGCAGTTCTATCATCCTTGAGAACACATCGGTGGGGACGTCCTTAAAATGCTGCACGAACTCCTCCGGGGAAGGTCCCTGCCATACCTTCAGCATGTCTTCCCCCAGATTCAGTCTTCTGTAATAGGATGGATTCACTGCCAGCCCATATCTGGCAAACGGCAGTCTGTCCATCCTCCGCATATGGGATTTTCTGGAGCCGATAATGAGAATATCACCGGCTTCCACATAATATTTCCTGCCATCAATGTAATAATCCGCACTTCCGGATTCCACGATCAGAATCTCTGTGGATTCATGAATGTGATGCATTGCATTTTTCTCATAATCACAGGAATGGGACACATCATAGTCCGCTTCATTCAGAGCCTTAAAATGTTCCGGCTCATAATAATCGTTAATTTTTATATCCATCGCATCTTCTCCTTATGAAATCCCGTTTATTCCATGTAAGCACCCTTCATGGAGCTTACGACATGCTGTGCGTACAGTTTTAACAGTCCATGCTGATATTTGCTCTCAAAGCCCTTCCAGCCGGCTTTCCGTTCTGCCAGGATCATCGCCGGAATACCGCAGCATCCTCCGGCTACTGTTCCTCCAGCTCCTCATAAAACCGGTAATTGTTCTTGCCGTTCTGTTTGACATAATACAATGCCTTATCCGCTTTTATATAATATTCTTCAAAGTTGTCTCCCTGTCTGCACATGCACAGACCGCAGGACAGGGATGCCGGTGAAGTCTCCGCCGTGACATTTTTTGCCGCACCAAAGCTTTCAAACAGCTTTCTCATCCGCATGTTCATCTCTGCTTCCGATACCTCCGGCAGATAGAACAGGAATTCATCTCCTCCCAGCCGGCAGACCACTGCGTTCTCCATGCACTCTGTGAGCACCTCTCCTACCAGCCTGAGAGCACGGTCCCCCTCCTGATGTCCATAGACATCGTTGATCTTCTTCAGATTATCCATATCGACAAATCCCAGACAGCCACCCTGCTTCTGCATTTTCTCAAGGATCAGTGCCTCACCCTTATGACGCATGGGAAGACCTGTCAGATAATCCAGGCTTTCCCTGGCCTCTCTCTGTCTGGCCAACTCCAGCTCGCGGATGCGGTCCATTGTCTGGATCAGAGTAACGACCAGCAGGACCACCAGTCCGGTTGCGATAAAGATTCCGGACAGAGATACAACACGATACACTGCTGTCACCTCCAGCATGACTGCAATCATGGCAGCCCCCGCTTTTATTCCCTTATCGGAGTTCTGTCCATGATCTTTTACCCACTTATCAACAAGTTTATCACACGTAGCTGAAAAAAGTAACTATCTAATTTACCCCGTAAAATGTTTATGGAAAATTCATTCGACAAATCATGCTTTCTGAACTAAAATAGGAATGCGATATGATAATTTCATGATCCTATGAAAGGAGAAAACATGATATGAAGAATAAAAAATATTCCATCATTTATAGCAGCTTAACAGGTAATACCAAGGTGCTGGCTGATGCGATCCACGAGGCATTACCACAGGATGAATGTGAGTATTTCGGTGTGTCCGACACAGTGATCCCTTCTTCCGAACTGCTCTATATCGGATTTTGGACAGACAAGGGAAATGCAGATACCAAGACATTACAGCTATTATCGCAGTTAAAGAATAAACAGATTTTTCTGTTTGGAACTGCAGGCTTTGGTGGCAGTGATATCTATTTCCGAAAAATCCTGAATCAGGTTAAGCAGTTCGTTGACGCAAGCAATGTTATCGTCGGAGAGTATATGTGTCAGGGCAGAATGCCGCAGTCTGTCCGGGAACGCTACTTGAAAATGAAGCAAGCTCCTGATCATCCGGCAAATCTTGATGTATTGATCCAGAATTTTGACTGTGCATTGTCTCACCCTGATGCAGATGACCTGGAGAGACTCAGACAAGCCGTTAGGAACTCATCCTTCTGATAAGACCATAAAATAAGGCAGCCTCACATAGCTGAGTCTGCCTTACTCTCTTTATTTAACATGGATGCCACTGGCATATTGTTGTAGGAACTGTTCCTTCCCGCAGGGTCTTCCAAAATAATATCCCTGCAGATAATCCACCTTCATTTCTTTCATTTTCAGAAGCCATTCTCTTTCCTCGATGCCTTCTGCACATATTCTGACATTAATACTATGTACCATGCGGATGATATTTTTATATAATTCATAATCCCTGTCACTGTTCATCGCCTTGGCAGTAAAATCCCTGTCCATTTTCACGTAACTCGGATTCATATCACGGATACAATGAAGGTTAGAATATCCTGTTCCAAAATCATCGATCACGAAGGAGCTCCCGATCGCATCCAAGCTTTTACGGAATTTGCAGAACGAAGGTGTCATATCCATAAATCCGCTTTCTGTCATTTCAACGCATAAACATTCCGGCTTTAAAGCGTACTTTTGTATCACATCGAGAATATCCCGCTCTACATTGCCCTGTAAGATCTGCACATAAGAAACATTGACATTCATCCTGAAACCCGGAATATATTTCTGCATTTCACGGCACATTGCTGCGGCTTCGTTCAAAATATATCTTCCGGCGGGAATGATCAATCCGGTCTCTTCCAATAGTGGGATAAACTCCATCGGTGAAACAAACTCCCGTCCTTCTTCCGTTATCATGGAAAAACGCATCAGTGCCTCTGCTCCAATGATCTGTTCCGTCTGGCAATCCACGATCGGCTGATAATTGACTTCAAAGCCTTCATAATTGTTTACAATAGCATTACGAAGTGCTGCTACGATTCTTCCTTTTTGCAAAAAGGCCTCATAGTCATCCTGGTTAAAAACATAGAATCCGTTTTTGCCCATGCTTTTTGCCTGTTTCAAAGCAAATTCAAACTTTTTACGGCATTCTTCAGTCCCTTCACAAAATGTTGCTGCATCTACAACACCGATAGAAATAGAAAATATAGCTTCATATTTTTCAGCTACTATGAAATTATGAAGTTTATCTGTGATCTTTTCTTTCAGTGCCACAGCGTCTTCCGCGGAAGAAGCGTCCAGATCCACGATCACATACTGATCTGCTACCAGATGGTATATTCTCTGCTTGTCTGAAAGGCATTCCTTCATGCAGCCGGCTACGCTTTTCAGGATATAATTACCATAATCCGCTCCCCTGGAGCTATTGATCGCTCCGAAATCATCAATTCCTACATGCATCAAAAAACCCTTGGAAATAGGTGTTTTTTGTGAACACAGGTAAGCGAGGAATTCCGGCCCGCCAAGCAGTCCTGTAACATTATCGGCTCTTCTCTTGTTGCCGGTCTCGTTCAGACATCCGATCAGATACTCTGCCTTTCCCTGCTGATCATTGATCACGATACCACGGCAGTTGATCCAGACCGGCATACCTTCTTTATCAAGCCACCTGTAATGAAGATTATGTACCTTTTCTCTTCCTTCGCATAGGTCCGCGAGATGCTTTGTAAGCATCTCGCGGTCTTCCTCATACACTACCTTCATAACGTCATTTGCAGCATCTGCCAGGACATTTTCCGATATATTAAACCGTTTTACAGCCGACTGTGAGATCTCAAAGATATTATTCCGCAGATCAAATATATACAGATAATCATCCATACATTCTGTAATGATCTCAAATAAGATTTCTGCTGTCTGCTCTCCAAACACATTAAATATATCATTAATCACAACAAGTACCTTCCTTTTGACAACTTCACCCTATCCCTGCCATTTTTCTAGAATAGCTTAAAGATCTTCACACGGTCTTGCATCTTGGCTGCTCCCTCTGCCAGATTAATACTGATCGCAGTATTCTCTTCTGAGGATGCTGCATTGCCCTGTACCACGCCGGACAGCTGTTCAATTCCCTGACCGATCTGCTCCAAGGACTCTGCCTGGGAGTTGGCTTTCTCCATGGTGTTCTGTGCAAGCTCTGCAAAGGACTCCATATCTGCAATGATCTGATTGAATGCGTCTGCTGTTGTTCTTGTAATGTTATTGCCCTTTTCGATTTCCACTAAGGTCTTATCGATCAGATCTCTCGTATTTACAGCGGACTTTGCACTGTCTGCTGCCAGCTTGCCGATCTGATCTGCCACTACTGCAAAGCCTCTTCCTGCTTCTCCTGCTCTGGCAGCTTCAATGGAAGCATTTAGGGATAACAGGTTGGTCTGGGATGCAATATCCTCGATATCTGTGATAATATTACCGATCTCCTTGGAGATTTCTGTAATGTGCTCCATTTCCGTGAGCAGCTCATTCATTTTTTCTTTTTCTTCGTTTGCCTTATTTGCAGAGGCTTTTACACGTGCAGATGCGCTCTGCGTTTCCTTCGCTGTATCTGCAGCCAGATCCACGACAGTGTCAATGGTAGCATTCAATTCCTCGATGACTCCTGCCTGCTCTGTTGCACCATCCGCCAGGGATTTTGATGCATTTTCCACCTCTGATGCATTTGATGATACCTGTTCTGCCAGATTGCTGATCTCGGTCAGGGTACTGTTAAAGCGCTTCAGGATATACAGCAGTGATGTCTTCAATTCTGAGAAATCGCCCAGGAAATCCGTAATGTCATCACCATTTCTGGTCAAGTCACCCTGTGCGATTGCCTTTACCTCCACAGAGATCTCGCTGACATAATCTGCCAGAATACCCATGGCTTCTTTCAGATTCCTGATGGTACCACCCAGCTCATCCTCAGACTCATAGGTAAGCATTTCTACGTTGGACAGTTCGCCCTTGCGCAGGCTGGCAACTGCTGCCTCTATCTGTTCTACCGGCTCTGTAATGGAATTGGTAATGATCCTTCCGATCAGTGTTGTCACTACAGCAATCGCAAGACCTGCTGCCACGATCACGACAAATATGATGATGGTGCATACATTGGCCATGGTCTTTGCCCGGTCTAATTCTACCTGGAACTCATCACGCAATGAAGTTAATTTCTCAGCAAATGACTTATACTCTTCATACACCTCTCCGGTCATCAGTTTCGCTGCTTCCTGTTGTTTACCCTCACGGCTCAACTGCAGAATTTCATCGGAAGCAGCCCTGTATTCTTCCCATGCAGCGTTTGCTACTTCGTAATCGTCCTGTCCTTCTTGAGCATCTCTGTCTGCTGACATGATTGCCTCCAGATTCGCATCAGTCTCCTGGATCTGACTCTCCAGCTTCTGAATTTCTTCTTCGCAGGAGGTCATAGCAGCATCATCTGATTCTACCAGATGTTGATACTGTTTGATTCTATATTTTGCAGTCATTGTTTCCAACTCCTGCAGATCTTCCAATGCTGGAGACCAGACCTCCGTGATCTTCTCTATATTTGAACGGATCACTAATGTCGAGATCAGTGCCACCAACACTAAAAATAATGTCATAACAAGCACTGTCATTCGATATACTTTTAATTTTCCTGCAACCTTTAAGTTAGCTATACGCTTTTTTATCTTTTCCATGGTAGTTTTCCCTTCCTTTGTAAATTTTCAATTCAACTTCTATGTGCTTAAACGTGCGTATTATAGCACAGTTGATTGGAAAAATCTATTAAAAAATATAAATTTTTTTTTGCTAAATATTAGTGATTCTATTGCAATAAACTGGTGAAAATTGACCAATTCTATCTTACATATGATCTTTTTCGGTTATTTTACGAATAACACGGCATGGATTGCCGGCTGCCAGACTATACGGAGGAATATCTCTGGTCACAACACTTCCTGCTCCTATTACGCATCCCTCCCCTATGGTAACACCACCACAAACAACCACATTGGATGCCAGCCAGCAATTATCTTTTATAGCGATCGGCTTCGCATACTCAAGAGTATAAAGGCTGCCATCTTCTCTTTTCCTGACATTACGCTCCTCCGGCAATAATGGATGCATAGGAGTTGCCAATGTAACATTAGGACCGATCATCACATTATCCCCTATATGTATTTCACCTACGTCTAAGCATGTGAAATTAAAATTAGCAGAGCTATATTTTCCGAAGTAAGTATGACATCCATAATCAAAATAGACCGGTGCCTGCAAATACGGAAGCTCCTCTGTTGCCGGCAATAATTCCCGCAATATCTGTGCCTGCACTTCTTGCTGATCTTCATCTGTTAAATTATATCTTCTTGCTAATTTACGTGCATGCAAACGTAATTGTTCCAATTCGTTATCAGATGAATCATACAACTCTCCGCTTAACATTTTTTCTCTTTCCGTCATTTCTGATAGCCTCCTGTTTCCGCTTTTCATATTGTTATGTTCTCTGGTCAAAGTCTCGCATCACCTTGCTGTGATAAAGTCTTTTTTGATGTCAAGAAACGCTTTCATGTCTTCCAGGATATGATACAGCATGGAGCGGTTTTCAAATTCCTGTCGCGTGACCGGGAGCTGCTGTTGTTCATAATAGTGGTGCAGTCTCTCTAACTCCGACAGCAGGGTTTCCACGTTATTTTGCTCTGCGAACTCATCTGCAGTCTGACGTATAAAATCTGCAAGCGCTTTCCCCTGCTCCGGTGTAGTGGTCAGACGGATGATGTCTGCATATATTCTTTTCAGTATCACGCACTGTCTTGCCCGCATCTGCATATATTTGTAATAGTAATCATCCTCTGTGATCAGATGATTATTCATATATCGTAATGCCTCTTTTTTCAGATTCACAAGCATTGCATCCAGTTCATCAAAGCAGCTTCCGGTATAATCCGTCTTGTCCTCCAGTTCTATATAGATCGCCATTCTGCGTAAGATGTACACGATTTTGTCATCCACTGTTTTCTGATAATCCAACAGTTGTCTTCTGCCATCCGGCATATAGAGATTCCACAGTGTGCCTATCCCCGCTCCGATCACCAGGATCAGGAATTCGTTCAGGATCATGGACGGACTGCAGCTCTTTGCTGAAACATAATGTGTACAAAGCACTGCAATGGGAGCAATCGCTTCCTTCATGTCTAATGCCATGCAGCTAAACAGATATGGGATCAGTACAATACCGAACGCCCACACGTGATATCCGGCAAGTGGAAAGATCACTGCTGACAAGATCGTCATGATCACAAATATGATCATGCGCTTCGCTGTTATCCGCACAGTTTCTTTCTTCGTATCCTGGATCGTTAAGAGAGTAATAATTCCTGCGGCATACGCAAACTGAAGTTGCAGGGCTGCTGCAAGCAGTACGGCTGCTACGGAGCCGGTAACATATTTGATAAGTTTTATGGTTTCCTCAGTTTTCATTTTCATAGGTATGGCTTTTGCAAACTAAATTAACTGTTCATAATTGGCGAAATAACAGGCTTCCCTTCTCTATCCAATAACGGTGTCAAACCTCCGGAATAGCCACTTTTTTGAAGTATGGTAAATCACATCAATAATACAACAAGGCCTAAACTTCATGGTTCGACACCCATGAAAAAGGTCCTGAAGTCATTTGACAATTGAGTTCCTTGACGTGAACATAAATTACGCTTCTTACATAGTTGTTTATTTTCATACATATAGGAATCTGCCTTATCCAATAACATCTGCAGTGTGCAGGTTCCTTCATCCGTTGAGTGTGCCCATCCGCATGCATAGTCGATCGGGATTTGATCTTCATTACTATTTAATCTGTCTTTTTCTCTGCTTAAGCTTTGTAACAGTTCCCCAATCTCCGTTTTACCTGTATGGTAAATCACAGCCATGAATTCATCTCCGCCATATCTTCCCACAAAATCCTTGTCCGGAATCACGCTGCGTAAAAGCCGGGAGAAATTCATGATCAACCGGTCTCCTGCCGAATGTCCCATGGTATCGTTTACTGTCTTCAGATTATTCAAGTCAAACATGATGCAGGCTGTAGGCTCAATGATCATATTCTGATCTCTAAGCAGAGCCTCACAGGCAGATTTATTAGGCAATCCGGTATGGGCATCCGTATATGCCCTCTGTTCTAACAGCTTATTTTTCATTGCCATCTTCATAGCTGCCAGCGTCTGCATAATAACCAGAATCACTAGACACAACATATCAAGCGCTGACAACAGTTCTATCGTACGGATCTTTACTGCAATTTTTTCTGAATAATTTTCCGCAGCAAATACCGTTTCATCTGCCATATGAAAATAAATTTCGCTCATATTAACAATATCTGTATTTTTATAGCCACCGCTTCTTACTGCCTCGATTTCTTTTTTTAATTTCTCCCAATAATCACTCTGAACCTGCAATTTATCCTGATATTCTTTATCGTGGAGCTTTACCAGATCATAATGTCCATCCTGATATCTTAATCCGCTCAGAATATCATCCAGATATTTTATCAATTCATCGCTCCGGCTTCCTGTAATTTCTAATTTCACCATGCGCTGCGTGTCTCCACGCACCAGACCTGCATAATTGATCACACGCGCAGTCCCTTGTAATCTGGTAATCTGTACCATTATCATAATAATAAGAAGCACCAGGATCAATATAAGACAGCTTTGTATCATACCTATTATATTTTTGTTTTTCCTGTCTGATCGTATTTCTCTGTTTAACATGTTAACCTCCTCGAATGCTCTATATAAAATCATATCATAGTTCAATAAGAAAATCAAAAAGTTACACGAACGTTTAGACTGGTATTATGACTGTGCATCAGACGAGGGGCGATCACGCTGCAGGATACAGATGGATTGAATCACTTAAAATGAAAATATGTTTTTTACCACGAGTCCGTGTTATAATATGAACAGAAAAGCTGAAAGGAGCATCAACCATGAAAGAAACGAAATACGCAGGAACTCAAACCGAAAAAAACCTGATGGCTGCCTTTGCCGGTGAGTCCGAGGCACGCAACAAGTACACCTATTTTGCATCCAAGGCCAAGAAGGAAGGCTACGAGCAGATCGCGGCGCTGTTCCTCAAAACCGCTGATAATGAAAAGGAACACGCCAAGCTGTGGTTCAAAGAACTGAACGGCATTGGCGATACCTCTGAAAATCTTCTCTCCGCCGCTGAGGGTGAGAACTACGAATGGACGGATATGTACGACGGCTTCGCCAAAACCGCCGATGAAGAGGGCTTCCACGAGCTTGCCGCACGCTTCCGTCTGGTCGCTGCCATCGAAAAGCACCATGAGGAGCGCTACCGTGCCCTGCTGCACAATGTGGAGATGGCAGAGGTCTTTGCTAAGAGCGAGGTCAAGGTATGGGAGTGCCGCAACTGCGGTCATATCGTAATCGGTGAGAAGGCACCCGAGATCTGCCCTGCCTGCAACCATCCCCAGAGCTACTTTGAAATTCACGCGGAAAACTATTAAAAAAAAGGAGAACCATCCTGGAGCAGAAGTTTTACATTTGCAAATATTGCGGCAACATCCTACCCGGAAGAGATCCGCAACCGGGTGGAAAAGATTTTATCTGCCCAAATGCGTAAATACGCGTATCTTTTTCCCTGACACAATCACCACCACCCGTCTAACGGGTGGTTTGCTCTGAGGCTATAAGCCTCTGTTA
>ERZ1034984.235-NODE-235-length-62706-cov-7.772278_pt1 | contig 62706 bp, 51 predicted proteins | sample MGYA00520589_ERZ1034984 | MGnify/ENA primary metagenome ERZ1034984 (study PRJEB33766, sample SAMN09781790) | gut metagenome | biome: gut microbiome | host: Homo sapiens | place: Madagascar | study: EMG produced TPA metagenomics assembly of the PRJNA485056 data set...
CCACCACGGCTGGCCGATTCCCCGCACAACAAGCGCCCCGCTGCACGCATGGCCCGCCTCGCCGCCCCGGGCGGGGCGTCGGTAGCAATGCTGCGCCCCGTTATGTTTTTACTGCATTACCTGCGTGAATTCTTCGAGGTTGCGGACACGCCCCTGCCTCTCCTTCTCCCCGAGCCCAACCTGCGGTACGCTACCATGCGCATGTATACGCACAACACTACTGGGGCAGGAGGAGGCCGGCATGAACGTTGTGCTTGCAAGGCGTGTTTTGCGGCTGCTCCCCCAGCCTGGTGGCGAGCTGCCTGCTGGAGTCACATGCGGCAGGCTCGCGCGTCTCGTAGAAGAGATTCTGGGCGACACAATCGAGCGTTATCCTGACGGACGCATGCTTATCTGGGGCATTGCGCGCCATGATGGTTACAACATTCCCGAATATCCCATGGCGGGATGCGGTGACGTCCGTGAGTTCTTAGAAGACGAAGGCGTCCGCAACGTTCCCGACTGGTACGAGCGGCACCTGGGCATCTCGCGCGAGGACTATGACGCGATTTGGAAGTATGAACTGGTCATGGTGCGCAACCAGGCCTTTTGGCGCCGCGTCTTTCAGGTTCCTACCGCCGTGTCACAGCAGGCGTCATCCCTTGGCGGAGCATATCTCGAGGAGCTGCGCTCCTGGCTCACATTCGCCCTGGGCAACGAGAGCGTGTCCAACGACCCCCGGCTTTTTAAAAGGTAGAGGAGAACATCGCCCATGCAGGCAACCCCTGGTAAGAAGACCCTCGTCATCGCTGAGAAGCGCACAGTGGGCAAGGTGCTGGCGCGCCATTTGGGATGCAAGAAAGACCACGGCACCTGGATCGAGGGCGAGGCTTACGACGTCGTGTGGGCTCAGGGGCATCTCATGCGGCTGCTTCTGCCCGAGGAGTACAAAGACCATCCCGAGTGGTCCAGCTCGGGCGCAAAGCTGCCCATCGATCCGGGTAGCGACGGATGGCGCTGGAAATCGCCTGATGGCGGCGCAGCGGCTGAGCAATTCAGCTGCATGGCCGAGCTGCTGCAAAGCGGGTTGTATGGGCGTGTTATTCACGCATGCGACCCCGATCGAGAGGGTCAGGCCATCGCCGACCTGGTCCTGCGCGAACTGGGCTGCACGCTGCCGGTGGACAGGCTCTGGTGCTCCTCGCTTGAAGATGCGGCTCTCGCAAAGGCATTTGCCCAGCTTAAGCCTAACGCCGAATACCAGGGATTGCTGGAATCTGCAATCCTGCGCTCGAAATCTGACTGGCTGGTTGGCATGAACGCCAGCCGCCTCTATTCGCGCACTTTAAGGTCGGCGCAAAGCGTGGGACGCGTGCGCACGCCCACGCTGGCCCTCGTGGTGGCGCGCGACCGCGCCATCGAGACGTTCGAGCCTGCAGAATCGTACCGCGTGGCGCTCAATCTGGGAGACGGCCTTGTCGTTCTCGGCGAGCCCTGCGCTTCGCAGAAGGAGGCGAAAGATCGACTCAATGCCGCCAAAAAGACGCGTGCGACGGTTGCTGGTGTTCAGAGGAAGAAGGCGGCGGAAGGCTCCCCCACCCTGCTCAACACGACCGGCGCTCAGAAGCTTGCCAGCGAGCGCTTCGGCATGAGTCCTGACGCATGCGATAGAGCCCTGCAAAGCCTTTACGAGCGCGGCCTCATCACCTATCCGCGCACGGACTCGTGCTTTGTGAACACCGAGGACGGCGAGGGCCTCGAGCAGCTTATCCGCCTGGTGAGCACCCCCGAGCATGTGGGCGCAGATACGGCGAAAGCATTTGGCAGCATGTCGCACGACGCGTCGAAAGTCATCGACGACTCGAAGGTCGAGGGCCATGGCGCGCTTCTTCCCACGACCCGCCTGACTTCCTTGTGCATGCAAGGCCTCAAGGGTGACGACGCCCTCATCGCGGGCATGATCTGCGAGTCGCTGCTTGCCGCGGTGGCGCCCGACCGCGTGCTGGAAAAGGCCGGTCTCGACGTCGTCGTCAACGACCAGGCCTACCGTGCAACCTCTTCCCTTGAGCTCGAAGCTGGCTGGAAAAAGCTGCGCCGCACAGCGTCTACCGAGGAAGAAGAGGGCGGCGAGGACACCTCTCGCATCCCTGAGAACCTTGTGCCCGGGATGGAGCTGCCGGTACTCGGCGGCGACCTCAAGACCGTGAAGTCCACCCCGCCCAAGCGCTTCACCGATGCAACGCTTCTCGCCGCCATGGAGCATGCCGAGCGTTTTCTCGACGAGGAAGACCTGCGCTCGGCAATCAAGGACTCCGCCTCCCACTCGGGCGGCCTCGGCACTCCCGCCACTCGTGCCGGCATCATCGCCTCGCTTGTCGACCGCGGTTACCTGGAGCGCAAGCGCACGACGCTCATGTCGACGGCCGAAGGACGGGCCCTCATCGACGCGGTGGACCCTCGTCTGAAAGACGTGCGCCTCACGGCTTCGATGGAGCGTGACCTTGCCGCGGTTGAGCGCGAGGGAGCCGACTCAGAGGCCTTCATGCAAGGCGTGACAAAGCTTGTCCACGAGGTTGTTGCCGCTGGCATGGCGATGCCGCGTCGTGAGGCGGCGCCCACAGGCGAGATTATCGGTCGCTGCCCCCAGTGCGGAGGACGCGTGCTGGACAACGGCAACCCCCGCTCGCCATATCTTTGCGAGAACGTGCGCCGCGAGCGCACGACGGGTCCCGACGGCGCACCTGCCTGGAAATCATGCGGTACCTGCTCGTTTAAGCTGTCGAAAACCTTCATGGGGGCTGAGATTTCGGCTGTCAGCGCCAAAAAACTGCTGGCGGGCAAGGCGGCGAAGGTCAAGGGCCTGGCCCGCAAGGACGGCTCGACGGTCGACCGGCTCATCGAGCTCGACCCCGCACAAGGGTATCGCCCCCGCATTGCACATGACCAATCGGTGAAGGTGGGCGTGTGCCCCAAGTGCGGCGGCGAAGTGGTGGATGTGGGCAACGACAAGGTGCCTTACCTGTGCAAGCACAACAAGAAGGACGTCGCGCCCGGGGAACGCACCTGCGACTTTCGCTTGAACCGCGAGCATCTGGGCAAGAAGCTGCCCAAGGCCGACATCCTCAAGTTGCTCAAGGGCGAGACGGTACTGGTAAAAGGCCTGACCTCCAAGCGAGACGGTTCGAAGTTCGAGGCATACCTCGCACTCGACCCCCAGCGCGGCTGGAGTGTGCGCATCATAGGCTATCCCAAAAACGAGGCCTAGCACCTAGAAAGCGATGGGTAAGTAGTCCCCAGCGGAAACCCCTCCCGCACCTGCGCCAACAATCGGTCGGGGCCGTCGGGGACTTTTGTCGCGTCCTGTCTGCATCAGGCGACCAAGGGGCGCTTCCGTACCCTTATGCGGCGGCCTCGACCGCCCGGTGAACCCCTCCCAGGCTCCCCAAAACGGTTTTGGGGAGCCTGCCCACCGTTCTCCTAGGGTCAAGCTGGCAGCGAAACGCGTTTCGGTGCAGTCCCGAAGGGCGCGCTGGCAGCCAAACGCGTTTCGGTGCAGCGGCTTCAAAGTAGAAGGAAGTCACTGCTTGCTAAAGAGCCTATTTCTGTTGTAAAAACAACAGAAATAGGCGTCAGGATGCGGACCAGCGCTGCCTTAGGACCCCTAGAGAGCGGACAGAGGACCTTGTGGAACGTTTTGACTACTCCGAAACCCATTTTTCTGCCAACGCACGCGAGAAAACTACTCCGAAACTCGTTTTGCTGCCAAAAAGACCTTGGAATCGACCTTGCACAATGCCTCGCGCCACCCGACAAGGTGGGCGCGCTCGGGATGACCAGCATCAGGAGAGGCCGTCACCGGCGAGTGAAGAGGCGATCAAACGCAGCCGGCATCGTCGAACACGCTCTTTACCAGCATGGCGGCAATGGTGAAATGCCACACAGCCCGCCTATGTATCGTTTTCCTAGCCCATCGCGCGGTCACAATTGACAGGTCGCCTAAACAGCTCGCTCACGCACTGCGGGTCGCGGCTCTGGCCCAGAACCCACATGGTCTTGGCAACGAGCGCCTCGGTTGTCATGTCGTCGCCGATGAGGATGCCCGGATGGTCGAGGTAGGCACGGCCAACCTTGTAAACACCCAGGTCGCAACCCTCTTCGGGCACCTGTGTCGTGATGACAACGAAGCGCCCGGAATCCACCCAGTCGAAGATGGCACGCTCAAACGAGGCGTCCTCGTGCTCGGGGATACCTCCAATGCCGAACGTCTCGACGATGACGGCGTCGTAGTCGCGCTTGAGAAGCTCGAAGATGCCCGGACCCATCTCGGGAGTCAGCTTCAGGACGAACACGCGCTCGTCGAGCCCGTCGTAGAAGCGCGCCGAGTCCGCAGGCGGCTTGTTGTCGCGACCCGCCCGGATGACGCGCCCGTTGCGGATGAGGGCGAGCTCGGGGTAGTTTACGCTGACAAACGCGTTGAAGCTCATGGTGCGCTGCTTGCGGGCACGCGTGCCAGCGATGGCCATCCCGCCGAAGACCACGCACACGTCGTGGGCCGAATCGTCTACGGCATACAGAAGGCTCTGGTAAAGGTTGAGTTTGGCGTCGGTGAAAGGGTTGGCCATGGGCTGCTGCGAGCCCGTCAGCACGATGGGTTTGGGGCTGTCTTGAATCAGGTACGACAGGGCCGCCGCTGTGTAAGCCATGGTGTCCGTGCCATGCAGCACCACAAAGCCGTCGTAGCTGTCATACGCGTCCACAATCACGTTGCGAATGTGCATCCAGTCACGCGGGCGCACGTTCGTGCTGTCGATGTTCATGGGCTGCACCACGTCGATGCGGCACAGGCTTGCGGCCTCGGGAACGTAGGCCAGCAGCTCGTCGCCGCTCAATCCCGGCGTCAGGCCGCGACCGTCCTCGACGGAGGCAATCGTTCCGCCCGTGGCGACGGCCAAGATGCGCTTTTTATCCTGCATGAAAACCAACCCTTCGCGGCGGTGTGCGTACCAGTGGTCCAAAGGAGCTCACAAGCGGCAATCATAGCCCAAAGGCATGCGAAACTCACCCATCAACCTGCCCAAATGCCGAGAATGCAAACTGAGAGGCAGGGTGCGGAGCCAGTCCTGCTCGCTCCATCGGTGGTTTCCCGCACACAGCATGGCCGCAGTACACGCCGAACTTCTCGGCCGCACCTTCCTCATCGGCGGCCAGGAAGCGGGCGTTGCCCTTGGACTGCACCGCGCAAAAACAACAAAGGGCATTCCCCCACCCCGTACGAACGTCAAGATATTGTGATGAAGTGAGAAAGCGCTCAACCCACCCTCGGTGGCGAAACATGAGGTTTCGGCACCGTCGGCAATTGTTGCGCCCCAAGCAAGCTTGACATAAGCGGCAGGGCCCTTTGTCGCGTCTTCGCGCGCTATGATTGGCCCTCGATTGGTAAGGCAAGGGACATCAAAGGGGTTCTGGGAATGAAATACCTGATTATTCAGCTGCTGGCCGTCGCATTCTGCTGGTTTGCGGCACGCTCGATGCGCAAACACGCCATCGCGTATTACGTTGGCGCATTCGCTCTTGAGGCGCTTTTCCTGTACGGCAAGTTCTTCTCGCTGCCCAGCTTTCTGTGGACGCCCATCTTCTTCGCCGTTGACCAGTGCATGCTCGGCACGGCGCTGTTCGTGGTCGTGATGTTTGTGGGCGTGTTCCCCAAGAATTCCCCCATTGCCCAGCGGCTTCGTCCCTCGCGCGGCGAGCTCAGCATCTTCGCCTGGATTCTGTGCCTGGGCCACCTGTTCTATTTGACGGTCATCCCGCGCATGGCAGACATCGCAATTCGCCTGGGCTTTGCCATGCCTATGACGGTGGTCGGCCTCATCGTGGCGCTCATCTTGCTCGTTTTGCTCATCGTTCTGGGCGTCACTTCGTTTAAGTTCGTGAAGCGTGCCATGAACGCCACCACCTGGAAGGCCGTGCAGCGCTGGTCGTACCTGTTCTACGCCTGCACGTACATCCACGTGACGCTCATGGTCGTGCCCTCCGCCGTGTACGGATCGGGTCAGGCCGCCTTCACCTCACTTGTGTACACCGCGATTTTTGGCAGCTACGCCGTGTTGCGCGCAAAGAGGGCGTTGGCAGAGAAGGCAGAGGAGACAGGCGCCGTGAAACCCGAGGTAGCTGGGGCATAAAACCACGCAGTGCACAATCTGCACCATGAAACCCCCGAGCCGTTATTCACTTTCTGGAATAGCAGCTCGGGGGTTATTTTGTTGCGCGGAATGGAGTTGAGGGCTCGCAGGCTAATGGTATCCGCGCAACGTTGTCGTGTATAGTGCGCCGATGCGAGGGCAGAAGAGTGCGAGTTGGACAGCAGCAATCCCCACGTCGACGCCGAGTCGCTCGCCCAAGACGAGCTCGCCCTCGCAGCCTAGTGCGCAGGCATATCACAAGCAGGCTATCTCCCGATTCATCCCATACGGCCTCTCATAAAGCCGATGTTGCCACAAGGGGCTGGCAACGTCTCATCGTCGGTGTAGAACCACCAAATCAGGTTGTCTGCCGACATGATATGCGGTTTCACACCTTCAGTGCCCCTTACGGCGTGCATACGAACGTCGGCATCCGTCACGTCGGCGAGCAGGTCAGGCATCTGTTCGAACTGCAGCCGCGCAGAGGCTCTCAGCGTGCACCTGCATATGTCGTTGCGTATGTTGGTCACAACAACGAACTGCGCAAGAGACTGTGACCAACGATTCCAAAAGTAGTCATTCGCCCCCCGATAGGCTGCCTGATGATCCAGAATCGCTTTGAGGAACACCTTGATTTCAAATGGCGCCGAGCGGAAGCTCTCCCTGATGTCTTCCTCTGTGGGGCCGACACCTTCTCCGACAACCTCAGGTCTGCGGCCGCAGCGGCCATGGGACGCATGAAACCCGTATCCGATGGCGAATCCGGCAAGAACATACACGAAGGGAAGGGCCCAGGCGAGCTTCTCGGCAAGGCCCCAAAGGTCGGAAACGCTGACTCCCAGATAGGTCAAAACGGCAACGGCGGTGCCAACAAGCGTGGCGGCCAACTCAACCTTGTCTTTCATGCCCGGTTTCACACCCCCACAGTCGAGTTCTCATACCGGGTCGGCCCTTCGTACTGTTTGAAGTTCTCGGCCTGCTCCATGACCTTCTCGAACACTTCCTCGTCCCACTCGGGCGGGTAGCCGTTCTTATACAGCATGATCGTCAGGTCCATGCGCAGCTGGTTTTTGATGTCATCGCGGGTCGACCAGTCAGCGAACTGTGCCTTGTCGTTCACCAGTTTCGCAATCTCCTTAGCCAAGGCGACGCACTTGTCGTCCTCAAACTTGAAGCCGTGGTCATCGCGCACCTTGACCAATATGTCGAAGAACGCCTTCTCCTCGAAGGTTACGCCCATCTCGGCAAACGAGGCCTTGTCTCGCCTTAGGTCGTTCAGTATGGCAACCAACTGGTCGGACAGGCTGTCCACGAAGTCCGACACAACCTCGCTGGTAAACGTCAGGTTGTCGCGCGAGTTGTAGGCGTCCACCACCTTGCGCAGGCGCTCGTCGAACTGCACTGCCTTCACCTTGTTCGTGCGCCCGTACTCCCTGATTGCGCGGCGCACGAGCTTCAGCAGCGCGTTGAACTTCGTAATGGGCATCTTCACCGCGTCCAGCTCGGCGGCCATCTCCTCGCCGAACAGGTCCTCGGCGCCGTCGGCGTCGATCACGTTCTCCACGCCCGTACAGCTGATGGCGCGCCTCACCATCTCTTCCACGGCCTCGTTCATGGTCTCGGCATCGGGCGCGTCGCCGATAGTCTGTTTGTAGATAATCGAGCGGATGGCCAGGTAGAACTGGGCCATGGACGTCTCTCGATCGGTGAGCTCGCCCGAGGGGAAGCAAATCCCGTAGGCCGACTTCAAAACGCGGGTCAGTCCCATGAAGCGTGTCTGCGTCTCCCTGGAAAGCTGTACATACTCGGCCGCCTCGTTCAGGCACGTCAACCGCTCGAGCGGGGTACCCGTCCTGAAGGGTGCAGAGTCAAAGTTCGCCATGAGCTCGTCGACCATAGCCAGATGGTTACGGAAGATGCCCAGCGTTACCGTGAGCTCGTCAATCGACCCCGCGTCGTCGCCCCCGTAGGTCTTAAGAGCCTTGAGCATGTTCTCCTTGATGCCGATGTAGTCGACGACGAGCCCTTGGTCCTTGCCCTCGAACACGCGGTTCACGCGGCTAATCGTCTGCACCAGCGTGTGCCTCTGCAACGGTTTGTCGATATACATGACCGCAAGCGACGGCACATCGAATCCCGTAATCCACATGTCGCAGACCACGGCGACACTGAAGTTGGAATCGTTATTCTTGAACTGCTTGTCAAGCTTCTTACGCCATTCCTTGTTGCCGCAGGCATCGAACAGGTCTTTTGGGTCGTCCTTGCCGCGCGTGGCCACGATGTTAATCTTGGGCAGCGCTTCGAGCTCTTCGAGCTTCTCGGCGGGAAGTGCGCCCTCGTCCTCAGCCTTCTTGGACACACCCCACTCGGGGCGAATCTTTAACACGGCGTTGAGCAGGTCGAACGCATGCGCGCGGTTTGAGCACACCACCATTGCCTTCTGCACCACGCCGGGCTTCTCGTGGCAGAGCCTCTCGTAGTGGGCCACCATGTCCACCGCCAGCTTCTCCAACCTCTCGGGGTGACGCAGCAGCACCGCCATCGAACTCATGGCGCGCTGGCTTTCCTCGATGGCGTCCTCGGTCGAGCCCTCCTCCGCACAGTGGTCGTAGTAGGCCTGGATCTGTTTGGCTTGCTCGTCGGAGAGCATCACGCGAGCCAGACGCGGCTCGTAGGCAATGCGCACGGTAATGCCGTCGTCGCTCGACTCCTTCATGGTGTAGCGGTCCACCACGGGACCGAACACGGCGATTGTCTCGTCGATGGGCGTGCCCGTGAAGCCCACGTAGGTCGCGTTGGGAAAACCGTCGCGCAAGTACTTGGCGAAGCCGTAGCGCGTGAACGCGCCCTCCCCGGTTACTTTCAATTTCGATCCTACGCCCGTCTGGGTGCGGTGTGCCTCATCGGAGATGCACACGATGTTGGTGCGGTCGGAAAGAAGCCCCATCCCCTCGCTGAACTTCTGGATGGTGGTCACGTACACACCACCCGACGGCTTGTCCTTAAGCGTGCGAGCCAGATCGGCGCGCGTCTCAATGCTGCGCACGTCCTCCTCGTGCAGGAATTGCTTCGCGGTGACGAACAGCTCGCTGGTCTGGTCGTCCAAATCCTCGCGGTCCACGATTATCACCACGGTGGGGTTGCCCAGCTCGTGGCTGCGCCGCAGCATCATCAGGCGCGTCAGGAACAGCATCGTATAGGTCTTGCCACAGCCGGTGGCGCCGAAGTACGTGCCGCCCTTGCCGTCGCCGGCAGGCCTCAGGTGAGCGCAGACGCTGTCGAGCATCTTCGTAGCGGCAAAGTATTGCGGGTAGCGGCACACGATTTCGATCTCGCGCTTGTCGTCGTCGGGGAAAAAGACGAAGTCGCGGACGATGGCCAAAAAACGGCCGGGTGCGAAAGCCCCCTTCACCATAGTGAGAAGCGAGCTGATGCCGTTCGAAACCTTGTCACGATTGTTGGCCTTGTTCCATGCGTAGAAGTACGAGTACGGCGTGAACACCGTGCCCAGTCGACTGTTGGCGCCGTCGCTTATAGCGGCAACGCAGCAGTACTTCAAGAGGTTCGGTATGTCGCGGGCGTAGCACACGCATATCTGCATCCACGCGTCGTGTATGCTCTTGTCCTCCTCAACGGCGGTCTTGAACTCCAGGATAGCCAGCGGGATACCGTTAACGAAGCACAGCAGGTCAGGGCGGCGCGTCCTCACATCCTCCACCGTGTACTGGTTCACGATGAGGATGTCGTTGTTGGATATGTCATCGAAATCGATGTACTCGATGTGGGCGGCGGGCTCGGACGCATCCTCGCGAACAAGCGTGTAGCCCTCGTTGATGAGCCAGTAGGTTGCCCGGCAGCCATCGTACAGGGGCGTGTCGGGGATGTACTTCAGCTCGTTCACGACAGCCTGTACCTCGCCCTCGGTCAAATCGAGGTCGGCATAGCGCTTACCGATGTTCGCACGAAGGCGGTCTTCGAGCAAGGGCTCGCCCAGGTCTCGCTGCATGTCTTCGCCGTTGACGTAGTTCCAGCGTACGCCATCGGCATTCTGCTGACAAAACAGTTCGATGATAGCCTGCTCCAGCTGATCTTCGGTGAACTTGCCGTTCTGGGTTGCGAAGTCTCCGTCCATATGGGCCCCTAACGCAAAACTTCCTCTATCGAGCCCCGAATGAGGATGGGGCAGATGTCCTTAAGCTAGGCTTTCAGCCTCTCATTAATCGACAGGCGCATGCGCCAGGCCTGGTACAGGTCAACTGCGTAGCGCTGGACCTCAACTCTAGGTAAAGGAATGCTGACCTCGCACATCTCGTCCCAGTCAAACGTCTCGCGCGCGCTGCCCCAAGATTTGAAACGGGCATAACGATCGAATTCGGTGCGCCCGAAGAACAGCATCAGGTAATCAGGTAACAGTTCTCTTTCTGCTGTTTGCTTGACACGAAAGACCGTATTGATTGCGGAAGTGATGAACGTGTCATCTGTTTCGTTTAAGACAATGGAAATCTTATCGCCGCGCCTTGATGTGTCCGCAACATACGCAAGTTCACCTGGGCAAAGAACCTTATAGTTCCCAAGATTAACCTCAGTGAGGCTTGCGTTAGTCTCGATAATGCATTTGTTGACGGACAGTCCGCGAACATCCTCTTCCCCGTATTTGCCCTCACCGTTTCGGGCATCGCTCTGCTCGATGTAGGGGCCGATTGCGACGGGCGGCAGTTCGCGCATGAGCTTTTCAACAAGCGCGTCGCAACTCAGCTTGAGGTCATCAAGGCCCCGCTCATAAGCGCGCTGGTTCGCCAGCATCACCTCATAGATAGCGACATACTTCCGCTGCACCTCAATCGACGGCAAATCGATAATAATATCTGACATATCACTAAAGTAAAAACGTTCACGCGCAGAGCCCCACGAGTTCATTCGGGCATATCGATCAAACTCTGACCTGTTCAAGTACATAAACAGGAATTCTTCCAGTAACTCTTTACGCCCTCGATTGCTAAGACGAAACACGGCATTGAAAGATGAGACGAGTATTGTTCTGTCGGAATGATTAAAAGCAACAGAAATCTTCCCGCCATTTCGAGACGTAACCATAACGAAAGCGAAGCTCTTGGGTTCAACCGTGATATAGCTCTTGAGCGAAACGCCGTTCAGGTCAGCCTTTGTCTTTATGAATTCTTTATCAACGGAAATACCGTAGACGGCATCAACCCCGTAACGCCCATCTTCATTACCGCCATAGCAGGGCTCAATCAGGTCGCCCAGCCGAACTCTATTCAATCCCATAGCCAATGCCCTCGAACGCGGCCTCGAGCATGGCCTGGGACTTCTTCTCAATTGCCAGCAGCTCCCTCATCTCGGCCTGGATGCGGCCCATCTCTTTCTCGTAGTCGATATCCAAGTCGCGATCAACAAACTCGATGTATTTACTTGGCGTCAGCACATAACCACGGCTTGCAATGGTCAGCTCATCGGAGTCGTCGCTCTTCACGCGGACAGATTTGCACAACTCGGATGCGTCTTTATAGCAGCCGTCGGCGCAACGCCAACTTTCGAAGATGTCCTTCACGCGCGAGATCTGCTCGGACGTGAGCACAGTTTTCTTCTTGGTCTTGTTCTTGTCCAGCTTGTACTTCTCGACGTTCTCGTCCCAGGTGCGCAGGTCCATAAACAGCACCTCGCCGCGCCGGTCACGCAGTCGGCGGCCGTTGCGCTCGCAGGCGTCCTTGTTCATGTTCAGAATCCACAGCGTCACCGATATGTCGGTGGTATAGAACATGTCGCGCGGCAGCACGATAATGGCCTCTACCTTGTCGTTCTCGATGAGCTTCTGACGAATCGCACCCTCGTCGCCGTCGGCGTTGAGGGCGCCGTTGGCCAGCAAGAACCCCGCGACACCGTGGTTCACATCCAACTTCGAAATCATATGCAGAATCCAGGCATAGTTCGCGTTGGAGACGGGCGGCACAGGGTAACCCATCCAACGGGGATCTTTCGTAAGCTCATCCTCCCTGCGCCAGTTCTTCAGGTTGAACGGCGGGTTGGCCATGATGTAGTCGACCTTCTTGTCCTTGTGCTGGTCGGCCGTGAAGCTCGACGCGGCTTTCTCACCCAGGTTGTTGGCGATGCCGCGTATGGCCAGGTTCATCTTGCACAGCCGCCAGGTGTCGGAGTTGGACTCCTGGCCCACAATCGAGATGGCACTGCGATTGCCGTTGTGCTTCTCGACGAACTTGTGCGACTGCACGAACATGCCGCCCGACCCGCAGCAGGGGTCGTACACCACGCCCTCGTAGGGCTCAATGAGCTCGGCAATGAGCTGTACCACGCTGGCCGGCGTATAGAACTCACCGTCCTCCTTGGAGCTGCCCACCGCGAACGACTGCAGAAAGTACTCGTACACGCGCCCGATGAGGTCTTCCTCGTGAAAGCGGCTGCGGTCAATCTTGCCTACGTTGTCAATAAGCGACTTCACAGAGCGGATTTCGGCCCCCAGGGTGGAGAACAGGTTAAGCGGCAGAGCACCCCTCAGCGCAGGGTTCTCCCGCTCGGCGTCGGCCATGGCCTTGTCGATCTTGCTGGCGATGTCGTTTGCCGAGGCATTGTCGACGAGGTACTGCCAGCGCGACTCACGAGGCAGATAGAAGACGTTGGCAGCGTTATAGAAGGAAGGCTGTTCCAGCATGAACTCGGGGCAGGGGTCAATACCCTGCTTCTGCTTCACCTCAGCGGGAATCTCGGCGCGGCGTGCCTCGAACTTGTCGCTTGCGAACTTCAGGAACACCAGGCTGATAACGGCGTCACGGTTCTTCTCGATGCTGCCCACGCCGCGAAGCGCCACACGACAGTTCCACAACGCATCCTCAAGCGTTAGCTCGGTTTCCTTCTTCGTGGTCTTACGTGCCATAACGCCCCTATGCGGTAAACAAGACGGCGGAATCTAAAGGCCGCCCTCGATGGTCAAAAGTATCATACCATGGCAGTTTAACACTCACCTGTTAATAGAATGCTCAATGCTGCTGACATACTGGCAAGCAAAACACGCCCTCAGGACCACAAACGGTTACGGACACTTATCCCTACGACCACGCTGTCGCCCATTGGCGGACATCCTGCGCGGTGCGATAATCCACCCCAATGAAACGGAAAGGCGGTGCGCGCATGCCCTCGAAGGAGACTCTCTTCGACCAGGCCACCAAGCAACGCTCTATCGAGGTTGACTGGTCACACATCCCCGACGGCACCTACCACATGTGCCGCAGGGTCAAGGGCGTCGGCGTCCTGGCTCACTCGTCAAACAGTCGGATGGACTGGCGTGACAAGAACGGCAAGCCCATCGACCAGTACCATGCAAAGCCCGTCGACTAACTCAAAAGGAAGGGTATCCCATGAACCACGAAGACCTCGACGCTCTACTTTCCATCCCCACATCAACCAGGCAGGACGCAGAGCGCATCCTCTTCGCCCTTGAATCCATGCCCGACGGCTGTAGCGTCAACACGTGCGGTCTCGCCGCAGAAGTCCTCGATTGTTCGGAAAATGCCGACGCTTGGGACGTGTTCGACCTCGACCGCGCCATTCGTCTGCTGGCCGAGGCACACGGGCTCAGGCTCGACGATAGCCACGACTCCGACATGGCCGAGGATCTGCCGTTCAACCTCGACTTCTACGTCTGGCATAGGGCGAACGTCAGTGAAAACAGCAAGTTCCCCACGGGTGCCAACCCCAGCGAACGCGACTACCGTTACACCTACGAAGACATGGTCGCCAATGCCATCGGCGAGATCCTCGCCAGGGCGCTGCCGACCAACCTCGTCCCAACTGCGCTATCCTTCGACTCCTGCGAGGTTCCGGCATGCGATGCAATGCTGCTTACCGTGAGCTGCGAGTTCGAGGTTCGAGGCTTCGGGTTCGAACTTGGAATGGAACTCAACACCGGCAAGGGCGGACTGCGCTGTATCGACGACCCCGAGCCAGAGCCGTTTGTCACGAGCGCGACTCTCACCTGCGAGGGCTACAGCGACGATGGCGACTTCCTCGCATGCATCTGGGACACCGACACGCCCGAGTGGCGCACGAACCACGACGCCGAAGAATAGTCTTCACAGGGGGGCAATCAAGAAGCGCGCGGCGGCGACACAAAAGAAAGCCACCGTTAAAAGAGGCGCAATCCATCATCGCGAGAAACCATGCCGCTCTCGAGGGCCAGTTAGTCACGCGGGCAGAAGATTTCTGGCCACCGCCCAGGCGCTTGCGAGCAAGCTCGACCAAATCCATCTATGCGCCATGTAGCAACCGCGAAGGTACGTTAGGGCCTCTCCGGCACCTGCGGTAGCCTTGCGCCGCATGAGGGGCAAAAGACCATGCCTTGGCCCGCCTTGGTACCGCAGTACGGGCAGAAAGCCGCAGCCACCCTGCAAGTCAAGGGCGACCAGGTCCTTATCCCCTCGGCGATGTGCTTGGCAATGCGATCCGGTATGTTCGAGTCATCGTTATCACTCGCGATGATGTACTCGCTCGTAAGATGCCCTCCGCAATCGAATATGATGACGAACTTCCACGAGCTGATTCCGCTTAAGGCGGAGACGGCGCCGTAGACCTTGTGACCCTTTACCTTAAGGGATTCGACCCTTTTGATCAGGCGCTCGGCCCCAGCGACGACTTCCTCGAAGCCCTCCTGGGTCATGTCGTCCCTGAAGGCCTTGCTCGCGCGCTCCCACTTGGCTTCGAGCCTGGCCTTCTCAAGCTCGGCATTCCGCTTGTTTTGCCTGTCTTCGAAGAAAAGTGTGAACCCGAGAATCACGAGAACCAAGAAGAAAAGGAGAAGGAGAGAAACAAGTCCGATTACTTCCATTTTGAGACCTCCTAAACGATCCCGGCACTGTGCGCAAAAAAGAACAGCACGACGTGCAGGGCGATGAACGCAGACAGCCCAACCGTGAAATACCACTTGGACGTCTTGTGGTGCGCGACTCGCATGGCGACGATGCCGCCCAGGGACCCTCCGGCGAGCGAGAGGCCCAGCAGGGCGGCCTCGGGAAACCTGCTGCTCCGGTTGACGGCTCTCTTCTTGTCCAGACAGAAGACGGCGAACGTGACGACATTGATAAGAAGAAGGTATACGCCCAACCCGACAAGAACGGGGATATTGAACGGCGCACCAAGGTCCGGGCTCAGCTCGATGACGCCGGCCCACACGAGAACGACGAGAACCCAGACAATCAGGAGCATTATGGCGCTGAACCACCAGGCGATGTTGGCCTTGTTCATGTGTAGCCTGGTAAAGATGGCCAAGGCGACGAACATCCCGAGGGCACGACCCACCACGGCAAACAGCGTCAGAATCCTGCCATCCATGAGCCCGGTGTCCGGGTCCTGGTTGCGACAGACTATCGCATAGTCGATTGCGAAGAGAACGAATGTGAGTACGTTCATACCCACGAAATAAAGGACAAAGGGGTGGGTGCTTTGGATGGCATCGCCCAGAACGGCCAAAACCTGTTCCATGAGAATGCTCCCGCCTGAAAGAGTGGAGCCATCATACATATGGGCCGACTTGCGAGACATACCCGAACTGTCGGAGGTTTGCGAACGGCACGAGACATTATGCCGCCATTAAAGAGCCTGTCGTTTTTCAGCTTGCTGGCCTGCTCGACCATCTCCTCGGTCGGCCTCGTTTCGGCATGGAAATCACCGTCTATAGGGTTGTCCTGCGCTGGCAGCATTATCCTCAGGCGTCACAAACCGCCCGCTTCACAAAAGCGTTCACAAATGGGCATTGGTTTAAGGTCTAAAACTTGACATCCACCGGCACGGGGTGCTCCTCAAGGAACTTGTCCAGGGTCACGTCCTCGAATCCGTACAAGTAAACAAATCGAGCCCCGGTGACTTGAATCAGAGGTCATTCCGGGGCCATTGGCCAGTATTATGACGCGGCCCAAAAGTTTATACAAGAGCCTGAAAGTTGTGACCCGTCAACACGACACAAGCGCTCAACCCCGTCCGTGCTGGCTTCTTCCCACCAGCCCACACTTCCCGCACAGCCGCGCGTTCTGCTTGCGTGGCCGGTCGCGTTCGCGCTGAGTACTCTCCATCTCGTGACACACGAGAACCCTCAAGTTCTCATCAGAGAGTACATTGCGCTTTCAAACTACGCCATAATATCATGCAATTTAGCTTTGATTGAGACTGTTTGCGAATTTTGGTGTTTTTTTACTAGCACGAATCACCACATATAGCTACAATTGGCCCCGAAGCGTCGCATGAATCCCCATCTTGCGGGACCCGCCCCCACAGGATGAAAATAAACGAGGAGTTGATTCGAAATGGCAAGCGGCTTGCAGGAGCTGAGGAAGCGAGCCGGGTACAGGACGGCCAGGGACTTCGCCGAAGCGATGGGCATCCCGTTCACCACCTACGCCCGCTACGAGTCCAGCCCTGAAAAGATTCCCCTCACCGCCGCCTGGCGCCTCGCCGACGAGTTCGGCGTGTCCATCGACGTCATAGTCGACCGCAACGAGCCCGCGCCCGCCGAAGAGCGCGGCGAGGTGCAACTGCGCTACGACGCGCTCGCCCCCGAGTTCCAATCCTCGCTCGACGACTACCTGGACTTTTTGGCCGCCAAGAACGCCGATACAGCCAAGCGAAAGGCAGAGGCCGAGCACCGTCGCACCGAGGCGCTGTGCGCAAGGCTCGACAGTCTCTTTTTGGCCGAGCTCGACTGCAACGAGCCCGGCGTCGCCTTGTCGGCCACGACGGCCGAGCTGCGTGAGCGATTCAAAGAGTATCTGGAGAGGCGCGCTGACGAGCGCCAGGAGCTCGGGGTGAGGGATTCGATGGGCAAGATCATGGCCGCATACGACCGCATCCACGGCGACTTCGAATTCAAGGGCATGTCCATCAGGTACGCCAAGGTCGACATGGCAGCCGTACGCGAGTCCGAGAAAGAGATGGGCTCGATGTCTTAGGCCCCGATGAACAAGGGTGCCCGAAGAGGGTGACGCCCTTGCGGGCATGGTGCGTCCGTTTCCCAGAAACCGCTTTCAGGAAAGGACAAGTGACAGCATATGTCATCTACTGTCGTATCACGCCGCGATGCGGGAAAGGCCTATGGAAAGCGCACGCTTCAGCGCCTGCGCCGCGAGGCCGGCTACTCGTCGGCCAAGGAGTTCGCCGCCGCGCTCAACATCCCCAACTCCACGTACTCTCGCTACGAGCGGGCCCCGGAGGACCCGAACTCCGGCATACCGCTTCCCGCCGCCTGGGCCATGGCCGACGAGCTCGGCGTCAGCATCGACCTCGTAGTGGGCCGCGACGATATCGACGCCAAGCGCACGCCCACGCTCGATGACCGCGTGCGCAGGCTCAGCAGAAGCGGCCGCGAGATGCTCGACGATTTCATGCGGTACCTCGAATTCCGCGAGGCGGCAAACACCTCCCAGGACTGGAAGTAGAAAGATGGCGGCACCTTTATCTCCCTGCGAAGAGAGGGCATATGCTCGAAACGAGCGCATATGCTGATGAATCTTGTGAGAGCAGTGCGCCGTCGAACTACTGACCACTCACTCGGCCCTTCATGAACGGTTCGATGATGGTTCCCATCTCATCAATCTCTACGAGAAGAATCTACATGCGAGAGAACTGACACGCCGACTCGAAAGACCCCCGCAGGCCCCATGTAAACCGCAGGATTCCCGATGCACGGCACAATACGATCCAACCGAGCTCGACAGGAGGGCCCCAATGTCCGAAGACAGCGGCCAAGCTCACGGGGCCCAGCAACAGCCACACAACAAGCCCCTGCTCACAGTACCCGAGCAAATCGCCCACCTCAAGTCCAAAGGCGTAACCTTCGCCCTCTGCACCGAGGCCGAAGCCACCGACTATCTCCGTTCGGGCAATAACCTATTACGCACATCCTCTTACCGTAAACTCTTTCCAGTACAGGACCAGGGCCCACACGTAGGCAAGTACCTGGGACTTGACTTCGAGCACTTGCGAAGCCTTTCCTCACTGGACAGGCAACTCAGAGAATGTCTGCTACCCATCGCAATCGACGTGGAGCACTTCACTCGCGTCAGATTGCTCAACAAGTGCGAGGCCCACAGAGAAGACGGCTACGCAATTGTCGAGGACTTCTTGGCACAGATGAATCACAAGGGCCGCAGCTACATCAGTGGCAACCTCAAAGGCAGAAGCAACGGCGACGAAAAGCACGATGAGTACTCGGGCGATCTCGTTGCACACTACTACAACACCGGCATCCCAATATGGGTGCTCCTTGAGGCAGCAGAATTCGGCACGCTCAATTCTCTCTACCTCTTTTGCGCAAACCGTTGGGACGACGAAGAGATGCGACAGGAGCACTATGTGCTTCGAAGCACGCAGGGACTCAGAAACGCCTGCGCCCACAACAGCTGCATTCTCAACGGCGTGTCGCGAACGGAACAGAAGGCAAGTACGGACGTCAACGCCCTCATAACCGCGTCGCTTAACAAGCATGGTCTCAAGCGAACCAAGTCAAGACGCGCAAGGCTCTCGAACCTGAGAACCGTTCAGATTGCTTCAACCCTCTACGCGGCGCAGCTGGTCTGCATAAGATCCGAAACGAAGGCAAGGCACGCTAGATCACTAGAGGCGCTGAGAGGCTCATGGGAGAAGAGTCGCCCGCTCTTTGAGGGGAACAACGTAATTACATCGTTCTTTGATTTTCTTCTAAAGCTTGTTGACATCTGGGCACCGGTGCAGTCATGATACTCTCATACGTAAAACCTTCGGGTTTGTAGGGGCGGAGCTGCTTAGCGGTTTCGCTCCAGTTTTTTTATTGGGAGAGCAAAGCCCCGCTAGTGGCTGCCCTCCCATATCCTTCTCGTTCTCGCTACCCTCGAAGTTCTTGGTTGGCGTCCGCCACGCGAATTCCCCACAGGTACAAATTCAGGCCCGGTGACTTGAATCAGCGGTCATCCCGGGCCCATCGCAACACAGTATACCGCTCCGTAGTCGTTTTCCTCGCCCAAACTGCCAACAATTTCCCAGCAACTCAGACGCTTCTCTATTCCATCCCCGCGCTGTCGAGGCGGTTCACGTCGTGAATCAGGATGCCTTCCTTCGTGCGGCTGATGATGCCGGCGTCTTCAAAGGATGCAAGCAGCTTGGTCGCGGTGGTGATGTGGATGCGCAGCATGTCGGCTATCTGCTTAATCGTGATCTTGCACGGGATAAAGCAACTGCCGTCATCGGCAACGTCGCTGGTATAGCAGAGTTTTTGCAGCCACATGGCTAGGCGGCGGGCGGTTGAGGTGTTGCCCGTTCCCGACAGGCGGTGCGCCATCTGGGCAAAGTGGATATGGCAGCTGTGCACGTACTCGTAGAAGACCTCGGGGTCTTCCTTGGCAATCTCGTAAAGCTGTCGCTGCGAGAATACGAACAAGACGCTGTTTTTTGCCGCCACATGGCGGGCCTTGTATTTTCCTATCGAGGCAAAATCGTTGTATTCGCCCGAAAACGCATTGCCGGCACAGCGCCACGCCACAACGGTGCCTTCGCCCGAATCGTCGGTAAACGTCGTGAGAATCTGGCCCTCGTCGATGTAATAGTAGTACGGGTCGTCAATGCTGCGCGCGACCGTTGTGATGCACTCGCCCTTGAACAGCTTCTTTTTGTGGGCGCGATCCTTGTAACGCGCGATTTGGGACACGCCGAACGACTCCCCCGGCAGCAAAATTGCGCGGTAATCCTCTTTTGTGGCCATAGCACCCCCTGCACCATACCGAAAACCTGGTCTAGACCACATTTTGCCAGTGTTCGGCACAGCATTTCAAGTGTGTTGGGGCCTTCTGTACTTGGCATTTTCAGCCCCTATTATTGATTTCAGGGAACGGTCACCGGGTGAGGGAACCCGGAAGGGGGACTTGTTCCATACAACGAAAGGGGAGGCTATGTCCCGTTATGCCATGGCTATCGACTTGAGAAGGTGCGCTGGTTGCGGCGCCTGCGTCGTTGCTTGCCAGATGGAGAACAACCAGAAGCCCGGCGTTTCCTGGAACGAGCTTGATTGCTGCGAGTGGGGCGACGAGCCCGGCCAGAGCGGCCGTTGCTATGTCCCGCACGCCTGCATGCATTGCGAAAACGCTCCCTGCGTCGAGATTTGCCCCACCGGCGCCACCTACACGCGCGAGGACGGCATCGTCGCCGTCGATTACGAGAAGTGCATCTCCTGCCAGGCATGCGTGAGCGCCTGCCCCTACGGCGCCCGCAAGGTGAGCGCGGGCACTGGCTGGCTGTTTGACGCCGACGAGCCTGCCCCCTACGAGGCATATGGCGAGCAGCGCGGTGCCGTCGTTGAGAAGTGCGCCTTCTGCGCCCATCGCGTCGACGAGGGCAAGAAGCCTGCCTGCGTTGTGAACTGCCCCGGCAAGGCCCGCTACTTCGGCGACCTTGACGACCCAGAGAGCGACGTGAGCGTGTTCCTCGCCGCGCATCCCGAGTGCGAGCAGATTGGTCTGAGCGGTCTGTACTACCGCACCGTCGACGGCATGCCCGAGGGCTCCATCGACCAGATCGTCAGCGCCTAGCGCCATCGCCACTTCACTCGAGAAAGGTGTTCGACATGCAGACGAACATTACGCGCCGCTCCATGATCAAGGGTACCGCCGCTCTTGCCGGCGCCGCTGCCCTGGGTTCCTATGACATCTCCCACCCTGCGGGCGCCATTGCTGAAGATGCCCCCGAGGAAATCAAGTACACCTACTGCGACATGTGCAACCATGTTCCCAAGTGCGGCATCGCCTGCACCGTGAAGGACGGCAAGGTCGTGCACATCGAGTCGCGCGAGGGCTACCCCGCCAGCCCCCTGTGCGCCAAGGGCCTCTCCTCCATGCAGGAGCTCTACGATCCCGAGCGCATCACCACGCCCATGATCCGCACCAACGCCAAGGGCACCGGCACCCCCGAGTGGGCGCCCATCTCCTGGGACGAGGCTTACGAGCGCATCGCCTCCGAGCTGAACCGCGTGAAGGAGGAGTACGGCCCCGAGAAGGTCTTCTTCTACTGCGGTGACCCCAAGGAGCCCCGCGGCGCCATGCAGCGCCTGGCCACGCTCTTCGGCTCGCCCAACTACGGCGTGGAGAGCTCCTGCTGCGCAAGCGCCACCTGGATCACCTCCCAGGCCGTCATCGGCAACATCTCCATGGGCACCGACCCCTCCGACGCGTCCAACTCCGCGCTGGTCTGGAGTCTGAACCCCGCCTGGTCGCAGCCCTACCGCTTCAGCTCGATGATGAAGCAGAAGGAGCGCGGCTGCAAGTTCGTCGTGGTCGACCCCCGTATCACCCCCACGGTCACGGGCCTGGCCGACATTCACCTGCAGCTGCGCCCCGGCACCGACGGCGCCCTTGCCGCCGGCTGGCTGCACATCATGTTCCGCGACAACATGTATGACGTCGACTTCGCCGAGAACTGGACCACGGGTCTTGAGGAGCTCAAGGCCTACGTGGCCGACTACACTCCCGAGCGCGTCGAGGCCATCACGGGCGTTCCCGCCGACAAGCTCGAGGCTGCCGTCAAGATGATCTGGGAGAACTCCCCCAGCACCCTCGTCTCCTCTTCCGCCGGCGGCGCCCACCAGACCAACGTGGGTCACTACCTGCGCGCCGTCTTCATGATCATCTCGCTCATGGGCTCGCTCGACATCCCCGGCGGCCTGTCGCTGGGCGGCGGCCTGGGCTTCGACTACGCCGCCTCCACGCCCAACTTCAACGGCGTGGGCATCTACGCCGAAAACAACCTGGGTGAGAAGCGTCTGGACAAGGACCTCTACCCCGTGTGGGCGCACTACAACCAGATGATCCAGATGAACGCCCTGCCCGAGTTCGTGGCCAACGGCGACCTCAAGGCGGCCGTCCTGCTGGGCGCCAACGCCATGATGCTCCCCCAGACGCCTGAGTACCAGAAGGCCATCGGCGACATGGAGTTCTCCGTCGCCATCGACTACTACATGCGCCCCTGGACCCACGACTACGTGGACATCCTGCTGCCGGCCGCAATGCCCTACGAGCGCATGGCTCCCTTCGCGGTCTTCGGCCGCAAGATCTTCCTGCGCGAGCCCGTGGTGAAGCCTGCCGGCGAGGCACGCGAGGACTTCCAGATCCTGCTCGAGCTCGGCTGCAAGCTGGGCTATGAGGAGGAGTGCTTCCACGGCTCGGTCGAGGCGGCGCTTGAGAGCATGCTCGTGGACATCAACGCCGGCATCACCCTGGACGACCTGCGCGCCCATCCCGAGGGCATCACCATCGAGGGCCCCGCGCCCGAGCCGAAGCGCTACGAGACCGGCGGTATCCGCAAGGACGGCAAGCCTGGCTTCAACACGCTCTCCGGCAAGGTCGAGCTGGTCAGCGGTGTGTACGAGAAGTACGGCTATGAGGGCCTGCCCGTGTACGAGGAGCCCGTGTACAGCCCCCTGAGCACCCCCGAGTATGCCAAGGACTACCCGCTCGTGCTCAACTCCGGCGGCCGCGTGCCCTACTACACGCACTCCAAGCTGCGCGGACTTCCGTGGCTCAACCAGTTCATGCCCGATCCCGTCGTGCGCCTGCACCCCAAGGACGCGGCTGAGCGCGGCCTGGTCGACGGTGATGACGTGCGCGTGTTCAACCACCTGGGCGAGATCTTCATGAAGGTCGAAGTGACCAACATGGTGCTCCCCGGCGTCGTGGACATCTTCCACGGCTGGGCCAAGGCAGACGTCAACCTGCTCATCTCGCGCGACTTCTGCCCCATTACCGGCTTCCCGCCCTTCCGCGCAGCCCTGTGCCAGGTCGAGAAGATCTAGAGCTAGCAGCACCGATTAAAACCGAGGGCCGCTCGCATGCGCGCGAGCGGCCCTCTTTTTACCTGATTCCTAAACGCTGTTTAAACTTCCATCGCAACCTCAGCGGCAATATAGCCGCCGGTAATGCAACGGCCGATGGAAAGTCCACCAAAGGTCATGGGGTAATCCACCGCGCCAAAGAACGGACCAGAGCAGTTGCCCGACGCAAACAAACCGGGGATAGGCTCATCGTTGTCGTCAAGCACATGCTGCTTTTCGTCGATGACGAGTCCACCCAGCGTGGCGGACAGGCCCCAATTAAAGTCGCGCTGCACCGCATAGAAGGGACCGGCCTCAATCTTGGCAAGATAACGAGCGTCCTTGCCAAAATCATCGTCAGCACCCTTGTCTACCAGCTCGTTGTAACGCTCCACGCTGGAGACCAAGACCTCGGGGTCAATGTTGATGAGCTCGGCCAGCCCCTCAAGGGTGTCTGCTTTGTTTACCAGCGCGTAGTCACCGAGCGTCTCCTGGTCGGTCGGAACTTCCTTGGGCACGATGTTCTCATCGTGGGTGGCCCACTCGGTTGCCTGGTCAACATAAGCGCTGTCAAAGATGCTGAAGACACGCGCATTCTCGGGGTCATCCTGATGCGCCTTGAGCATGTCGCGCATGAGGTTGTTGATGCGGAACCACGGGATGTGCTCGTCGCAAAAACGCTTGCCCGACTCGTCCACCATCATGTAGGGGGCAAACTGCATCCAGACGTCGTGAATCATCTTGGTGTGGTTAAGGGGCTCGATATGACCGCCAGCCCACACGCCCATGCAATGGCCATCACCAGTGCGCTCAGAGATGAGCGGCGGGAAGTACAGGGCGTCGGGGCAGTAGTAAGCGATCATCTCCTTGTTGCACTGATAGTCGCCCGTAGCCAGGATGACACCCTTACTGGCGTTGAACTGGGTGTAGTTGCCCTCGGTACCCGCGATAACACCGGTGACAGCACCGTCGGAGCACACAAGCTGAACGCCAGGGGTCTCATAGAACACGTCCACGCCATTGGCTTGGGCATAGTCGGCAAGAAGCTGGGCAGTGGCAGCATGGGTGCCCTTAGGGCGTGCCATCAGGAAATGGGCCTCGTAGCCATTACACATGCGGGTATAGAGGCTGTCTTCCTCAGAAGGCACCTCAGCGCCGGCCTTGGTAAGAAAGTCACGATGCCACTTGATGACCTCACCGCTGCGCTTGGCCCAAACCTCAAGCAGCTCGCGCTTCGAACGAAGGTCGTTGAGGAGCATGAGGTAGCTCACAAAACCCTCACGCGTGGCATCATCGGTCTCGCTGTCCAGGCCGACGGCGGTAAAGCCCTGCGTCGAGGCAAACGAAAGCTTTTGAAGAAGGGCGACCCTGGCTCCCAGTTCTGCCGCATGCATGGCGGCAGCCATACCGGCCTGACCGGCACCTACCACGACGATGTCGTAATCGACGGTGTTGGCAATATCCGTGATAGGCTCGGGCTGAGCAAGGAAAGACGGCGTATTCTCAACGGCAGGCTGCATCTCGTCGGCCTTTGCAGAAGAAACACATGCAAGCGCGGCAACGCCAGCCGAGAGGCCGATTGCACTGCGACGAGTCATGGGTGCAGCATTGTTCATAAGCATGATGGTCCTCCTTGTCACGCCCACATCAATTGAGGTGGGCTTTGAGTTGCGCGCCTGGGGATGTTCGACATCTTTATCTCCCGTACGACCTCAGACGCTTTGACAAGTCGAAAAGTACGTCTGCTGAGGCGTTATCCACCATTGGCCGCAAGCAAAAATGAGTCCTATATTCATAAACCCCTCCTAAACCTCGCAGGTAAACGATATAATCTTTCCGTTTGAGTCCCAGCACATCAGGAGGCATGGCAAAAGATGGCTACTCTGCCAACCAAAGAATCAATGCGTTCCGGATTGTTGGCGTTTCTCAACGTACCCGTCTCATTCATGGGTTTGGCCTTTTTCCGCTCGTGGTTATCGCTGCTTACCCATGAGAATCTGCTTGTCGGGCTCGACGGCCTTGCCCACGATATCGTTCTGGCCGCCGTACTTCTCATCCTGGCACTGCTTGCCACACGCATCTCCCCCGTCTCACAACGGCATTGGCCACTGGCAAGCGCAACCGTTCTTGCAGTGCTTTCGTCCGCAGGGGCTCTCATTCTCACCGCGCTGAATTCCAGTGCGTTCAACCCGGCGGCGGGCGTCTTACTGGGTTCCGTGGCGGCCTGCGCTTCAGCCCTGTTCATCCTTCTCTGGTGCGAGCTCTACAGTAGGCTGGATATAACGAAGGCGGCATTGAGCCTTTCGACATCGTTCATCCTGGCCGTTTTCATCAATGCACTTCTCGATGGCATGATTGTGCCGTATCGCCATGTCGCCTTGATCGTCCTGCCGTTGCTCTCCACCGCTTGCTTTATGCGTGCAACAACGGTCGCGCCTCAATCGCCTGTCGCTACCCGGAATACAAAGCTGCGCTTTCCCTGGCAATTGCTTGTTTTGATAGCCATGTACTACCTGGCGTCAGGAATTTGCATGGGTACTGCTGAAGCCTCATCGCTTGTATTCAAGAACATCTCAAACGCCTTGGCCGGACTGCTGGTGCTCATACCCCTGGCATTGTTCTCCGACTCCTTTGACCTGCAACGCGTTCTCAGCTCGCCACTTATAGTCTTGGTCTGCGTGCTTTTGCTCCTCCCCTTCACAGGCGAAGGCACCAACGAGAATCTTGTGGCCGTCACGACATCTCTAGGTGCCGCATTATTTGAACTTGCCGTCTTCCTTCTGCTGTGCGACATATCGCATCGCCACAGGATTCCGGCAGTGTTTCTGTTCGGAATCGAAGAGGCTGCCGCAGTGTTCCAGTCGGCTGGAATTGCTATTGGAGGACGGGGGGAACTCCTTGCATCCCATGGGCTTTCGACGTCCCTGCTTGTCATAACACTCGTGGCCCTTACCGCAGTGGCAACATTGCTTTTCTTCAAAGACAGCGGCGTTGGCAGCAAATGGGGAGTTGGGGTATTTGGGCCTGGTCGAATCAGCCAAGAGCACGAGGCTCAAGAACGAGTGCGCCAGGCATGCGCCCTCTTGACGAAGCATTGCGGACTGACCACTCGTGAGAGCGAGGTTCTCGCACTGCTAGCAGCTGAAAAAGGGATAAGTGATATCTGCGATGAACTCTCAATTGCTCGCGGAACCGTAAAGGCTCACTGCGAACACATATATTCGAAAACAGGCGTGCGCTCAAAAGGCCAGCTGCTAGAAAAGCTGGAGGCACTCGCAACAGCCCAATAAAATCAGCAAGAACCGAACTGCCTCCTTGCCCGATTGTACCTATCGTGCCAGGTAAATCCCGTTTTCTCTTGCAAAGTCAAACAGATAGGACCTTGCATCGACGTCGAGCGCGAGATTATCTGCGGCATCGGATGCCACCTGGAGGATGGAAGCACGGCTGAAACGGGCATTGGGACAGGCATTCGAGACGCTGGCAGCCAAGTCGATACCTTCTTGCCGCGAGGAACTATCTGGACAAACAACCCCGGCAGCGTTTGCCATGAGCACCGATTGCAACAAAGCGCTGGCAACAGGCTCATAAAAATTGGCGACCAAAGCGCGCCAGTCAGGCATCCAAGAATCGAGCAGGGAGGCGAGAACCCCTGGCTCACAGCAAACCAACAGCGAGTTTTCAATAGACAAGCGTCGCAGGTATTCGTGCACATAATCGATACCCAAAAAGCTGTCAGGGACCGACAGGTCAAGCTGGTAGTCGATGTCGCAAGGCACTACATGGGCTGACAGAACCGGATCGTAGAGATCGAATAACCGGCCTATGCTTTTAAACGTATCGAGCATTGATTGTGATGTCGGCCGCGGAACCGAAGCACGCACTTGGCTCCAAAGCGTGCGAGTTTGCTCGGCCTTATGCTTGATGCGCTCAACACCTCGGTCAAACTGCGAAGCAAGACCGCAATCATCGTCGAGAACATATTCAGCAGAGGCGAGACACTCGACAACTTCCCAGGCCGGCAACGAAGGGCCAAATGCAGCCTCGCATGTAGCACAGGCAGTGTCGTCGTCACCCCAGGGGCTCTCTCCCACAAACCATCGGCGACGCAGGTGCTCGGTCGCCGTAGAACACGCGCGCTCAACATCGCCATCGCACTCATCAAGGGCCGCAACAAGCTCCTCAACAGCCTCTATATCGGGACATGCGTCAAGCGTGTCATCCTTTACCTGGTAAAATGCTGTTTCAAGCGCTGCGATGGTATCTGTAAGATTCTCGCGCGAGATAAGGGTCGATGAGGCGAGGCCCCTGTGAACATCAAGGCGGGCCCGTCTCCAAACTCGACGCGCTGCGTCTCTTCGAGGGCGTCCAGACGGCTGGATGCAAGCATGACTTGTTCCGCCTGGATAAGTTGTACAAATCCTTGGGATACAAGCTCTTGATTGATTTCATCCAGAAAGTCGAGGCTAGAGGCCGGCACAGGCTTCGGGAAGATGCCACTTGTTGGTCGAACAGAGGCTGACTCCCCAGGTCTTATACGTAAACCTTCGCCCTTCGATTGATTCAATCCACCGTGGGTCTGCTTTTCCACCGCACACCTCTTTACCGCCAGAAAAATCGGATGATGCTCTTTACACCCTGGAGTCACCTTTCGTCAAGCGGTTTGTGGTGTCGAATAGCCATGAAGCATGCTATACTTCGCCGTGCTGACAAAGCTATAGGCACCATCTGTATTAGGCCCACGCCTCGATCCACGTCTGTTAGGGAAAATCTCGCAGGCGTGGATTTTTTTATAAAGGAGGACAACGTGGGTGAGAAGGAACAGCGCGTAACCAAGACTTGTAAGCAGGTTGTATCCCTCTTGGCGTGGATTATCTTGGGCAACTTGGTGTATGCCCTGGGTGTTGCCGTATTCGTGGTGCCAGGAGGCCTGGTCACGGGAGGCACGACCGGCATCGGCCTGGCGGTGCAACACGCAGCGGGCATCCCTTTGGCACCTTTTGTGGGAGCGTTCAACCTCGTCATGTTCGTCGTGGGCCTTGTCGCGCTCGGAAAGACCTTCGCCCTCAGCACGCTTGCGAGCACCATTGCCTACCCAACGCTGCTCGGCTGCGTCCAGAGCCTGCTCGGTGACACCGTGCTCACGACCGACCCCTTCCTGTGCGCCCTCTTCGGCGGACTGTGCATCGGCTGCGGTCTGGGCCTCGTCATCCGACTGGGCGCGAGCACAGGCGGCATGGACATCCCGCCCCTCGTGCTCAACAAGCGCTTTGGCCTGCCCATTTCGGGCACCATGTACGTCTTCGACTTCCTTATTCTGTTGGTGCAAGTTCCCTTCACCGACCTCAACCGCGTCATGTACGGCATCGTCCTGGTGATGGTGTACACCCTGACGCTGGACAAGCTGCTCTCACTGGGAAAGCGCCGCGTCCAGCTCGACGTGGTCACCAGGCGCGTCGACGCCCTTCGCGAGGCGCTCCTCGCCCACACCGGCCCCAAGACCACGATGGTCGTCATGCCTGTTGAATGCGCTGGTCTACCTGCGAATATGATCAGGCTCATCCTCGACCCCCGCGACTTGCACGCCGTTGAGGAGACGATTCGCAATGCCGACGGTGAGGCGCTGATCGTGGAAAACCGCATCGGCGAGATGAAGACGAAGTAGGTGGGACGCGCGGGGCTACGGTGGAGTACCCAAGGTAAGTCGCAACGGGCATGCCACTTTGAACGTGGCATGCCAGGCTTAATGAGGGGCGACTCGGCTGGCATGGCTGAGGCGTGGCGCAATGGGCGTGACGCCTTGAGCGTGTCGCGCCAGGCCGCGTGAGGCCAACGCAGCCGGCATGGCTGAGGCGGGGTGCAGTGGACATAGTCCGTAAGCATGGTCATGACGAGCTGCGATGCGGGGACAGTCTCGGCCGATGCGCTGGATTGCAATGGGTCCTGGCAAAGCGTCGAAAGTGTCAAATGTGAAGACGCTCACCGGAAACACTTCTGGCGCGACACGCTGCTAGCATGCAGTGCATACGTCACTATGAAAGGATGTTCCATGTCATCGCCTGTGCTTACGCCCAAGACCAGCGCGCTTGTGCTCATCGACATGCAAAGCGGCTTCGTTGAGCCTAACGGCGGACTTTGCATCGCAGGGGCCAAGGCGACCCTGCCCGCATGCGTTCAGGTCCTTGAGGCTGCACGCAGGCAGGGCATTCCCGTGATTCACGTTCGTCGTCATTATGCGCTCGACGGGCACGACGTGGAACCGGGTCGTCGCGAGGCATGGCTTGCCGCAGGAAAGCCCTTGAGCGACGCACGGCCCAACACGCTTGAGCCTTGCCCAGGCCTCGAGGCACTGCCTGGCGAGACCGTCATCATAAAGCCGAGTTGGTCGGTCTTCGACCGCACTGGCCTGGAGGAAACGTTGCGCAACCTGGGCGTGACCTGCGTCATCTTGGCGGGAACCACCACGCCCAACTGCATCCGCTCCACCTGCTACGACGCCATGGCGCACGGGTTCGATGTGGCCGCGCTCGCAGACGCAACGTCGAGCAGATCACCCGAAGTACAGACCGCCAACCTCGAAGACATGGCAGCCGTCGGCGCGCGCATCATGAGCACCGATGAGCTCGCCGCCCTGAGCGAGCCACTTCTCGTGCGGCCCTACACTGCCTTCGACGTGCCTGCCATGGCCGACATCTGGAACCAAGTTGTCGAGGACGGCATCGCCTTCCCGCAGGATGAATGCCTGACCGCCGAAAATGCCGCAGGATTCTTCGCTCAGCAGACGCACTGTGGCGTTGCCTGCATCCCGCAGACGGGCGAGGTTGTGGGCATGTACATCCTCCACCCCAACAACGTGGGCCGCTGCGGGCACATCTGCAACACGAGCTACGCCGTGAGCCGCGAAGCGCGCGGGCACCATGTGGGAGAGTCACTTGTGCGGGACAGCCTCGCACAAGGCAAAGCGCACGGCTTTAGAATCCTGCAGTTCAACGCCGTCGTGGCCACCAACGCAGTGGCCCGCCACCTTTACGAGAAGCTCGGCTTCACTCAGCTGGGCGTCATCCCCGGCGGCTTCCGCCTGCCCGACGGCACCTACGAGGACATCGTGCCGTACTATCACGAGCTGTAGCTCAACAGTAAATACGTCTGTAGCGCAATCAAAGGGCTGGCTTCGACGCATTCGAAACCAGCCCTCTTTGTTGGACTATTTTTGCTTGGAATCCCTGCAGAAGAGCCGCCAGGAATACGCCCCAGCACCGGTAAGCCAGACTATTCCCCTTCCGCCCACTGCTTGAGCGGCCTGTATGCCTCGATGAGATCGGGTAGTTTCCAGCGGGCGTTGGCGGGGCTGGTGGAGGGGAAGCCCCGGTACGGCAGGCCGACTTTCTTGGCGAGAAAGCGTTCGTAAAATCGCAGGGCCGTGGAGCCCGTGAGCACAACGTGGCCGATCTGCGTGCCCGCGATAAACGCAGGGATATCCTGAGGCACCGCGTCGCGAATGGAGGCATCCGAGGCGCCCTCAATATTGCAGCTCTTGAGCACGTCGAAAATGGCAACATGATGTGCGCGGGCTAAGGCGCGCCTTCCCCCGGGCGTCTTGGGATCCTGATCGTTAAAAAGAGCGGCGAGCACCGGCCAGAAGCGATTCTGCGGGTGACCGTAGGGAATGCCCACCTCACGAGACTTTGGGCTCGGCATGGTCCCGAGCACAAGCACGCGGGCATCGGGCGACCAGATGGGCTCGACACTATGGACAACAAGCGACGCATGTGCAGAAGAATCAGTCATGCAGGCCTCATTCATTCGAAGTGACAGCAAACAACATACATTTCAGAGATGTAGAAATTGTGCCAACTGGGATTTTGATACTTTAACATACATTTCAACTCTTCAAATGTATGTTATTTATTGGCGACGGCGAGGCTAGTGCGTGATTCAGAACGCAAACGCAGCCAATTAGGGCGTTTTCAGCCATCTTCCAGCAAAAAAGACTGGTATCCTATGCCGTTGTGTGAAAACGACCGTATGCGCTTTTGCGCAAGCGCTCAATCCAAGGGCGCCCAAGCACGCAAAGGAGACCAAGAATGGAAAAACACGCCTCCGTCCCCGAGCGCGAACAATTCGCCTCGCGGCTCGGCTTCATCCTGGTGAGCGCAGGCTGCGCCATCGGCTTGGGCAACGTCTGGCGTTTCCCCTATATCACGGGTGAGTACGGCGGCGGTGCGTTCGTCCTCATGTACCTGGTGTTCCTTCTCATCTTTGGCCTGCCTATCCTGGTAATGGAGTTCGCCGCCGGCCGCGCGAGCCAGAAGAGCATTGCCCGCAGCTACGACACGCTTGAGCCCGAGGGTACCAAATGGCACCGCATCAAGTGGCTCGGCCTGGTCGGCAACTATCTGCTCATGATGTTCTACACTACCGTTGCAGGCTGGATGCTCGCCTTCATGGTGAAGAGCGCAACGGGGCAGCTCGCGGGCGTCACGGCAGAGCAGAGCAGCCAGATCTTCAACGCGCTGCTCGCCAGTCCCGGCGAGATGCTCGTGTACATGGCCATCGTCGTAGTACTCGGCGTGCTTATTTGCAGCCTAGGCTTGCAGAAGGGCGTGGAGCGCATCACGAAGGTCATGATGAGCGCATTGTTCGTCATCATGCTCGTGCTGTGCGTGCGCGCAGTCACCCTGCCCGGCGGCATGGACGGCCTGGCCTTTTACCTGCTGCCCGACTTCGACAAGCTCTTCGGCCAGGGTCTGGGCAACACCGTGGACGCCGTGTACGCCGCCATGGGCCAGGCGTTCTTCACGTTGTCCATCGGCGCGGGCGGCATGCTGATTTTCGGCAGTTACCTGGGCAAGGACCGCTCGCTTCCCGGCGAGGCTGTGCGCATTGCCGGTGTTGACACCCTCGTCGCGCTCATGGCCGGCCTCATCATCTTCCCCGCCTGCTTCGCCTTTGGCGTCGAACCTGGTAGCGGCCCTGGCCTCGTGTTCATCACGCTTCCCAGCGTTTTTGAGCAGATGCCTCTCGGCCAGCTCTGGTGCACGCTTTTCTTCCTGTTCATGAGCTTTGCCGCGCTCAGCACCGTGGTGGCCGTCTTTGAGAACATCATGAGCTTCTCGATGGACCAGTGGGGCACGCCGCGCAAGAAGGCCTGCGTCATCAACGGCATTTTGCTCTTCCTCCTGAGCCTGCCGTGCCTGCTGGGCTTCAACGTGCTTTCTGGCGTCGTTGTGCCCGGCATCGGCGACATCCAGGGCGTTGAAGACTTCATCATGTCCAACAACCTGCTGCCCCTTGGCGGCCTGTTGCTGCTGCTTTTCTGCACGCATAAGCGCGGCTGGGGCTTCGACAACTTCCTGGCCGAGGCCAACACCGGCGAGGGCCTCAAGTTCCCGCGCTGGGCACGCGGCTACCTCACCTACGTGCTGCCCGTGCTCATCGTCGTCATCCTCATCGGCGGCTGGATTCCCGTGGTACAGACCTGGCTGGGGCTGGCGTAAGAGGTAAGCAACCTGCGGCGAGGCACTCATTTAGGGCTGATGCAATCTTTGTTGGGACTAGTGCAAGAGCAGCTTGCACAACTGGCGACGAGGCGGTCCAACAGGCGATTCACCTTATAGGGCAGCAAAACACCGCCTGCAAAAAGGGCTTCGGGATTGTTCCCGAAGCCCTTTTTCGTGACCTATTTGCTTGCTGAGCCTTACTTCTTCTTGCCTTTCTTCGAAGCCTTGCGGTTCATGAAGAAGCCGGCGGCGCAGCCCACGATGCCGCCGAAGATGTGAGCGAACTGGGAGATGCCATCGGGCTGTAGAGCTGCGAAAATCTGGCCGCCGATGAAAATCACCGCAACGAGGATAAGCGTGAGTGGGATGGAACCCCTCTCGTAGCTGGCAAACGAGGAGAGCAGGATCATCGCGAAGACGATGCCGCTCGCACCCATCAGCCCCGTGCTAAAGAGCAGGTTGTTGAAGACCGCCGTGACAAACGCGGTGATGAGAATGAGCAGAAGGGTCTTGATGCTGCCGTACTTCTCCTCAATCAGGGGGCCTACGATGAGGAGCAGCGTAATGTTGGTGATCCAATGCTGGAAGTCGGCGTGACCCAGCACGTATGTGAACATGCGCACGAAGCCAAGCGGGTCGAGCGCCGAGGTGCGGTACGTGCTGAAAAGCAGCGTGTTGGTCGCCCCTCCGGTAATGAGCCCCAGCAACAATGCCACGAGCGACAGGGCCGCAAATCCAAGAATCACCGGTGAGTTGAACTTGATGGGAATCGGCGTGCGCGGCTTTTTCTCCTTGGGAAGGTCAACCTTCGGAGTGAAGGGGGCCTTCGTCGCCGTCGCTTCCGCACCGCCCTGCACTGGAGCGTTCGCAGGGACCTGCACAGTGCCCGTCTTCTCGACCATCGCAAACCGCCTTTCATCCAAAAACGGATCGTGTGCCTATTTTAGCAGCATGCCCGTTACGACGCATGCATGGTTTCAATTTGTAACGATGTCTAGTATCATGTACATAATGAGCGCTATAATTCTACTTCAGTTAGTTGCAAAGGAGGAACAATGCCCGAACTCACAGCAACAGTTGCAGAGACCCGCGCCAACTTCTCTAAGATTGCCGCAACCGTTTCTTCCACAAGACAACCAGTCACAGTCTTTCGAAACTCGAAACCATGGGTTGTTATTGCACCAATATCTGAGGACCACATTCCAAATATAGACTGGTCAAAGCAGGACGTCATATCCATGGATGTCAGAACCCGTACGACTACCCTACCAGCAGACTGGGACTGCGCCGAAGACGACGGACTCTACGATGACCTGGCATAAGCCTTCGATCGGGGATGTCTGGCTCGCCTATGTTGAATTTGCCGATCATCCCGGCATCGGCAAGGTGAGGCCAGTTATTGTTCTTGACGTTCAAGACGGGCACTGCCTGGTCATAGCGGCAAAAGTGACTTCGAAAGACCTCAGGGCAGACGGCTCGGGTAAATGCCTGCCCATTCTCGACTGGCAAGAATGCGGTTTAAGAAAGCCGTCGTTCGTGCGTATAGACCAAGTATTCGAGCTATCGTACGACAAGCTCCTACGTGAGGCACCGATTGGGCGCGTTAATCGGGCCTACGTGCAGGTCATCACAAGTTACCTGGAGTTTTAAGCATTCCGGCTGCGCCCATGAAAAAGCCCGCGTCTTGGCACACATCGCCAAAGCGCGGGCTTTTTTTGGCTACATCCCCGCGAACTCCCAGGTGGCGTCGGTGGCGAGGAGAATGACGTTATCGGGAACGTCGGTGCTGTCGGGTGAGAGGGGGATAACGTGGACGTAGGCGAACTCGCCCTCGAGGGCCTCGACGTACTGGTGCAGAAACGTCGATTTTGGGCCCTCGAGCGTTGAAACAACGTTGGCGATGAGGACGCCGCCGGGGTTCAGGCAGGCATGGGCGTTGCGGATGGTCGCTGGACTCGCAAGGGACGCAACGGGCTTTTTACCAGCAAATACGTCGAAAACCATGGCGTCATAGCGCCGTCCGAAGCTCGCACCGTAGCGACGGCGCGCCTGGCGGGCAAACTCAGTGTCAGGCATGGCGTGGTCAGTTTGGTCCGCGACATCGCCGGTCACGTGCCCGGCATGGTCGGTCTGGCACGCAGCATCGCCGACCTCGCACTCGGCCCCATCAACCTCATTCGCGATGCCACTGGGCCCACGGTTGTCAGCAGTCCTGCACGCGGCATCCCCAATCACGCGCTCGGCACGACCGATTCCGCGGCCCTCTCCCCCAAGCTCTTCTCGCAGCACATGGGACAAATCGGCCAGGTAGTCGCACCCGTCGGCACACACCCTGCCCAGGTCGTAGGTCCCACCAAAGGGGAAGTCGGAGAGATACTCCGCAAGGTAGAAGTCCTTGAGCGCAATGCGCGTGATGGCCGGGTCGATCTCGACCACGTCCATGTGCACCTCGGGCCGCGTGGCGATGATGTGCTTGGGATAGGCGTACCCGCCGCCGCCCACCATGAGGACGCGCTCGATGTCGGGCTTGGCATCAAACATGAGGTCGAAGGCCAGGTAGTAGTCGAAGACCGGCTCGGCTCGGTATTCTTCGTCCACGTACGTCGCAGACTGCACGCTGCGCCCCACAAGCAAGAGGCGCACCGCTCGCCCGTCGGCGTCGGTCGTGGTGCACACAACGGCCGGCCCAAACTTGGTACGGTAAAAGCGCGGGTCAGCCTTGTGCACGCCATATGCCAGCAGCGCCGAAACCCCCGCGGCGCCAAGGGCCCCCAGGGCAAACCCGATGCTCTTCTTCGACAAACCCATGTCCCTTCCAGCCCCTATCCCTCAACCGCAATCTCGGGATACGAGCGTAAATCATCCTCAACAAGGCCGTAGCCCAGGTAGTTGTTCACGTAATGCTCGGGCCCCACAACGTCGCTTCCATCGGCCGCAACCAGGCAAACGGCGTGCGGGCCATCGGAAACATCCAGGTAGACCAGGCCGTTCTCATCAGCCTGCACATCAACGCGCTCGCTGGCGTCCACCTCGAGCGTCGCGGCACACCCAGGGAGCGCAACGCCACTTCCGTCGACCAGGCGGACGACCGCCACCCAGCCGGCAGGCTCGTAGCCGCCGCGCAGCTGCAAGCGCTCCAACGTGCCGGCATACAGGGGAAGCGAGGGAGACTCGGCGTCGTTGTCATCACCGGTAAGCTCTACCAGATAGTTTTGGAGTATCTCGAGCTCACCGCCCAGATCGGCCATGGGGTCGATGCCAGCCACGGCGGCATAGGAGTCGCCGCCCGCCATCACGTAGCTGTTGGAAACGAGAAGCAGGGGCGTCTCGTCGTCGGCGAGGTCGAGCGGCTCGGCCGCGCCTTCGAGCGTGATCGCCTGCACGCGGGCGCCCGCTTCGGCGTTGGGGTCACACACGACGTCGCAGCCTGCCATCTGCAGAAAACCGCCTGAGACAGCCTCCTGGAGCAGCATGCCCGTCTGGGGATCCTGCCCGGCCATGCCGGAAAACGACCCCTCAAACAAATCGTGCAGCACGCGAGGCGTGACCTTTTTCAGCACGACGGTGTTGGAGAAGGGAAACGCCGCCACGAGATTTCCCATCGAGACCATACCGCGGGCAAACGCCTCACGGATGCCGCCGCCGTTCTCCACAGCGACAACCGGCATGCTCTCCAGCCCCTCACCTTCGAGGTAGGCACCTGCCGCCGCGCGAAACGCATCGCACACAACGTCGCCCAGGTTCGTCTCCACCGCACGCGTGGGAGCGGAGATGGCACTCTCGGAGAGCCATCCGGCCCAAAGCGTGGTAGGCGTATCGAAGAGCACTTGCGCCATGAGCGCGTCTTGCTCGGCGCTGACCTCGGCAAGAACCTCGGTCACCTCAGAGGCGGGTTCAACGGCCTGCGCCGCGGCCTCGGGGTCGAGCAGCTCCTCGATGGCAGAAACCGAGCCGTCAGCGTCAAATGCCAGCGTCAGCCTGCCAATGTTTGCCAAATTGCAGCCCGTCTGCACAACAAGAACGCCGTTGACCTCGATGTTCTCAACCGTGTGGCTGTGGCCGTCCACGATGACGCTGAGCTTGGCGGCTTCTTCGGGCTCAAGCTCGGCGGCCAGGTCGACGGCACGGCACGACACGGGGCCATCGCCCAGGTGGCATAGGGCCACGATGGCGTCGACCCCCTGCGCGGCAAGCTCGGCGATGCAACGCCGGGCCGTATCGACCTCGTCTTCAAACTGAAGGCCCTCCACGTTTGCCGGCGATGTGCTGTGGCTGGTGGAGGCGGTGGTGATGCCGAAGACTCCGATGTGGCGGCCCGCACACTCCAGCACCGCAGTGACGCCGTTACCGCATACGCCCACGCCCGCCAGCAAGGCCTCGCCCGAGTCCTTGCGCACGACATTGGCGCTCAGCATCGGGAACTCAGCTGCCTCGGCATTTGTGAGCAGCACTTCCTGGCCGAAGTCAAACTCATGGTTGCCCAGGCACATAGCGTCGTAGCCTGCGGCGTTCATGAGCTCGATGGCAGAGGCGCCCTTGGAGAGCGACACGACCGGCATGCCCTGCGTCGCATCGCCTGCATCAACCAGCAGGCTGTTGGGGGTGGAGACGTGCAGGGCCGCCACGTAGTCGATGCCAACGGCTGAAGAACCGTCCCCCTGCAGGTGGCCGTGGACGTCGTTCGTGTGGTAGATGACGACCTGGTCGGCGCGGGCGCTCTCATCAGCGAGCACTTGGCCCTGCCCCAGCGGCGCCACGCCAGACGCAGCCGCCAGCGCCGCAGCCCCGCACGCACCCGCGACCACGGCGCGGCGCGTAGGGCGAGACAGAGTGGCACCAATTGCAGGGATAACATCGAGGAAGCGGGTATCAATCACGGCGGCTCAGCTCCTTCAGTTTGCGCGCCCAGCAAAGCCAGAAAACCAGCCAAGCGCATCGCGTGTTGGCAGCATGGTAACAAGTCTTGGCTGCCACAGGCACCAAAAGAAAGTGCAAGAAACGTAAACGGTTTGTCCGCAATCGAAACGTGAAACCCTCATCCCGTGCACCCCTCGCGTCTCTCGTGCACCCCTTTGCACCCTGGATGCACCAAAGTCGCACCTTTTTGGCAACTCGTCGGCAAGGCGGCTGGGGGCGATACTGACCTCGTCAAATGCGCGGGACAAAGAAAACCGCGCCAACGAGAAAGGACATCGCATGAGCTACTTCGACGAACTTGGACGCATCTTCTCCGACGTGGAGAACGGCCGTGACGGAGAGACCTGCGCCGAGACCCCCCTCGAGTGCGCGCGCCGCCAGCTCGACGCTGTGCGCACCCCCTACTGCGAGGGCCCGGAAGGCACCTTCCGCGCCTGCGGCAACCGCCACGGTTGCGGATTTGCCGAAGCGGTTGCGGTCGTCGACCCCGCCACGGGCATGGCGGCCGTCGACATCGTCATGAACCAGCGCGTCACACCCGAGCTCATGAAGGTAACGAGGAAGCTCTTCCGCCGCCTGAACGCAAGCTTCATCGTGGCCGGCCTCATGGTGGACGACGAGGGTTGGCTGCACTTCCGCCCCGAGGAGCCCGTCGACCTCGTCCACGGCGGCGACCTGGCCGACTGCCTGGGCAAGGGCCTCTCCACCGTGCACGCCTACGCCAGCGTCGCCTGCCAGCTTGCGGCGGGCCGCGACCCCTGGGACATCCTGCGCGCCGACAAGGAGGACGACGACTCGAACAGCGAGTCGAGCGACGACCTCCTCGCCACGCTGCGCCGTCTCATGAACAACGACTAGCGCACCCTACGAAACCGTTACGGTTTCATCTGCCCTCGCCCACCAACATAAAACACAACCCACCCCACAGGAGGAACACCATGCTTATCAACGCTGAGAAGAACGAGACCGGCCTCGTCGGCAAGGAGATCGCCGGAGTGACCTGGCGTGCCGCGGACGACGACAGCGTCTACGCCATCTTCCGCCTGCAGCACCTGAGCTGCGGCGTCACCATCGAGAAGGGCTCTCAAACCCCTTACCTGCGCTTCACCCCGAGCGTGCAGATTCCCCGCGAGGCACGCCGCGGATTCGAGCGCTTCCAGTTCGTGTGCGACGACGAGGAGATGATCGACCTCTCCTTCGACCCCAAGGACGGCGAGGTCGTCTTGCGCCGCGACATCCACGACTACGACCCCCAGACCATCGAGCGCACCCTGATGCCCGAGCTCGCCTGGTTTGACGAGCACTTCTATCCCCTCGTCATCGACTACGTCGCAAACGTGTATTCCAAGAAGGAGGACTAGCGACCATGGCGACGCGTGCTGCACAGTATTTCGCCGGCATGTTCGACGTGGGCACCGAGCCCGACTGGGAACGCGTCGCCAAATCCGTCGACCTGATTGCCGCAAACGACGTGCGCATCGAGTGCCTCTCGGCCGTGGCGGGCAAAGAAGGAAAGATGCACGTGCCCTTCTTCGCCCGCTCGGGACGCCTGCGCGAGTACCTCGACGACTCGGCTGACCCGCGCGGCCTCATCGAGGCGATGTGCCCCTACAAGCTCGACTCATACAAGAGGCTCGACCCTAAGACCGCAGGAACCTTTGCCCTCAAGGCCATGGTGAAGCTCTCGAACGACAACCGCGACACGGGCGTCACCAAGCCCTCCGACCTCAAGCCGCGCCCCAAGCCCTCCGCCAACCCCGACGACGCATTCAAGGGGCTCATCGGCCTCAACACGCAGCGCGACATGCTCCGCAAGGTGAGCGCCCTGGTGGCAAAGCACGGCCGTGACTCGGTGGAATGCCTGCACATGGCGTTCACGGGCGCCCCTGGCACCGGCAAGACCGAGCTCGCCCACCGCCTTCTCGCCCACCTCGACGCGCTCGGCGTCACCGACGGCACGGGCACCTTCGTGAAGGCGACGGCCGCCGACCTTGTGGCCCCCTACCTGGGCCAGACGCCCGGCAGGACACGCGCCGTGGTGGAGCGCGCCGTGGGTGGGATCCTCTTCATCGACGAGGCGTACTCGCTGCTGTCGGGCGGCGACTACGGCCAGGAGGCCATCGACACGCTCGTGGAGATGCTCGAGGCCGAGCGCGACAAGCTCGTGTGCATCATCGCCGGCTACCCCGAGGACATCGAGCAGCTCTTCCAGCGCAACTCCGGCCTTCGCGACCGCTTTGGCCTGCGCGTTGAGTTCGACGACTACACGACCGCCGAGCTGGCACAGGTCTTCGACCTCTTCGCGCGCCACCACGGGTTCGCCGTGGACCCCGACGCCCATGTCGAGCTCGTGCGCTGCCTGGAGGGCCTGCGCAACAAGCGCGACTTCGCCAACGCCCGCACCGCCCGCCGCCTCTTCGACCGCGCCACCATGGAGTGCGCCGTACGCTGCGACCGCCCCCTCATCGAGGCCTGCGACCTGCGCGCGGCCTACAAGCAGCCCGACCTGGGCGGCGCCGACGGGCAGCGCACCGTGGGCTTCACAGGATAAGCCAGGCAAGGCGCACCGAACACGCACCATTTCGGCGTCTCGTCGGGCGCCGCGCACGGGTCCATAGTGGCCTTGTCAAACGCGCCTGGGGGCGCACGATACGAAAAGAGAGCGCATATGAGCAACGACATCCCCCGCAAGGTCATGAAGACCATCCACCGCGACGCCTACCACCCCTGGATGGTGATCGGCCTCGTCATCCTCGTGGCCACCGAGGCCGCCGACTTCGTGCTGAGCTACACCGCCTGTGAGCTGCTGCTCGGCGGCAACCTCACAGGCGCCGGCCTCACGACCGCCGCCGAACGCGCCCAGGGCATGACCGCCGGCATTGAGGCCCTCGTGGTGGCCGCCATCGCCTCGGCACTCATCCTCGTCATCCCGATGATTGCGGGCCGCAAGAACAGCAAGGCGATGCTCGTCCTGCCCGCGGGACTGGCCTTGACCGTGGCGGCCATCCGCCTCTACGGCCAGCTCGCGGCCTCGGCCAGCGGCAATACGGCAGGCACAGGCGTCGCCGCCGAGGCAATGGCAGGCTCAGCAACCGGCCAGATGGAGACGGCCGCGCTGTTTGCCCTGCTCACGCTCGTATGCATGGTGTCCACCATCGCTCTCTCCTACATCCTGTCCCGTGAGATGCGCCGCTCCGCAGCCATCGAGAAGGAGGCGAAGCAGGCCTACGAGTACGACCTGCAGATAGCACGCGCCAAGCTCGCCTCGACCCAGGCCGGCGAGAGGCTCAAGAGCGGCGAGGCCATCATCGACGCCGCGCTCCTCAAGGCGAAGGCCGAGATCGACGCACTCACCAACCGCTGGTAAACGACCCCAAGAAAGGAGCCCGTCATGATGAAGAATCTTGATTTTCACCGCTTACTCGCAGGACCCATCAAGGTCGCCCTGTGCGCCCTGTGCGCCGCTCTTGCCCTGTTTGCCAGCGGATGTTCTGGTGAGGACACAGCGCCATCCTCGGTCGCCATTGTGGCCAGCAACGTGTCTAACCAGGAGGTATACCCCTACGAGCTCCTGGGTGACGTGCTCACCGAGACAGCCTCAACCGGAGGCTGGGTTGACGTCCTCATCGCCGACGGCCACCCGCGCACCGTGCTCGAGGGCGGCGTGCAGTCTGCCGCAGCCTCCTCAACGGCAGCCCAGGTGCGCGCCACGCAAGCCCAGGCCATCGCCGAGGCGTTCGTCAATGAGGCCGCAGGTGCTCAAGCACAGTGCGCCGAGACCGACGTCTTGGGCGGGCTGAGCGCCGCCGCCGCATCGCTTGCCCAGGCACCTGGCTCGCACATCGTGCACCTCTTCTCAAGCCTTCTGTCTACCGCAGGCGTGGTGAACCTCGCTGAACATCCCGAGTGGGTAAGCGCCCCTGCGGGCAGCGACATCACGAGCGAGGAGCTTCATGCCCGCGTGGTCGAACAGCTCAAGCCGCTGCTCCCCGACATGTCATGCGTCTCGAAGGTCGTCATCTACGGCGCAGGCGTCACAGCCGGCGACCAGGTCGCGCCCAACACCGCCCAGGCAAACGACCTCAAGGACCTTTGGAGCCAGATTCTGCTCGCCTGTGGTGTGGGCGAGGTGCAGTACGTGACGGCGCCCCTCTCCGGCAAGGAAACCGAAGGCGCGTACCCCGTGTCGACAGTGGAGCTGCCCCAAGTCACGGTCGACGTCGAGATTCCGCAGACCCCCGAACCCGAACCTGATCCCGAGCCGGAGCCGGAACCCGTGGCAGAGCCCGTCGCCGTCGTCAATTTCGACGACACGACCGTTCCCTTCGTGCCTGACACGGCCGAGCTGGCAGACCCCGACGCCGCTCGCCAAGCTGTGGCCGAGCTCGCTTCCACGATGGCCAACTATCCCACCTCAACAGTCACGCTCGTGGGAAGCACCGCCGGGTGCCCCTGGCGTGAGGACCACGGCGTGCCGTTGGGGCTCGAGCGCGCCCAGGCCGTGGCAAAAATGCTCACCGACGCTGGCGTCGGCGCCGAGCGCATCACCGTCATCGGCCTAGGAGACCAGTCAAACGACCTGGTCAAACATGTGCCCGACATCCTGGCCGACGGCACGCAGGACAAGGATGCAGCGCAGCAGAACCGCCGGGTCGTCGCAATCGTCAGCCAGTAAGGCACCCACACGAGGAGGTCAACTATGAAAAAGCGCTACACCGTGTGCACGTTCACTGACGGCGTCACCAAGGTGCTCGAGGAGGCGCGCGGCCACGCCAAGAACCACAACGGACGCCTTACCGACAACGAAGCCAGCGCCTACAAGGCGCGCCTGGATGCCGCCGCCCGCATGGACAAGGAGGTCCTGCGCAAGGCATTGGCCAAGGAGATCTATGGCGACGAGGAAGCGGCCGTGGAGTGCGAGGCAAGCATCCGCCAGCTTGAGGAGTCGCGCGAGCAGTGCCTGGCCCGCCTCAAGCGCCTGCGCGAGAAGGAATTGGAGGTCGATTTGGATGACTAGCGCAACGAGAGCCATCAAGGACCGTCAGAAGGTTAAGCCGCGCGGCAAGCTGGCGGCACGTATTGCGGGCTTCTTCGACCGCCGCAAGGAGGGCAACATCTCCGTTCGCGACGGCGTGGCCACGAGCCAATACCTGGCAGGCATCGAATCACAGCGCAAAGGTCGCGTCGCCGAGGCGCTCCACGAGGCTGCGCAGATGTTCAGCGACGCCCGTGCCTGCACCGACGAGGCGCTCGGCACCTATGCGCTCAAGCTTGCCGACGCCCGCACGAGCAGGGACGCCCTGTATCTGTGCGAGCAGATTCGCGCAAAGGTGGGCTCATCGGTGGACAAGGCCCTCTCGGCAAGCGAGCACGCGCAGACGCTGGCCCTGGTCGAGCAGCAGTGCCTCGACATCGTCTCGGCCACCTACCTGCGCGCCGCCCGTCTCGATGCGACCGCGTCGGCAACCGCCACCTGTGCCGTGAGCAAGGCGGCCGAGGAGCTTGCGGCACAGGCCATGGCACTGCGTGCCGACTACGAGAAGACCTTCTCGCGCCACCTCCACCTCAACGACCGCCCGTGAACGAGAGATGCAGGCACATGGTATGGGCCTGCATCTCTCGCCAGCTCAAAACCACCCGTGAGGGTGGGTCGCCGACACATGGCATGGGCCTGAGGCCTCCATCAGCGCGGGAACGTCCATGAGCACACACCGCAAGAAAGCAGGACCTCCGCCTCACCGAATTGTGAGTTGGAGGTCCTTGCCATAAAAATCGCTGGTAGATGGAATGAGCCCCACTAGGCGGCACTGACCCTACTCTTCTGTCAGCGGCATGTCGGTCACGCCGCCCTTGTGGCACAGCACCGAGTAGCGGCGCTCAATGGTCGTGCGGAACGCCGAACGCCCCTCAAGTATTCCGTAGGCACACCGATAGGCGACGAGGGCGTTGCGCACGCGCTCCCCGTTGCGGAAACCGTCGCGCTCGTCGGCCGCGTCGCACACGAGCGCGTCAAGCGCCAAGGCCTCGCGGTACATGAAATAGCCGATGTTGGCGCTGGGCTGAGCCTGTGCAGTGTTGCGCACGCCGCGCTGCGCCACACGAGCGATGAGTTCGTAATCCGTGCTGTCGCCCAGCACGTCGTCGAGCATCGTGACGCAACACTGCGGGGCAACGAGACTCGCCGCCGTGCCGTCGGCCAACGTCACCTTGCCGAAAATTGCACGCTCAAGCACTGCCTGCGCCTCTTCCACGCGGTTGGCGTAGAGCAACAGCTCGGCCTCCTTGTCGTAACCACGCTCATCGCGCGGCAGGCAGCGCTGATAGTCACGCGCCACGGCAAGAGCGTCGTTAAGCACGCCCTCAATGAGAGCAGGATCGCACGAGTACAGGTACGCCTGGTAGTACTCGATGGTGAAGATGAAAAGGCGCCAGTTCCAAATGGCCTGAGGGATACGGCGAGCACGTTCGAGCAGCTCAGCACATGTGTCGAACTGTGCGCAGCCGTTTGCGGCCTGAAGGGCAGCCGAGATGAGGTCGACGTTGTAGGGATAGAGCTCCAAGGCACGGCGCGACAGCTTGAGCGCGGTGAAATAGTCGCCGGCGCACAGGTAGGAGTTCATGTAGTTGAAGAACTCAGTCGCAGTGCCGAAGACGTCGTTGCCCGGGTCGAGCACGCTGCGGGCAGCCTTGCGGAAGTACTCCCCTCCGCCCATTCGTCCCTCGGGCCCGTCGACGCACGACTCGGCCTCCTTGACCGACATGAACCTGGGCAGGTCGGCAGCGCACTCATCGTCGCAAACAGTATTCGAGTCGACATGGGCAGCCGACATGGATTTGAGCAGTTCGGCGAAATCGTCCATGGATGCAATTCCTCTCGCAAAGTTAATGGGCCAACAGAAGGCCAACGTCGGGGCACATCATAATGCGATTGAACCCTGGGATGCCAACAAGTCCCGTCAAGATCAGGCAGAGCAGGGCCCGGGCCGCGTCACCGTCGGCATAGCGCGTGTAGAACGACCGCGCGCGGGAAAGCTCGGCGCCTGCCGGGCGGCCAGACGAAGCGGCGAACAGCGAGGTTGCACAGGAAAAGACCCTGTCGGCGTCTATTGCGCCACCGGCCACAAGTGCCTCGCAGCTGCGTCTCATCGACCGGCACGCAAGGCCCGAGTCACAGCAGAGCTCCTGGGCAAGCGCCGCCTGCGCTTGAGGAGAAAGACCCTGCTCGCAGGCTTGGGTCAGGTCGGCATGCAAGGCAGGCGCGCCTAGTAGTCGCGCGGGAACAACGCACATCAGAATCTTGACGCCGGTCTTGCCAAAGGCGCAGGACTCAAGCAGCTGCACGATACGCGGAAGGCCAATCTCCTCGCATGACGCAGTGGCCATACTCACATGAGAATCACAGCCGGCCCCGGCAGCAGAAGGGCACGTTTGTGCAGGCAACGCGGCATTGCGGGCAGCGCCAGGCTCATGCCCCATCGCGCGGGCAACAGGCGCCACCGTGCCGGTTGTGCGCCCCGCTGCAACCATTGCGGGCCCGTCCATGCTAAGCCCGCAATCGACTCCACGCGTGGTTGCAGCCGCGAGGTCGCAAGCAATCTGGCGCTCCGCCGAGCAAGTCTCGCTAGCCTCCCCGCTCCGCTCGTCCTCACGCGGCACCGGGCCGGCAGGCGAGCCCACCTTGTTGTACGGACGCGCCGTCTCGACGATCGCCTCCATCACGCGCTCGAGGCCCTCGGCTACCTCGCGGTCGTCGGCATCGGGACGGATGTTCTCCATAAGGGCCTTGACCTGCGGTGTGTAGGCATTGCTGGCCTCAAGGGACTGCTGCACCTTGAGCAGCGCCCCGTAATGGGATGCATGGCCCTCGTCGGCGTACTTGCGAAACGCCCGGCAGTATTCCTTGGGGCCGAAGCCGCTCGGCCAGGGTCGGTTGCGCTTGTAGATGTCGTCGACGTTGACGGGCGGCAGGCTGCTCGCCACGGCACTCGTCTGCCCCGCGGCCGCCTCCTCCCCCAGCATGGCCCCAAGCTCGCGGCCGAGCGCCCCCCATGTCTTCATGCGACCACCGGCCAGGTCATACAGCACGCGCAGCGCAGCGCTGTTCGTCATGATCGGATCGGTGCGCTTGCCCTTGTCTGTGCACCCCATCTTATATATACCTTCCCGTGACGCTCTCGGGGCAGGCCGCCACCTGCTCGGGAGTTCCCGCGCACACGATGCGGCCACCCGACGCGCCACCGCCCGGGCCCATGTCGACGATGTGATCGGCGTTGCGGATAACGTCGAGGTCGTGCTCGATGACGACGACGGTGGCGCCGGCCTGCACGAGACGGTCGAACACGCCAAGCAGCACCTGCACGTCAAGCGGGTGCAGGCCGATGGTGGGCTCATCGAACACGAAGACCGCACCGCCCTGCACGCGGCCCATCTCGCTGGCAAGCTTGAGACGCTGGGCCTCGCCGCCCGACAGAGCAGGCGTGGGCTCGCCGAGCGTGAGATAGCCCAAGCCCAGGTCATGCAAGGTCTGCAGACGAGCTGAGACCTTCTTGATTCCCAGGCACGCATCGAGTGCCTCATCCACGCTCAACTCCATGAGCTGGGGCAACGTGAAGAGCGCCCCACCGTCGCAGCCTCGGTGAATATGCCAGGCCGCCTCGGCATAGCGCGAACCGCGGCAATCGGGGCACTCGATGTCCACGTCAGGCAGGAACTGCACGTCGAGCGAGATGGAACCTGTGCCGTCGCAAGTGGGGCAGCGCAGCGATCCCGTGTTGTACGAGAAATCTCCCGCCTTGAGCCCGGCAACCTTCGCCTCGTCGGTGCGCGCAAAGGCGCGGCGCAGCTCGTCGTGCACGTCGGCATAGGTTGCCACCGTGGAGCGCACGTTGGCACCGATGGGCGTGGCGTCGATAAGTTCAGCTCGCATGATGCCCTCGGCGTCGATTGCGCGCACATGGGAAGGCAGCGGCTCCCCCGCCGCAGCGGCTTTGAGCGCGGGCACGAGCGTCTCAAGCACGAGGGTCGTCTTGCCCGAGCCCGACACGCCGGTCACGGCAACGAGTCTACCTCGAGGAATGTCAACGCTGAGGGGATGCACGGTGTGCAGGGCGCCAGTTTCCAGATGGATGCAGCCCGCCTCGAACATCTCCAGGGCAGAGGTGCGATTGCGCACATACATATGCATATCTTCATGCAGGAAGGGTGCGATGCGGCTCCCCTCGCAGGCGGCGACCTCGGCAACCGTGCCCTGGGCGATGACATGGCCACCGCCTGCGCCTGCCACGGGGCCCATCTCAACCAAGTGGTCGCACGCGGCAAGCACGCGCGTGTCATGGTCAACCACCACAACGGAGTTGCCGTCGGCCACCAGATCGCGCATCACGCCGAGCAGACCGTCGACATTCGCCGGGTGCAGGCCGATGGAAGGCTCGTCGAGCACGTAGAGCACGCCCGTCGTGCGGTTGCGCACGGCACGGGCCAGCTGCACACGCTGCCTCTCGCCGGTAGAGAGCGTGGCGCCCGCGCGGTCAAGCGACAGGTATCCCAGGCCGAGCTCCACGAGGCGCTTCGACACGTCGAGGAACGACTCGCAGATGTTGCGCGCCATGGGCTGCATCGCCTCGGGCAGCTGCTCAGGCACGTCGCGCACCCATACCACAGCGTCGTCGAGCGTAAGCGCACATGCCTCGGGCAACGTCAGACCGCACACGCGAGGGGCACGGGCGCACTCGGACAGGCGCGTGCCGGCGCAGTCGCGGCATGTTCCCTCGTGCAGGAACTTGGCAACGCGCGCCAGACCCTTTTCGTCCTTGGCCTTGGCCAGGGCGTTCTCCACGGTATACACAGCGTTGTAATAGGTAAAGTCGAGCTCAGCGAAATCGTCGCCCGACTTGGGGTGGTACAGGATGTGCTTCTTCACGGCGGGACCATTGAAGACGATGTCTCGTTCCTCGGCCGTGAGCTGGTTGAACGGCACATTGGTGCGCACGCCCATGGCGCCCGCGACCTGCTTCATGAGATCCCACATGAGGCTGCCCCAGGGCTTGACCGCACCCTCGTCGATGGAGAGCGTCTCGTCAGGCACCAGGCTCGCAAGGTCCACCTCGCGCACCACGCCCGTGCCACCGCAGGTGGGGCAGGCACCGCCAGAGTTGAACGCGAGGTCCTCTGCGCCGGGCGCGTTGAAGTCGCGCCCGCATGAGGGGCAGGTGATGGACTTGCCAGCCGCCACATTGAGCGTCGGCGCACAGCGGGTTCCGCAATGCGGGCATACGTGCTCGGCGCAACGCGAAAACAAAAGGCGCAGGCTGTTGAGCAGCTCGGTCATGGTACCGAAAGTCGAGCGCACACCCGGTACGGCAGGACGTTGGTGCAGCGCGAGTGCTGCCGGCACATGCAGCACCTCGTCGACACTGGCACGACCCGCCTGCGTGAGGCGACGGCGCGTGTAGGTGGAGAGCGCCTCGAGATAGCGCCTGCTGCCTTCCGCATAGAGCACGCCAAGCGCCAGCGAGCTCTTGCCCGAACCCGACACGCCGGCTACACCCACAAGTTCGCCCAGTGGAATGTCGATGTCGATGTCTTTGAGGTTGTGCACCCGGGTCCCGCGCACCTCGATGCACGTGGGGGTTTCAACGTCTCTCGTCATGGTGAGCGGTCCGTTCTGTCTCGATATCCATGCAGCTCTCTGGGGCATTGTGCCACATCGAGCGCCCTCAGCAGGCGCATCCCGGGCTTCTGCCCAAGAACGCCAGGCGCAAGGGGCCGCGGCAACCATTGGCGGTCGTATGTTTCAACTCATCGACATTACATTGTCCTACTGTTTTGATAGGTATATCATCCGCCCCAACAATCTCACCACTGCGCCCATGCGCAAACACAGACAGGAGAGGGACATGGACATCACAAGAAGGTCATTCGTGAGCGGTGCTGCCGCGACGCTGGCACTGGGCTTTGCGGGCTTGGGCGTCTCACTGCCCCAGGCCCAGGCAGATGCAGCGGGCAAGATGTTCACGTTCGCCATCGGCGGCGACCCGGGCAACATGATCAACGTCGTCACCACGACCGACCGTTGGGGCTCCATGGTCGTAAAGGCCCTCTACTCGCCCCTGTGGATGTACAACGAGGACGGCGTGAACTACTTCCTCGCCGAGTCCTACGACGTGTCCGACGACGCCCTCACGGTGACGGCGCACCTGCGCGAAGGCGTCACCTGGTCGGACGGCGAGCCCTTCACCGCCGAAGACGTCATCTTCACCTTCAACACCATCGCCAACGAACCTTCCGCCTCGGCCTACGTCAACCTCAACTACGGCGAGCAGGGCGTGGTTGAAGCCACCGCCGTCGACGACCTCACCGTGGATTTCACCTTCCCCTTCGTCAAAGCAAACGCCGTGGAGATGCTCTCGGCCATCTTCGTCATGGCAAAGCACGTCTACGACGGCGTGACCGACTTTGGCTCGAGCGAGCTTAACACCCAGCCTGTGGGCACCGGTCCCTTCACCTTGGCCGACTACCAGGCAGGTTCCTACGTCCAGCTCGCGGCCCGCCCCGACTATTTCTTGGGAGCCCCCAAGGTCGATTCGGTCGTATATCGCTTCGTGGCCAACGAGAACACCGCCATGCAAGCCATTCAAACCGGCGACGTCGACGCTTGGGTCGCCACACCCGCCACAGTCGAGCAGATCAACCTCGACGCGAACAACCTGGCACTGTACGCCTTTGACGAGGGCCGCATCGCTTACATGATGATCAACGCTCTGCGCGTGCCCGACCAGCGCGTGCGCCAGGCCTTCCTCTTTGCCCTCAACAAGGAGGAAATCGCCATAGCCTCCATGCTGAGCACCGAATACTATGCAGATGCCTGGACGTACCTGCCGCCCACGAGCCCCTGGGCCACCGAGGACGTCGAGAAGTACGAGCGCGACCTCGACAAAGCCCGCGCGCTGCTCGAAGAGGCCGGCCAGCCCTCGCCCACCTTCACCATCGCGTATGCCTCCGACGACTCGTTGCAGCAGGTAGCGGCCGTGCTCATGCAGGAGCAAGCCGCCGAGGCAGGCATCACCGTCGAGCTCGTGGGCGTGGAGGCCAACGCCCTGTGGCAGGCAATCATGGACCCCGAGAACAACCCTTACGACATGTACTACACGGGTTACATCCGCGGCATCGATCCAGACACGTTCTCCGACCTGTTCGTCTCGTTGTCGCGCTCCACGAAGAACTTCATGTATTACGAGTCGCCCGAGCTCGACGAACTCTTTGACCAGGGACGCACCGAGACCGACGAGGCAAAGCGCCACGAGATCTACGACGAGACCCAGCGCAAGGTACAGGAACTCGCCTGCTTCTACCCCATGTACTCCAACAGGCGCCTGCTTGTGGCCAACAAGCGCGTCTCGGGTGTGGAAGAGGCAGGCCTTGTGCCTATTTACACCTTCGAGGACCTCTCCAAGATTGAGGTAGAATAGCAGGCTGAAACCGCCGGCCCCAACATGCAAGATGTGTTGGGGCCGGCGGGTATACTCATATGCTGAGGCCCGTCCAATCAGTCGGGCACTAACAGAGCAGCTTGCGACCACAGGGAGGCCCCACCATGTACAAGGTAGGCGACGAGGAGTTCGACGCACTCGTGGAGGCTGCCATGGAGGGGTTGCCCGCCAAGTTCGCCTCGGCGATTGACAACGTAGCCTTTGCTGTGGCCGACGAGCCCGACGAGGAAGAGCTCGAGATTGGGGCCGAGTACGGCACCTGCGAGGAAGAATCCGGTGAGCTACTGGGTCTGTACGATGGCACACCCATCACCGAACGCGGCATCGACTACGGAGACGGCGCGTTCGACCTGCCCGACGTCATCACTGTGTACAAGGGGCCGCACGAGCGCTGCTGCGACAGCGCCGAGGAGCTTGCCGAAGAGGTGCGCAAGACGGTAGTCCACGAGGTGGGCCACTACTTCGGCCTTACCGACGACGAGCTGTACGCCATGGGGTACTAACTTTACTCTCCAGCCCCAACCTCCCGCACGCTGCCCTTGGGAGCGGTAAAGCGGTCAAGCGCCGCCAAAACACCAGGCAGTAGCACCAGCACAAGCAGCATCGCCATGGCGCTACCCTCAGAGAGCACGAGGCAAATCTGCGCCACGGCGCCACCGGCAAACAGTCCCAACGCCAACGTCACCACAACAAGGATGGTACCCGAGGTGAGGATGGTGGGCGTGGAGGTGCGGTATGCCTGCGCCAGCGCCTCCGGGACCACCTTGGCAAGACGTGCCTCGCGGTAATTGCTGGTAAACAGGATGGCGTAGTCGATGGTGGCACCCATGAGGATGGCCTGCACCACGATAATCGCCATGTAGTAAATCGCGTTGTCGAAAAGGCCGTTCAGACCGGTAACCAGGCCATATGCGCTCTGGATGACCAACACGAGCGGCAAAGGCAAAAGCACCGAGCGAAACGTCAGCGCCACAATAAGGTAGATGGCACCCGCCGTGATCCAGCTAATGAAGTTGAACTCATCGAGGAAGCTGCGCGACATGTCGCGAGCCATGGCGGACTGTCCCACCAGATAGTAACCGTCAGTCGCCGCAGCAACCTCAGCCTCGACGGCATCGAGAAGGTTGTCGGCCTCGTCAGCCTCGCTCTCGTAGGGCGTCGTGACGATCATGCGCGAGTACTCATCGCCCACAAGCTGGCTCATTCCCTTGTCGAGCTGGGCGGAGAACTCGGCCAGCTTCTCACGCTGCGCGTCGTCGACCTTGCTGCCCACGGTCTTGCTCACAAGCAGCGTGTCATTGAGATAGCCCACGAGCTGGGGCAACGTCATCGTCCAATCGGGCTCAACCATGGAGTCGGCACTGCGCGAGAGCTTGAGCAGGGCCACGGGGCTCATAGAGTCCACGTCACGGCCGGTGTGGTAGAGATAGAAGACCATGTTTACCGTGCTGGCATCCAAGCCTACGCCCTCGGAAGACCCCGCACTGTCGCCCGCCTCACCGGCAAGGAGGCCGATAAGCTCGTCGGCTGTGTAGGCACGGCCCAGAGTCTGCGCGTACGACGTGACGGAGCTGACGCCCTCCATACCGGCGATGCGCTCAGCCGTCTGCGTCACCGAAGCCTCGTCCTTGTTCTTATATACAACGACGAACTGCTCGTCGCGCGGGAACACGGCCTCGATGGCGACAGGTGCCTCGTAGCGGCTGTCGGCATGGTAAGAAGCCACCATCATACCCTTCACGCCAAACGCCACAACAATGAGGATCACGAACGCCGCAAGCACGGGGGCGCGATGACGTGCGCTGAACGTCGCCAGCGCCTTGCAGGCAGGCCGCGGAACCTTCTTTGCAGTCTTGCGGATAAGCCCGTCGGCCCAAATGCCCAGGGCAGGCATGATGCACAGACCACACACGAGACTCAGGAACACACCCTTCGCCAGGACAATGCCCAGGTCACGGCCGATGGTAAAGCTCATAAAGACAAGCGTGAGCAGGCCCACAATGGTGGTAAGCGAACTTGAGGCAATAGCACGAGCGCCCTTCACAAGCGTGTTGCGCATGGCAAGCTCGCAGTCGTCGGTGGAGAGACGCTCCTGGCGGTAACGGCTCATAAGCATGATAGCGTAGTCCATAGAGAGGGCCATTTGCAGCACGGCGGCGATGGAATACGTGACGTCGCTCACGCTGGGGAAAAACGCGTTCGTGCCCATGTTGATGACAACTGCCAGCATGACGTTCGCCAAGATGAGCAGTGGCTCGATCCAAGAACTCGACATGACAAAGAGTACCGTGATGCCCAGAAGCACCGCGCAGACAAGGATGGGGGTCAGATATCCCATATCGGCATTGGAGACGGGGCTGTCGAACTGATACACGGCACCACTGTCTTCCAGGAACTCCTTGAGGTGGGCGTCCGTCTGTTTGGCACTCTCCGAGTACGTGCCACCCTGGGCACTCACCGAGTAGAGGGCATACTCGCCACTGTTGCACGCATCGTCGCCTGCGTTGTACGTCACGTCGGCCACGCCCTCGACGCCCGACAACTCCTCGGCAAAGGAGACACGCTCGTCATCGGTCATGCCCTGCGTCATCACGCGAAAGGTCGTGGACTCACCGAACTCGGTGTTCATCACGGCCAGGCCTTGTTTAGACTGCAGAGAATCGGGCAGATAGGTGGTCAAGTCGTGGTTGACCACAACGCGGGGCACCATGAACGCACTCGCCACGGTGATCACAGCAAACACCGCAAGGATGGCCACACGGAACTTCACGATGAAGCGGGCAAGAGTCTGCATGGCAGGTCCTTTCTTGCGCGATGCCGCAGGGGCGCCGCGATGCGCGGCGGGCGGCACTCATCTATTCGGGCTATTTTAGCGCGGAATCACCAGCGGATTCCATATCGTTACCTCGAACTTGCTCCCGACTAATTCCCTGCGCCGCTCATCGCTTTGCCGTCAACCGTTTTTCGATTATTTATGCACTCGCCGTCAAGGTTTTTTAAAAACTCATATTCCTGTAAGACATAAGCGACAGGGTGCTCTACTATGGCGGCGTCTTTATACAAAGGCACGATAGAGGCGCGGCAACCATAAGTAGCGCCAGGCACGCAGAGATGCAGTATCCGGAAAGGTGCGCCTGGGCAAAAGGGGAAGCCGCCGAAGGGCCCATATGTTTCCGCATATGCACCCTGGGGCGTGGGAGAACATCCTCCGCACTGTCGCCGAAAGGCGGAGCGCTATCTAGGCCGGGCGGACGCATGAGGATACTTCTGCCTGACAGGACCAAGAGACGCTTGCTGTCGAGCCTGCCAGATTGGAGGAAACCGTGGAGTTCGTCGGAACGTTTTGGTCACTCGTGCCGCCCATTGTGGCTATCGTGTTGGCCCTCATCACCAAGGAAACCTATAGCTCGCTGTTCATCGGCATTGTCGTGGGTGCCCTGCTCGTGGCAGGCTTCAACCCCATCGACACGATAAACAACATCATCTCCAACACGGTGCCCGGCGTGGATGGCGAGGGGACCACTGTCGGCTTTATCAACGCGGTAAGCAGCCCGAGCAACGCGGGTATCTTCATCTTCCTCATCATGCTCGGCATCGTCGTGGCCCTTGTCAACAAGGCTGGCGGCTCGGCGGCATTCGCTGCTTGGGCGGCCAAGCATGTGAAGTCCCGCATGGGCGCGCAGCTCGCCACGTTTGCTCTCGGCGTGCTCATCTTCATCGATGACTACTTCAACTGCCTCACTGTGGGTTCCGTGATGCGCCCCGTGACCGACGCCTGCCGTGTATCGCGCGCCAAGCTTTCCTACATCATCGACGCCACGGCCGCACCCATCTGCATGATTGCCCCCATCTCCTCGTGGGCGGCCGCCGTGAGCTCCACCGCCGCCGGCCTCAATAACGGCATCTCGGGCATCCAGCTGTTCATTGAGGCCATCCCGTTTAACTTCTACTCGCTCATGACTATCGTATTCGTCATCGGCCTGTGCATCATGGGCTTTGACTACGGCCCCATGGCCAAGGCCGAGCTTGCTGCCTACCGTGACGGCGAGCTGGGCAAACTCTCCAAAGAGGACGTTGTCTCCAACCCCAAGGCCAACCTGTGGGACATGCTTGTGCCGATTATCATGCTCATCATTTGCTGCATCGCCGGCATGCTCTACGTCGGTGGCTTCTGGGACGCGACCACCGAAGGCTACATGAACCCGTCCCTTGCGTTCTCTGACACCGACGCCTCCGTTGGCCTGCCTTGGGGCACCATCATCGCACTCATCCTCTCCATCATCTACCTCATCGCCCGCCGCGTCGTGACGTTCAAGGAGGCCATGGACTGCATCACCAAGGGCTTCATCGCCATGGTGCCGGCCCTGCTCATCCTCACCTTCGCACTCACCCTCAAGTCCATGACGGGCGCCCTGGGTGCCGACGTGTTTGTGGCCGGCGTTGTGGGTGGCGCCGCTGAGAGCCTCTTCTCCATGCTGCCTGCCATCATCTTCCTGGTTGCCGTCTTCCTGGCCTTCTCCACCGGCACGAGCTGGGGCACCTTCGGCATCCTCATCCCCATCGTCACCGCCATCTTCGCTTCCTCCGATCCCGTGCTCATGAATATCGGCATCTCCGCATGCCTGGCCGGTGCCGTCTGCGGCGACCACATCTCGCCCATCTCCGACACCACGGTCATGGCGAGCGCCGGTGCCAACGTGAGCCACATCACGCACGTGAGCACCCAGCTCCCCTACGCGCTCACCGTGGCCGGCATCTCTTTTGTGATGTTCGTCATCGCTGGCTTTGTGCGCAGCGCGTTCATCTGCCTGCCCATCGCCGTCGTGCTCACCATCGCAGTCCTGTTCGTGCTGCGCTGCACCGTGGGCAAGAAGTCTCTGGAAGCTTACAAGGCAGCGGAGTAACGCGCGCTTCCAGCTGGTATCATTTGCTTGCGTCATCTTGAGGGCGTCCCTTCGCGGGGCGCCCTTTTTTCTTACCCGACCCGGCAGATTGGGCCCAACGTGGCAATGACAAGACACCGCTTTTTTGAAATAGTGATGTTTCTGCTCACTGCGTTCATATGCGCGGCCCTCTACAAATGCCTCTTCTATCTGGCCAGCGAATACTTCAGCGACGGCCGCTTCATGACGAACCTCGCCGTGGGCATCGTCTGCATCTCAGCCAGCTTCGCCTTGGACTACCTGCTCTGCCGCCATGCCGTGTTTCGCGACGGCCTCAAGCAAGAAGGCGACCTTGCCCGCTTTTTCGCATTGACCTTGCTGGTCATCGTCGCATTTCTTGCCATCTCCTGGGTACTGCAGGATATCGCGAGAACCCCCGTCGTCGTCGCCCGCACCATCGCCGGACTCGCCGTCCTCGTCGCGTCATGGCCCGTCGAGCGGTTCTGGGTCTTCCAGACAAAGCAGCGACTTGTGCGTCCCTGGCTGCACAACCTCAGCGTCGCCGCACTCATGGTCGTCATATCGGCAATCATCACTGGAGTCACTTGGCTTGCCATGAAGGTCGCCTACATGTACCTCTCCCCCGTCGAGCAAACAAGCGACACCGAGGTCATCGCCTACTCACAGGACGCGCCGAGGTCCTCGGGCGCAATCGAGGCCCATACGCGCATCAATGCCATCGGGTGCGCACAGGATGGCTCGGGCGACGGCGTGGACGTCGTCTGGGACGACGCCTGGTTCTTCGGGGATCCAACCGTGTACAATCCAGACCTGGCGTTTGCCTCGGGCGTGCTCGCGGCATTTGCAAACTCCGAGTCAACGGCATACTCGAGCGTGCCTTGTGAAAGCACCGAGTTGACCGACTTCCTGAGCCAGCTGGGCTTTGACGATGTGTGCACCACCTCATACGAGCACCGCTCGACGGTGACCGACAACGTGGCCACCTTCTCCAGCGGCGCGACCGACACCGTCGCCTACACCATCGCCACCAAGAAGATCGCATCACCGACGGGCGAGCAAAAGACCCTCGTCACAGTGGCCGTGCGCGGCTCGTACGGCTCGGAATGGCTGAGCGACTTCAACATCGCAGGCAACCCGCCCCAGGGCTACGAGAACGACCACGTTGGTTTCGCCGCGGCGAGCGTCGTGGTGATGAACGACCTGCAGTTGGTCTTGAAGGCGCACGCAGGCGAAGACATCTGCCTGCTCGTGTGCGGGCACAGCCGCGGCGCAGCCGTCTCGAACCTTCTCGCGGCGCGGCTTGATGACGGCCAGCTCTCCGACATGGGCATCGATACGCACGACGTCTTTGCCTACACGCTCGCCTGCCCCACCGACACGCTTGCCACAGACGCCGCAGAGCCGCAGTATGGCAACATCTTCAACCTGCTCGTTGCATCCGACATCGTGCCGCAGCTCCCGCTGCACGCCTGGGGATACACACAGTACGGCCGCACGGCAACGTTTCCCCGTATCGGCGACGACGGGTTCGATCAGGCCGATGAAGCAATGCGCGCCTTCTATAAAACGGCATTTGGCCTCGACAGCCCCAGTGACCCCCATGATGCCGAGCTCGTCGATGCAGCCATCGCCGAGCTCGCCGAGACGCTCCCCTCAAGCCAAGGACTGGGCTCGCTCGACTCGATGGCAGCCATCATGCACATGTTCATGTACGACATCAATGCCGCCCAGGTCCTCACCAGCCACTATATCCCCACCTACCTCGCCTGGTGCGCCACAAGCGGCGATGCAGCAACGCTCGGGTTCGAATAGGAAGGCCCACTTCTTATGAAACGAACGCTTCTGAAGATCTGCGTGGTGCTCACGCTTATCGCCAGCATCCTCCAACTGCTTTTAGCCGCTCTGCTCTGCCTTCTGGGGCTTCCCGCTTTTGTGTCCACCATCTCGGGCACGACCGCCATCCTCATGGCCCAGGCAGACGGGGCGGACGAGCTAAGCCGTGCCTTCGTCATGGCATCGGGCGGCATCATGTTTCTCGTGCAGGGCGTGCTGGGCTGCATCAAGGCTGCATGCGGCATGCACGGGTTGAGCAGCGGCAAGTATCGCAAGTTCATCTTTACCAGCGGGGTCATCGCCTGTTCCACGTTCTTCCAGGCGCTTCTGGGCATGTTCTCCCCAAACGTTGACTCCGCTGCCGCCGTCATCATGTTCCAGGTTGCCTGCGTCGCGCTCGCCTGGGCCGAGCAGGCTCACCCCTCGGCAAAGAAAGAGCGCGACGCCGCAGACAAGGCTGCTGACGACGCGCTTGAACATGCCTCGTACATCCCCTGAGGCGTTTACTTCTCGGCTTCGGCGAACTCCTCGGCAATTTCGCGGTCGATGGCGCCCATGCGCGTGGGAGGCTTCACGTCGAAGGGCACGCTCGGCGTGACGAGACTCACAAGCGGCACGATAATGAGGCTCGCGACCATCGCGATGGCGCCGCAGTTGATGGGGCTGGCAATGAGCGCGCACCCAAAGAAACCTGCAATCATGTTGCCCGTGGTGAGGCCCACGCCCACGATGAAGCTCGCCCACACGGCCGCCTTGGAAATCTTGCCGGAGTACAGGCCCCACACGAAGGGGCCGAGGAAGGATCCCGCCAGGGCGCCCCAGCTGATACCCATCATCTGGGCGATCCACGCGACGCTGGAGTGATACTGGAAGAGGGCGAGGCCGGCGGAGACCACGATGAACACCACGATGAAGGCGCGCATCCAGCCCACCTGACGCTTCTCGTCCATGTCCTTGACGACATTGCCCTTGAGCAGGTCGAGCGTGAGGGTGGAGGAAGAGTTGATGACGAGACCCGCAAGCGTCGACATGGAGGCGGAGAGCACCAGCACAATCACGACGCCAATAAGTACGTCAGGCAGAGTCGAGAGCATCGAGGGAATGATGGAGTCATACACCGGCGTGCCGTTTGCCTGGTACTCGATAGTGTCGGCGTACAGCCTGCCAAAACCGCCCAAGAAGTAGCTTCCGCCAGCGACGACAAGCGCAAAAACCGTCGAGACGATGGCGCCCTGCTTGATGGCCGGGCCGTCCTTGATGGCGTAGAACTTCTGCACCATCTGCGGCAGGCCCCAGGTGCCCAGCGACGTGAGGATGACGACGCCGAGCAGATTGGCAGGGTCGGGGCCGAACATCGAGGTGAAGACGCCCTGGAAACCCGTGCCGCTGTCAACCTGGGAGAGCGTAGTCATGGCCTGCATAAAGCCGCCATTGTCGCCCAGCACGGCCGCAATGACGGCGACGATGCCCACAAGCATGACAATACCCTGGAGAAAGTCGTTCACAACCGTGGCCATATACCCGCCAACCACAACATACACGCAGGTGATAAGCGCCATGGCGATGACGCACACCTCATAGGGCAGACCGAATGCCATGCCAAACAGGCGCGACAAACCGTTGTACACGCTTGCGGTGTACGGGATGAGGAAGACGAAGATGATGGCAGCCGCCGCCACGCGCAGTGCCTTGGAGCCATAGCGCTTGCCGAAGAACTCAGGCATGGTCTTCGCATCGAGGCGGTGTGTCATCTCGCGGGTACGGGCGCCCATGACCCACCAAGCAAGAAGGCTGCCGAGCAGGGCGTTGCCGACGCCTGCCCAAAACGCCGCCAGGCCGTACTTCCAGCCAAACTGGCCGGCATAGCCGACGAAAACGACGGCGGAGAAGTAGCTCGTACCGTAGGCGAACGCGCTGAGCCAGGGGCCCACGTTGCGGCCGCCAAGAACGAAGCCGTCAACACTCGAGGTGGAACGGCGACAATAGATGCCCACCCCGATTGCCACGCCAAAGAATATCAAGACGAGACAGATCTTTGCGACCATGATGCACACCCCAAACTCGCATTGCCGATTGTTACCACGGCAATGTACCACTGCTTGGGGCTATGTCAACACATTTTGTGATAATGAATCTATTTATTTATACGATTTGGAACAACAAAGCAGTGCGTGAGTCCCTCCCTACACCTCCGAGAGGATGGGCCAGTCGCCGGCATGCTCCTGAGCCACTGAGACAAACTCCTCCATTGCAGGCGAGAACACCGATCCAGGCAGCGTCGCGATACCAAACTCGAAAAAGCGTTGCGGGGAGAGGGGCATAACACGCACGTCGCCTTCGAAGCCGTCGGCGATGCCGCCCATGCACAGTGTGCAACCCAGACCTGCCGACACCATGCGGAACGCCGTGAAGGTGTCGTCCGTTGCAAAGCGCACGTTGGGCTCGACACTTTTCTCGCGCAGGATCTTCTCCTCGTAGGTCTCATCGGCCGGATGAATGCGGATGAAAGGCTCCCCTTGGAGCTCGGCCAGAAGCACGCTCGAGTTCTGGGCAAGATGCGACGTGGCAGGAACCCAGGCGACGAGCTCACAACGACCCAGGCGAATCCAGTCGAGCTTGGCGTGGCCCTCGTAAAACACCATGCAGTCAATGCGACGCTGCTCAAGCAAACGACGCAGCTGGTCGGTGCCCTCCTCGACAACGCGAACCTGCAGGTTGGGGTAGCGTGTCTGGAAGTCGCACAGCACGTCGGGCAGCCAGTAGGACGCGACGTTGGACTGCACGCCGATGACGATGGCGCCCTCGGACATGCCGCGAATGCGAGCTGCGGTCTGGCGTACCTGCTCGTCGGCTGCGGTGATCTGCTCGAAGAGCGGCAGCATCCTGCGGCCCTCGGGCGTGAGTTCGACGCCCGTGGTCTTGCGCACGAGCACCGAGAAGCCCAGCTCCTCCTCGAGGGAGTCGACAAGACGAATGATGCCCGAAGGCGTATAGCCGAGCTTCTTGGCGGCGGCGGACATCGTGCCACACTCAGCGGCGGCCACAACAGCCGCGCAGCGCTTTACATCCACGAGCATTCTCCTCAACCAGAAACAGTGTGTCGGCCGATTATACCCCAGCCGCATGCCCGCTTTTATAGAGCTATGCCCCGAACGGTTGGGAAACAGGTCTCTACCAGCCATCGGCGTGGTACCATGATGTGCGCTAGTTTGTTACACAACAGGTATCGCTGAAGAAAGGCATATGGCATGAAGCTGATCGTTGCCGACACGTATGAAGAGATGAGCCGACTGGCCGCCGACGAAATCGCCGCCGTCATCGAGGCCAAGCCGGACTGTGTCCTGGGCCTGGCAACGGGCACCACCCCCATCGGCCTGTACGCCGATCTGGTGAAGCGCTATGAGGCGGGCGACCTCAGCTTCGCCAAGTGCCAGTCGTTCAACCTCGACGAGTACTGCGGCCTGGAGGGCACCCATCCCCAGAGCTACCGCTACTTCATGCAGCAGAACCTCTTTGACCACGTGGACATCGATGTGGCCAAGACCCACACCCCCGACGCCCAGGCGCTTGACGTCGAGGACGGCGTCGACGCTTATGACCGCGCCATCGAGGAGGCCGGCGGCGTTGACATCCAGCTCCTCGGCATCGGCCACAACGGCCACATCGGCTTCAACGAGCCCGACGATGTCTTTGAGAAGCAGACCCACCGCGTCGAGCTCACCGAGATGACCCGCGAGGCCAACAGCCGCCTGTTCAACTCCATCGACGAGGTGCCCACCCATGCCCGCTCCATGGGCATCGGCACCATCATGCGCGCCCGCAAGCTGCTTCTCGTGGCCAACGGCACCGCAAAGGCCCAGATTGTGCGCGACGCCCTCACCGGCCCTGTGACCCCTCGCGTCCCCGCCTCCATCCTACAGTTCCACCCCGATGTGACCGTGGTGCTCGACAAGGACGCTGCAAGCCTGCTGTAAGGCAAGTACCGGCCAATTCATGCGCCTGATGAGGCCGCAGGTTCCCAACGGGGGCCTGCGGCTTTTTTGATGGGATGAATCCTGCACATGAAAGTTGGAGCCCCTTGTCGAAGGCAAACCATGTGCACGAAACCCGAGAGCTTGTATCACCAGTGGCAATTCGTGAGCAGAAATGCTCAATCCAGTGGATTTGGTTCTCTTGCATGTGGACGTATGCCTTTGGGCCAAACACAAGTCCCATGCATTGGAATTTGCACCCATCAGGCATGAGTCTCCCATGTGGGAACTTGCGACCTTTTTACCAGACGCGATTACACGCTTGGTTTGCTCCTACAATGAGCGTCAGAACATGTGCTGAATGTCAGTCTGTTTATACAGGCTACGTCTTTACCAGGAAAGGCGGTTACAAGGTATGAGCGCGATGGATAGTGCACTTGAGCAGGTGCGTTGCGTTGCGGGCGGAGATGTTTTCGACGCAGACTGCTTTGCTGCTGGCGACGTTTGGGTCAGCGGCTCTACGATTGCCGAAGAAGATTGCGCCAGCGAAGGCATCGAGCTTGACGCAAGGGGCTGCTATGTCATTCCCGGTCTCATCGACCTGCACTTCCATGGCTGCATGGGCGACGACCTTTCCGACGCAAGCGCCGAGGGCCTGCACCGCATGGCGGCTTACGAGGCGAAGTGCGGCATCACCGCCATCTGCCCCGCCTCGATGACCTTGCCCCATGAACGCCTCATGGCCATCATGGGCAACGTCGGCGCCTTCGAAGCCGAAGCCGGCGAGGCCGAGCTCGTGGGCATGAACATGGAAGGCCCTTACATCTCGCCTGACAAGGTGGGCGCCCAAAACCCCGAGTATGTGCGCGCCGCAAGCGTAGCGGAATTCTCCGAGCTGCAGCAGGCAGCCCATGACCGCATCAAGCTTGTGGATGTGGCTCCCGAGGAGCCGGGCAACCTTGACTTTATTCGCGAGATGCACGACAAGGTGCGTGTCTCCCTCGCCCACATGTGCGCCGACTACGACGTCGCAAAGGCAGCTTTTGAGGCCGGTGCGTGCCATATGACGCACCTCTTCAACGCAATGCCGTCCCTCCATCACCGCAAGCCCGGCCCCATTGCCGCTGGTGCTGAGGCCGAGGGCGTCACGCCCGAGATCATCACCGACGGCGTGCACGTGCATCCCGCCATGGTTCGCATGGCCTTCGAGCTCTTCGGCGCCGACCGCGTGATTATCATCTCCGACAGCCTGCGTTGCTGCGGTTTGGAAGACGGTGAGTACGAACTCGGCGGCCAGAACTTCACGCTCAACGGCCGCCGCTGCACTCTGGCCGACGGCACTCTCGCAGGATCTGCAAGCGACCAGATGGCATGTCTGCGCACCGCCGTCACCGAGATGAACATTCCCCTGCACGACGCCGTGCGCGCCGCCAGCACCAACCCCGCCCGCGCCCTTGGTGTGGACGACCATTACGGCTCCCTCGCCTGTGGCCGCACCGCCAGCCTCGTCCTCCTCGACAAAACAACCCTTGCCGTCAAGCACGTCGTCCTGCGCGGCAAGCTGCTGGTGTAAGGCCCGTCATCGACAACGAGATGTAGCGTTCACGCGACGAGGGCATTGTCCAGGCGCAGTTTCGCAGTGAATTACGAAGGCAAGGCCTGAGTAATTCGGTACGAGAATGTTTGAGCACTGGACAATGCCCTCGTCGGCCAAGGCGATTGCAAGTCCCTGTTTTGCGCAGCACTGTCCGCGATTCAGCATGGCGTTCGCCCGGTCTAGGCATTATCCGGGCGCAAGGGCTCTGGTTTTTTGCGCTGCACCGCCCGCGATCCAGTACGGCGTTCGCGCGGCACGAGTTTTGTCCAGGCGCAAGTTCCTTTCGAGCGCCTTCTGTTCGCAAGGCGAACCAAAACATGCACAGTTCCCCGGACATCGCCCAAGCATGGGCCCCGGTTTTAAAGCGCGACACCGACCGCGATTCAGTACGGCGTTCGCGCGGTCTAGACATTGTCCGGGCGCAGTTCTGCAGCCAAGGGGCTGTAACAAAAGCCCCTATAACGAATTCACGCCCCGTTCGGACCGGTC
>ERZ1034984.236-NODE-236-length-62469-cov-46.443122_pt1 | contig 62469 bp, 102 predicted proteins | sample MGYA00520589_ERZ1034984 | MGnify/ENA primary metagenome ERZ1034984 (study PRJEB33766, sample SAMN09781790) | gut metagenome | biome: gut microbiome | host: Homo sapiens | place: Madagascar | study: EMG produced TPA metagenomics assembly of the PRJNA485056 data...
GTGTATAGATATTACCCCTCCCCTATGGCATCATGATCTTGTTTATATTCCGTAAGGGGGAACATTCCTTAAGTTTTTAAACTTAAAAATGCAACAAAATTTTATTTTTTGCTTTCTTTTTCAAGTCAAACCAAGCACATGTAGGTTGGCATTAGTTTGTGACTTTTATGAAGACATGTCTTGGATCACATTTAATAATCTCATCAATTGCATTTGAAATTTCAAAAGAATTGTCAGCATCAGATAATTCATTTGAAGTCTTTGCGAATCGATCCAAGACAGCGCAGGAGTGATACCCATGACTTACATCAAAAGCATACCATTCACTGAATTGCGTAAAAGGATTCCAAGGATTGTCAATTGTCGACAACATAGATTGCTTTTCAATCATAAAGCATCACCTCCAATCAACTATATTTATTAACTGTAGACACAGAAACACCTACAGCATCGGCAACCTCAGCTATAGTACGTCCTGCGGCGATCATATTGTGGATTCTACGCTGTTTAGCATCGGATAGTTCTGCATCACCGCGTGGCATGGAACGCTGCTTAACATCATCCATATCAGTATTAGCCAGCACCCGCATGAGTAAACTATTGCTAACAGCACCAGATTGTATAGCATCCCATTCTCTATCCGTAATATTAATACGAACACTCTGCCTATTAGCTCCAAAGCGTATCCTAGCGGCAGATAGTGCCTGTTGTCGGAGTCGTTTCTCTTCTCCTTTGGTTATATCTGGGTTCTCAAGCTTCTTCGCCTTGACAACAACATTAGCAACAATCTGAGCCTGACGCTCTCTTGGAGCGTTTTTAAGCGCCACATTAAGCTTAGCCTTTAATGAGTCAACTTCCGAAGCATAGGTTTGCTGAGCAGTCTTATTTGTTTGAATAGAGGGGGTGGCTACATACTCTTTACGGGCCTGATTGGCCAGAGCTTTCAAACGATTTGCATAATTTGCATATGCACGTTCAGTTGGGGTATCGGCATCCGAGATAAGTGTTCTCGCGTCGTTTGTCTCGAACATACGAGTTGACTTTTCTTCGGCATAGCTTTTTACACCATTCTTATCCGTAAAACTTCGTCCTGTTTCTCTGAACTTACGTTCTCCAGTTAAAGGATTTGTATCTCGATCAATACTAAAGTTCTTTCTTTCCGGAACACGAACCTCACTCTTAGCACGAGAAATAAGCGTTGCAACACCACCGCCGCCTTGGTATTCTTTCTTCAATGCGTCAATATCGCAATCTTGATAACAACGTTTATAGTCAAGATTGTGTTTTTCAGCATCAATGATGCACATCGAATACTTAACGGCTCTGGCAATCTCGGAATTAGGAGCACCTTGAAGTGTCATATCGGTAATAAGATTTGAAACAACACCCATCTGTTTTTGCTTATAATCCGGATTGATCTTTTTCATTCCCGGATAACCTTTATACTCAATTTTCGGATCAAAATCCTTTAATTCTTTCAAAGGTTTCTCGGAACGGATACGAATCTTATCATTTACTGGAATTACAAGAACCGTATCTCCGTCAAAATCAGCACCAGATAACTGCTCTGCTACCTTTGAACTAATGCCGATAGCATCTTTGGCATCCGCACCAATAGAACTTTTACCTTCTCTATTGCGATTATTAACAACAAGTCTCGGGATTTCAAATACACCGGCGTGAGGGAAGCGAATCAAGACAACTTCTTCACCATCTCGATACTGCGGCGCATAGACTTCAGTCGGTTTAATCGTAGTCAAAGGTAAGATTACCTGAGTTGCCTGTCTTGGCAAAGCAGCAGCCTTCAAATTAACAGCGGCGGAATCGCAATCTTCCGAAAATGTATCAAGCAGCTTCTTTTTTACAGCAGGATTTGTCAACGACATAATCGTATCGAATTCTTGCTTCTTTTCATCATAGGACTGATCCAACTGCCTCTTAATAAGAGAAATTGGCTGTTTGGAAAGAACCTGCGCAGAGAGCGTTTTACTGTAATCAGCCCAGTTTCCTTCTTCGTTTACGATATTAATCGTTCCTTGATGTTTTTCCCCGTCGCCGCCGTCATATTCGACCTGTTTTTTAATGGTCGCACCAAACGGATTTGCCATATCAATTTTTCCATCAGGCGTTTTCTTCATTGGTTTTAAGACGGTATTATCTTTTGGCCCAAGCATCGGAACATCTTCCGTTTTGTTTGTATTAAACAAAATATCAACACCATCTGGAAGATTATCTGAATAAACGGCCATTCCCTTCAGATAATGGCTTCCATCGACAGCAATACGAACCTGAGCATAATTAGCACCGCCAAGAGAAATATCATTTACACCACGTCTGAGCTCGATCGTTCCGTCTTTCTCTAAACCACCCTGATCTCTGTATCGAACCTGAACACGACTAGAATCAATACTTACAGGTGGTTTTAAACCAAGAGACGTCATTTCAGAAACATTATCATAGTCTCCAATCGTTTTTATTGAATCAAGATTGTTGTAAATATCTTGTTTTGTGGTGCCTTCTGGAGCAAGAATTTTCATAGTCGTAAAATTCCGCTTGTTGGTAGCCTGCTGGACCCGAATCTCAATGACATCGAAACCTTCTTGACGAAGCATGGCCAAAGCGGTATCTCGTCGCTCCGCAGTAACTTTATATCCGAGAATATCGCTAAGTTCACGTTCAGAAGCTTCACCAACATCTAGATATTTCTTGGTAGCCATCTGGCTTTTCATGAACTCTGCCGTGTTCTTAGTAAGATTTGCACGTTCGTTAGCTTGCTCTTTTAATAAAGCTCTTACTTGACTCTCACCAATAGGAGGAACCATTCGCTTTCCAATTTCGACATTAGAAAGACCCTGCTCTTTAAACTTCTTAATATTAGAAATATTTTCCGCTCGTTGCGCGTCTTTACTGATAGAATTCATCTGTCTAAATTCTGTAGAAGAAAGCCCCATGGCCTGCATAATTTCTTTATCAGACAGTCCCTTGCCCCTCATCTCGGCGAGGCCATTTCTAAAATATCCAGTACGCTGATAGGGATTTTCTCCAGAGCCCCAAGGATATCTTCCAGAATGCCGTGGGGTACCATAATGCTTGAGTTCATCATCAGAAAGAACTTCGTCTTCTAAGTCTTCATCATTGACCACAGGATAACCATATCTGCAATCGCATTCACCGAAAGGCATATCAGCTTACTCCTCTCTTCATATCAAATATCATTTTGTCAAAATGAATAATGGTATCCATAATCTTTCTAATCTCTTCGGGATCTGCTTCTTCACATACTTTGGTTCCGGATTGATATATTCTTAATTCTGTTTTTATAGTTTCCGGACTAATAGCATACTCCAAGCAAAACAATGCCGCATAAATTCTAAGCTGAATCATAGACGTTGGTCCTTCTCCGGTTTTTAGATCATGAATACGAAGTTTATTTCTATTAAATATAATAGAATCCGCCGTACCAAAGCAGTTTTCAGAGTAGTAAAGAGGCTGCTCTGGAGTCATACCAAAACTAATCGCATCATTTACATACATCGCTAGCGTAGAATTACCCGACAGTTTTACGCCAAGCTTAATTGCTTTGGCTGCAAAGTCGTGTAATTCAGTACCGCGCTGAGCCGCCAACGCAGAACTATAAAAATTTACAAATTTTTCATCGTCATATCGTGTCCAATGATACTTGCTTGCGCTAAGCAACGCATGCTGCCCAACAAGGTTTCTATGGGGATTAAATACAAAAGCCACTTTTTATTCTCCTTTCAAAAATAAAAGAGCCTAAGCAAAATACCGCTTAAGCTCTTCAATGACTTCGTCTTTATTCTCCGGATAGATAAACGATGCATAACTCATATCATTTGCTTTTGAAATATAAAAGTCTTGATTTGGTTGATGCGCCTCATTCGAACTCCTTTTACATTCAAGCAATGCCCATTTATCTCCGACATAAATAGAGAGGTCTGGAATACCTTGAATGTAAGAAGAATCATTCTTCAAAACAATACAATTTGGAAATATCTTTTTTAATTCTTTAATCAAAGAACCTTGAAAGTTATTCTCTCGTTTCATTCCATACCTCCATAAAATATAAAGAAAACGTAAAATTTGTTTTCCTCTCTATTACACCCCCTGTAATTTTTGCGAGGGAAGTCAACGCTTTAAAAATATCAATCGGTAAAAAGAGAACCCCCTGTAGAAAGTTCTCTTTGTGATAATCCTAATTGATATCAAAACCGATTTTGTTTTTAACTACATTTGCACGATTATGATCTTTTATTGTTTCTTTTCGTCCGATTATCTCTTGATACCATCTTGTTTTCTTTATCGATTCCCTACATATATAATATAAGAAAGCAATCAAAGCATCTCCGAGCTGCCATCCAATAGATAACACAAATCCAATAAGTAACAATTTCATAATTATTCCTCCATAGTTTTATCTTTTCGTTTTTGCTCATAATAGGACTTGAAAAACATGCGAGGGCAGTTAAATGACAAAAAGAGAACCACTTGTAAAAGTAGCTCTCTTTGAGATGTTAGTTCATTCCAATTTCATCAAGAATACAATTAAGCTCGTCTTCAGTAATTCTGTTAGCCCAAAGAATATTCATTTCTTTCTCGGACGGATAATGATCATAGCAACCAATTGCTTCATATCCTTCAAATGCTTCTGTATATCCTTCAAGATAAACAACCCATACTGTATCGACTTTTCCCATTGTAACTTTATAGTCAGGGTCACACGAATCATCTTCACATTCGTTATATGCCTCTGCATATTTAGTCAACAAGTCAAGTCCAATAACACCCACAGGTCTGTTATCTTCAGACATAGTCATAGCATTTGCCGGGATAGCCAGCAAGCTTACCATAATGATAACCACCAAAATAGTAACAATAATCTTCTTCAACATAATACTAATCTCCTTTAATAATATAGTTTGATGAGGATTCTTTTCCTCTCATTACACGATATGCAATTTTTGCGAAGATAAAAAGAGAACCAGTTGTAAATCCAGTTCTCTTTTGAAAATATCAAACTCGCTTAAAACTCTTCAATCCGATAACAATGGCCGCGGATATAAAACAGTCAAATGCCGAAGCATACCACAACGCTTCAAATACCGGTCCAATATTGTATACACCAATAATAGTTGCATACAGACTAAGAACACCGAGTATTCCAAATGTTGCCATGCTATTCCATCTAAATGTATTAATCACATAGCCAATTACAGTTTTCATATAATTTCCTCCTAAAGTTTTATTCTTCATTAAATAGTCGGAAATATATGCGAGGACAAAAAAAGAACCAGTTGTAAAACCAGTTCTCTTTTGAAATTATTTCTTAAATATTTTTGCAATAGGCGAATAGCCAAGCATGATAACATAAGGATTATCATCACAATCAATACATAATTCCATAATGCCATTACATGGTACGATTATAAAGGCATGTGCGAACGTGTCCTTATAATAATGATACATGCCCACGCACACCCATATAATTACCAATAATGGCGCTATCAAAAATAGAGTAATAAGGTCGATAACGCACCCAATGTTAAGCATAATGTCTTTCATACTAATTTACCTCCAAATAATATTTAATTGAGGATTTCTCCTCATAAAGGCATCTGTTAATTTTGCGAGGTATAAAAAGAGAACCAGTTGTAAAACCAGTTCTCTTTTGAGAATATCAATTCTGAACTTTACGTCTCTCCTTCCAGAACTGATAAGTTGCTTTGGCGTCTTCCGTCATCCGCTTAGCTTCCGAATCCACTTCATTCAGAAGTCTGTGCAGCTTAATCAGAAGCACCCCGATCAACATACCAAAAATCAATCCACTAAGAAACATAATAATTTCCTCCTTTTAATATTGTTCATTAAATAGAAGGTAAAATATGCGAGGATAAAATCAAACATTCTCTTTGTTCTTCTTGATCTCGTTGGCGAGTCTATTCCAACATTCGACTCCATATTTTAATGCTCTATCCCATGTGGATTTTCCTTCCTCAATTTTTAGGTGTGGATTCCGCATAAAGGGTTTGCATCGAATTGTGCACCAAGCACCATACCCATTCGATTCATATGCCCAGTCGCGAATAACTTTTGGTTCTTTTCCGCAAATAGGGCACCGTATTACTTCAAACATTTTCAATCCTCCAAGATTCTAATCTTGCGGCTAAATGGCTAAAATTTTTCGCCAATTCTTTTATATATTTTATTTTTTCTCGTGTGTAGTTGAAAAATAATTTATCCATTTATCCGCAAAAGTGTCAAATAGTTTGACAAAACACGAAAAGTGCCCTAAAAGTGTCAAATAGTTTGACAAAAATGATAACGGCCTTTTTAAAATGAGTATCTGAGTTTTGTCAAATAGTTTGACATTTTTAACGCCACTTGTTTTGAAAAGCAAGTAATTTTGTTTCAAATTCTCGATAAAATAAATCCAGATGATGAATCGTCGCCATCGATCCGATTCCACTTTCGATATTATAAATAGTTTGTCTGGATAAAAATGTCAGCTTAGCAACTCTAGAAACGCTCATACCAAGACCCATTCTACGCGATCTTAGTTGTTCTCCATCGCTCGTATATCTCAAATATAAAGCTCCCACCCTTCTGTTCTAGGATCAAATTTAACGGCACGAACATCATTTAATGAAGGCAAGCCTTTGGCTGCTAAATCCGGAGCATATTTCTTCATAGCATGAATGGCATCTGAATATAAAAGTTTCGATTGTATTTTTAGTTCTGTGTACTCATCCAGGCCTTGTGCGTGAGCATCACATAAAGTGAGGTATTGCTCCATGGTAATTCGCCCTATACAATACATTTTATCCAGATATCTCTGACGTCGATCGATACGAGGCTTTTCAATATACTTCGGATCAAACACAGTACCGCAATATTCGCATTTATTACCAATTTTAGGTGCACCACAATTCGGACAATTTGTTTGAGTCATACAACAATCCACTCCTTACAAACCGCATCATGACTGCCATATGCAATAGGATTCAATCCAGCAGCGTCTACAGTCCAGCGGTTGCCATCTAAACGTGAGATGCGAGCAAAATATACAGAACCATTCTGATATCCGAATTTGCCATCTACACCGTTATACATCATCATAGTTGTAACACTTGATAATGTGATTTTATCGGCCGTAATGCGAACGTAATCCGAACATCCGGGAACGCAACGAGTAACTGAATTTTCCAACTCGACAGAGATAATATCCATATTCTCCTCCTTAAATATCAAATTCCGCAATATCTACACCGTTCTCATCTGGAATATAACATTCACCGTCAATTTCAAAACACTCTGCATCAATCACAGCTTTGAAAGCTTTAAATGCCGTATCAGGGTCGTTCTTAGCATTCATAATATCATTATATTGAGCCTCGGTAAGCTCAAGCGTTGCACCCAGGCGAGCCCATAATGTCTTCCGTTCCCCATCATGCGGATAGAAGATACGAGTTGCACAATAAGGACATAAAAGACCTTGATCTGCAACCATCCAACCTTTCGGTAAAGCTTCATATTTTTGGATATTCTGGAAAGTGGCCCCATTATCCACAATAAAGCGCCCTCGTTCGGCCTTACGGAATAACTCTTTTCCGCATCGATCACAATAAACCATAATGCCGAGTTCACCATTCATAATGTTTTCCATAAAAAATACCTCCATAATTTTTAAAAAGAGAGACCACCTGTAAATATCAGATGGTCTCCCAATAGGGTTGCTTAATTACTTTTCAGCACATTCCTTGCATTCAATCGTGCCGTCCTCGTTTCTTACCCAGCCTGCAAGCCACGGAGTTGCCACCACAAAGGAACCAGGTTCTTCATTGATTTCCTTATGGATCTGCTCCACGAATACCTTTTTGCCGCATCGGTCACATATGTACGTAGCACCAATAATCATAAATGTTACCTCCAAAAATATAATTAGAGCTTTTGCCCCCTCATAATATACATTGAAAAATTTGCGAATGCAGTCAAATTAAATCCAGGAACAATCCCTAGTCAGGAATTCATAAAGCTCAAACGATACATTACTAACTTCTTGATGAAGATTTTTAACCGCATTTAGCGCACCCTGAATATCTTTTTCGGTCACGCCATGAGCTTCTCCTTCGAGTTGGAAATCATATTCTCTTCTTAGGTCGTCATACTTCTCTAAAGCGGCACGTCTTTTATTGACAAGCGTTCTTAATTTTGCTTCCATTACTCGAAGCTGAACGTCGCATTTATGACGATAATACTTAAGCAAATCGAGGCTGCGTATATGGATTACACGGCGGTCGTCTTTCCATGTATGCATACCATAAGTTTTAATAGCTTTTCGGATTGTTGTTTCGCTTACCTGGCAGAAATCGCCGGCTTCCCTAACGGTTACATTTTGGTTATTTTCTGTAAAATTGTACATGATAACCATTATCCGTCCTTTCAAAAATATTAATAATTTGTATTGGTGCCCCGTAAGGACCCACACATCGGACTAGAGCGATAACGGCAGGAAACTATGATGGAGAATGGACCGTTACCATCTCCGATCTTGAGGTTGCTGAGAGCCTCCTGAGAGGCCATGGCATACTTGCAGAAGTCAAAGTTTTTGCATTTATCGCAAGGATTTTCGATAATTTTCCCATCATTGAAATTCATTTTTATAACTTCCTTTCAAATATCAATTCTGTCAGCAACATAACCCATTTGAGAATACCATTTTAGGTAATTATGTACTTCTGAAAATGGAACAAAGAAATGCCGGATTGGATCATCACGCATTCCAGAATAGAATACTCGGACTTCAGCCATTTGACAGGAATCTCGTTTAACGACCGTATAATGTATCGCATGTACAACTCTAATCATTTGTGCACTCCTTCCATAGCTCTATGCTTTGACTGGCTCACCATTCGTACAACGGAGTCCATTTGCAGGTCTGCTTTTTTCTCTTTCAACCGTTGCTTCATCGCAGCAATATCTTCTTTGGTAGCTTCCTTAATCGGCATAAATATCAATCCTTTACTTTCTAAATGCTAATGTTGTCTAAAATAAATAGCAGCCAAAAGACTGCGACGAGAATCACACAAATAAAAACCCCTGCGGTTACATTCATTAGCGAACATATCACCGCAAGGGCTCCAGCAAAGCACATTAATACAAAATTTAGAAACATCGATGATCCTCCAAATATCAAAGCAAACATAAAAGGGCAAAGAATACTAGGAGAAATAGGAAAGCATACAGCGCAAATATCAATGCCCACTTGAAGATGTACCATGCAATAATAACCGCTATTAGCAAAAGTGCTACAAATATAACAAACATCTTATGTATCCTTTCCTTACTTGAGTTTATTTGAAATCGCCATATATGCTATTGCAAAGGCAACGCCAATTAAAACTCCTCCAATAGTTGGACAATTAAATATAAAAGCTCCAACCCCAAGCCATATAACGATCGTAACAAGCAAACCTACTATGGGCATTTTTTCAACCTCTCTTTAAATATCATTTAGACATCAGTCTTCTTGCCAAGATATTCTGAGAACCGACTTTGTATTGGATTCCGTCGACTTCTGCATTGACAATCCCTGAATTAGACGTGATTATAATACGTCCTGGCCCTTCTATGACACCATCGGGCATGTAAATCTCGATGTACCATTCATAATCGCCGCCGTCGCTTTCAGAAGTTGAACAACATCCGGTAAAAACGACAATGCAAAAGCAAATCAAGAGAACACATACAATAAGTTTCATGTTACTTCTCCTTAGTTTCATTTGTCAGATACTTCTTGAACACACCATCAAATCGAGTCAAATTGCAAATATCACAGAGATAATGGCGCGAAATTGCCATGGCAAGTCCCTTTTCCGGGTCAAAAGCCTCACCCTGAGCCTTTACAACGGTCTTAGAGCCATTTTCCCAGAAAACAATAGTTGCGGGAGGGTTGAAAATAACTTTCTTGATGGGGTAATACACGGACTTCTTGGCGGATTTCTTCATTTTCGGCATCTCCTTAATAATTGAATGCATTTTATCGGGTTCATTTTTATCGATAGTGTATGGCTCAGAGTAAATCATGGCATGATTAAAGCCATAACCTTTGCCAATCGGCTTTTCGCATTGGTAACTGTCGGGTTTCTTATCTTTGAACGAATGTATTCCATAATAGGAATTTAGAAGCCACTTGCTAATATGGTGATATGCGGGACTTGTCGCAAGGGCCTTCAAAGAATCAAATTCAACGTATGTTTTCGTCTCACGAGGACCTTTAGTTATTAGCGTAAAAGGTATGGATAGAATATCATTTGCGGCTCCATTGTCGAAAAATACTGTGATTTTATAATACATAACCATGTTATCGAAGTATATGGGTTGAATTGTAATATAATCCACAGTTATAGCTGATTCGTTTAACTTAATTACATCGCCTGGCGCAATGACAAGTGTAGACTCGGCAGGCAAAGGGCGATAGACTCTTCGAAGATATCTATAAGGAACGCGTGAGATAAGTTTATCGGAATCAAATACAACGTCAATATACTCAAATCCTGTTTGGACGATAAGACCTAATTTACCCCGCTTTTGATCATATAGTTTTCTGAAATCAGTTCCTTGTAGATTCGCCTCTTCGCTGAATAATAGCGATTTTAATGTAACGATGTCCCCCTTGATGAATGTCTCACAATTAGGCATAATATAATTCTCCTTTCAAAAAATAAAAGTAGGAGGAAATGTAATCCATCCTACTCTCTACTTGATAATATCAAGCGATTCATTATATAATGTGAAATTTTTGCGAGTTATCTAATGCAACCTGGTTTCAACGGATGATCTCGTCTCCTTTTAGCAGAAATATCACGATTAATAACAATCGCGCGAGACACATAGTTTTTAAGCGGATCTCTATTCTTTTTCTTTAGTTCAAGCCATTCTTTCTGCTCCGAAATATAAGTCTTGCAAGTTGCATGGCAGGTTGGAGTACGTTCTGTACAACCATAACATGAAAATGTCATTTACACTCCCTTGACTCTTCGGCTAATTGAATAACGAGCCATAGAATATAACATAGCCAATAAAACCAGCCGGCTCCAATTTTAAATCCAATGTAACCTAACATGACCGCCAAAATCTCCATTATTTGTTCTCCTCTATCGCATCAAGAAATAACATCATATCGTGTTCGCTTTTAGCAACTCCATTCTCAAGCATATAGAGATATTTGGTGCTACCTCGTTCCGGAGGTGAGGTTACATAAACGCGAACCCAATCGTAAATATCAAGCGTATCGCCAGAGTAAACCGCTTTAATATTCCATCCTTTATCGATAAGCATCATGACCCTTAGAATCAGACATGGCGCTTTAAAATAAAGATTAAAGCGTCCTGGGTATTCTTTGAAAATATCATCATTGAAATTTATAACTGTGTCCATTTCATCCGATCCTTTCGACTTCGCCATCCTGGCATTTTAGAACTACAGTGCCAAATTCAGAGTATTCTGGATAAGTTAGATTGCAGACATAAGCAAATGGCTGCATTTTTTCAAGCCATTTCTTGTCGTCTTCCCATTCATCTTTATAATTAGATACGAAAAGAAGTGTAAGATGCTTACCGATTTCGCCAAAATCAGAGTAGATTGCTGCGTAAGCTTCCACTTTATACGTTTCTTCAAAAGCCTTTATTTTTGGAACAATTACCTTACCGATAAAATCTACATCGGTTGGCTCTGTTTCAACACCATACAGTTCTACATAGTGACCATTGACAAGGGTTCTGATTCTGGTTTTACGAATATCAAAGTCTAAGATTTTCTTGCGAATATCGATTTCTTTTTCGTAAATGTCATTATTAATCATAAGCAATCTCCTTAATCATTAACAATTTCTGTCGAAAAATTACTATTATGGCAAAATGGCATTGGACAATTGCAAACACGAAGATACATACATTTACCCTCGGACCACATATTGCCACATTTGCTATCTAACTCTTCGTAAACACACCCGCAGTTTACACATACGAATCGATATGTTTTGCTAGGATCCACGCCTTCCTTGATAATCTTCATTACTGCTTTTTCTCCTTTTTACTGGATAAATCCAATTGGTTTTCTCGTTTCGGTATATTGTGTCGTAATCAAGTTTCCAGATAGAATATACTTTTCCGCAGCGATTGCAGCGAAGCATGTCAACGTCTGCTTTACCAGACTCATCTCCAATAATTCCGCCGCATGAGCAAAAGATGTGCTCGTAGTTAGGAAAGTTCACTTTCTCCAATTTATCACCTCATAATTCGGAAACAATTTCTCAAATTTCTTAACGGCCTCTTCGCCAGTTCGCGCACGAATCCTCTTTAAACGTAACTTCAAAAAGCAATTTTCGTCTTTTGGATCAAAGTATTCGATAATGAATTGAAAAGTCATAAATATAAACTCCTTTCATGCGACATTAAATTGGTTATTTGATAATATCCATCCTTTTAATATTTTTAGTTCGAAGCCATACCCATTCTTTCCTTCTCCCGACGAAGTTTGACCTCAGCCGCGGAAAGAATATCGTTGTCGTCAAAATGGAATGCAATTTTAAGAAACTCAAGAACAATATATACGTCGGCCATTTCTTCAAGAATGCCCATATCGTTCTGCTCCTTCCCACGCAACTTTTTGCTAATTGCCTGAATAAGTTCAGCGCATTCTTCCTGGGCGATAACGAGTTTTAAGTTGATACCATCGCGGTCATAGCTATCTTTGATTATTTTCATAAGTTCGTCATCTTCCATGCGGGGGAATCTCTTTGCGCGAAGGTACTGATTAGTGAATTCGTTTCTGTTCATTTGTTTTTTTGTTCTCCTTTCAAATATCAAACTCACAACACATGGAACATACAGTCGTTCAATTTTCATAATATCTAGTTACTTCTAAAAAACAAAATGAGAAGCAGCAACACAAAAAATATAGCGTGTCACCGCCTCTCATATATATGGTTGTAATTTATGCGATTACTAACTTCTCCCAGCAATGAAAATATCCGATTCGTCCATCTACTTTACAAAGTCTCATAAGTGCCTCCTCACTTGCTCGTATACAAACTGCCATCGGCATTCAAGCGAGGCGTAATAGCGATGCCACACCATTTACCATATGCTTCAATGGCAGTCACAATATAATTGACGCCAGTTTCTTCATCAACAACACATAGAGTTCTATATGGACCGTTTTCATTTTCCGGCCAGATTCTTATCGGATTATCCTGAACCGCTCCAACTTTGACCGTGCTGCATGCTCCAAGAAGAAAAGCAAATATCAGGGCGACGATAATGAATGTTTTACGCATTAGCGGACCTCCTCATATGTTTTTTTTCAAAAATATTAGGCTTGCAATGTAATTTATGCAATTACGAATTTTTCATGCCCCTGGTTCACAAAATGTTTCTCTCTTTCCTGATATTCTTCTTTTGTAATTTCTCGGGTTTCGCCTGTTTCATCAAAATATCTATTGATCTCTACACGTTCGCCATCGGGTTCTATGACGTAGAAAACTGCAGTAGTATCCCAATCGCCGTTCTTTGGATCGGTAAGACCTTGATAAATATAAACCTCGTAGGGGTTGCTCTCAGGGCTATAAGGCATGATGATTGGGAACATTTCATGAATAAGACGAACAATCGTCCCATTATGCCAACCAACCGTTGGGTTATCTACGCAATAAGCAACCACTCGGTTATTGTCGACATATTCAACAGTTCCATCGGGGTAAATATCTTTCCATAAAGAACCCATACGAATGCATTGTAAATTCTTAACAAGACCGGTTTTTGTGAATCCAACCTCATTCCAAATATCAGGCGTGTCCTCGATTGGTGTTAGCGGTTTACATTGTGTCAGTCGGTTGAGGATATTCATTGTAATTCCGATACTTGCACCGGAATGTTCATCTTCCATAAGGCTTTTATACGCCTTAAACGCGCTTTCATAGCAAGCAACGCCATAATCCCATTCATTCTGATCGTTGCTGCCACGCTCTTTACTACACGCAATTTCGATTTCTCTTTTTGCCCATTGTTCCATAACGCTCATAAATATCATTCTCCTTTTTAACCGATATCGTAAACTTCAACAATAGCACCCATATTAGAGAATTGTTTTGTACTATAGCGGTCATTATCTAACTTCTCTCCGTTTTCATCCACTACATGAATTCTTCCACAGCCGTCTCCATCGACCCGTACGAGGAGGTTTCTACTAGCACCAAGCCATCCAAGATATTCCATGTGTCTAAGAAGCTTAAGTACAGTGGCAACATCTTCTTCTCTACCTCTAATAGTTACAGTTCGTTCAATCATAAATTACCTCCGCATAAGTTTTCTCAAAAATATCAGGATCGCATGAATAGATTTCGCCATTAAATCCACGAATGATCCAATCGCTATTTCTTAAGCAGTGATCTCCTTCAAACGTTTCAATAATTGTATATTCGCTGTTTAAATTATACACAGAGCGAACATGCCCAACGAAACAGGCAATCTCTACATAATTATCCCCGGTCCATTGAACTGCTTGAACTTTTACGGGTTTCTTAATGAAAGTTTTAATCATTTAATATTCTCCTTTTAGAAATGCCGCAAATTTTTTCGTACATTCTGGACAAAGTACATAACTATTGAGATTATGGGCAGACCAGTCGGCTGGAATCTTTAATTGGGATAGTCTTAATGGTTCCCCATCATCTGGATAAGCTTTTTTCAAAGGTATATATTCGATACCACCGCATCGTTTACATGTGTATTTGACAACTAATTTTCGACAGTTGTCTTCGAATTCTTCAAGCTTCATGTATCATCATCTCCCCAAAAATCCATAAGATTTTTATAGCCTTTCTCCGTAACTATTACTGTGTTTGGAAAATCATCTTCGCCTTCCATAAAAGTAGGCCGTCCAGAGGCCAACCTTTCCATGTCTTTTTCGCTGAGAATAATGAAATGTTTTGTATAATCAATTCGACGTTCCATTGTCATCCTCCGGAATATCAAACTCGCCAGTAATTAACTCCGAATACGGCAGTGTCTTAACCCAGTCACAAAGAACATGCCACTCATCCAGCTTGTGATTCTTACGAGATTTGTACATATTCGCCAGAACCTCATAATTCAGCATGACCGTCCGACGCTGGTTGTAAGAACTTGGTAAGAACTTGGCAAGAGCTGGATCATCTGCCACCAGTATTTATTGTCTTTTGTCCGCAAATATAATTCACGATATGAGTTCAGACATTTGATAGTGATCGCAAGTACCTGCATAGGACTATATACAATATGCTGCTCCTGAATCTCCATAGATAAACTGTTGATAAGTTTCTCGTGACTGAAATCGCGGAACTCAAATTCCTTATCCGCAATCTTATGCATCGTAGAGCAGGAATTGGCAACGGTGCCTACCTTATAGGTATCAAACTCCTTCCACCAATAGAGTGGAGCCGTAATATCAACATATACGGCAATCATCCGCATGAACTTTCGATGGTCAGTACCGGCGTTGCGGAGGCGCTTCATTAGGTCTTTATCGTTAGGGCCGATGCAAAAGTTCTGTTGGCATTCCCCGCAACAAGCTTCTTTTTCATATGGACATTTAGTCCCACTATCGCTCTTATCCCAAGAGTTCAAAGGATTCCGCATACCACGGATGGCAGCCTCCCAACCAATAACATCGACGTTTTCAATTTTCAGCATAAAATATCATTCTCCTTTTTCGTCAAGCTTCTCTCGGATCTTTTTCAGGATGATTGAATCTTCCTCGTCTTTCCACTCATTAACCTTATGAAGTTCGCCATTAAAGTGCTTATAAAAGCATCCAATACAAATCAACATATGCCCACCGAAACTGTATGAGTCATCAATACTCACAGGCTTCTTGCAAATCACGCATCGATGACGTGGTACAGAGGGAGATTCGGGGTTGAATCTCTGAAAGACCTCAATATTTACGATATCGATGTCACGATCGTATTCAATTTTACTCATAAAATATTATTCTCCCTTCACTCCAGAAGAGCATTTACGCCATAGATTTTTACAAAATCGATCATATCCTGACAATCTTTAAATCCAAAGAGTTCCGCCGCTCTATCAAACTGGACGACCATCTGAGCTAGTCGAATTGCGTCTTTAAGTTCTTTATCTTTTTTATTCGCAATTGTTGTTAATTCTTCGATATTTAGCGAAGATAAGATAGAAACAGCGGTCAATTTATCTGCCATCGGAACTTGCTTCTTTATAATTACACGGGTTACTTCCATATTAAGCCCCTTCTTTTAGACGTCTGATCGTCCATTTCTTCATGCATTTTTTGCCTCTACGGCACGCACTACGAGCTCGTTCGCCATTACAGCCAATATCAATGCCAATTTCTTCGAAACTCGCGTATTTTTTGCCAGTTTCGACGATTTCATACTTCATATCCTTACGAGGTCTTTTTGTTGATTGCTTGATTTGTTTATGCTCGTAGTTCTCTTTTGTTTGTGCTTTTGGAATTTTATAACACTCCGCTCCCCACGAGAAACGTACTCTATACCAAAATTTATCCTCGTTAACATAATCCACAATTCCTCCATGACGACTATCGCCAATTTTAGGAAGTGACTTGCGCACCTGATCAAAAGTAACCATTACTTTCTCCTTCCAAAATATAAAAATTGGAACCCGATGTAAAATACACCAGGTTCCATAAAGGTCACTTGTTAGCCGGATAAACCTTCTTTCCTTCTCGTCTTAGAATGTCTTTGAACAGCTGACAAGATTCCATTGTACCTTCCTTAAGTGATTCAGTGAGATCCCATTTCAATCCCTTTCTATTGTCGATTGCGTAGATTTCGACGACACCTGGATTTCTATCCAGCAATCGTTCGATTACTACATTCTCGACCCAGATAGAGTATCTACTGGATTCAATAAATTCATAATTCAGAACTTTGAAGTTCTTGTCGGCCCCTCCAAGGCCATAATAAAAGATTTGATTATTTTTGTTTTCCATGGCTTCGCAGCCTCCTTTCATTATAATGGCTGCATTTTTTGCGAGATCATTTACCTCTTCCTTTATCGGCCTTTCTTGACCTTACAGAATCAGTTTTGCTCGCAGGAGTATAATTAATAGGTTTAGATGAATTCCAGTTCCAGAACTGTTCTAGACATTCATTACAAGGATCGTCCGTTTCAAGAACATCTTTGTGCTTACAGAGCTTGCAATATGTGTTGAAGTCAACCTCAAACTGCCGAATATCAGGCATTTACCCAGTCCCTCCAGTTGAGTGCAAAATAGCTGTCGGTACGCTTTCCATTGTCGTCTCTATGACGATTAAAGTGCTTAATACCAGCACGCTCCATATTCTTTCTGGCAATATTACGAAGATACTTTCGCATAGTTAGTTACCCCTTTCAAAGTTGTCATGGAAGACACATATCGTGTCTCATTGAATTTTTTCTTATTTTTTAGTGCCCGGGAAATTGCGATATCGATTGGTGCCATGCTACGCAAATGGTAGTAATATAAATCTTTATATGGAGTGTTTAGGCGGTCTATTCTCCCCATCGATTGCTCCAATGTGCGGTAAGAATAGGTTTGCGAATAGAATATAATTGTATCTGTTTTTACACAATTCCAGCCTTCAGCTCCGGCGGTATACTGAACAAGATAGACCCACTTTTTCGATGAAGGTATTTCTTGATGCTTATGGCCATTCCATTCGGCCACTTCAGTCCCATCGGAGTAAGGCAACGACCTTAAAATATCAAGTTCATAATCGAAGTTATAGAAAATGATTACCCTATTTCGATGGCCGCAAATATCAAGAATCTGCTCAGATCTAGATGGGTCTTCATTGGCGCAGCGACGCCATACAGAACACAATTCGGATACATTCATGATTGGCGATTTTGTGTATGGATTCCAACGATCTTTTGTAATTGACTTGTAAATATCAATGTTGTAGCTACATTTTACTGAGATGTTATGCCTTGTCGTGGCTCGGTTGAAATCCATATCGACAAGAACGCGATTGCGTAACCTAGTCAACCGTTGGACATTAATGTATCTGTCAATCTGCGGAAATTTTGAGAATGGTTTAAATATCACATGTTCTGAATTGAATTCTGTTTTATTCTTATAAAACCCATTTGCTATAAAGACTGGGATATAATCTGACCATGTATCGCCAGGTGTTGCCGATAGCATAATCCATTGATTATTCTTTGTAATCTTTAAAAAACTTTTTGTCCATTCTCCATAGCCAACGACTCGCTGTTCATCGAATATAAATATTGCGTTTGTGATACCAATGTATTTCTTAATATTGTTCCAACTGTCAATCACAACTTTATTAGAATATAAATTTGGTTGCCCGGGATAGAGCAGGAAAGGGATAAGCTCCCCTTCCCACTCTTTGGTATCACGTTTTCGTGCGGTTGTTATAATGTATAGGTCTTTAGGCGGATCGTCCATTGGAACATACTCATCGCCGTGCAACGACATTATGGAACCGCCGTTTTGTAGGTAGTACCATGCGATGGCAGTAATAGACTTGCCACTACCGACGCCACCGCACAGAATACAACCGTTGGAAATATCTTTTAGTGCTTTTAACTGATGGTCATAAAGGGTTATTGCCACCAATCCTCACTCCTTAGAACGGAACATCTTCTCCATCGGAATCGCCCTGGGTATGACAAGCACCATTCTGCATTACATCTTCAAGAAGTGCGGCATACTTCAGATCCAGGTCATCTTCTTCGATGGTGATGTAAGCAGTCTTCAGATACGCCTTAACACCGCTCTTTCCGGCAGCAGACCATTCACGGGGACGAATCATAAGATCCACATTCTTGATAGCTGCGGTATCAAGCTGTCCAACGGTGACCTCATCCAGGTAGGTTACACGCTTACTGCTCTCGCCGATCATGACAATTTTCGGCGGGAAAATATCAAACCGTAGTTCAACAGGAATGGTGTTAATAATCACATCCGGATCGGACTTTGTAGGTCGACGACGGACATTCCACCCATCTGCTTCCAGAGCAGCCGCTTCGGAGTCATCCAGTTCGATGGAGAAGCTGCGCTTTCCGGGGTGATACTGGTCACGGTTGCCGGCAAAGTTCTTGTAAATTACATGAGCGTTTTCAATCTTGAGGTTATCCATTTTAGTTAATTCTCCTTTTGAAATTAGATAATGTGAATATAAAAGTGAATGTTGCTTCGATTTGCCACTGGACGATTGATGATGTTAAACAAAAGATTAACGCCAGCGGCTGCACCGATCATTCCGGCCGCCACCAGCGCATATTCTTTCCAATTTTCCTTGAGATCCTGTTTCAGTTTGGCCTTAACGCCGTCAACAACAGTTTCCCCGACTGCGGTCTGCGCTTTTTCTTTCAACATAGGTTTCTCCTTTCAAATATCAGCTTGCGAACCATTCGAAGTCTCCGTATTTGCTTATAGCATCTTTTGCGTCATCAACTAAAGAAATATAATAGCCATCATCTGCTAAGTCCTGCTTATTATTCATTCGAACAACTTCGGATTCCATCCAGCGATAGCCAATTGTGCCGGTTGCGCCAACGAACTTTGTTTCACCAGTCTTTTTGTCTTCACGTTTGGCAAGAAGTCTTGCACCACCACAACCTTCCTCGATCGGAGTGAATTGTCCAACTTTACCAACAAAGCGATAAGAATGCTCGCCTTCCGGAAGCCCTTCATCAAAGTCCAAATATAAAGCCCCTTCTTTAGAAGATTTAACTTCACATTTGTCTTCAAAATCGACCGGTTGCTTCGAAAACAGTGTCTTAAATACATATGGAATCTGGAATTGAGTACCTGTTGCCGTCCAATATCCTTCGCTTTCAAGATAGCTAGGCTCGTTCTCTTCTGGCAAATATCCGTATGCCTTCTGGCACCATTCTGGTGTAGCTGCCTTCGCAACGTACACCGCATTATTGACAAGGCAAATCTTTTCATAAGTTGCCTCATGCTCAAACGTATATCCATACTTCTTAGCGAAATCCATGCAGAACTGAATAATTTCAGGCGTTGCGTCAGCTATCTTGATAGAGTCCGTTTTAACATGGAATATCTTGAATCCCTTTGCTGTGACTTCGTCAAACAAGGTTTTCATGAACAACGAACCACGTAGAGCAACGATGTTGTTAACATTCCGCTTGTCGTAGAAAGGATTTTCAAATCTAGCAGAAGTCAAGCCATATACCGCATTAATTGGAATTTTCAAAGCCTTGGAGAGCTGCTTAGCCGTCTTAGGATCATCCAAATACTTAGCAAGCTTACAATCAAACAATTTCTTTGCCGATTCATAATCCTTGTGTTTAATATAAATACGCGCCTGAAGAAGTTGTTTAAAATTCTCAGTATGCCGACCAAAGAACATCAGCGCGACAGCAGAATTTGGGTGCATGCTTGCAATGTCAAGAAGCGCCGCATTTGTATACATACCTGGTTCACCATATACCCAGCCACCACGTCCAAGATCTACACCACGAAATATGTTTTTTCCATCTTTGAACTCGTATCCAGGAAAGCAGTTAATCTCTTTGGACGGCTCGACTCCAGGTGGAAGTTCTTGTTCTCCGGTATCCAGATGAGTATAGACAAGTTGGGTGTGTTTCTTGTCAGCACCAAATATAATTTGTGCGGTCAAGTCGTTTGTCTTAGTATTGACGGACATGCCAGCTAAGTCTGCAAGAATCTCACGAGCAAGAAAATCAGTATGCTCTAAATGGTCAAACAATGCTTCGGTCGAGATTACATCGTTTTCGCAGTATTTGGCAACCTTTTCCCAAGCCTCTTCAGGAACAGGTTCATCCCAAGGAAACTCAAGCTCAAGATGATGAATACCTAGAGCAATCTCCCATTTCTTTAAGCTCTGCTTTGTTGAAGAGAAGTCGTAAATATCTGTATAGCTCAAATTATAAGCCGAACCGAATTTTCCACGTTTATCTTTAATGATCGATCTTGACAACCTATACAATTCTTCATTCGAATACTTCATCATTCGAGCGTATAGGATATGGTTGTCATAGTCACGATTATTAAATCCAACAAGCCGCATCTTACAAAGCATTTCGATTTGGTAAGAAGTAGGATTTATTAATCTCACACAAGGCTTTCCGCGTGGTTTGTACACAACGACAAATAGATTTGGGAATACTTCCACGTCGAAGAACACAAGCGTATCGTTAGAAACATCCTTACATTCTGCTTCCTCATCAGACTTAAACTTCATCTGAGCAACTTTCTTGAGGCAGTATTGGGAATTATGTGAACTTCTCAATGCAAAAGCCTGAACATCCGGAATCATATTGGTCAGGTCATAAATCATACCAGAATTATAAGCTTGCTCAAGGTCTTTAAATATCAAGTCAATGCTCGGCTTCGTATAAGGTACGTTCTTTTTCAGAAGATTTCTAGCGACACTTGCCCTCAGATGCTTCTCATTCTCGAATCCAGTCCAGTCAACCACTTGCTTTACCTCCTTTGTTGGTAATCCAGAGCTGATTGTGGCAATCGGAATATCATTACATCTGCTAAGTCTTCTTCGCATTGAGCTTCCGCCTGTGAATACTTTAATCTCGACGTCTTGAGAATATAATGTACTAAGTTTCGATGCATCTCCTGTGTAATAATACACAAGATGAATTCCTTCGCCTCCTTTACTGAGTTCTGCATATGTCTTCGGCCACTTACTTGCTGCCTCCGCATTTAGCTTAAAAGATTTATTCCCTTCTGGGTCTTTTAAGTCGAAGTCGATAAATATCACATTACGTTCTTCCGGAATGTTTACATAATGTAGAAGATTCGTAGAAATATCACTCAACTTCGTTGTGACATCAGACCATTTCTTTAGTGGAGTGCCTGCCTGTGTTGCATACTGGGCTGGGCAATCAGCGAATTCCTTATCAAATAGGGATTCTGTGCAATCCATTGGGAAATCGGCGTAAGAAGCATAAATAACTCTGCTGCTTTCTGGGATCTCAAATTTCTCAGTTAGAAACCCTTTGTAATAATTCCAAACTCTTGTCCCGTTTTCAAGTGTAGTCCTCTCGTAGAACTCTTTGAAATAGGACTTAAGCTCTTCCTTAAAGAGCATCTGAGAATATCCATATGTCACGTTTGCTTCGGCATTGTAATTCTTGTAAATTTCCCAGGCCTGCTTCATGGAGATTCCATCGTCCTGCTTGAATTTGTCAAAATTATCAAGCACGAAGTTATAGAAACTGTTTGATGCGCCCATCATTGCCAGAGGAATATACTCGTCATACATATGTGGATCCGATTCGTATACAGTCTTACAATGAGCGGCGATACCACCTAGTTCGAATTTAACTTGCTCCATTAATTCTCGGTATCTTTCTGCCGGTATTCTGTTACCGCTTGGTGATACGTCAATTAAACGTCTGATAATACCAGATTTTGCATCCGTTATTCGAACTGGTTTGTTGGTTCCCATAAAGAGAAATGTATTGAATCGAGCGGCATACGAAGACTTAAACTTCTCATTTACAGTCATAACTTCATGAGAAACGAGACTGTTCAAGCGAGTATTGTCTTCAATTCTGCTTAAATCTCCGTCATGCTGAATTGCAACAAGCGGATTTCCACGGAAGGCTTCCAGCGCAAATGAACTATTAGAACTTCCAAGCACCTTTGCATCGAATGGACACCAATAACCATCAAATAATTTCTGAATAATGTTCAGAATGGTCGATTTGCCAGTTTTTGGCGCTCCATACATGACAATGAACTTTTGAAGGTTTTTCGATTCGCCAGTCACAATTGCACCAATAGCCCATTCTAGCTTGGCCCGTTCCTCTTGAGAATATAATGTTCCAATGATCTCATCCCAAGCCGGGGTAGGAGCATTCTCATAAGAATACGGAAGCCGCTTGCTCACATAGCTCTCTTTTGTAACAATTGTGTTTTCAAATGTTAGTTCTTCATCGAGTAAGTGAAAGCTATCTCGGCATTGCTTCTGTACAAATTTATGCCATTTGTCAACAGAACCACTGTCTGTGTCCCACATATACATAACTTGAACTAACAGATCAGAATAATCATTTGCGTGAGATTTTGTGTATGCTCTCAATTCGTCGTCAATGAGTCTTGCTGCATCAAGCTCATCTGTTGACCAAAGATTTTTCTTCTCATCCCAGATAGCATAGAAATCTCCGCCACGAATCATGAGATCTGAACTATGGTCAAAAATAAACTTAGGATATATTTCAAGAACGCCTTTTCTAGGCTGTCTTGTTGCTACCCTTAAAAAATCCAGCATTACATGCGTTCTCCTTTCTAAATATCATTTATTCGCCCATAGTTTCACACACCTCATCCAGATAGTAATTCATCTGGTACCAAATTTCGACTTTTCTCATATCTACTTTTCGATTCTTTACGGTGAACAGTCCCCCACGGCCATTTCTACAGTAAGTACGGGCCAGAAGAGTATCTACAACCCTCCTGGCCACGCTAACATCAAAATATCCATCGGTTAGATCAGCGACTCCGAGACTACCGAGCATTGCGTAAATCCACATTCCAGTTCTGTCACCAAGCTCTGCGTCTGTCATGAATTGTTTTTCACATCTGTCCGCAACGGAGATAATAATCTCAAGTACATTACACGGTGTATTCAGGTTATCGCGAATTCCAGAATATCCGTATGTATCGGCGAAAGCATCTCTTAAGCAAATACCATCAGCAGCTCGGTTGCGATCCTTAGGGACAATGTAGACGAACTCTCGAGAATATAAATATTCGAATAGCTCTCTATAATCACCAAAGCCTTCGCACAATCCGAACGCCAATGACACGAGCCATTCTCTGTACTCATATTCAATTGGGTTCATCTGTTAATTCCTCGCTTCCCCACCCAGAAAAACTCCAGTCTGCTCGGTGTATGTTTTCTCACTCGTGATGACCTCATAATCAATCATGCTGCAATCATTACGAATATAAATTGCTTCGCTAGGATCATCGTTATGCAAAGCAATATCATAACCATCAGGGCCGATTGTATCCTCAATATCGAGAATATCATCGTTATCATCTCTTGCCAGAGTGCCATCCGCATAGATAATCGCAGTCAGTTTATCGTAATCTCGATCATACATCCAATTTTCATCAGAAATCTGGAAAATATCAGGTGCGTCGACCTTTGCGATTACGGGGTTTTCTGGATCCTCGTCCGTTACTGTTGCGTATGCCTGATAGTCCTTCTTATCGGGATTCTTAACAGTGGTTTTAACGTCATCGACAAGAACACTATTCACCAATTCAGAAGCGTCCGGCTTATTACGATTCCTTTTACTGAGATCGGAAAGCTTCTCATTATAGGCGTGTCGAGCTTCCTCGACTTCTTTGTTGATTCTAGCATCGCATTGTCTACGCATTGCAAACACGCCAATTGCACCACCAACGATCATGCCCGCTACAAAGCATAAAGGTTCCTTATATGTCATATTTAACTCCTTTCAACGTCTGTTCCATAGCTCATTTCCATCGTCATCGTAAATATCAAAAGATACGCTGAGCACGATAGGCTTTGTCTTTGATATAGCGAACACCCTTAAACGTGAGCAGACATGCATTTGTGTGATTGTCCGCGATGTCATCAATTCGTCTTGTACCATTAATGGGATTCAAGTCATACAAACCGAGGTCAACAACGGCGTCAGGCGTATCTTTATCAATAATCCAACCCATATCCTGACCATATGTGGTAATCGGATAACCGAGCTCCTTATAGACGTCATTCAGGAAAAGATATCTGTGAGCATGAAGCATGTCGTTAAAATACTGCTGCCGACCCAGAAGATTCGATACATTATAGTCGGGGTTAGGATCCCATGCCTTGGTGGATACCTCATCAAACATCCTGGAGTATTTATTTACGTTCGGATCATACTCGATGCTGGTCTTTTTGGACGTCTTAACTTCGCCATTTTTATCGGTTTTAGGCGTTCCATCCTTATTGAGAACAGGCTCTTCAGTTACAACTTCACGGATGCCATTCGCAAACTGGGTATCCTTATCTTCGCCAAGTTCCTCAATAACCCGGTTCCGGTAATTGGTAAACATTTTTTCGGTGGAACTAAGAGCAGCAATAGCACCTGCGTAACGCTGGTTCATCATGTGGTTCCCAGCCAAAGCGCATGCTACTGATGTTACGGTAAGACCTACGGACGGTCCATACAACTTTGCCAGCTTTACGCCGCCGGAAATATAAGCCTTTACAACACCACGGTTCTTTTCTTTTTCCGCATCAGTATGCGCTGGCTCGTCATTTTCATCAACGACAATGTTCTTGGCGGCATCAACCTGTTCGTTGATCTCCTGCATCGTTTCTGGCAGCTTAAGAGTTGCCTTGCATGCGGTAACAGTAGCCCCAATACCACAAGCGATACTTGCCCCAAGCAGAATCTTAGGGGCATGATGCTCCAGTGTTCTTAGTGCCGCAGTACCAACTCTAGCCAGAGTGGTATTCAGTTTTGTGAAATTCATAAAATATCCTCCATAAAAATTTTAAATTAATTGCATTTTCGGGAAACGAATATAATAAGACCCATTTCCAAGCCGTCGAATATCAGCTGGAGGCAGCGTAGTCCAGCCATATTTCCGGAATGTAAAGTCATCATTAGACACTCCGGCAAGTTCCATAAAGTCTGCCAGACTGACCTTATCGTATTGATCGATAATATCAATCATTGTGTCATATACATTCTGCGCATCAAGTCTGCTTTCGAATGTGATGTCTTCCGGATCGACCGTTCTCTTAACGGTAGGTGTAACCTTTTGTGCCTGGGTTAATGGTTTACTGCCACTAGCGGATGCGTATTGAATTCTTGTACCAACACCAGTTCCTGAGGACGGACGTTTTCCTCCAGGTCCCCAAAATAAAACATTAAGACCATTCACGAGTGTGTCGTAGATGGTCTGTTTACATTTTGGAATAAACACGTCGGATATCATTGACTTACCAGCGGTTTTGACTCCATCGAAGACAAATTTGGATAAGAGGTTTGCAGGATCCATGTTTTTGCTGACTTCGGTTTTGCCTTTTACTACGGATTCGTATTTCTTCTCGTTAGAGTTATTATCCATACATCCTCCTTATATAATCACGTCGCGCACACCAGTCAGTTTTCGAATGGAATCTTCCATGTAAACCGTGTAGTCCAATACTGAACAACTACGTCCATCAGGAACGGGTCCATAGCCATATGACATGTGTAGAATTTCTCCAAATCCAGTTGTCCATCCACAATAATTACCAAATTGTGTGTTTGGAATACCTATTTCATCGTAGAACTCATTAAGCGCAACGAAATCACATCCTGTAAGGCGAAGATTGATTGCATTCACTGCTTTCTCAACCCTATCTTTTGTGCATCCAAAGAATCTTGCCGACCAAGGATCATAAAAGATGCTTTCGCCATACTTTGTGGATACCATATCGTCGTCCGAAAAGTCCTTACCTTCGACTTTCTTTGCCGCGGTCTCCTCAATAATCGACTGTGTTTTCTTCTCGCCAATTGTTTCGGCAACATGCGTTTTGAAATCCCGCAGATTATCTTCCGTAAGCTGACAGATTGTGGCAACCGCAGCGACTTTTTTATTCTCTAAAACCGTCGCACCAATTACACATGCTGCACCACTTGCAGCGGCAATAATGGCGGGAATATAATGCTTACCCGCGACCTTAATGACTTCAGTTTTTGTTAGAGATTCACCTTTCTCTTCCTCTGCCTTACAAATATCTTTCTGAACAGTAGGTGTAACTTTAACCGCCAGAATAATTGACGAGACAAAAGAAGAAATACCGATCCCGGCAAGGATTTCATGCCCATGCGTTTTAACAAACCCATTGGTTGCAGCAATAATTCCCTTCGGGGAAATTTTCAGATTCATTTTATCTCCCTTCGTATTCAATCAGCACGTCGTTGATTTCATAATCATCCCAACCAAATGTGGCGCGAAGCTTATCTACAAGCTCCTGGCCACTAAAGGTGGACATGATCTCATCGAGAACTTCTTCGAAATATCTTTTCGTCTTGGACATAGCATATTCCTCCTTTAAAAACAAAAAAGGAGACTACATGATTTCTCACATAGTCTCCAGTGCTTACTGAGGCTTTACCTCGTTTGCTTCTTCCAGTTCTCGCTTTACGGATTCCTGAATCTCCTTCTTATTTGCATAAAGCGAAGCGGTATCCATAACAGCCCCCGCCAATGCAGAAAGAACGGCAGACACAATAATGCCAACGATTTCTCCTTTCGAAAGTTTCATAGGTTCTCACCTCCTTCATTTATAGAGTTGAAAAATTTGCGAGAAAATATCAATGGTTGAAAATTGCTCCTACGACTTTGTTTACCTTCTCGTCATTAACAACATCGTCCCAATTGATGATGCCATCGATTGTTGGATACGGATTAATATGAATGGAATACCATTTGCTACCGTCTTCTTCGACGTGTTCGACATTTTGGAAATCGATCCAGACGTATCCGCACCAATCGGCAATTTCTCCACAATCGAATTGTTTTTCGTTTCCATGTTCGATATGCGGGGCATTCAATAAATCATAGAATTGATTAATAGACACCACGCCGTATGCTTGGAATAGTCTATTAAATTCATACTCGGCCGCAATAACGTCGGATAACTCTGCAACAAAATCGTTTCTTGAGAACTCATCGTAGAAATGGAATGTTCCAACAGGAAGAGGTGGCCCATCTTCAGAAATATCTGGCTTGTGCTCATCCGTTGCCTTCTTCATAGCAAGCTTGTTTGCTTCGGCCCCCAAAGCACCGACAACGGCTGCTTTGTATTCTTGATAATTCTTAACAGCATTTGTATAAGCTTTGTTAGCTGCTCTGAGCATCCTGGTGTTACAAGCATCCGACATGATGACACAAGCGGTGCCTATAGCGAAAGCCCCGGCTACCGGAAGAACATCCTTTATGAATTGTTTACCAAGAAGCTCGTCGTCATCCGTCATATTAGCATTAACTGTAGTATGCACTCCAAGGTTAAAGGCAGCCACCGCTCCGATTCCAAACCACAATATGCCCGCGGCTGTAAAGACATGTGGTACTGTTTTTGCAATTGTGTTGCTAAGTTTTCTAAAGTTGATCTTCATCATTGTCTCCTTCCAACAAAAAGAAGAGAGAACCCGTAATAGAGTTCTCTCTTTGAAGAATTACTTTGTTTTGCGTTTCGCTTTTGTGAAAACAGATTTTACTTTATCTTTCAAACTCGCCAACCTGTTATCAATCCAGAAATAGACGTTTTCGAACGCATCGGTCATGCACGCCACGATGTAACCAATCGTAATAATCATATACACCATGGTTCCAAACCAATGCTTTTTACAAAATCTATTACTGGCCGCAAACAGCTCAGCATAGTCTTCCCAGAACAAGTTCCACTTTGCTTTCATAATATAAAACCTCCTATAAAGTTTTTGTTCTTCATAAGAGGGATGGAAATTTTTGCGAATATCAGTCCATATAGTCATCTTCCTCATCTGGGTCGCCGAAGAATTCATACGCTTCAGCATCGGAGCATCTTATCCCATCCTCAAAGACATCGGAGTGGAATTCATCCTCACATTCTTGATATACGACACCACGTTCATCCATCCAGATATTGTTGCCGCATTCTTCACAAAGAATATCATCGTAATCTTCCAGGACGATTTCCGCGCCGCACTTGTTACAGGTAATGATCTGTCTAGCCATAGTGTTTACCTCCTTAAAAATGTGGACACTTACATAGTAGCATAGCATTAAAAAGAAAGCAAGCGCTTTTTAGATGGGACATTTGTCGAATACCGTTTCCCAGGGTTTTCTCTTCATTGGCTTCATGCGTAATTTCCACATAAGCTGTCTGATAGACATTGTCGGATATAAACCTTCCTTTGGCTCTCTTGCATACTCTTCAAACACCGTTTTGAATTTTCTATTCATGTAAATCTCGTCTACAAGCCATTGGTCAATATTTGCCCACCAAGTGTATTTCGTCTTTGGATTATAACGCTGCTGGATGACACCGAGACCTTTTTCGCCAATCTTGTATAGAGTACATTTTCCATAAACTGGATGGTCACAAATATACGTTGAAGCATATATGGATGAGCCAATGGGACCAGGAACGTAATGGTAACGCATAAAGCCTCCGAAAAAAGAAAAGACCATACGTAGAAACGTACAGTCCTTTCGTTTGCTCAAGTTAGATTTTCGGCTTCGGAATAATAGAGAATGCCTTAGAGACAATCGGACCGATATCTTCGGCTCCGATCACCAGAATAGTCATGCCGATCGTACCAAGAAGAGACAAACCGCTCTTAGCCAAATCAAAGTAGCCTTTCAACTTTGTCTGACGCGTTTCCTCATCCTTAAGCGCCATTTCATGAGCCATTTTCTCATCTTCCATGGCTCTATCATTCGCTTTAGAATTGGCAGTTGCATCAAGCTCAGCTTCTTTTAACCTCTGTTCATTTAGCTTTGCAATGTTTTCCACCATCGTATTGTACTCCGGCGAACCTTTCGAGGTAATCTTGAGCTGTTTAATAGCTTCCTCGATCGCCTCATCAATCATTCCTGCAATATTATTTTCCATAATCGAAATCTCCTTTCTTGATTTCATTATACGACTGGGAAAAAATGCGAAGAAGAGTCGCAGTCAATGCATAATAATTCTGAACATAGCATACATCATCTGGAAGTAATTTCCATGACAGGTAATATTGCTAGAAATAGTTCTACCTCCATGATGTTCAATACACCAATCCATCTTTTCAAACAGCCGTCTAATTTTCATAAGTAGCGCCCCTTTCAATAAAAATGGCCCACCAGGATTTCTCCCAGTGGGCCATGGTATAAATATAACACACAAAATGGTCGTCTGCGTACGGGATTTTAGAAAAACAGAATGATGATTTCAAATATAGCACAGCCAAGAAGAATCAGCCCAGCCAGTTTTAAAAGATTCGCATTCTCTTCTTTCTCCAGTCGTTTCTTTTCTACTTCGGCGGCACTTTCAACTTCAACCTTTCGTACTTCTTTATCGGCTCGAATTTTCTCTCTCTGCGTTTTAGAATTCTCCCGATAATACTCAATATCATCCATTACGATTTTTGTTCCGCAATATTGACAAAACATAAACCGAGCATCGTCAAGAGGCTCTAAACTTGCGCCACAGTTTGGGCAATTAAAAGATTTAAGGTTCATTTATACTACCTCCTTCTGCTATGTAATGGTAGTATAGCATCATGCCCTTAATTTTTCAACGCTTTTTGGACAGCAGATAGAAATATTTTCTATAACGATTATAGTACATGTCTTTTCCGGCAGGCATATTCAGCTTCTTAGCCAAATAATTGTAGGAATAATCGGTCGTTACGCCGATAAGAAGCCACTTGTAAATATCAGTCCCTGCCTCCTTGGCCGTATCTTCAATCAACTTCATCTTTGTATCAAGCTCTTCGAGACGCATGACAGATTTTACAACGGGGTCGGAAATATCAGAACCAACAATGTTCTCATTCATCTTAATAGAAGGATAAGTTCTAAGAATATCCTTCTTTTCCTGCCTCATAGTGTTGTACTGCCGAGAAAAATATAACATCTCGTAATACTTATCCTTAGGGATCCAGTAAGGGTTTTTCTTGCTCAATTCGGCTTTCTGCTGATTAATCATTTTGTTCATTCCTCCATAAATATCCAGTTTGTTCATACAAGAGTTTAGGGGACACATAATAGCTAATTCTGTGCTTTGCGTTCTGCTGCTTGAAGTCTGTGATCTGCCTCCCGTCACGTGTTGCAATGCCGATGGGTAACCAACCTTCGATAATTCCTTTTCGCACCCAGTTAGCATCTTTTCCATACAGTTTTGCAACGGTAGAAATAGGAACGGATCCATGAGCGAATGTGATATGTTCCATAAGTTTCCTCCTTTCAAATATAACTGTATCACATCACGTCTGTCGATTATTAGCGAAAAACAGAACATATTGGCATAGAATTTACTAACAAAAAAGAGAAGACCTTTGTAAAAGATCTTCTCAATCAGTAGTGATTACTTGTCATTCACCGCTTTGTCGCTCTTATCGGCGACAACTTCGCCTTCAACAACGTCCTGCTTGGACTTCACAACCTTCAACTTCTTTGCTTCCTTGGCTGCGGCCCTCCGTTCCTTATGCTCGGCCAGCTTGTCTTTGACTTCACTGATCTTGCTCTGCACCGGGTCGCTGTTGATAACCTTCTTGATGCCTTTAATCACCAGAAGGGTAGCAACACTTCCCAGAGCGAACGACAGTCCATCAAGACCGCTTTCCGTAACTTCGGAATCGTCCTGCTCACAAACCTCATCGGCATCGATAACATCGATATCGTTCGGTTCCTGCTCTTCGTTAATCATAGTCTTGTTGTCTTCCATAATAATAACCTCCAAAAATAATGTTAACAAGATAGTCATCTATCTCATAATAAAACAGGTAATTTTTGCGAGGGCAAAAAGAAGACGGAGCGTTGTGATTACTCCGCCTTTTAAGTTACAATGCGCACATGCCTCCAATTAACATTCCGATGACCACGCCAATCAACAATGCGATTGCGATAGCACCAAATATAAATTTGACAACGTTTACAATTCCTCTTAAAAAGTCTCTCATTTTTCAACGCTCCTTTCTTTCGAACATATTAATGGTTTTGCTTTTCAGATTTCTGCCAAATTGCTTTGCCTTGTTTCCGATATTCGGATAGCTCTTATCTAGCGTGGCCATCGCCATGACGACCGTAGCTCCAAGCGCAATCCATTGCCGGATCTCTCGGCTTGCTTCAATTTGTTTATAAGTCATAAATAAACTCCTCCTATAATATTTGTTCATTATAACAATTGAAAAAAATGCGAGACTTATGTAAAATGTTTCTACGCTTATTTTTCGAACTTTTAATAGGAGGTCAGCTATTCTATGTTAAAAACATGTCCGGAATGCGAACATTTAGTAAGCGAAAAAGCATACACTTGTCCGAACTGCGGATACCCATTAATGGAAGAAAAATATAATTCCAAACCTAGAAAAAAGCCACGGGGGCATAGACGATTACCTAATGGATTTGGTCAGATTACAAAAATATCAGGAAGGAATCTGGCAAATCCATACAGAGTTATGGTCACCGTTGGAAAAGATGATGCTGGAAGGCCAATCTGCAAGCTCCTTAAACCAAAAGCATATTTTCCAACATATAATGACGCGTATGCAGCACTTACAGAATATAACAGGGATCCATTTGATTTGGCAAGTTCTACTACTATGGATGAACTGTTCAGGCAGTGGATATGCGAACATAACGTGCGTAATCCCAAAAGCATAGATAATATAAAGATGGCCTGGGCGTACTGTGGACAAATATATGACATCGCCGTACAATCCATAAGACCCAGGCACTTTAAAAACTTGATAAATAGTCCTTGCAAGATCATCGATGGCGAAAAGGTGTTTGCCGGCAGGTCTACTTTGAAATTATTAAAAAGCACGATAAATCAGCTATGCGATTATGCCATGTCGAAAGATCTGATGATACGAAACTATGCGAGGGAGACGCCGTTGGAAAATCAGTATAAGTCCCAGCATCATATTTCATTTACATCAGAAGAGATGGAATCTCTTTGGAACTTATCAAAGACAAACAAATGGGCAAAAATGATAGTATTCCAATGCTATATGGGGTGGAGACCATCGGAAATGCTTGAAATAAAAAGATGCGATATAAACTTTGATGATATGACAATTACTGGCGGATTAAAAACTGAAGCTGGTATTAATCGAATTGTTCCCATTCATTCCAAAATACAAGCTATCTTTTATGAATTCTGGAAAGGTTCGGAAGGGAAAGAATGGCTTTTTCCAAGCCCTTGCAATGAAAGAACAACACATCTTTCATACGGTTATTATAGAGACTCTTTCAAGATAACGATGAGCATTGCAAATTGTGCGGATGCCCACACGGCCCATGATTGCAGAAAGCAATTTGTAACGATGGCTAAGAGCTGCAATGTAGACGAATACGCTCTAAAAAGGCTCGTTGGTCATGCCATTGATGATATAACAGAAAGTGTGTATACCGACCGGCCAGTATCTTGGCTTCGTGAAGAAATTGAAAAAATTAAATGAGTTGTAGGAATAATGTATAAATGTACGAATTTAGTCTGCATTAAATAACACTGAAATGTTCTGATTTATGTGTTAAAATATAATTATTTCAGTATTTTAGATGTATAAATTAGAAGCTTCCCATTCCCGGCGGGTGGAGAATATAAAAAATTGTTGTTTATTTCCAACGATAAATCGCCCGGTAATGTATGAGTAGTGTATGAATATCATTATTGGAAGTACGTCCTCCTGCGTTTACTCACATTGTTACCGGGCGACGGATCTTGTATCAGTCCGGGGTATGTTCGTCAATCAACTTTCGCCTAACGATCTCATCCTTTAGCCTTTTCCCTGTGCCATTTCCACCAAGCTTTTCATATGGGTTGTACAATACAAAAAAATTGTCATACTGTTCAAGAGTGATCTCATCTTGAGCCAAATACTCATGACCCAATGAAAATATCATAGTGTGCATGACCCCAAGAAGCGCTTTACGAATGTCATCGATTAGCTTAGGATCAACCTTATTCTTTGCTTCTCTCTTTTTCTCGCATATATGTTCGTATACTGTGCGCGCAAACGCCCAAAATCCTGTGGAAGCGAACATTGCCACGATTAAAGTGATTAGTTCCTGTTCGCCCATGGTTGTACCTCTCAGTCGTGAGCCACTACATATCGGTAATATGCAGAAGCCTTAGCCTTGACGGCATCGTCATCTTCGATCCAATCACGAGCGAGCTCCCCATAAATCTCAGGGGTTGCATTTGTCTTGGCCAGAGTCTTTCCATAGTCAGAATACAGGGAGTTCATGACAGCCCAGAACTCATACTTACAAATATGCTTCAACCCAAGCTTATCCCGAACAGCCGTTGTCGCATCGATTGTCCAATGAGCTCCAGTAGTACCGTCAGTATTTTCCATCTTTGAAACCCACTCGCGTGCCGTTTCTTCCGACATCTTGGACGTTTCCGACATTTCTTTCCCAAGGAAATACTTGGTCACAAGCAAATCCTTTAGAACCTCAAGCTCATTGCAACTAAGGCTTTTGCGGGAAAGAATGTCGTCAATTTCCTGCTCAAAGTATTCACATGTGAGCATTTCAAACACTCCTTAATGTTTTTTAACTCCGGTGCATACATTAACAATACTGCCTGCTCCACCAGTGCTTGTCACAGCAAAGGTAATTGCATGAGAAGTATTATTCTGGCACCGGCATACCGGCTCGAACAGAATATCAGTGTCGAAATGGATTGTGGTGTAAGCATCTGCAACTAGCGTTACGGTTCTTTCCGTGCAAGGCATAGCAACGCCGTCCAAATAGCCCTGGAGAACCACATTTCCAGCGGTTGTACCTAGAAGCACAACGTCACAAGAAATACTGTACAATCCAGTCTTTTCAATTCTGTAGCCATTGAGGGTAGGAACAATGGCTTTTCCTTCAAGAACAACCTGATTTGCATTTACGGAAATCGGTGTTACCGTATTTGCGGGAAATGCCTGAGTTGTTTTATTGTAAAATCGTGCGATTGATTTCTGGCAATGGCAACTGCCATTTGAGTTACAGCTCATATATTTATCCTCCTTCAATTAAATATAGCTGTGAGGAGAGCCGAAGCCCTCCCCACCATTTTGAAGTTAGTTGTTGCAGCTACAGGGCATCTGACAAGGCGGATTGCCAACCCAACGGCCGGCCTGACTAAGGAGATAATTGCTCTGGCGCATATCTCCCAGTTCAGATCTAGCGGCCATGAGATCGTCACGCAGCCGGGCGTTCTCCTGCTGCATAAGCATGTTTCTAGTCGCATTGCCCTCTTCTCTGATAGCGCTAACAATGTCCTTCGTATTGCGCTCGGAGAGATATCGGTTCTCCATAATCCCCTGCTTGATTTCACAGCAGCAATTCTGCATGTTGGTGAAACCGCGGTTGACTTCGGTCTGAATATCTCTGATTTCACCGAGCATATTGTAATTACCGTCCTTGACTGCGCCAACAATACCGCTGGTAGCGCTAGTGATGGCACGCTCAATCTCGGACTGACCCTTCTGGATGGAATTCAGATCGACCGCTCTCTGAATATCCGCCTGAGTGGCATAAGCTTCGCCCACCCGATTACCATTACCGAACATTCCGTTGCCTCCGAATCCAAACAGAGCCAGGATAGCGAATAGCCACAGGCCGTCATCGAATCCGCAGTTGTCGTTGGTGATACTCATAAGTATTTCCTCCTAAAAATATTTTATCCACAAAGACGCCGTACGCTCGTCTTAATAGGATTAAACATAAGGAGAGGTTTGCAGGGATGGGGTTATTTGCTATTTAATCCCTGCTTTACCTGTGCCAGGAATGCTTCTGGGTCTACTCCACGTCGCTTACATTCGGCGTAGAATTGCTCTTTCATGTTGCCATGTGACATTGCTTCCAATGTCGGATTGGCAGACATTACTTGATGCATAAAAGATTTTGGATCATTAGACATTTGATACATTGCGTACAATTTCTTAAGATCCTGACTTACGATCGGAGGTTGCTGGGCATTGCCTCCAAGCCAAGCTCCCTGATTAGGACTGTTTTGCATCAGTGGATTCGACACCTAACTGCACCTCCAAATTCGTAATTTTAGCGGTTAACTGAGCAATAGTTTCCTTAAGTTCTTGTGTGGTAGGTTCCGGTTCATGCTTTCTCGGAATCATATCGTAATCAATGCATGTGGATTTACGTCCAAGTTCGTCCGTACAGACATACCAAACGACCGGTTCATCAGCATCGGGAAGAAGTGCTCTGCTATTGGCTCCCATTTCGAAATCCATTGCACCCTTCTTCCCTTTTACAAAGCAAAGGTCATATCTTGGCGGTTCTGGTCGCCTTCCAAAAGAGGACTGCTGAAAATAATTGTCCATTTACGCATTCTCCTTTCATAAAAAACCCATTTTGAATTTTTACAATGCCATATCAAGGCTGATAAATACACCCAAGATACTTATAAGGACTATTTGCACCCCAGTTTCCGTCGCCTCGACTGCGGGTCTTGGTAACAAACACAGGTCCACCCCAACCAGATTCACTTGTGACGATTGACCCATCGGAATTGATTTTTTCCACGATCGCGACATGGCCAGCCCCGTCCGAACCGTACAGTGTTGCGCCTTTTTGCCATACCATGCATCCGCCAACCTTAGGCTCTTGCCCATAGGAAAGACTTCCGCGGCTTTGGATGAAATTCTCGGCGTTTACAGGTCTGAGATACTTGCAAGATTTCACGCCGGCAATCTCATTGAAGCGGCCGTATGCATACCCAACGCAATTACACAGGACATTACATCCGACGTCCTGTGGGCTTCCAGTGATGGCGTCAGAATATCCTCCCTTTGCCCGGGTGTTGTAATACGGATTTCCTGCCTCTGGTCTGGACATTCTTGGAGTAAATGTTTTTGTGGCACTAGATGTCGTTTTGACATACTTTGACCTAAATTCATTTTTGTAAACTGCTTTTTTAATCGCTGCATACGTAGTCGGCCCAGGAACTCCATCAACAGGAATCCCGGCATTCGTCTGAAATTCGCGAACTGCGGAACGTGTATTTGCACCAATTACGCCATCGACCTTACCAGGATCATACTCGAGATAAAGCAGCAGTAGTTGCAATTGATAAACATTCATGCGCCATCACCATCTGGAACGGACTTGTTTTCATCCTGAAAATTCTTATCGATAATTTCGCGCAAGGTGTCCAATGCCTCATCAATATAGCCATCAAGGATCTTGATGAGAGTTTCCTGATCGGTAACTTTGGCAAGAATCGGATACTTTTCAAAAATTTCGTCAAGAACCTGAGCACGTTTAATCGCTCCAGATTTCTTCCATTCGGAATAATCAACTTCTGCTCTAGTTACGCTATCGAGAATAATTTCCTTTGCCTGTTTCAAGGCATTTTGAATTTTATCCGCATCACTCTGAGTCATAAACTCTTTAATCTTTTTAGCTAGCAGAATAACCAATGCGACACAGATCGTAATCTCAGACCAATGATTATTCAGGAACATAAGAACGTTATTGATACTCGTAAGCAAATTCATAAATAATTCCTTTCTAGTCGCCAATCCCGGTGACTGAATCTTTTTCAGCCATGGCCATTTCATAAACTATGCCATTTGCGGTATTTTCGGCTGTTGATTTACGCAAATAGCCGAGAGCGATTGGAACGACCGTAACCGGAACGCCGATAAGCGTTGTCAATATCATCGGATCCGGGTTAAAGAAATAAGCGACTTCGCAGAATATAAGTATTTCCAAAGAAATGACAAAAGCCGCTACCAATAATAGCTTACTGGTGGTCGGCTTCTTACTATTCTTACGATATTTACTTTTTTCTTTAGCAAGTTGTTCTTTTCGCTCTCGGACAATCGCTTTCGATCGTTCCTTTTCAAGTTCTAATTCAAACTTCTTATCATCAAGAAGTCTACTATCAAGGAACATCATTTTGATTACACCGTTGTATTCTCATCGCCGTAGACGGTTTCAACCAGAGCGGTAAGCTCGGTATACTCATCGTCAGTGAGACGATTTACGGCGTAGAATACATCCAGCTTCTTCTGGGCGGCTTCACCAGTCTTGTAAAAATGCTTGGTGATCAGGGTCTTCATGGACTTGTACATAATGAATTTCCTCCAATTAAAAATATTTATGGACACGGTAAACATACCGCATTCCTCCTTAAAAAAATTAAGGCACCCGATCATCCCCTAGAGGATAACAAGGTGCCTTATTAAATTTTTTGAGATTTTATGCCTCAAACCACATTTTATAGAATTCGCCTCGGCAACAGTATATATTCATAAATGGATACATCGAAATTGATTCTCCAGTGATACTGCTTATATCTATCGATAAGACATGCTCTCCTGCTCCTTTTACGGAATTCACCGCATTGCCATTCTGACCGTCGGTTTTTAAACCCGCGTTAGTCGGCTTGGTGGGAAGGAGCCCTGTTTGTAAAATACTGACGGTTGAATTAAGTGACTTGAGCATGTTCGCAGAAGCGTATAGCGTTTTAAATCCAAGGGGGTTGATCGCATTATTTGTACTAGCTAAACCAGCCGGTTGTTTTTCAGTGGTTGAAGTTGATACATAAAAGCGATCTTCTTGAAGCTCTACGGTCGGTGACTGCTTTTTAACCGTAAACCAACCGCCAGTTAAATCTGTTCTCTGGCTTCCATCCTTATACACATACCATTTATCGACTGTAACTTCTTCACCAATTTCGGAAACGGTAACCTCTTCCGAAAAACCATTCGATAACCTCACAGTCCAAGTACCCGGATAATCGGCACGATAGTCCCAAATACCACTTGTATCCGGAGCCGTTGTAGTTATTGTTCCATTTGTAATTGTACAGACAAGGCCTTCGGGATACTTAACATGAATTGTCGCAACATAATATGTTATTTCAACCGCATAATCGGCGGTAATCAATGCGGTTTTACTGTTGCTTCGAATACCATCGGTGATATCAATCGTCCAAATTCCGCTTATTAAACCTTTAAAAACAACTGGTTCATTAGTAGCAGTTTTTGTTTCCGATATGCTGCCATTCGTGATCGTTACGGTTGCGCCTTCCGGAGCGGTAACTGTTAAAACTGCGCCAACCCCAGAGCTCGTCCCTAATATAAGTGTCCCATCAGAACCATAAGCGCCATATCCATCTAAAATTGTCTTAGCGGTCGCCGTTGCATCGGTCATGTCAACGATTGTTTTTCCATCATAAACGACCTTATTCACGGCCATAGATCATCACCTCCAAAAACAATTTGTAAATAAATATCATTGCATTACTTCAAGGTCACTTTGGTATACTTCTTCCACCATATCTGCGATGGTATTAATCAGTTCCTCATTTTGATTTGTCACTTCAACATATTGCTCTTTTTCGTAGCGACGCTGCGCAACGTCTAGATTTCTCCAGGGTTTCCATGGCGCGATCATCTCTCCCTGAAATTCAACACCGTCACCACGAGTCCATGTAGATCCTTCTGGGACGTATCGATAGCCTTCAACGTATTCCTGACAAAGTCCATCAAAGAATTCGGTTTCGACCTCAGTCAGCCCTTCGGCTTGAGCTACATGGCATTTAAAATCTGAATCGATATAAATTTTCATAAAACAACCTCACATCTAGCTGAAAACAATACTGGATATCTCAACCTCCGTTGCGGAAGTTGTGCCGAATCTGATAATAAATTCTGACATGTCGATGGCATTACTTATTTGAATCATACTTTGTGAGGAACCAATAGAATCGCGGATGGTCAAAAGCCCAGACGCAATAACATTCGATGATTCTGGATCCACAATGTTAACAGAGCATGTCCTGTTTGCGGATGTGCCTTTAATAACACTTTCTATACGTAATATAGTAAATGCACCGAAATCAAATGGAGCCTTTATTCTTATATTCAAATGCGGATTATATCCAACGCCAACACGGGAAGGTGTCCATACCAAATCACTGCCAGTTTCCTTATATGTGCCACCGTCAGTTGCTTCTATGGATTCAATATATTGCTTTTTCCCATTAGAATATATTGGCAATGATAGTAAAGCTATGGCAATCCATTTTCCACTTTTCATGACAAATGCTCTTAAATTGGTAAACCCAGACGTAAGATATGTGCTGACCATATACGGCCAAAATATCATTCTATTGTTTTTATCAAAAGGTATTGACGCATTATTGTAAAACTTATAATCCGGATAAGCATTAATTTTTTGAATGATATAGGCAATGCCAACTTCTCTGAATAGAGACGGATTCGTACGATACGAATTATAATCAGTAAATTTAACTTTTTTGATAGGCAAATCAGTCACAATCCAAATATCATTGTCGTGCGTTGTGTTTGGTGTCTCTGGCGAGCAATATACTCGAAGACCAGATACACCTGCGTTTGTCAATCCTTGCATATGCTCACCCCCAATTAAGCGTTAGCACTTACTACCTGTAGTGTTTTGTATGTATTTTTATCAGTTGCAAAGCCAACGTACCCAGAGGTAGTCAATGATGCTACATCTATGTCGAATTCCCCGCTTCCGCCAGGATCGACAGCAGCATCCAACTTTGCCAAGTCAAATACTTCCGTGCTAGATACGGCAGTTTCAGATAGTGTAGACGATATACCAAAGGTAAATGCTTTGGATGTACCACTGTGCAATAACTTCACATGCAAAGTTCTATACATATTAAAGTCGATTGGTTCTTTAAATTGGACAATTGAATCGACCGTTTTACTAGAATTAGTCGCCTTAATACCATATTCCGTACCGACTTTATGACTCGCAAAAGTAGTGTTTTTAACTGGACCGAATATTGTTTTATCAATAGTAGTGTCAGTAATGTTTAGTAATACTTTTGAAATCTTTGAAAATTCTGTCCATTTTCCGTCATCATAGTACCATGCCGGAATCTGAATCCAATTCGATTCATGATATATGAATGAACGACCAAATGTCATCTCGATTGAACGGTATTTCCCAAGATCAACATTCATAAAACTATCGCCATCTGACGAAATAAGAAGCAAACCTTCAATCTTATCCGCAATATCGGTAGGCATGGCGGAAATTAAATAGTCGTTAATGGGGATATCGGTATCTACCCAAACCGTTCTTTTAAGTGGGTTTTCTGGTTTTATTCTACCACCAATCACCGTTACATTTCGAATTGGATTCATTGCGCGGGTGGCATTCGTCTTTCCCAACATAATTGAATCCTACCTCCACAAATCGATTACCGGGATAATAAACACATCAGTCGGAGCCTCTGCAAGATATATATAAACGCCTCCATCATAGGTCTCGACCGGGCCAGTCAAGTCCATGCTCTCAATCTGAGCTGGAGTATAAGAAATATCAGGCCGCATGGTGGAAGTCGAATTGAGAAGCGGAACTTCTGCTCGATACGGATACCCGTATTCCGCATAGGTACTATTCTCTACTACGTAACTTGTCTCAACTGCAACATTTTGAAATCTCAAACGCACGGCAGTAGATGCAAGCTTTTCGTATGTGATAGAGCCATCAATCAACTGCTCTGACGATACCTGATCGATTCTATTTTTAAGGTCGAAAATGAGATCATCGTACTCTTTTTTCCATTGCCGCATAAGTGTATCAATTGGAACACTCTCAAGAATACCAGTAACAAATGGGCAAGCAGCGGTACCAATCGCAAGCTCAATATTTTCGGCAGCAAGCTGAGTCGCCTTGGCGGGAACGGTGATGTAAGCAAGTGGGTACTCAAACACATCATCCGTACCAGATGATAACTCTGGCTTTGCTGCTTCAGAGCCGGGGGTTCCGGATTTATATGTCAATTCATTAGTTCGATTGGTCTTATCTACACGAATAACGATCGCATCTATTCGGTTGTACACCTGATTTGCGGCGGGCAGATCAATGATTAGCTCGCTATCATTATAAGACCATGTCGTATTGAACCACGCACGACCTTCGCCAATACTCACCTGCAAGCCTGCAACAATCGTAATCGAAAAACATTTTCCATAATTACGATACACCCCATCAGTAATGAGGCCATCAAACATGGAAGATATCTGCCTAGCATCATATCTTCGATCATGATTGACGCTATTGTAAAACCCATATGTAAAACTCATACGTCCTCCATTTATTTGATTAAGGAAATTTTGTAAACTTCAACATATGTCGGTATACCGCCAGAAGTAAACATAATATGACATTTTTGGTTAATGTTAGAAACGTCAAGCTCAACAACGCTATTTGATGACATTCTTACATACGCAGTGGCTAGTCTCTTAGATTTATCTTCCCCGGCGACCCACACTTTACCGAAGCCAACTATATCGAATCTAACTTTGCTATAAGGTGTCATGTCGATCATGCTATTTGTCATGACGCAAGCATTCCGAATTTCCATACTCTCTTCGGATTTAATATAAATTGTAGTGCCAATGGAAAGACTGTATTTTGCAGGTTCCTTTCCCTCCGGATTTGGGTCATAAATACCCCAGCCGCCAGTTATAGCACGGTACTGATTTCCATTGTAGAATAATGTGCCGTCTTCACCGTTACTCTTCGCTTCAAACGTTGGATAGCAAGAGTACCCACTTTCGTCGTACGACCAAATAATCTCTTTTACGAGAGACGGTCCCTCCATACCATACGCATTTGCTACTTGCAAAATATCGCCAAGAAAGAAATCTTCGCCATAAACGAAGATGGACGACGCATCAACTTCTCCTTCGAAAGTCTCTTTCGGTTCATATGATATGAGCTCTTTTCTCGCTCTACCAACAAGCATTGCTTCGAAATCGCTTATCGAGTAATCCTGATCCATGCTATTCTTTGTCGGAACGTCACTTCCATCAATGTGCATTTCTCTGCGCATCAAGCCTTCGTATTCGCCTGCGAACTTAACTTTTTCGTTGTTGTTTTTATCATTGGCAGATATAAGGCAAACGTTTTTATACTCACTCTTAGAATAGGAGTATTCACTGGTTATAACATTATCATACTCAGAAGAAAATATAACATAAGGCACATCATTCTGGTCATAACTACGATCAACGCCTGCATATAACATAAAATGGAATTTTTTATCTTCGCTAAGCGTAATCTTAAAACCGACATTATTTTCTTCACAAATCTTATTAATCATCTCATACAGATCGTCTCCTATTTTGAATTCTTTCACAATAGAAATACCTTCGACGATAGGGTCTGTATTATGGTCAAATACAAAATTTGGAATTTTACGCTCCTCGATTTCCGGAGCAATAATCGCATCATTCAGAAGGCCCTCAACAACCTCCTGAATTGTGCCACTCGTGCTTTTTTCTTTCCATATAACACGACGACGTAAAATAGACTCAAGAGATTCGCCGGTTAATACAAAGCGATCGCCGTCATCAACATCCGTCGTAATTTTTCGAGTCTCAATAAACATGAGGTGCTCAGATTCTGTATTTTCAAGGTAATAATCTACCTGACAATCCGCAAGTAATTTTGCTTCCGGAAAACAGTATAACTCAAAGTCGCCCGGTTCCCGGAAGCGGTCTGTCCATACGAGGGATTCGTATGAATCAATAATGGCGACTTTCTCAAAATTGGTATTGAGAACGTATAACTCCATGCTTAAATCCCCTCGTATAGAATGTCATTTTTTACGCTAAACTGCAAATTACGAATTCCTTCTTCTGCGGTATATGCAAAGGCATTATCGCCTTCCTGAAGAAGAAACCATTTTGTATTCTTACCAACGCAGTTTAGAATATTTGTGGTTACGCCAGATCTAACCCGATGAATGTACTTATCTCTTGCAACTGTGCTGATAATAATATCGTCACCGGCTTCAAGTTCAGTATTTATTTGAATTGTTTCATTCGCATCGAGTTTATGTATAGAAACATTCTTTGCCGGACCTGTGGCGTGAATGGTAATAATAACTCCGACTTCATAGTCCCCTTCATAACGAACATTCGCCTCGGTAATGGCGAATACTATACCAAACTCAATATTCGGCACTTCACTTTCATTTTCGAATGGGAACTCAAAAGCGGGTTCTTCTCCATAGAATGTAACTGTGTTCGTCTCATTCATGGAGTAAAAGAATGGGTACGGACAGATAATTGAAATAGACGTACTTTCAACCGAAGAGAAAATATCAGGCTCATTCGATTCCGTATAACCGGAAATCCGAAGGTGCCGATTGTCCGTTATAACTTCAATGATAACTGGTTTCTTCAGTGCGAAATATTTATACGTCTTCTGTCGGCAAGACTCAATGTCATCACCAACAAATCTAATAGAAAACACGATATTACGGGAAGAAACCCGGGCCGAATTATAAGTTGCACCATCATCTGTGGCGACTTCGACCGTGTTAATGGTCGCTTTATTCGGCCCGAGCCCTTTAATAGCCGTAACAGCAAGACCGGTTTCCCATGGATTATCCAGTGCAAGAGTCAAGGTTTCACCACGAAAATTCGTGATCTTAACTGTACGTATCATCTTTTCCTCCGTATCTCTTCGTATGCGTCGAGCTGATTTCTCGTCTGACGATAAATATCAACTCTGGACAAATTCTTGGGCGAGTAGTTATTCTGCGTAAAACTAATCGGCGCAACCGTGGCAACGGATGTTCTGGTCTCAGTTTCATATCCATCAACGTTTCTAGAATCGTACGCAGCAACGGCCGCAACATTACTATAGCCAGGGTCTGCTCCAGACATATCAAGGGTGGGCCTGACTGTGGGAGTATAAATGCTGTCGAAATCATCCAGCGTGCTGTAAATATCAGTCATGTCAAGAACAGGGCGAATGGTTACAGGATCTTCGCTAAAACCCTCATTACCATAGTCATCTTCGCTTTCAGTTCTATATCCTCCGTCTTCCGAAAGTCCATTTGCGGCGTTACCAAATGCGTCATCAAACGCCTGTTTGGCCTGTTCGCCGAGTTTCCTTGCAGCTTCTATAACAGTGCTCGCGGAATCGTTTATGCCTTGCACAATGCCAGAGCAGAACGACTTTCCGGCAGGGTTTGCATCGACTTTCTTTGCCGAATCAACGCCATTTTCCATAAGATCTTTGGCAGCGTTCTTAACGGCGTCGGTGTTTTCAACGCTTCCAAATGAAGTCGTTAGATCGCTTCCGAAAATTGTGGTAATATTGTCCGTAACCGCAGAGAAATCGCCCTCGGCAAATGTATCCTGGAACTTCGCAATGAAATCCGTAGTTCCTTGTCCGCCAATATAAGTAGACAGGCTATCCATAAGATTACCGCCAAGCAACGATCCAGCGCCGCTCATGTCAGCACTTCCAAGTTGTGACGTAAAGTTACTTATAAATGAATTTACATCGCCACCGGAAATAAGCCCATCAAGTATAGATGTATTTTTCGTTCCTGATTGCTGTTTAGGAGCGGATACATAACTGGCCGGTATATTCGAAGGAATCCCGCTCATGCCGGGGGTGATAGCTGATTCAGCTGCGTTTCGACTATAATTAAACTGATCGAGTTTATCACCGTTGGTTCCCAATTTCTGGATTTGGGCCAGTTTGGATTGGTAACCATTATTATAAGCCTCAGCAGTTCTCTCGCCCTGTTTGGTAGCCTCTTCCGTAGCAGCATCTCCGGCAGAAGTAATGTTGCCGACTGTTGCATCTGTAACTTCTCCGCCATGCTCTTCAATCACAGAACTGACATCGCCATAGGCGTTTCCGATGTTTTCAGCAAAGCCTTCTCCATCGAAAATATCACCACCAACAATATTTAGCAGCGACTTTTTCATGACATCGGCATTGCCGGCAACACTCGTAGCACTATTTTCCATCTCGGTTCTGAGGTTTGCCAAAGCAGCGAAGATGTTTCCATTGCTATTTTGAAATGCGTTACCAACAGCAGAAAGAATGCCGAGCAGATACTCAATGGCAATGCTAAGCGCGACAATTCCATTTGCAGAATATGTACCAGCAAGGCCAAGCAGGAAAATTGCAGCCGCACATAAGGCGATACCGACCGCACCAAGGATAAGAACGACTCCAGCTTCGCCAAGCGCAAGCATCGGTCCTGCGCAAATAGCCAAACCACTTGCTATGGCACTGTAGTTTATATTGGCAAGAACGGCCATTGAAAATGCAAAGGCCACGAAAAGCACGCCAATCGCGACAAGAACCAAGGCGGCAGCCAACAAAGCAACAACCATTCCAGGTATCACAGCAGCAATACCCGCCAAAATACCAACAATTACAGCCATACCAAGTACGGCGAGTAACATGATACCAACGTTCTTCAGCATCGCTCCGCTATCCAACTCAGCCAGTGCTTCCATTGCGGGCACAAGGAGTCTGATTGCGATTACAATCGCAGCAAGAACAGCAATGCCTGTGAGCACATTCCATAGCGTGTCAAGCGAGAACTTGATCTTACTAATCCCCCACAACACGACGGCCAGTGCAGTCATTACAACAATTATAGCACCGACCGCAGCAGCGATTCCTTGCCAAGGTTGAGTTGCAACAAGCGCCAACGCAGCGCCGATCGATAGCATGATTACGGCCATTGCAAATAATGCGGCGGCGCCACCATTTGTGTTTTTTGTTGCCAGACGTGCGCCTAAGCCAATTAAAACAAACATTACACCTAAGGCAAGCATAATTGCACCAATTGCTTTTATCGCTGGTAGCATTTGTTCCCAAGTAAATGAAGTCAGTACGACAAGAACAGCAGCAAGAGTAACAACGCCAGCAAGCGCGGCTATAAGCACACCGACGCCTTTGCCTTCACCAAGCATTCCACCAACGCCAATTAGAATGGCAAGGATTCCAACGAATATGACTATTCCACCGAGTATTCCAAGAATTTGTTTTATCCGTTCGTCAGTCATATCGCTAAACGCTAAATCGATCAGTTTCAGCACACCGACTAAACCGGCGATTGCAATAACGGAAAGGATCAAAGAGGCTGCGAGCTTCACTAGGCCCTTTCCCGGGTCGTTTGAAAAGCTCATAGCATAATTTATCATCGCAGCAAAGGCAGCCAAAACGAACATTATACCAGCAAGGGCCAAAGCAGCCGCCATAATATCTCCACCGGCTGACTGCATCTCGTTCAGCGTACCAACAAGAAGCACGAGCAAATATACTGCTCCAATCATCGCAAGAATCGCAATACCAAATTCTGCTAATGTTCTTGATAAAGATTGCAGTTTTTTACCGACTCGGTTTAAAACAATAGCGACAATAACAACAACGGCAAAAATCGGTATGGCTTTTATCAGCTGGCTTAAAATATCCTCCATACTAAGTTCTTTAAGTTTCTCGATTGCTTTTAAGCCGAAATACAATCCAACCGCAAGTGCTGCTAATGCTATAATTGCATTCGTAAATGGAGATAATTTACTCGAACTACTTAATGCAGAGCTACTGATTTTAGTCATAGCGATTGCAACTATTACAACAGCAGCCAATACGCTTAGAATAATTAAAACAGCGTCTGGTGAAAGTTGTACGTCTTTTATAGAATTAACCGCACTAGCCATAAGCCAAACCGCCGCGGCAATCGCAAGCATGATAAGCGCAGATACTTCGACTTTGCCCTTCATCATAGACATAAGCGCAGTAAAACCTATAAGTTCAAGCCCAAGTCCTCCAATAAGAGCAAGAATGCCTATAACTCGCGTAATTGTTTCGCCAAAGCCTTCAACACCGTCGAACACAGGTATAATTTTCTTAATAGCCGATGCGATAAGTAGTAAACTAAGTGCCATTCCAAGCATTGGTTTTACGAAACCATTCATCTGATTGAAATCTTGTACCGAAAATTTCTTTGACACAATACCCATGTAGATGGATAGACCAGCCATGATCGCTAACAGTACAAATATTACACCAGCGGCACTCCAGAGTTTTCCCTGATCGATTCTTGTCAACACAACCAATGCGACCGTTAGTGTAGCAATTGCAGTCGTGATTGCTTTGATGTTATTTGAGAAACTATTGCCGAATTTTCTGGCAATTAGACCCTTTATGCTCGAGAAAGTTGTAGTAATAGCGTCTGCTGCCTTTTTGAGGCTATTTAACCCCTCTGCGAGTTTGGCAAGCACGGTAAACAAGCCAGCAAAGGTAAGCACAGAGATTACCTTACTAAAGTCAAGGGATTTCTTTGTGCCATCGGCATTTGTAGTAAGCTTCTCAAAAGCTTCACTAATACTATCGATAATTCCTTTTAGTCCCGGGAATGTCTTAGAAATGCCATCGAAAATAGCACCGATATTTCCAGTGCGGATCAAATCCCATAGTTTCTTAATGCTTTCATAGGCGTTTTTCCCAAAACTTTTGAACCCATCAATCAGCGTCTCTATTGGATTTTCGCTATTGATGACGTCATAGATAAAATTAGCAAATGGAATGATTAAATTTGTATAAAGCCACGTTCCAACACTTGTGAAGAATGACGTTAACGATGCAATTACAGGAGCAGAAACCGCCTTCAATTTATTCCAGGCTCTGATTAATGGCGCAAAATATTTAGCAAGTTTCTTAACCTTATCGGGTAGTTTATCGAAATCAGCATTACTTAAACTATCAAGATAGTTAGCGATATTCGCAAGTGTTTGAGCAAAGGTATCAAGTCCGCCGTTTACATTACCCTCAACGAATCCAAAGAATTCCTTAATTCTATTAAGTACATTTTGAACAGACTTAAGATTAAGTACCCAATTTGTAAACCGACCAAGTAGTTTAATTGCAGAAACACCGACACGTCCAATTCCACCAATTACGCTAAGCACTTTCGACAATGTCGTAAAAACTCTTGTCGCAACTTCTTCAATAACAACGCCCTGATGAGCACCCATTTTGAGTGACTCGGTAAATTGATGAAAAGCAATGACGTATTGTTTTATCTGATCGGCAGTCTTTTTTGGAAATACTTTATCCCAAGCTTTACCAATGGCTCCAAGACGATCACCAATCGCCGAAAGGACATTCTTTATGCCATCAAGTGCAATAGTACGGCCAGTATTTTGAGCATAATAAGAGTTATCGAAATCTTTTGCTCCAGACTTCAGGTCATCATAAAGCTTAACCTGCTCCTCAATCGAAAGGCTTGTATCGTCAATCGCGAACATCATTTCGTTGATTGATTCAATGGCTTCTTTATCGCCGCTGCCAACAGCGTTATACATCTTATTGAGCCATCTATCGCCAAGTGCACTTCCATCAAATCCAGCGGCAATTAAGTTCTTCTGCTGCTCTTTGATGCCGTAGCCATACTTACCAGAGTTTACTTCTTTAAGTAAGTCTTTGATGCTTCCGGAAAATTTCTTAGTTCCATTTGATGCGTCGGAAATATTGGGGCCAAAATTACCAAGGGTCTTCTCAAGAATTGAGGAATTCATCCAGGACTGTTTAAGAAGATCATTGAAACTTGTTGCACCGGCAGTCATCGCTTCGAAATCTTTATCACTCATTCGATCGGAAGCATTGGTAGTCTCACGATATGCAGCCTTTGCTTTGGCTTTGAAATCATCGTATTTGATTCCAGCTTTTTCGAGACTTTTTGCATAATCTTCCACAGGATTAGTCTGAAATACCTCTTGTAGCAGATTATTTCGTTCTTCGAACCCGCCAGCAAAAATATCCCAAAGGCCATTGGCAACATCCGTCCACAAAGTTTTCGCTTGTTCGTAGTTACCAATGATAATTTCAAAAGTCCGCATCCAACCGGAACTAACTGCGTCTTTGGTTGAATCGATTGCTTCTGTAAATGACTTCGCTTCCTGAGCGGCCTTGGCTGCATTAATAGAAACACCATCGTACTGCCTGCTCAAAATCTCATATGCTTGAGAGGCCGTATCAATCACATTCCCGGACTCATCGACGGTACCAATCATTTCATAGGCCTTTTGAGTCATCTCATCGAAATACCCAAATGCCTTCTCCATAACTTCACGATTAGCCCACTTTTTACTAAGCGTGCTTGTGAAGTTATCAACCGTTACTTGTCCCTTTTTAATCGTACCGACTTCTTCGCCAGCACGGATTAACTGGTCGACAAGCTGTTTTGAACTAGCGCCGGCCATCTGAACAGATTTCCAGTCCATATAACTCAAGAAACCCTGACTATACGACTGGTTCAAATTATAAATAACACGATTGAACTCGGCTGCGCCCTTGCCAGCAAAAGCAGTGGCGTTTGCCATACCTTCAATCATAGGAACTAGCTTATCAATGTCGCCACCGGCACTAACCATAGTGGAAAGCGCCTGAGTCATATCCGTGAAACCATAGGAGGTTTCATCAGAGAACCACATCAATCTATCCAAATATTCATTAACTTCATCGATGGATTTTCCGGTGGAGTTAATCAACGTCTGAACATTTGCGGTTTTTTGTTCGTATTTTGAAAATCCGGTAGTGACTTGGTCGATTGACAAACTTTTCGCAATCTTAATTCCGGCATCGACGGCTCTGTTGGTAATATTTTGGATTGCAGTAATTCCCGCAACGCCAATTGCCGAAAATTTTGCAACAACGGCATCTCCAGCTGTGAGCAGCGTTTTAAAATCACATTTAGCAGCTGCTTCCTCGACCTCAGAGAATGACCGTTTACCGTTTTTAAACTCAAGCGCTTTATCGAGCTTGTCCAATGTCTTGATGGATTGATTTGCTCCCTTTTCAAAAGAGCCATTGTCCATCTCAAGTTGCACAACTCTGTTGTCAACCTCATTTGCCATCAACCAGTCACCTCTTTCCAGACATCGTCTCTAATTTCATCGAAAATTGGCTGGATAGCGGGGTTGATATAATCTCGCCCTTCTACCCAGCCTCCGGTTCCAGTGCCATGCCCATACTGAATAAGAAGAGCTATGACCTGGCCATCATTAATATTATCGTTAATCCAATTAATTTTGGCCGCTCCATTGGAATACACAACTTCATATCGCCATGATACGGCAGTCATTCCAGATTCAACAGGAGTTGCCGCGACAAGAGCTTCAACGCCCTTTTGGGCATATCGAATCAGATTATTAAAAATCTTTCTATCTGAAGCTTTTTTTAGAAAACGATGTGTTTTTCTAAATTTGCCCTTTGATGTAATACGAATGCCCATATAATTAGATCAACCTCTACTATGATGTTTTGCTTTTCTCGCCTCGTTAATTGCTCGATTGCTTTTGAAAGTATCCTTCTTTGACATCTTGGAAGAGTCGTTCTTTACTTCATACACACGAATTAATGTCATAAGGCGGTTGAAATGCCAACGCTCTGCTTCAAATGGAATCTGCGCAGTAACCATCCAATAATAGACAAGCTCTGACGTTATGATCTGTTTTGAAACAGGTTTGCTTTGACGTTGGCTATGAAATGTTGTTGCCGTCATTGGATCATGGATGTATTCATCAATTGTCTTATAATCGGCGGCAGTCAACTTGTAGTAGATATTGGGATCAACATTTTTGTTTATTGTCATACAGCGAACATAATCCATGTATTCTTCCCCTGTCAATTTGGTGCCCATAAATGGTTTCTTCCATTTGCTTTCCCATTTTGATATGGACAGAAGAGAATGCTCAAGTTGGATTACTGTAGGCTTTATTTGAATAAACGAATATGTTGCTTCATCAAATAATTCACCGGACGAGACCGATAAGTAAAGCATTTACGTAGTAGACATAGAAGTGACTGCTGCGGAAGAATTGGCAGAGTCAGGCTTCACATACTTATTCATATCGGGGAGCACTCGATCGGTAAATTTCTTTGCAAAATCCTGCTCGGTAACAAGCCGCATAAAGAACTCGACATAACCATTGGTCTGTGCAAAATCATTGTAGATTGCTTCAGACTTCTCAAACTTACGACCATCAGCGGACTTAATGCCGTAACTCATCTTTACGATCTTAACAAAGAAGTCCATCATGGCAGGACCATCCTGTCTCTTGATCGCATCTTCCAAACTGTTCTTCAGACCGCCAGGTACGGAAAACTGCAACTGAGTCATCTCGGCAGGAGACAGATGAAAGTAAAGATCTTCTGTTCTGGAATTACCATCGAAATCGGTATAAGTAATAGTTTCTTTCAGCATTTTGAATTTTCTCCTTTCAAATTAAAAGACCCCACCAGCCCATTTGAGACCGGTGGGGATATAGTGTTTGATTAACCGCCAGCGGGTGTCATAATGGTAATGATCTCGGAAGGCAGAGGGAGACGAGCGGCAGCTTCCTCAGAACCATAGAGGATCTTCTCAAGGTTTGTCAGACATGCCTTTTCCTGTTCAGTCTTAAGCTTAGTGGAATCGATTTCCATATGAGCGAAGGGCTTATAGCCGGGAACACTGACGGGAATGGTTTCAAATTCCCAGCTCAGCTCCATGGCATCGGGGGAATCGTTGATGGTTTCATAGCTACGCTCGGAAGGAGATGCGGTTGCGCCATAAACCAAATGGAGCTTATAACCGTGATCCTCGAAATCCTGATCATTGCCAACGCGGGTACGGAATGCAAGACCGAAAGTCTTCCGAGTCTGCTGACCGATGCTAAGACCAGCGGTACCAGTCGGAGCTACGGAGCCATCACAAGCTTCCCACTCAGTCGGATACATATAGGCCTTAATAGTACCCTTATAATCCTCCGCGGATCGCATAATCAGGAACTTCATATTATCAGCATAAATAGAAGTTGCTTCAGCGCCTTCGGGGGACTCATCAACACCGGACAAGCCACTCCAGGCAACACCTTCGCCGGGTGCGTTATCAGCGTAGGGATACAGAACACCATGGTCGACACCAGTCTCATAGTATTTCTTGCCTACTTCATCCCATACAAGAGCTTTACTAGCCATAGGTATTAAACCTCCTTAATAATAAATTGTGCACACAAAATGGTATAACCCATCTGCTGTATAAATCCTGTCAAAGGAATAGAACGGGAAATGCGATAGTTCTTCAAATATTTTGCTATCTGGTGTATAATCGATTGCAGTTACGGTATAACGATCTCTGACAACAAAACGTCCGTTATTTGAAAACCTAACCTTCTCGGCAGATTTCGAATAACGGATGCAAGGGTATTTCATTTTTACATTTGTTGGTGGGTTGTAATACGCATCTTTCACACCGGTTATGGCCGAAAGTTTTGCATCGAGTTCGAGCCGTCTATCCATTGTAAAGACCTCCTAATGTAAGTCGAATACGAGGATACTCAATTGCGGCGGATATGATTTCCCATTTCAACCCATGCAAAACGACATAACGCATATACCCAAGATGTTCCTTTGAAAACTTATCGGCGACAATTGAAATATCGTTGTTTAGCACAATGTCCTTATTCGTTGTGTCGCCGTTTGAGTCGAGACGGACTTTCCGGGCAATTATGTCTCCGTGGTAACGGCGTTCGGTCACCTCTGGGGCAAATACGCCAGGAGACATTTCGACCGTCTCAACAAACCCAATATTCCCGGAAAATCGTCCCATTTTGAATTAAACCTCGCTGGCAGACCACTCAGTACCGGTCACGGCAGTGGTACCATCAACGGTTACTACCTTACCAGCTGCAAACTTCACAGGGCGCAGCATACTGGTTCCATCGCTGACAAGCAGCATGCCCTTCTTAAAAGCAGACTCGATAAAGTCGGCAGCAACCTTAACGGTATACTTTTCATCGGCGTACAGCTTGTGGTCGGCAGCCTTGCCATGCAGAACCACCGCACGGACATGCTGATCGCCATAAGATTCAGTCACTTCAATCATGATTATTCCTCCTATGTTATGTAAACCTAAAGATTAAAATTAGCCGGCCTTCTTTTCCAAAACGACGCAGGACTTAACCTTAGTCAGAGCACCGGAACAACGAGTCTCAAGCAGGAACTTCTCCTTATTGAAGTCGATGTCAAACTGGTTAAACTGAGTAATCTCTCCGCCCTTAGTAGCTCCAAGAGAATAGTCGTTCAGGTTCAGAATGATAGCCTGGACTTCCATGGTCTCACCGTCAGAATTCTGACGAGTCAAACCATTCATCTGCTCAACCGTGTGGATGGCAGAAACGTTCAGGATGCTCTTCAGTTCGTCGATGCCGTTATAGATACGACGACCATTCAGATCTCTTGCCATCAGCATGGTGTTAACCAGCTGAGGAGCTGCAAACATCACAGGAGAGCCAGAACCCTTGTACTCGATTCGAGCATCCAGGTTAGCCTCAATAATGGCTTCAGTCTCAATAAAGTTATCACCAAAACGCTTGGAAGTATCGGTCCCCTGAAGCTTATTCTTCATGCCGGCAATATCGACAGCACGATGGATGGTGAACAGCTCATCGTCGGTCCAGATAGGACGAATCTTATCTTCAGGAATCTTATCCTCATCGCCCTCTTCACGGCCATCGCCAAAGAGAACGGCGGTAGCAATCTCCTCATTCAGACCGGCACGCTGCATGTTGTAGATATAAGTAACAACATCGAAATCGGTGATATCGATGATATCATCACGATGAATGGAGTCCTTAACATACACGGTGCAGGGGTCGGTGGTACGAGAAATCAGCTTAGCGTTGCCGCCTTCATTCTTGAAATCGCCCTTCTTATAGCCCTTGCCGCGGAACTTACGGCCACGGGCATCAACCTGACGGGTCCGAATTCTGGAAATAGGGCTCTTATGAACACCATTCATAACTGTGGTAACCCATGCCAGTTCATCGGTCAGCAGCTCGGGTGCACCGGGCTTAACGTCTTTATAATCGGGGAACAGAGTTTCGATGTTCTCAATGCCATGCTGGAGATGATCGCAGCTCTCGGCGTAATCGGCAATTGCCGCACGCAGAGAACCCTGCTGCTTTGCCATCTTAATGACTTCCAGCTGGTCGGAATGAGTCAGAACACCGTCCATGGGATCGTCCATGGTAGTGGTATCAAATGCATTGTGATTCATAGATTTTTCCTCCTGGTCGTTTTCTTTTTCGTCATCAGACGAGTCATTCTCTTTAATAGAAGTTCCAATTACGGCGTAAACCGCATTCTTCTCTTCTTCGGTGAATGTATTCCAAACATCTTTGACGGTCTTGCCGTCCTTAGATACGGGTTCCTCATTATCGGAATCAGCATGAGCGACAGCCTTGCTGGCTTTGCCCTTATTCAGAGCCATTCCGATTATGAACATTGCGACCTTCTTCTTTTCTTCGGTCATACCATCAATAATTTCTTTGATAGTGCGTTTGGATTCCGATTTCTTCTCGGCAGGTTTTTCGTCCTGCTTGTCATCTTTTTCGGCATCCTTAACTTCGCCATGAGAAAGATCCAGAGGCTGATTAAAGTACATAATAGCCTCCTCGTCTGCTCCATCTTCGTGGGAGATAATGGTATCAATATATGCCCCGGGATTAGCCCCAGCATACACAAGGCTTACCTCTCTAATAACGCCATGCAGTACATCGCTTCCGCTCTGCTTCAGCTTATTAGCATAAATAGACATAGCGCAAATATCACCATGCGCCACAAGTTCTCTGGCATTAATACCATTCGGCGTATCATTGAAAACACCATAGCCATACACGCCATCGTCTCTATTTTCAAGCATGGCATGTCCGACAACATTCGACATATTTCTGTGGTCATGGTTCCATACCAGAGGAACTTTAACGCCATCCTGATCCGCGAATGCACCAGCACGGATGACTCGTCCATCAGAACATCTCAGATCATTCTTGGTCACATAACCACTGAAATCATACTTAAATGCCATTTTGATTTATTCACTCCTTTTCTTGAGTATTTTCTGTTGTGATAGGTTCTTCATCCTTTGCGTTGGCAAACTCCTGATTATCGGACACACTTATGTTACGATTTCGGAGTTCATTTGCCTTCTCGTTCTTAACCGGTTTCCTTCCGATCATTTGACGAACCTCATTCGGGCTAAGAATCTCATTCCGAGTAAGCTTATCGGAAGTATCAGCGACGGAGCTCGGAGACAGAAGCTTAAAGGGATCTCGGAAATACATAATAGTTTCGCCATCATCTCTTGCCTTCTGTGTTAGATACTTCCATCGCATAGAATCGGTAATCGCCGATACAATTGGTTCGATAAGTCTGGTATAGTAGTTCTGCATTGTAGCATCGCTAGCTGTACCATTCAGAATTTCAGTTGTTAAACCCAACTGAGAGTATAACTGGTCGACAAGATACTTGACCCGTTCATACAAGTTATTCTCTACGCCGCGGTTTAACTGCGTAACATGCTCAGTTCCGTCGATATATGCTATGCCATACTTGGAATTTTCCAGCTGATCCGAGATGCTATCTCTTCGCATTTGAGCCCGTTCTTCCATGGATTTAGTACGAATCTGATAAGGAAGCTGGATAATCATATCAAGCTTACCGGAACCATTATGAGCGTCGATGGTGTCAGAAAGGTTTAGAGTCCGGATTAGCCGCTGGACAACGGAATTGTTCTCATTCATCACGGAATAGAGAGGATTTGTGACGATTGGAACGGATGATTTTGGCATCGTAAGATCTTCTCGTTGACCAGTTCGATCATTATAGGCACGCATCTTGACGTAATCCGGATACCACTGAATGATCTGGGCAGTCCGGATAGAACCGATGTCATACTTAAGTCCACTTGAGGTTTTCTTCGTTACGGTATCGATAGGGGGTAAGGCCACAGTTCCTTCATCAAACATGCTTAAAACAGCATCCATGATAAAGTCCCTTGGAGTCTGATCCTTGTTAGCCGAAAGGGTCAGACATTGATTCAGCTTGGAATCAATAGTCTCAACATAGTTCCCCTCGGAATCGATCCTGACGTGAAGGAGGGAGATGGAGGCGCAGTCCATGGCGATCTTTGTAAAGATTGGCGCAATAAAGGACTTTTCGTTACCTCTATTGAGTCTAGTGCGATATGGATTATATGAAGAACCCCCATAAGTCACATAACTACTTACGGGGGGATCTCGATTCATAAAAGCATTCCAGGCATTTTTCAGTCTGGAGGAAAGGTTATTTTCTGGCATTTAGAGCTCCTTAATTACTCCCGGATTCTTTCTTAGCTTTATTATGCAAATACGCACTATATGCAAGCTGACCAGCAGAAATAACAGCAGAACCGATAACTGCTACAGCCCCAATGCCCGAAATGATCGACGTGGCAACTGCGGCTCCTCTTGCTACATTCGCAAATTGATCGCTCAAATTTCTGTTTCGAATATAATCCGATGCTGCGCTTCTTGCTTCGATTTCAGAAAGCGATGCAGAACCACGCCATGGTTCACCAATCATTTTGTCATGGCTTGTTTTATATCTTTCCCAATCCCCATGTGCATCAATATGGGTTTTCAAAGCATTTACTGTACTTTCGACCCTTTTTCTATCCAGACTAGAAGATGCTGCACTTGTAATCAATCCACTTGCGGCGCCGATAGAAGCAACCTTGGCTGCATTTTTTGCTGCTTTCTTTGATTCTCCTTTATACATCGATTGAGAATCGGCATAATGTTTTTTACCCATATCAGTTAGGGTGCCGTCTTTATTCTGATAACGCCTCACACCCCATTTCATACCAAGGATACCGTGGTGGGCTAAATAGGTTTCCATTTTGATTTCTCACATCCTTTAATTTTATTTCGGTGCCGGGAGCATTAGCATAGACATTGGTGCGTTAAGTTGTGGAAGCGAATTAACAATATTTTCAGCTTGACGATAGCTAACTGGCTCCCAGTCAACATCAATGATTACCCGATCTTTATGCTTCTCCGTATAATTATTGGCAGCTTTCCACCCATCTTCTACCACGCCTTCATATACTTTCCGTTTAGTGGTATTTTCACGGTCGGAATTACTAAAATTGTTTTTACGGTCAGACTTATTTGAGTTTTCAAAAAAACTCGTACGTTCTTTTGCTTCTTTTTTGTCCTTATCAGCTTTTTTAGTATTTCCAGAATCATCATTTTTAGAATTTTGTGCTTTGGTGGTATTGTCATCTGAACCAAACATAGATTTAAGTAATGCTTCAGATAACTTCTTAGCGATGCCAGTAGCAACAGCAGTTAGTAAAGTATTTCCAAACTTTTCGAAAAATTGTTCTGTTGAACTTTTACCTTTCTCGACAGTTTTAGGGGTAATCTCGGCTAAATACATGCGTTCGAGGTTTTTTCTATTCAAAAAATCACGAATCTCTTGATCGCTCATAGTAGAAACATCGCGATGCTTACCAGCTTTTTCGTCTGCGATGCGTTTTGCTTCCACTTTTTGCTTAGTTTCTTCTTCCTTATGTTTTGCTTCCGCGGCCTTCTTTTTTGTCTGAGCAGCTTTTCGCGCGGCGGCCTTACGCTTAGCGGTCATCTTGCGACCATATCGAACCTGCCCAGACGAGGTTAGAGTCCCATCCTCATTCTGATACCGTCTAATACCCCATTTCATACCAAGGATGCCGTGGTGGGCTAAATAGGTTTCCATTTTGATTAATCACATCCTTTACTCAAACATGTCGCCATTTGCCTTATATGCAACCCAGGCATCCATCATTGCCGACACGTTATCGATCTTATCTTCGTTTCGAAGTTTAAATAGCTTACGGTTGCCATTTGTATCGGTTAACGTAACACAATTCTCCATCGCAAACTGCATCAATTTTTCATCAAACTTCAAAAGACGTTCTTCGGACAGCTTCTTCAGCTCTCCAAGAGGAACCGATTCGGTACGAGCTCCCTGAATAACCTTAACAACACCAAATGAACCATTCTCTTTGCACCATCTGTCAACGAATGTCTCTGCGTTATAAGGATCGAATCCAAAGCATCGCACCTCATAAGAGTGTTCTTGAATGAAACTGTCTAACTCATCGTAGACCTGCATCATGTCAAGAATAATCCCATCGAAAACAAATAAACTACCTTCGGCTATAAACTCCTCATAACGAAGTCTCATTGCCACAGGTAGTTTGTGTAATGTATTCAGCGTAATATAGCTACGAACCTTTACACCATACGAACCGTCAGAAAGAGGGAATAGAAACGTAAATGCACAGAAATCATCGCCTCTCGATAAGTCACCGCCCATAGCACAAGGCATCTCCCAATAACTTCTCTGCGGATGAGGTAATGTCTCTTCATACGGGAAATAATAGGTATAACCTTCGCTTGGGATTCCAAATCGTTTGGCAAGAATATCGTTTCTTGCGGCTGGTACTTTTTCCGCTCTTTCTACATCGCGTTGGTATGTTTCGTAACTAACGGTATGCCCGATATTCGGTTGTGCCTTAACCCACATCATTGGGTCTGCTACTTCGTCCACATCATCCAATCTGTAATACCAAATGGATACATGCGGGGCTTTATAGTCTCCTCGCAAAATGTCGAGAAGCTCCATCTTCATAGAGTCGCCGATACCGTTTCTAACTGTACCCTCGGAACTAATGGCAAGAATCAAGTAGTCCTTAACTTTAGAAGCGCCCTGCTCAAGCGCCGCAATTGGGTCTTCCTTTGTTACGCCGGAGAGCCATTCATCAACAGTGGCGCACTTTACCTGCAATCCCTGAAGCTTATCAATTCTCATAGGACGAACTTCAAGAAGACTACCGGTTAAAAGATTCTCAATTCCTTTCTTTGTGGAGCAGAGCTTTTGCCTATTGGCTTTATTGCCAGTCGTATTTTGAATGCTCCCCTCAGTAAGAAATTGGAACACTGGCCCCCTTGCTCTAGTGATAGCAGTGCAAATCGGTGAAATAACCTCGGAAGCCTGTTTCATTGTTGGTGCTACTGCTACCTGATGAGTCGTTGTTAAATCAACATTCAAGAAGTAATCGTGTATAGTGCTGCCATAGAACGACTTAGCCGCACCTCTGGCGACGATTAAAAACTGCTTTGTGGTTAGTCTATGCTTAATACGTCTACGCTGAGCATGAACTCCACCATTCTCATCGGGAACATATACGACTTTCTCCTCGAAATAATACCAACAGAAAATCTCTTCAGCCCACAGTTTAAACGTGAACAGAAGTTTCAAATCGGAACCATCTGTCAATACCAGTTCATTCTCGCAAAAAGCTATATAGCCCTCTACGGCTCGATCGTCATAGTAATACTTTGGATCTCGAATCAGATCATCAATCCGATTCATTTCCATTTCGATGTACTTATTAATTCGTATCTCTCCTCGCAACACCGCGTCTCGAAACTCGCCGTAGTATCGCGGGATTGCTGTATTGGAAAGCATGCGTTACTCCTTATCCATTTTGATGTTCAAGGTAGAAAATAATATTCCACTCAAGTTCCTTGACCTCTTCTTTAAATGCTTCAAGAATGGTACTCGATGCAGGAGGGTCAAATCTAAGTTTACTGCTTTTAGAAACATACTCCTTGATATAGCCAAGTAATTTCTTATCGGAAACATAATCATTCCACTTTTCTTTTGGACCCGTGATCTCAAATCCCTCATCAGGGCCTACTTTCAGTTGGGAAAGCTTTGAAAAAACAGAATTCACGATTGGAAGTAGATCCTGATCAAAGTCGTCACAGTCCTGATCGATCTGGCATCCCCTTCTAACCGTTTCCAAAATACTATTGCTCATTTACGTTCTCCTCCATGGACATGTATCGTGCTTAGAACGGGAAGCCATTCTCGGCAAACCAGTATTTTCTTTCTGGTAGTGAATCGCGTTATGGGTCGCAAGTGATACGCAGACAAGATACTCAGGATCCCAAACTAATGGACTTCCATTGACGATATCTTCGAATGTTATTGGGTTCATATGATGAAGCGTAAATACATTTGGGAGTGGGTATCCATCAACGCCAAGATCCATTCCATGCTGACGCCTTACTATTTCCTGTCGAAGACGCTTATATTCTATAGATCTATAAAACCTCTGATTAAGCCATCGGCCATAACCAAAAGTAGGTTGACCAATGGTAGAATATGTCCGAAGATAATCGATCCGTTCTTCGATTGTTGGAAACTTAATTAGTTCCGTCCAGGTCTTAATATAATCCGACATCATCTTCCTCGATTTCATAGTCATCCGCGCCCTGGTATTTTCGCATGGCACGAATTGCACGTTCATAAAGTTCTCCGCTGCGCGCTTCTGCTGCGGCTGCGTCTCTCTTTGCACGAAGAAGCTCAATCTCAGCATCCATCTTTTCTTTTTCTCGCTTCTCTCTTGTAGATGCAAGTTTTAAATAGTGGACTAGGACTTGAGAAGAGGCCGTTCCCTCCCTAAGCTGCTTTTCAGCTTGGTCGATGGCCAGATCCATCATCAAATTTTCACGAGCTTCTCGTGTAATTGGAGGACGGTCTTGCTTTTTTGGCACTCTTCTCTCCTCCTTTCAACTTAAATCTATTTTGACTTAACCGATGGTTACAGTAACTCCGCCCTGAGGATTATCGGTTTCTGCATAAGGGATTGCTTCAACGGTAACCTCGGACATATAGTCGAATCCTTCGCCAGCAGTAATTGTCTGCTTCGTGGGCTTCGGAGTCACAGTTTTAGTAGTTACCTTGATAGCGCTAGAAGGCTCAAGTGTACCAGTAACGCCAAGAATAGTAATGCCCTGCTTAATATTTTCGGCAATAAGCTTTGCCTGTTCGGAACTCAGAATGCCTACAGTACCGGAACCATCGTGATAACCCTGAGGAATCTTCACAGTACCGTCAATAGTATCAATAGTCAGAGCGACCGCGCCGTTATTAGGCATTGTACCAGTAAGCTTCTTACCGGCAGCGTAGGCCGTCTTACCCTTCAGAATTTCAGCAACGCCAACAGTAGCATCTTTGGTGTTGGCATCATAGTCGCAAGTACCAGTAATGATGTTGCCAGACTTATCGTGTGCGGTATACTTTGCAAGAATCTTATCTGGAGTAACGGTATCCGCGGTTAAGTCGATCAAGACAATTCCATTATAAATTACTTTGTTTTTAAACTGATTAGCCATTATTCATTTCCTCCTATAATTGCGGTTATTCCATCGCTATCGTTTGAAACCTCATAGTATGGAATCTTCTCGACAACGACATTTTCTTTCATAAGTTTGTCTGTTGTATACAATGTTTGAGCTTTACCTTTTGGTATAATGTTATATTGGCCATCATATGTATCATGCTCTTTTACGATTTGTACAATTCCTCGTAATTCGCATGTAGTGCGTATCACGCCAATAATATTTGCACAATTGTCCATTATGTAGTTACCTCTTTCATGATTCTAAAACCAGAATATGGAACTACCGTATAAATCTCTCCGTTATTTGTTTCTAGCTCAATGTCATATACGTACCTTCTGAAGTCCAATTCTTTTGTATCAATTGGATCGATCTTAAAAATCGGATTTCCGCTAGATACCTTCTGAAAAATCACATTAGAGTCATATGCGGTTTCTTTAACGGTGAATTTAAACACGTCATCTGGCGAAGGAACGTAGAGTCCATCGTCACAAATATTTGTAATCGTAACCGTGAGCCGTGCTGTGTCACCACGAGTAAGAGAAATATCGTTGCCTGTTACTTCTAGCATTTCTTCACCTCCAGAAATATAACCCATTCAAAGAGAGGCATGGCAGAACTTAATCTGCGTGAGACAAAAACTACGGAGGTATTTGTAAGGAAGGCAGACATGAGAAACAAACGCCACGTCGGAAAGGAGAACAACGTGAACAAAGGAAACATGCCTCCCCTTGAATGGGTTATAGATAGGCTTTTGTTTGAGCAAAATATCCCTCCGGAGAAA
>ERZ1034984.240-NODE-240-length-61856-cov-48.691931_pt1 | contig 61856 bp, 55 predicted proteins | sample MGYA00520589_ERZ1034984 | MGnify/ENA primary metagenome ERZ1034984 (study PRJEB33766, sample SAMN09781790) | gut metagenome | biome: gut microbiome | host: Homo sapiens | place: Madagascar | study: EMG produced TPA metagenomics assembly of the PRJNA485056 data...
GGGATCATCCCCGCGTATGCGGGGAACACACTAAAAAATCCCAGTTCAGAATCCCGTAATCCCATAATTGAATTACATTTTAATCAGTTTGCGAAAAAGGTGAAGCGTTGCTTCGCAATCAGATTCCGCCCGATGAGGTGTTTCATTTTCAAGGTCCAATAAACCGAGCAGGGTTTTTAACTGGTAGTTCGGAGCTTCTGGCAATTTCTTTTTCGCTAGCACAAGAGTATCTATGCACTCATTGTCAAAATCGTCTAAGTCACATTCCTCGCACATAGCCTGAACGAAATCAGAATCAAAGGAAGCGTTATGCGCCACCACAACATCGTCCCCAACAAAGGAGGTAAAGTCTCGCATAGCAAGCTCAAGATCAACCCCCTGAGCTTGCAACAGATCGTCAGTTATTCCCGTCAGCTCAACTACCTTCTTTGGGATACGCCCACTAGGACGAATAAGCACGTGAAACCTACCCGACTCCACTCCTCGACCAACTTTGATTGCCCCAATCTCAATAATCTCATCTTTGCTTGCATCCAAGCCAGTGGTCTCCACGTCAAACACGACGTACTCGTCTGGCTCAGCAAAGCTCGAGTCAAATATTCTTCTTCTCTTTGATCGCGCCGCAGCATTACTCCAGCCCAACCTCTTTTCTTCAAGGTTTTTTATGCGCGCTGGAGCTGGATGCATCATCAACGTAAGGCCATCGTAGTCGATGGGTTCCCATGTGGTGTTGTGAACGCGGAAGCTTAAATGCTGCTCGTTGCGTGCAGAGAACACCATCGTCGCGCGCCCGTTCCTGCACTCCTCACGCACGCGCTTCCATAGCTCATCCCGCACGCGAGCACTAACCCTGCCCACATATACGCCCAAGCTAATTTCCTGAAGCCACTTTGTCAGATCGCCACGCAGGGAAATGGGGCACTTCTCTAAAACAATAACTACCAACGCTACACCCCAACAAGCATCCCGTTACTAGCTTCAACTGCCTCTAGCTGCATATCGTATTCTCGGCCATAGGAAACACCGAAATCCACCGATGGGTGCTTATCGTCCCAGAGGAACATCATATCGATGTCAAGCTCGTCCCCCTCATCCAAGTCACCCAAGAGCAGCATTTTGATGTCGCGAGCGCACCTTTGCATAATTTTGCCGTCGAGAAAAGCGTCTCGCGTGCGCCGTCGTGTTTCAGCCCCAATATCCTCTGGCGGGTTCGAAGCAACCGAAAACGCTATGGGAATGGTCAGCTCTGCTTTGTACAAATCCGCAATGTCATAAACAAAAGATCGCTCATGGCCATCGTGAACAAAGCCCAAAGCAGGAGAACAGCCCAACGCAACAATTACGCTATGAACAACTCCATAAAGACACACGTGTGCAGCTGATAGGGCTTGGTTTACCGGGCTTGCATCAAGGAAATTATCGGGATTGTACTCTCTCCCCTCCCATGGGACACCATACTGTTTAGAGAGCTTTCGATACAAAGTACGAATTCTCGCCCCCTCCCGCCCCCTTAACTGCTGCATCGTATAGCGTGAAACGTCTTCACCAGGGAATCGCATGCCATACATCGTTCGCGCGACGGCAAGTCGTTTTCTGGTATTCGAAACGAGCTCAGCCTGAGCTGCAATGAGACGGGATGAGTGGGTGAGCGGCCTGCCATGCGCATAATAGCGGACGCCATGCTCGCCCACCCATACGACACTCGATCCGGAATCACCAAGCAGTTCAACAGCCCGGTGGGAAATATTGGTGCCCGGCCCAAGCATAAGAACCCCAAGAGAGGCAGCGGGGACATACGCCGTTCCCCGCGAGTCCGTTATGCTCACTGCACCGTCTTGCCTGCTCACAAGGCACCTTTCCACATAAAGAAAGGTCATTCGATCCCTGACAGCAGGAAGCGCGTGCAGATCAGGTTTAGCAATTCCTGGAATTCCGCTCATGTGTCTCACTTGCCCAATGGGGCAAGCGTAAGAAGACCGCACCCGAATGCTTTACCGTGACCAATACCGCACGTCAAGGCATGACGCAACGCATCCGCATCGGTAACCTTCAACACCCCGTCATATTGCGCTCGGACAAGGGTTATCGTTTTTCCCCAAGCTCCTTTACGGAAAGTTGACTTGCCCGAGTTGCTAACGATCACCCTGGGAATCCCGACTTCGTTGACAAGAACCTCGAAGCCATTCCTCTGGGCACGTGAAACCGGCTGATCGGCAAAAAGCTTTGGCACCTCCGCGCCCGAGCCCTCATATGCCTGCTTACCAACAAGCCACGCCTCTTGCTGCAAGACGGTAAGATGGCCGATCCTCTTTGATCCACCCTTCTGATCTTTTATGTCGGTCGCACCACTCCTGGTACTTCTATTCAATGCTGGGTTTGCCATCAGTCGAAAAGAGTAAACTTGCCCATCAGAAATACGCGACAAGAAATCGTCATAGCTGCGCGTACCCCATTGAGGTTCGCAGTCTGGCCATCCTATTTGCTCGTCAAGGCCAATCAAGCTTGGCTTTTCGGGACTGACGATATAGAGACGGGAACCACCATCGCTTGCCCTATCCACACGCCAAAGAACACGACCGTCCCCTACTTGATCAGCTGCAGCATCGGGGGGAAAACTGCCCGCTACAGCAGCGTGCATCAAATAAGGAGAACCGAGCATCTTCCGCGATTCCCTGCGCGTCATATTGATGGGAAACTGAGTGAAATACATTCCTTATGCCTCCTTTTCGAGGGCCACCCAGGGATCATGCTCAACCCGCTCCCCGGCATAGGCTTGATTCTTGACCGCTACCGTCGTGTGGGCAACCGCACGAAAGGAGTACTGCCGATGCTCCTGAGAAAAGCTGATAGGCACATCGCGTTGAACAACGTCATAACCTTCGCCATCAATCGAAGATTGCTTGTCGTGCAGAACCTCCAGATCGACAAATTCCTTATCGCGAAATTTCCAACTTCCCTGATAAAGTTGCGATGCCTCCCAGGGGTGGGCCTTCAAAACATCCAAAAGGCTCTCGCCTTCGAATTCCCCTACTAATATCCGGCATGCTGGCGGACAGGACCTCCTGCCAAGGAACAAAGGAAATACAGGAGAGTCCAAAGCGACTGCGCATGCGTGCAGCAACTCACTATCGCCCTCAAACGCAGCAACAAAGACGGCATCAGCAAGGTAGTGCCGATAGGTCAAAGGAAGGCTCCCGCTCTTGGAGGTGTCCGAAACCCATCTAGCGCTATCCTTGTCCCATTTTCTTTTGTGTTCAGTCTGGAAGTCGTCTTCAAACGAACCAGGCTGATCTATGCGCACAGCAAAATTCAGCGCCGCAAGATCATCGATGGAATCCGTTCTCCGCCTGCCTAGGGCAGAAGCAAGCAAACCAACTACGCCGCTCTTAGTTGGCTCATGCTGAGTCTCTCTCTCGGTGAATCGACTCCTCGAACCCCATGACTGCAGCGGACCCGCCAGCTTAAGCAGCAGGACCGTCATGATCAGTTACCCCCTTCAGGCTGGTAACCGTTCTCTGCAAGGAAAGCGGAGCAGGAACAGGAGACCTCTTCCAATACCTCACCGAGGCTGCATTCAATAGCACCGGGAAGAACCTCTGGAAGCGCTTTTGCATCTGGCGATCCAACGACTACGAATGTAGTCTGAGGTGATACACCGAAAGCTTCATCAACCGCCTTTTCTTGATTCGCCAAACGCTCACAAGCAATTTCAACTTGACTCTTCCCATCCCGCGCCTCTACAGGTTTTTCAAAAGCGTTTACCAGGCTGACTGGCTGAGTGCCCCTAAGCTGAACAACTACAGCAGCAGGCAAGGTACGATTCGCAAACGAGTTCTGCTTGCCCGTTGGCATAGAAAGCGCAAAGGAACGGAGAAACGCCTCAACCCCACGGCAAGCAACACTCACCGAACCAAGATTCTCGCAGAGATGCATCACATCGATATTCGCATATCGATACATAGTGGCTGAAGCAAACTCCGTGGTCTCGATCATCGCAGCACCTGCATTATCCTCAGGTGAGCGATCATCCAAAGCCGTAAAGTAATCGAACTCTGGCTCCATTCTTCCGACGCCAATCGCATGCGCCACCTGTACGGATGCATCAACATTGAGCTCGGGGGCATCTGCTACCATTCGCCCGAACATTGCGACATCAACAGCATTCAGCAAAGGATTCTTCTTGACATCTAAAACCTCCTTTGCCTCCTTCTTAGCAATAGCCTCCCCCGTCTCGATAGACTTTACCGCGATCTCCGCGAGGGCTTTAGCTTGCCCAGGCGCGACAAACACCAAGTAGCCCGTTAGGCCATCCTTGACATTAATATCCGTAGCAGCAAGAGCCCTCGTTGCAGCATCAATAGCTTGCTCACGATCAACGCCCGGCTTCAGATCAAGAACGAAATCCGAAATCATATCGACCACACGCTTTGTACGCTGCCCAACCTCGTCCTTGCTGAGCATGTCGGGGAACAGGTCACGCGTAGCTTTCTTCCATGCCTGGCTCGAAACCCTCGTACGCTTTACACCGCCGAATCGGGCTGATTTCGGGCTACCGGTATCATCACGATTAATGTTGCTTGGAGGAACAGTCTGGAGGATATGCACGTCTACAAATAGAGAATTTCTCATTGTTGTTTCCTTTCGAAGTGTTGTTTGCAAAATCGTTACTTAGAGCTATCGTTATTCGCCTTGCCTGCAAATGCGTATTCTCGGCCCCATGCAAGGCGTACTTGATCTGCTTTATAAGGGCTCTGCAAGCCGTAAAGCTGAGCTGCAAGATTCGCATAGTCAACCGCAATGCCCGCACCACGTAATTGCTGCACCATCTGCCTTGCATAGTGGAGGGTTTCATCCATCGACTCCGCAGTAATAAATGCCCTAAACCTTCTAGGCATCTCCCCTACTTCAAGGTTCGAATAGTGGTCTTTCTCTTGAACCACAAGTTGCCTTATCGCATTACCAAACCCATGGCCGACACCGCGAATATGCATGGGCCGAGATTGGCCCTGCTGATGAAGGGCATAGAGCGTCAAAGCGGCATGGACCGCCATTTCCCCTGCCGAGGGCTCCGGCCCCCTTCCGACAAGAGCGGAAGGTAAACCTTCGAACTCAAGCGGCCATGCGTCCGCATCGGATCCGATCGGCATCAGCAACGCATGCCTCAAAGATGCTAGTTTTCTAGCTCCCCGTGATTTACCATTCGCCGAAAGGTAGTCGTTCTGAATAGAGCTGATTCGCGTATTCACAAACCAGGCTATACTTTCCTCGGGTCTCATCGTTTCGTTTTCCGCCATCAGCGCACCTCCTTTTTATTCTCTTCATCCTTCTCTAGCGGCAATGCCTTTTTTAGAGCGCCATTGAACAACGCCTCCGCTCGCGATGCCGTCATCCACTCGCTCTTCATCTTGGATTTTCCTCTTACTGGGGCGCCAATAATCGCATTTGCTTCCACCCCGCTCAACAAATCTGCCGCGTCTGCCCTCATGACCGAGCGTGCTATTTCGTGCCAATTGGCTCTCTCGCTATCTATATCGCTGCTCTCGTCAAGACGCGCAAGCCATAAGCGAAACAAAGAATCAATCTCGAAGAAAGCTCGAGCTCTCGAGCCCTGCCTCGCTCCATCAATCTCACCCACACCGCTACCGCCAGAAGCACGACACAGGTTCGCGGCAAAATCCCCTAAAGCATAAATCGCATCCGAGGTCGAAGCGGCACACTCCTTGGCAAGACCCACCAGCGATCCCCCTTCATGCGAGAGCAGAAAAGCGCTTAGTTCAAGTTTGTCGTTGACGATGTTGGTTATGACCGAGTTTTGAGTGCCATATTCGAGACCAACAGCATGAACTCCGAGTAAATATTTTTGATTTAGCTGGCATCCGCCATCTCTACTTGCGAGATACGAAACCCATCTCTCAACACCAGACTCCAAGACGGAAGGAGTATCCTCCCTGGATTTATCGCCAAAAAGCGAGTCGAGCCCGCGCCACAGCGCCTTGTCGGATTGGTGGGCACGAGGGAGGTATACAAGCGGCATCTTGAGCTTTTTCTCCTGAGCTTGGCTACGCCTCCAAGAGGTCATAGGCTCATACTCCTGCAGGTTTCTCGATTCCAGTTTGTCACCGTTCGTCAGAACCACGCCTATAACCCTACCATTCTCAGGAATCAATCGAATCCGCCGAGATTGCCAGGTGTATAGATCAAGCCTGCCAGTCGGAAAACGACTGTCTGTCCCCACAGCGTCGACAGAACGCTCCCAGGAAGGGATGTCTTCCCAGGAAAATAAATCGCCTGTTTCAACGTCGCACGCAATAAGGTTCAGCAAAATCGTCTCAGCCAGCGTTGGGCCTTCGAAGAACAATCCACCCAGGCCTCCCGCCCATCCTGTTCCAATTGGATAGCTCTTGCCTCCCTTTACGCGAGGGTCTCCCACTGTTCCGCTCTTAATTCCTGAGGTATCAAAAGCTTGAGCATGTATAAGCCATCGCGCGGCCTCGGGATAGGACAAGCTTTCTACCCCCTTACCAGTTCGGAGCGAAAACAGCTCATCCCCATCAGGTATATCGGCAACTATCTTCTTAATAGTTGCTACTTCATTTTTTGCTGTCCGCAAATCTGCCACCTGCATGAAAGGCCTCTCGACACCAAAAAGGTCAAGCGAGTCATGCCATTCGCTTAAATACTCGCGCACCTCAGCAACAGGAAGTTCTGGGGCATTCCATAAGCCACCCCAAACCTCCGCTGGGTCATCATCCTCATCTAACATGGGCGCAATCGACCTTTGAAGAATCGCCAACAAAACACGCAGAATCGCAAAATCTTGGGTGGGCAAATCGTTAGCCAAGCACTTGATATGTGGAGCCTGCTCAAATAGCTCAATCAGGGACACCTCTCGGCTCTCGCCCTCTCCATCTCGAATACGCACCCATGGTTCATCTACTAGGTTAAAGCTCGCATTCTGACTCACTACGCATCTTCCCCTTTCTTGTCTATCGAGGCCAATTCAAGTCCCGCTTCCTCCGAGTAATGGAGGTGGTATACGTAAGATCCCGTCTCTACAACGGAGTTGCATTCCGAATCGAGCACCATCACCAACTGCCCCTGCAGCCATCTAGATTCCTGCCAGCCAGGTATTTGCACCTGACCCTCAAGAACATCAATAACTTCTTGGTAGTTCCACACCGAAGACAGCCGCGGAGGCAAGCTCACCGTGCAATTTGCTGCAAGGCGCGCTGCTTCATCATCGGGAACATCGATGCCATCTCCCAGGGAACCCCCATTCGGAAGGCTTCCTTGAACGTCGACAGCCCATGGAAGTAGCTTGAATCCACCTTCAAGCCCCTGAACCGCAACAACTTCTATCGACTCGTCAGTTTCGCGAACAGCAGCTCGACCTCTCACATCATCAAGCGCCGAATAGGAAGTCCTAAGCCACCCGATTAGGCTGCTGCCTTTTCGCTTTTTTGGTTTATCTAAAAGCCACGCTCTGGCACGACCCCGCGAACTTTCCCGTCTTTCTAGGAGATCGTTTTCTGCCGCTTGTAGCGCATCCGCCCATTTCCGCTCCTCTTTCGCGGGCAGCAACCACTCGCGATCGCCGTCCACGGAATAAACCAGCTCAACAAGAGCGGCAATATCACGAGGAAGATTGATCACAGATACATCTGACCCGTCGCTCTTCATGCGCAAAGCCAGAAGGCTTCTCCATAACAACGCATTCGGGTAAACGCTGTCTATCCCCTTTGCAATCATAGGAGGAGCCTCGCCCCAGTCTTCCACTCCGGCAACATAGCAGCGCGCCTGCCTGAGCTTCTGAGGACGCTGCGACTGCCCCTCTCCACGCCGATGCCTGTGAAGGCGGCCCATTCTCTGAAGCAGCAAATCGATCGGGGCAATATCGGTGATCATGACATCGAAATCAATATCAAGAGATTGCTCTATAACCTGCGTACCCACGACGATCAGCTTGTCTGGACGGCAATCGGAATCTGGGCCAAGCAGACGCAGCAACTCTGCGTCATTGCGTATGCGATCAAGCGCAATAAAGCGCGAATGGACCAGTTTGACACAAGAGGCACCAAACACCTGCTTCAGCTGTTGGTAAGTAGACTGGGCACGACTGACTGTGTCCCTCAGCACGCAAGCACAGCCACCATCTGACAGCAGCTCGCTCAGCTGGCCTATAAGGGTCTCGTTGTCATCTTCTATGCCCTGAACGATCACATCCGTACCCTCCGGATGGCCTGGACACATTCGGTACATCCCTTGATCGAGCGCGTCTGAATACGCCGTCGCCGTAATTAATGGGTACGCAGGACGCCCCGACTCCTCACAAGGCGCTTGCGGAATATCTTTCCTTCTGGTGGCACTCCTTGTCGATTTGCGATCCTTACCGCGATAAGCATGAATCAGCTCGTTGCGGCGGCTTGTCGGAAGCGTTGCGGATAGCAGTATCGTCGGAACCCCATAGGCACCAAGCCATGCGAGGATACGATCCAGATATGTATTCATATACGCATCGTAAGCATGCACTTCATCGATAACGACAACTTTCCCAGCCAAACCAAGATGCCGAAGCTGCACATGTTTCACCTTTAAGGCAGCCATAAGCAGCTGGTCGACCGTCCCCACGACGAACGAGGACAACATCCCACGCTTTTTTCCAGCAAACCATTGATGGGCAATAACGTCTTCCTCGGTACAGGCATGCGCTTCATCGCCCATCCATGTATTGCCCCAGCTTCGCAGTTTCGAGTAATCAGGGTTTAAAGCCGCCTTGCTATGGAGTAGCTGCATGGACCGCGTTGACCTGCCCCTTGAGTCGGGCACGGATTCAAGCCACTCCTCAACTCGTGAGAACATTGCATTGGAAGTCGCCATTGTAGGAAGAAGGTATGCAACTCCACCGGCGCCCGACTTAGCAGCCATCACCTCTGCACAAAGCAAAGAGGCCTCTGTCTTTCCGTTTCCCATAGGGGCTTCAATGATAAGCAAACCTGGGTCATCCATCCCCATCGCCGCTCGAAGCGCCTCCAGCTGCGCTGGCCTAAGCCTTGCATTTTCAGGAAGCCCCTTAAAACGCCGATGGAAAAAATCCTCACCCTCTAATTCACTATTTGCAGCATGCCATGACGACGGCAAGGCGAAAGAAACCCATGCCGCGTCAGCACGCAAGCGAAACTCTTCCCAGCTCTCAACTCGAAAGGTCAGAGGGAAGAAATCGGAGTTGGATGCGATCCAATCGGACATTATGACAAGAGCGGAAATTAGCACCTGCACCGGCTGCGGCACCTCAAGAGCCTGATACTGCTCTTCAAATTCAGCGACCCCCACAGCATCAAACATCCAGGCAAATAGTTCGTCTTGAACGGAGATCCACTCTTCGTCTCCCATATTTTCGATGGGAAAATTACCTGACCTGGATTCAATGTCCCTGAGCACTCCATCATCAGAAGGGGGGACTCCATGATGGGATCCAACGATGCTACCCAAACTCCACGAGTAACCCCATCCACGACCGTCTAGCTTACGCTCCACGATAACCTCACCCATATTCGCATGGGAAGGAGGATGGCTGACCATATGTGCGCTCGGCAGGCAAAGCCCCATCTCCTGAACAAATTCTGCGCGTTCGGGGACCTTATATTGAAAACCTGGCGTAGCTTTGCCGATATCATGAATGCCGGCAAGCCAAGACACGAGTGCGGCAGCGGCTAGATCGTCGCCATCAACGCAATCTGAAATCTGCCGTTTAATGGAATCTGAAGCCCATTCGTCCCAAAGCTTGCGTGCTACGAGGGCGGAGTCTGCCATGTGGACATAAAGGGGCGACCACAAGTTGCCTTCTTCGCCACCACCGGTTTTTGCCCACAACGATCGAGCTTGAGGTGACAAGTCGATGCCCTCAATTGACCCCACGGCAACATTCCGCTCATCACCTCCGTTTATGCCTAAATCCCCACTTCGCATCCTGGGTCCTCCATTGAACCGTGCAAGAACAACCATGCAGCAACCTCAACAGCTTTATCAACCCCACCTTTATCGGCTGAAGCTTAATCAAGAGCCGATTATCAGGGTATATTCCGCCGCCATTAAACCTCTGCGTTAATCACTATAGCCAACTTGCAGAAACTACGTGTACCACGTTTTGGACAGTGGATAGGTTTTTCCCTGTTTATGCGTTGGAAATACCGATATTTGGTCTTAAATCAGCTTCATGAATGAGCAGACCTTGCAAATCGATGTATTTCGACCAATAGCGAATGAACGAAAGACAGTAGGAAGGGCGAACTCGGAGCAAGGTTGGCTTACCAGTTATTACTCCTTGTTTTATGCAGGATCACGCTAAACCCCTATTATTCTTGCGTACACCACAGCGCCTACATAGGGTTTTATACATGAAAAAGGGTCCGGTGGCTCTACCGATAAGAACCCTCCTCTTGGCTTAAAACCACCCCTCAAAGAACAAACCCCAACATATCCCCCACCAACAAAAAAACCCGACCGCTTTCGCGATCGGGTTTTTCGTTAATGCTGATTGAACACATCCTGTGTTCTTGCCAGGCCCTTTTCCAGCAGCGATTCCACTGCTTCAGCGGCCTTTTGGCATGCCTGATCAAAATCGTCCTTCGCTTCCTTCTTCGGGGTGCCAAGCACGAAATCTACAACGCTCATCCTTCCAGGAGGGCGGCCGATGCCAGTGCGCACACGCAAAAAATCGCGCGAACCGCACTTTTCGATGATGGACTTCAAACCGTTATGGCCCGCATGCCCACCACCCTTCTTCACCTTCACGGTGCCTGGGTCGATATCAAGCTCGTCGTGGATAACAATAAGCTCTTCAACCGGGCAATCGTATTCCTTGCAAAGCTTCGAAGTAGGCCCACCGGAAAGGTTCATGAAGCTCTGGGGCTTCGCCAAAATTACCTTTTCGATGCTGCCATCGGAATGGCGCAGCTTGCCTTCACCCACCAAAGCACCGCACGTGTTCTTCCAGTAGGTTACGCCCCATTCGCTGGCCAAAAGGTCTACCACCTCAAAGCCCGCATTATGGCGCGTATGCGCGTATTCTTCCCCTGGGTTACCCAGGCCAACTACTACGCGCATGCCTTACAGGGCGAACTCTGGGTCGAACAGCGAAGCAACCGACTTGTTGTCGTATACGTTGTTGATAGCACGTGCCAAAAGCGGAGCAACGGAAATAACGTTGATCTTGCCGGTCTGCTTTTCCTGAGGCACAGCAACGGTGTTGCAAACTACCAGTTCGTCGATCTGGGAGTTCTCGATGCGCTCGTAAGCAGGACCACTGAAAATAGGGTGCGTAGCGCATACGTATACCTTTTCAGCGCCCTTCTGCTTCAACGTAGCAACAGCAGCGCACAGGGTGCCTGCAGTGTCGATCATGTCGTCGTTAACAATGCAGATCTTGCCGTTAACGTCGCCGATAAGAGCAGTGATTTCTGCCTTGTTATGACCAGGACGGCCCTTGTGCATGATGGCCAGGTCGGAGTGGAGCATGTCGGAAAGCTTCTTTGCAGCCTTAGCGCGGCCAACGTCGGGGCTTACCACGCACAGCTTTTCGGTGTCGATATTCTTCTTGCGGAAGTAATCGGCAAAAATGGGCAGAGCCGTAAGGTGGTCTACCGGGGTATCGAAGAAGCCCTGAATCTGGCCCTGGTGCAGGTCGATGGTAATGGTGCGGTCAATGCCAGCAGCAGTCATGATGTTGGCAACCAGCTTAGCCGTAATAGGCTCACGAGCTGCAGCCTTGCGGTCCTGACGGGCATAGCCATAGCAAGGAACAACGGCGTTAACGGTACGGGCAGAAGCACGCTTTGCCGCGTCGGCCATAATAAGCAGCTCCATTACTGCTTCGTTAACGTTAGGCGTGGAAGTGGACTGTACGATGAAAACGTCTGCGCCACGAACGCTCTCAAGATAACGTGCGTAAATTTCACCGTTCGAGAACTTCTCGAGCTTCACGTTGCCGAGCGTGGTGCCCAGCGCAGTGGCAATATCCTCGGCCAGCTCGGGACAGGTTGACCCGGCGAATACCGCCATGGTCTTGGTCATGTTGCTCATTAGTTCTTCTTCCTCTCGTTCCAATGCTCAATTTCCGTTTGGCGGGCACGGCCCAAACCAAGGGCCCCCGCAGATACGTCTTTGGTGATAACAGATCCGGCGCCGATAAGGGAGTTTTCCCCCAGCGTTACCGGAGCAACCATCATTACGTCACTGCCAACAAAGCAGTTGTCGCCGATGGTAGTAGGCCATTTCTTTTCGCCATCGTAATTACAGGTGATGCTGCCGGCGCCAATGTTAACGCCTTCACCCATGGTGGTGTCGCCGATGTAGCTCAGATGCGGCACCTTACTGCCCTTGCCGATGGTGGATTTTTTGATTTCCACGTGCGTGCCCGCCTTGGAGCCTTCGCACATGTGCGTGCCAGGACGCAGATACGCACGAGGGCCGCACGTAACATCAGCGTCAAGAACGGTTTCGATAGCCACGGTTTCTTCGACCTGGCAATTCGTACCCACCGTGGTATCGGTAAGGCGGGAATTGGGGCCAACAACGCTGCCGGTGGCAATGGAAGTAGCGCCCATAAGGAAGGTCATGGGCAAAATCTCAACATCGGGCTCGATGGTTACATCGGGGCCAATCCACGTGGTGACAGGATCCATGATGGCTACGCCGTTGTCCATATGCATGCCATTGATGCGCTGCTGCAGCACCTTGGTGGCTTCTGCAAGCTGGCGGCGAGAATTAACGCCCAGGCATTCGGATGCGTCTTCGGCTTTCAAACCAAGAACGCGCTTGCCCTGGTTGCGGGCAATGCCCAAAACGTCGGTAAGGTAGTATTCGCCCTGCGCGTTGTCGGTGGAAACTTCTTCCAGCGCAGCAAACAGGGTTTCGATGTCGAAGCAGTAGAAACCGGAGTTGCATTCCGTAACCGTTGCCTGTTCAGGAGTGCAGTCTTTCTGCTCAACGATTTCCTGAACGTCGCCTGCCGCATCGCGGATAATGCGGCCGTAGCCAGTGGGGTTTTCCGCTTCCATGGTTAGAACAACCACGGCAGCGTTGGCCTCTTCACGCGTGCGAACAAGCTCGGCGATGGTTTCGGCGCGTACCAGCGGGGAATCGCCCGTAAGCACCACCAGGGAACCGGTGCGGCCTTCAAGCGCACCACGAGCCGCCAGAACCGCATGCGCGGTACCCAGCTGCTCTTCCTGAACAACCGTGGTTACATCGGAAAGAAGAGGCTCCACCTGTTCCCTGCCGTGGCCCACCACGCCAACAACGGATTCAATGCCCGCAGCATGCGCGGCATCGACGACCCAACGAACAAGGGGCTTGCCAAAAATCTGGTGAGCAACCTTGGGTTTAGATGATTTCATGCGGGTACCTGCACCCGCAGCAAGAATAAGAGCTGATGCTTCCATGGACGCCTTTCTGCTCAATTGCCTATGCGTCCTCAGTATAGCAAACGAAAACCAACGCTATCGCTGCTCCGCAATAACCAAACCGGAGCAAAGCGCATCAAGCAAAACGATGGCGTAATGCTGCGCCGAACGATCAGCACCGGCGTCCTCCCAGCCCTCTTCAGGCAGGCGAACAGCAATACGGCGCTGGTGGCCTTCCGTTGCCATAAGGGCCTGGCCAACGCGATCGGGCAGGCTTTCTTCGTCCACGAAATCTACCGTGGGAACCGTGGAAGCGGGCTTTTCGTTGCCAACCAAAATTTGCACGAAATACATGCTTCCATCGGGAGCAACCAGCAGCGAATCGGCGCTGGTAACCTTCGATGCCGGAGTGGTGGCAAGCGCCAGGTTCGACATACGGGCAGCAACCGAACGGGTGAATTCCGAGGTGCCGAACAGGCAGATAAGGTTCGATTCAAGCACCTGAGCCGCACGGGCGAAGCCCAAACGAGGAACAGGGCTGAAGGAATCCTTGCCTTTCCAGGAATGCTGCAAGTGCAAAAGCGCGCGAAACGTGAACGCACCGGCAATGCCGTCGGTGGGCAAGCCCATGTTCAGCTGGAAACGACGCAGCGCGTCTTCCGTGTGAACGCCAAAAATGCCGTCGGCAATACCGCAAGAAAAGCCCAAAGCGGAAAGGGCTTCCTGGAGCGTACGCACATCGGCACCGTGGAAGAACGGAACGCGCAAGAACAGGTTGCGGTCGCCCAATTCAAACGACGCATCAACCAATTTGGTCCAAACAGCGTTGTCCACCTCGGCGCGCGATTCGATGCCACAATCACGGCACAACGACAAAACAGCGTTTTCCGTTTCGGCACCAAAGGTACCCGTTACCTGGCTTTCGGCCAGATAACCAGCTTTTACGAGCCTGCGCTGCACATCTTCAACCGCAGCGCCGGAATCGTTTTTCTTAATAGGATCCATATGCTTCACTACTTAAGTCGATCAACGAACCAATCTGCCATCGACGCTAAAAGGTCGCGCATCTTCGATTCGGGCAGGATTTTCGCAAGGCGCTCCTGAGCGTTGGCGGTTAGCTTCTCTGCATAGGCACGCGCATAATCGATGCTGCCCGCCTCACGCATGATGGAAACCGCTTCCTCAAGAATAGCCGGATCCGTTTCCTTGGAGGAAAGAATCTCTACCAAGCGTTCCCGCTTCGTGGTGTTCTGCAGCGCATGAACCACAACAAGCGTGCGCTTGCCTTCGGTGATATCGCTGCGATAGTCTTTTTCCTTTGCTTCCTTGGTGCCAACCAGGTTAAGCAGGTCGTCCTGAATTTGGAACGCAAGGCCAGTGTCCAAGCCGTAAGCGCGAAGGGCTTCAACCTGCTCTTCCGAGCCGCCGCCAACCATAGCGCCAACAGCCAGAGGAACCGCGCCGGAATAGTGCGCAGTTTTGTGCGTTGCCATAACCAGATAATCTTCCGGGGTAATGTCGTAGCGACCATCACGAGCCCAGCCGATATCAAGAGCCTGACCTTCTACCGTGCTCTGAGCCATGGAAACCAGCTCGATGGCAACGCGAACCTTCATGGAGTCGGAAAGCAGCGGATCGCGCATAACGATGCCGTTTACGATGGACAGGGCCAAGTCGCCCGCATTGATTGCAAGGCCTTCGCCCTGGGTAAGGTGCATACAAGGCTCGCCGCGGCGCAGCGATGCCTCATCGGCAATATCGTCGTGGATAAGAGCAGCCGTATGAAAATGCTCGATAGCGGCAGCGGCGGAAAATGCTCGACGGATATCGCCACCTACCGCAGCGCATGCTGCAACGCAGATAAGAGGACGATGGCGCTTGCCGCCGTTTTGGCTGTACTTCATAAGCGGAGCGTACAGGTACTTGTCCATATCGGGATGGCTACCCGCAGGAATGAACGTGTTGATGATGTCGCCGACTTTATCCGCATAGCGGCTCAGGTACGATTCGAACAGCGCGGGCGATCCGGGCTGGGCAGATGCATCTTCTGTCTTGCAGTATGCCTCGAAATCCTTGATGTTTTGGACGATCTTGGGATCCTGCATGTAAGGTGCGATGTCTGTCATCTTCAACGCTTTCGTTATAACCGAGTGCCCACTAAAACGGAGCACTGCTGAATTCAGAACTGGTAGGAGCGGTGGGACTCGAACCCACAAACCCGAAGGTGGCGGATTTTAAGTCCGCTGTGTATGCCAATTCCACCACGCTCCCGTGTTGCCCCTGACGAGCAAGCGTTACCATCATAGCAAAAATAACTCCCAACGCGCGGTTAAGGATCATTCCCATGAAAGCTCTTCGGTGAACAAGCCTTAGCAAATAAGTAAGATTTGTTTATTTCCCCTGTTCATAGGCGCCAAGGATCAAACCTTGAAGGATATCCGATTCGCTAACTGTGAAGGATTTGCAATCGGCGGCGGCAATCACTTCAAGCAAAATGCCCAAGCCGGCAACAATAACCGAAGCGCGTTCGGGTTGAAGACCCACTACGTGCTTGCGGTCGGCCAAGGACATGCTGGATAGCTGGCGGTACAGGTTGTTCAGGGTTTCACCTGGAACCGTAACACCATCGACCAAAGAGGAATCGTACACTTCCATCTTCTTGTCCATGGAAACAACGCTGGTTGCCGTGCCTGCCACCGCAACAATACGGTCAATCGCAATCCCCTCGTTTTTCGCATGTTCGAAAAAGGGTTTGAATTCGTGCTGGACCCAGGTGCAAGCCTGCGCCAATTCGGGTTCAGCCGGAGGATCGGAAACATAGAAGCGTTCCGTCATGCGGCGGCATCCAACGTTGAACGAATGCGCCAACTTCGGAGCTTCGCCGCCAACGCCCAGCACCACTTCAGTGGAGCCGCCACCGATATCGGCAACCAGAAGGTTTTCGCCTTCGTGCCCGCGCGAAGCACCACGGAATGAAAGAGCGGCCTCGCGTTCGCCTTCTATAACGGAAAGTTCTACACCCAACTCGCGCAACTTCCCTACCAAAATGTCAGAATTCTTGGCATCACGCGAAGCGCTGGTGGCAACAGCCACGATGGGGATTTCAGGTTGCTGTTCGGTGCGATAGCTTTTTACGATATCGACATATTCGCCGATTTGTGTAACGACGCGCTGAATGGCATCTTCCCGAAGGACGCCCGTTTTATCGACGCCAACGCCAAGATTGGTTATGGCGCAACGGCGCTCAAGCTCATGAAGCGCGCCATTTTGAACCTCCGCCAACAACAATCGGCACGTTACCGTGCCGATGTCGAAAGCTGCAATACGTTTTGAATTAGTGGCCATAGCCAAAGATCACATCCAAAAAGCCGGAATACCACGTGTCGGGAGCTGCCACGCTACCAGCGGGAATAGCATAGACGCGATCGTTTGAGCGCGAAGTGCCGGTTGAAGGGGTTACTCCCTCAACCGAAACAACATGTTCACCTGGGCGAATCCATCCCAACTCAGAGCGGGCATAATCTTCAATGCCTTCATCGGTATTGAGGTAATCTACTTGATTTTGCATCTGGGTATTGTATTCCTGAAGCGCATCGTATTCAGCTTGAAGCTGCTGTAACTGACGCGTTTCGTTGTAGTAATTCTGGCAAGGGAAATAGAGCATGGTTACCGCAAACACAACGGCAATAAGCGAAACGATGCCGCGCGTTGCCCATGCGGAAATAGACCCCGTAAAAGGCACGGCAAACGGTAGCGAAAAACCGCGCTTGCCGTTTTCGCCTTCAGCCATGCTGCGCACCGACTTACGCTGGGTTGAACCCATGCGCATATCGTATACGGCGGCGCGGCTACCCTGCTCTTGCTGCTCCGCGCGCGCACGGGCCCTTTCGCGAGCTCCGATGGTGCGATCGAATTCACGATCGGCCTTTGCGGCTCGGAAACGCTTACGGATCTCGTGAGAGAAGCTTTCGTTCTGCTTGCGCTGCGCCGAACGACGGGCTGCTGCGTGCTCTTCACCTTCCGCAGACGCATCGTCTATGCGACGAGAACGAGCGCCAGGTGCGGCGTCATTGCGATAGCCGGAGGAGGCTTGGGGCTGATAACCCCTGCGAGCCTGAGCGCGAGCCGATGAGTAACGACGGTCGCCCGCGGAAACAGACGAGGAGTAGCCACGACCAGCACGTGGAGCGCCGTGATTGGGATTGAGGTCATCGTACCCACGCATAGAGGCGCGCTCCCGAGAGGGGCGCTGCAGCTGGGCATAGTTGCTTTCGGCAAAACGAGATGCCGATGCCTCACGGTAAGAACGCGCACTGGAAACACGAGGGGTGTTTGAGCGATAAGAAGCACGACGAGTCGCGCCTTCTTCGGCATTTCGATGAGCTTCGTAGGCTCTACGAGAAGAAGAGGACGGTGAAACGGTACGCGGAAGCGAAGCCTCGCGGGCTTTCACCTCATCGAACGAAAGAATGTTCGCTTGTCGCGTCACGAAAAGAAGACCCCTTGAGCATCGTGGTGTGGTTAAGTAGTGCGTTTAATGCTTTGAAGTTCAATTACTATACCACAGGCACCAGTCCGAAAAAGACCCTTGATTAAAAGAAAGAAAGGCTGCACAAAGCAGCCTTTCTTTTTACGGTAACGTTACTAAGTAACGCCAGTTGATTGTCGAAAATGAAACTAAAGAAGTCCCTTTTCGGATACGGAAATCGCTTATTCGTCTTCGTCGAGAGCGGCAGCGATTTCGTCGGTGATATCCATGGTGTGATATACGTTCTGGAGGTCTTCGAGCTCTTCCAGACGGTCTACCAGGCGCATAACCTTCTTTGCATCGGCAACGGTAACCTCGGTAGGCGTGGTGGGCTCCATGATGAACTCAGCACCCTTTACTTCGATGCCCTGCTCTTCCAGGCCTTTCTTAACCGTCATCAGATCGGTGGGAGCGGTGTATACGATCCACTCATCGCCGGCGTCTTCGTAATCGGAACCGCCAGCCTCGGCAACAGCCATCATGAATTCGTCTTCATCGACAGCGTTTTCCTTGTCGGCAACCTTCTTCTGCTCGGACTTGATAACCTTTTCTACCAGAATCTGGCCCTTCTTTTCGAACTGGAAGGCAACAGAACCGGAGGTGCCCAGGTTACCGCCATGATGATTGAAGGCAGCGCGAACGTCAGCAGCGGTACGGTTGCGATTGTCGGTCAAAGCGTCGCAGTAGATAGCAACGCCGCAGGGGCCGTAGCCCTCGTATACAACCGTTTCGTAGTTGGCGGCGTCTTTGCCAGAGCCGAATGCCTTATCGATAGCGGTCTTGATTTTGTCCTTAGGCAAGGAATAGCTCTTTGCCTTATCGATAGCAGCTGCCAGGGAAGCGTTGTTTTCAGGGTTCGGGTCGCCGCCTTCCTTCGCCGCAACGGTGATGTTACGGGAAAGTTTGGAGAACAGCGCGGAGCGCTTTGCGTCCTGAGCTGCCTTACGATGCTTGGTGGTTGCCCATTTTGAATGCCCTGACATATATGTACCTTTCCGTGGGTGATATTCCGACCCGATATTTTAGCACAATCACCTAATTAGTGCTTGACAAGCAGTTCGGGGTTAAAATCCCCTCAACGTATAATTCAAATAAACCCTGTATCAGCAAAGGACCACCATGCCCCTCATCGAGCTCAACAACTTGAACGATGCGCGTCTGCGTGTATTTTCCAGCATGACCGATTCCGAGCTACGCGATCCGAAACAACTGGTGGGCCTTCGCCTTGCAACAGGCAGCGATGTGTCCGACGATGGCTTATTCATTGCCGAATCGCGCAACGTGATTGATCGAGCCATGGATGCGGGGCTTACTCCTTTTGCCCTGCTAACCGATAAGCGCTGGGCGCCCGCATGTGAAGAATTGCTTGCTCGCATCAATGCCACAGCGCCATCCACTCCCCTGTTCGTTGGCACACGCCAACAGGTTTTCGAGCTAACCGGCTATGAACGCACTCGTGGCCCCCTTGCGGCATTCAATCGGCCCATCTTGCCCGATGTTGCCACCTTGCTCAGAACCGCAACGCGTGTTGCCATCTTGGAAGATGTGACGAACTTCACCAATATCGGTGCGATATTCCGCTCGGCCGCTGCGTTGGGCATGGACGCTGTGTTGGTTACACCTGGTTGCCACGACCCGTTCTATCGCCGTGCTAACCGCGTTTCCATGGGAACCGTGTTCCAGGTGCCGTGGACACGCATCGGGACTGAACGTAATTGGGCAGAAGAGGGAGTACCGCTGCTGAACGAACTCGAATTCACCGTTGCGGCCCTGGCACTGGAAGATGATTCTGTCACGCTTCAGGATGAACATATCGCGGGCGCCAAGAAGCTGGCACTTGTCTTGGGAACCGAAGGCGACGGCTTGGCGCCTTCCACTATCGCCAATTGCAACTACACCGTGAAGATCCCCATGGCGCATCAGGTTGATTCCCTCAACGTAGCCGCTGCCAGTGCCGTAGCCTTTTGGGAGGTTCGCGGCCAATACCTCTAGGTGGGGAAATAGGGACTGGTCCTGTTTTCCCACCCAACAAAAAGAGCCTTGCTTGCAACGTATCGCGCAAACAAGGCTCTTTTTATGCACATAGCTAAGCGGAGAAGCGGGGCTTGCCCCTATTTCCCCACGTGGTTGCCGCGGTTTACGTATTCAGGCTTCAACAGCACCACGCCACCGCGCTCTTCGATTTCTTCTTTGGTCATGCGGGTATTGAGCTCAGCCGCGAATTCATCAAGGCCAATACCGCAACGCTCCAGCAAAACCATAAGGTGATACACCACATCGGCAGCTTCGTAACGCAGATGGTTTACCTGCGCATCGTCGCCCTCGTTATACACAACGTCCTTTGCCGCAAGGGTGGCTTCGTGGGCCTCTTCGGCAACTTTCTTCAAAAGCGTATCGATATCACCCGTAAGCAAACGATGCGTGTAGCTTTCATCGCCCGCATTGCGGCGCTCGTGGATGGTGTGCGCCAGCGATTCCAGCGAAGCACCAATTTGGCTTTGCGGAGGAGTACGGTCATCGGAAAGATACGTTTTGGTATTGGACATCGTTTGCTCCCTTTCAATTTTTTGCGAGTACCAGAATAGCACTCTAAATGCAGATAGCGCATGGCGCTTTAGTGTACTAAAGAAGCCTTCTCCAAAGAAACAAAAGGCGCGTCCCGCTCAGGGAACGCGCCTTTGAAGCGATTAGCTTTCGGTCGGATTATTCTTCGTCCGAAGAGGAGTCGGAATCAGCATCCGTGCTGTGGAAGCCAAGGTCGTTGGCGCCCAGCAGAGCGTCGAGCTCTTCCAGGTTGCGCTGATAGGAGCGCGGGGGCAGAGCCTCGCCCAGCATGTCCTCACCTTCAGTACTGAAGGTTGCAGGCTGATCGCCGCCGATGAGCACGGTGTCATCAGGAGAGAACACCATGTCGAGCAGCTGGCTCATGTCGTCGCGAGAAGCGTTCAGGTCGTCTTCGATCACATGAGACAAGCCATGCTTTTCGAGGCCTTCCTTCAGCTCTTCGATAGCCTTGGTGCCAATGCCCTCGATGCGAAGCAGGTCATCTTCGGTATGACCAACCAGGTCGGCCACGGTTTCGATGCCAGCCTCAGAGAACTTGTTGGCCCAACGCTGCGAAACGCCCAGGTCGTCGTAGATATACAGACGAGCATCCTCATCGGAGAGGTTGTTGCCACGGTAGCCCGACGTAATGGAAGCAAAGTAGCTTGCATAGTCGGAGCCCGCACCCAGGTAACCATCGCCATCAAGCGACCAATCCTGCGGCTGAGGCAGCAGCTCTTCGATCTCGCGAAGCGCCTCAGGAGCGGAATCGGGCAGACGGTCGGAGTCAACCTTGTCAACAGCCACACCGCGGTAGGTAAGGCCCACGTCATGATAACGCTTGAGGCCGGTACCAGCCGGGATAGGCTTACCGATGATAACGTTTTCCTTCAGGCCCTGCAGGGTATCAACCTTACCCTCGATAGCGGCATCGGTAAGAACCTTGGTGGTTTCCTGGAACGATGCAGCAGACAGGAACGAATCGGTTGCCAACGAAGCCTTGGTGATGCCGAGCAGCAGAGGCTGACCCACCGGAGGATTCTTGCCTTCCAGAACCAAAGCATTAGCCGCATCTTCGAATTCGAAGCGGTTAACCTGGCGGCCCGGCAGATAGTCGGAATCGCCCGGATCGAGAACAGCAACCTTACGCAGCATCTGGCGAGCAATAACCTCGATGTGCTTGTCGTTGATGTCTACGCCCTGGGACACGTACACGTCCTGAACCTGAGCAACGATGTAACGAAGTGTGGTGTTCGGATCGGTAAGGCGAAGCAGGTCGTGCGGGTTTACAGAACCCTTGGTGAGCTGCTGGCCAACTTCAACCTCGCAACCATCGGTAACGCCCGGCAAAAGCGTTGCGCGAGCAGATACCACGTATTCGCGGATGTTGCCTTCCTGGTCATGAACGGTAAGCGTCTTGTTCACCTTGTCGGCAGATACCTGCAAGGTACCAGCGATTTCAGCAAGTACAGCCTGGCCCTTAGGCTTGCGAGCCTCGAAAAGCTCGGTAACACGAGGCAGACCGTGCGTAATGTCTTCACCTGCAACACCGCCGGCGTGGAACGTACGCATCGTAAGCTGCGTGCCGGGCTCACCGATGGACTGTGCAGCAATAATGCCAACAGCAGTACCGATGTTAACCGGGCGTGCAGTAGCGAGGTCCCAACCGTAGCACTTCTGGCAAACGCCATGCTCTGCATGACAGGTCATAACCGTGCGGATGTTGATGGTAGTAAGACCAGCAGCATCCATAGCGGCAACCTGATCCATGGAGTTGATGAAGTCGCCCGCAGCAACGATAACGTTGCCCTCGGCATCCTGGATGTCTTCCAGAACACAACGACCAACCAGGTTCTCGTCAAGCTCGCCCTTATCGTTGTGAATCGGATAAGGAACACCGTCGGAAGTACCGCAGTCGATCTCGCGAACAATAACGTCCTGAGCAACGTCAACCAAACGACGGGTAAGGTAACCGGAGTCTGCAGTACGCAGTGCGGTGTCAGCCATACCCTTTCGAGTGCCGTGCGTGGAAATGAAGTATTCCAGAACGGAAAGGCCCTCACGGAAGTTCGACTTAACAGGAATGTCGATCGTGCCGCCCTTGGTGTCTGCCATCAGGCCACGCATACCAGCAAGCTGACGAATCTGCTTGATGTTACCTCGAGCACCAGAGTCGGCCATCATGAAGATCGGGTTGAAGCTGTCGAAGTTGGCAGCCATTGCCTCGCCGACCTCTTCGTTAGCCTCGGTCCAGATGTCAACAACCTGCTTATGACGCTCTTCGGCGCTCATAAGACCCATCTCGTAGTCTTCCTCGATAGCGGCAACCTTGTTGTCGGCATCGGCAAGAATAGCGTCCTTGCTGGGAGGAACCGTTGCGTCATAAACGGAAACGGTAATACCAGCGATGGTGGCGTAATGGAAACCGGTGTCCTTCAAGCCGTCGAGGATAGGCTCAACCTCGGAAAGGGTGTAACGGTTGCAAACATCCTCTACGATGCGGCCAATTTCCTTCTTGTTCATCTGGTAGTTCAGGAACGGATAATCGTCCGGGAACACACCGTTGAAGATGATGCGACCAATGGTGGTCTGCAGACGCGAACCAGCCTTGTACTCATCAAACTGGCCGAATGCGGTTGCAACCAGGGTGTCCTTCGGAAGGCGAACCCAGATCTTAGCCTGAAGGTCAACCTCGGCACGGGCATCGTAGGCATTGCGAGCATCAGCAAAGTCGATGAATGCACGACCTTCACCGGGGAAGCCATCGCGGGCAGCGGTGAGGTAGTACATACCGATGATCATGTCCTGGGTAGGAACGGTCAGCGGACGACCATGTGCAGGCGACTTGATGTTGTTAGCGGAAAGCATCAGTACGCGGGCTTCAGCCTGAGCCTCGGCACCCAGCGGTACATGAACAGCCATCTGGTCACCGTCGAAGTCAGCGTTGAATGCTGTACATACCAACGGATGCAGCTTGATAGCCTTGCCTTCTACCAGGACGGGCTCGAATGCCTGAATACCCAGACGATGCAGCGTAGGTGCGCGGTTCAGCAGTACCGGATGTTCAACGATAACTTCTTCCAGAACATCCCAAACGTAGCTAGCGCCACGATCTACCGCACGCTTTGCAGCCTTGATATTAGCAGCGTACTCAAGCTCTACCAGGCGCTTCATTACGAAGGGCTTGAACAGCTCGAGAGCCATCTGCTGAGGCAGGCCGCACTGATGCAGCTTCAGGTTAGGACCAACAACGATTACGGAACGACCGGAGTAGTCAACGCGCTTACCAAGCAGGTTCTGACGGAAACGGCCCTGCTTGCCCTTCAGCATGTCGGAGAGGGACTTCAGCGGACGGTTGCCGGGACCCGTTACGGGGCGGCCACGACGACCGTTGTCGAACAGGGAGTCTACTGCTTCCTGGAGCATGCGCTTTTCGTTGTTAACGATGATCTCGGGAGCACCCAAGTCAAGCAGACGCTTCAGGCGGTTGTTACGGTTGATAACGCGACGATACAGGTCGTTCAAATCGGACGTTGCGAAACGGCCGCCATCGAGCTGAACCATAGGACGCAGATCCGGCGGGATAACCGGGATTACGTCCAGGATCATATCGGAGGGCTTGTTTGCGGAATGCAGGAACGAGTCGACAACCTTCAGACGCTTAATAGCCTTGGTGCGCTTCTGACCCTTGCCGGTGGCAACGGTTTCAGTAAGCTCTTCAGCGGTAGCAGCGAGGTCGATGCTGTCGAGCAGATCGCGGATAGCCTCAGCGCCCATACCGCCCTTGAAGTAGTCGGAGTAGTTCAGGCGCATTTCGCGATACAGAGCTTCGTCGGATACGAGCTGCTTGGGCTCGATCTTCAGGAATGCCTCCAGAGCCTCAGAACGCAGGGTCTTGCGCTCGTTGAACTCCTCGTAAATGTCAGCGATCTCTTCTTCGACTTCCTCGGGCGTCATGCGCTCGTCATCGTCGATGTCATCAACGAACTCGTCCTCTTCGGGAACGTAGTCCACGGACAGACGACGCGTAGCCTCGATAAGGCGATCGCGCTCTGCGTCCAATTCTTCCAAGTCTGCGGAAAGCTCATCGCGCAGCTCTTCTACGTCCTCTTCGCGAGCTTCCTTGTCAACAAAGGTGATGATGGAAGATGCGAAGTAGAGAACCTTCTCGAGCTCCTTCGGCGGAATGTCGAGCAAGTAGCCCAGACGCGAAGGAGAGCCCTTGAAGTACCAGATGTGGCTTACCGGAGCAGCGAGCTCGATGTGGCCCATGCGCTCACGACGAACCTTGGAGCGCGTAACCTCAACACCGCAGCGTTCGCAGACGATGCCCTTGAAGCGAATGCGCTTGTACTTACCGCAGGCGCATTCCCAGTCCTTCGTGGGGCCAAAGATCTTTTCGCAGAACAAGCCGTCCTTTTCGGGCTTGAGCGTACGATAGTTGATGGTTTCGGGCTTCTTAACTTCGCCACGAGACCAACCACGGATATCTTCAGCGCTTGCAAGAGAGATGCGGATGGCGTCGAAATTGTTAACGTCAAATTCGCTCATTTAGTTCTCCTCTCCCTTACCGATAAGGTCGTCAGTGTCGTTTTTCTCGCCCATCAGATTGCCAAGCTCGGCAGTGATGGAACCCAACAGGTCGTCGCTGTCCTTTTCGGACTTTTCTTCAACGGGAAGTGCGGCGCCCAAAAGCTCATCCTCATCGGGGTCGTGGGTGACATCGATGGTCTGATGCTGGTGACCCTCAAGCTCAACGTTGAGGCACAGCGAGCGCATTTCCTTGATGAGAACCTTGAAGGACTCAGGTACCTCAGGAGCAGGAATGCTCTCGCCCTTGACGATAGCCTCGTAGGACTTAACACGACCGGAGGTATCGTCGGACTTGATGGTCAGGATCTCCTGCAGAACGTTGGAAGCACCGTAGGAGTACAGTGCCCAAACTTCCATCTCGCCGAAGCGCTGGCCACCGAACTGGGCCTTGCCGCCGAGAGGCTGCTGGGTGATCAAGCTGTAAGGACCAGTCGAGCGAGCATGGATCTTGTCGTCGACCATGTGGCCCAGCTTAAGGATATAGGTCTGACCGCAGGTGATGGGCTCGCGGAAACGCTCGCCGGTGCGGCCGTCGTACAGCCAAGCCTTACCAGTGCGGGAAAGCTGCGGCACGAATTCGTCGCGAGCCATGTCGCCGTACTTGGCATGGTTGATGTTGATGAGGTTGCGGTTAGCAGCTTCGATGGCGTTGGAAATCTCTTCCTCGGTTGCACCGTCGAATACCGGCGTTGCAACGAACTGCGGACCGGCAACAGGCTCGGTGGACTCAGGATCGTCAGACCAACCCCACTTAGCAGCCCAACCAAGATGGTTCTCGAGCAGCTGACCAACGTTCATACGGGAAGGAACACCCAGGGGGTTCAGCATAACGTCGATCGGGGTACCGTCGGCCAAGTAAGGCATATCCTCTACCGGCAGAACGCGGGAGATAACACCCTTGTTACCATGACGACCGGAAAGCTTGTCGCCCTGCTGGATCTTACGCTTCTGAGCAACAAATACGCGAACGAGTTCGTTTACGCCAGGAGCAAGTTCGTCACCGTTTGCACGGGAGGAGCGAACCACGTTGATTACGCGACCGCCGGAGCCGTGAGGCACCTTGAGGGACGTATCACGAACCTCGCGAGCCTTTTCACCGAAGATGGCACGCAGCAGGCGTTCCTCAGCGGTGAGCTCGGTTTCGCCCTTTGGCGTAACCTTGCCAACCAGAACGTCGCCGGGGAATACCTCGGCGCCAACGCGGATGATGCCGTCGCTGTCGAGGTCGGAAACCATATCGTCGGAGATATTGGGAACTTCGCGAGTGATTTCCTCGGGTCCAAGCTTGGTGTCACGAGCATCGATCTCGTACTCGGAGATGTGAATAGACGTAAGCAGGTCTTCAGCAACAACGCGCTCGGACACGATGATAGCGTCCTCGTAGTTGTAGCCTTCCCAAGGCATGTAAGCGACCATCAGGTTCTGACCAAGCGAAAGCTCAGCGCCGTCGCAAGAAGGACCATCAGCCAGAACGTCGCCAGCATATACCTTGTCGCCCTTGCGAACGATAGGCTTGTGGTTCATGCAGCCGGACTGGTTGGAGCGCTGGAACTTTGGAATGAGGTACTCGTCGTATTCGCCATCTTCACGTTCGATGATGATGGTCTGACCGTCAACGTAGTCGACGACGCCAGCGTTCTGGGCTACCAGAACTTCGCCGGAGTCAACCGCAATGCGGTGCTCGATGCCGGTACCAACCAATGGAGCACTAGGACGAAGCAGAGGCACAGCCTGACGCTGCATGTTGGAGCCCATCAGTGCGCGGTTAGCGTCGTCGTGCTCGAGGAACGGAATAAGAGACGTTGCAACGGAGGTCATCTGACGAGGCGAAACATCCATGTAGTCCACACGGTCGACAGTAACCTCTTCAGGCTCACCGAATACGCCCTTGGAGTCGCGGGTACGGCACAGCAGACGCTCGGAGGGAACGAAGGTTCCGTTCTCGTCGGTGTGGCCGAATACGCGCGTTTCAGGATCGAACTGCTCGTTTGCCTGGGCAATGGTGTGCTTTTCTTCTTCATCGGCGGTGAGGTAGTCAACGATGTCGGTTACCTTGCCGTCTTCAACGCGACGATACGGAGCCTCGATGAAGCCGTAGTCGTTCACGCGGGCATACGTTGCCAGCGAGCCGATAAGACCGATGTTAGGACCTTCAGGGGTCTCAATCGGGCACATGCGGCTGTAGTGGGAGTTATGAACGTCTCGAACCTCGAAGCCCGCACGCTCACGGGACAGACCGCCAGGGCCCAGTGCGGACAGACGACGCTTATGCGTAACGCCTGCGGCGATGTTGGACTGGTCCATGAACTGAGACAGCTGAGAGGAACCGAAGAATTCCTTGATGGCGGCCACGATGGGGCGAATGTTCACCAGGGACTGCGGCGTAATGTCGTCAGGCTCCTGCATGCTCATGCGCTCGCGCACAACGCGTTCCATACGGGAAAGGCCAATACGGAACTGGTTCTGAATCAACTCGCCAACCGTACGGATGCGGCGGTTGCCGAAGTGGTCGATATCGTCTACCTGAACGCCCTCGGCGCCATCATGGAGACCCACGATGTAGCGCATGGTTGCGATGATGTCTTCCTGCGTAAGCGTGGAGGCGTCGTTTTCAGGGTCGAACTCGAGCTTCTTGTTGATCTTGTAACGGCCAACCTTTGCCAGGTCGTAGCGCTGGGGATTGAAGAACAGGCCGTCAAGCAGCGTACGAGCAGAGTCGATCGTGGGGGGCTCGCCCGGACGGAAACGACGATACAGCTCGATGAGAGACTCTTCCTTGGTAGTGGCAGGGTCGCGGTCGAGGGTGCGGATCACCATCTCAGAATCGCCGAGGATATCGATGATCTCTTCACGCGTTTCGGCAATACCGAGCGCACGCAGAAGAAGCGTAGCGGGCTGCTTACGCTTACGGTCGATACGCACGGAAAGGATGTCGCGCTTGTCGGTTTCGAACTCGAGCCATGCACCGCGAGAAGGGATGATCTTCGCGTTGTAGATGGTCTTGTCGGATGTTTTGTCGCGCTCGGCGGAGAAGTACACGCCAGGGCTGCGCACCAACTGAGATACAACAACACGCTCGGTGCCGTTGATGATGAAGGTGCCGCGGGGCGTCATCAGCGGGAAGTCGCCCATGAAGACGTCCTGCTCTTTGATCTCGCCTGTTTCGCGATTGATGAAGCGGATTTCAGCAAAGAGCGGTGCCTGATAGGACACGTCACGTTCCTTGCATTCATCTACGCTATACTTGGGCTCACCAAATTCATGCTTGCCGAACTCAACACACATATCTTTGGTGTTGGATTCGATGGGGCTGATGTCTGCGAAAGCATTCGTCAGACCATCATCCATGAACTTCTTGAAGCTTTCCGTTTGGATTGCGATCAGATTCGGCACGTCCATGACGGCTGGGATCTTCGCGAAGCTCCGGCGAGTCCTATAACGGCTGGTGGAATCGGGGTTATTAGACTGAACCACGAGTCATTTCCTCCTTCGTTGCAACCGGTTGTTTTGCAAAAAGACACAATTTAATAAAATACTTCGCGGTACCTGCGCCGTCAAGGAAAATTTTCTTCAAGTGTGTTTTACCTATGAAGTTTTGGAAACTTTTTGCAATTTGCCCATTCTGGCACCGAAAGCGAAAACCAGCCTTCACCGCACCCCGCACTACCCTATGACGCCACACCGGGCCCCACCCCGCATCGCAATAAAAAAGGATCGCCCGAAAGCGATCCTTTTTTATTCTGGCAAATTAGCCCAACCCTACTGGAAGTCGTAAAGATCCTTGGTGGCAACCTTGAAGTCTTCGTAAACCTCAGCAGCAATAGCGTCGTCCATCACGAGTTCAAATGCAGCGGGCTGACCTTCTTCATCGAACTCGGTGACCTCAAGAATGGTTACCTCGCCCGATCCGCCGGCCTCTTCACCATCGCCGATAGCGTAGAAGAAACCGTAACGGCGATCGTTGTGGATGATAAGACCCAAGAATTCGAGGTTGACCTTGTCGCCCGACTCGTCTTCAAAGGTAAAAACGATGCCCTCTTCAACCGGGGGTGCGAAATTAGGTGCGCTTCCTTCTCTCATTATTTTTTCCTCCTGTAACGGATAGGCTCGGAATTGCCGGCCTTCTTGGCTTTCTTCTGCTTAGGACTTTCGTTCTTGCTGGCTTCCTTATCTACCACAGCTTCCTCTGCGGAATCAACCGTAGCAACAGGCTGTGCAGTTTCCACGGCACCAGCGGGAAGAAGCGGCGTGGAAGCAAACGAGAAGCGAGTGATATCGGTGCCGTACTTCTTCACCAGCTTGGCATTCTTGGGCTCGCGAGATTTCCACATCGCAAAAAGCGGCGTCGCAACCGCGATGGATGAATACGAACCAGCGATCAGGCCAACCGACATAGCGAAAGCGAAGTCTTTCAGCGTTTCACCGCCGAACAGCAACATGCCCAGAACAGGAACGAACGAAGTGAGCGTGGTATTGATCGAGCGGATGAATACCTGATTCAACGAGTGATTCGCCATAGACATGAAGGTGCACTTTACATCGGGCTCCTTCATGTTGTCATTGATGCGATGGAATACGACAACCGTGTCGTACAGCGAGTAACCCAAAATGGTAAGCAAAGCCGCCACCGTATTAGGCGTAACCTCGCGGCCAACCAACGCATAAACGCCAACCACAATAATCAAGTCGTGAAGCAACGCAACAACCGCCATAAGGCCCATCTTGTATTCGAAGCGAACCGCAATGTAAGCGATGATCAAAAGCAACGAAACAACAAACGCGATGAGGGAAGACTGAATTACGCTCTGACCCCAGTCGGGTCCAACCGTATTTACCTCATAGCTGTCGGTGCTCAGGTTAAGAGTGTCAACCACTTTTGCCGCTGTGGTTGCGGCAGATTCGGCAGACGTAGTGGTGGTACGGACCAAGAAGCCATCGGAGCCATCGGAATTGGTGGTCTGAACAACAGCGTCGGGCTCGCCAGCCTCAGCGAAGGCGGCGCGCATATCTTCGATGGAGGTATCGCCCGTATTGTGGAATGCGATAGATGTACCGCCCACAAACTCAATACCAAACTGAAGGCCGCGAACACCTACGACCACGAACGACAGAACAACAAGTGCAGCCGAAACGCAAAGGAATACTTTGCGTACACCCATGAAGTTGATGTCGCGCTTAATAAAGCGACCCTTCAGCTCATCGAGCGTCTTGTGGGCAATGGACTTCTTTTCCTCCATCGCCTCAGCGGAAGGATGGGCAACCGTCCCCGTCTGCTCACCGCGAAGATCGGCATAAACAGGAGCTGCTTCCTGGCAATCGCGCACACCCCAGAAGCCAGGATGCCTGGTGATAACGCGCGGAGCAAGAAGGCGGATAAGCGGAGCCTTCAGCAGCAACATCATAACGATGTCGCACGCAATGCCCAATGCCAGCGTAAGGCCGAAGCCCTTGACACTTGCTGAAGCCAAGAAGAACAGGGTAAGAGCAGAAACCAGCGAAACCAGGTCGGCATCGATGGAGGTTTCGATGCCATGGCGAACACCCGTGATGGAAGCCGCGCGAACGCTTCTGCCCATTCGGATTTCCTCGCGGAAACGCTCAAGTACCAGAATCGAGGAGTCGGCAGCCATACCGATGGTAAGAACGATACCCGCAATACCCGCCAACGAAAGCGAGAACAGGCCGAACGCCGAAAGCGTAGCCAAAAGACCGAGGTAAAGCACGGCGAACACGGCCATAGCAGCAGCGGTGAGCAAACCCAGGCCGTGATAGAAGAACAGCAGGTACAGCATAACCAGGGCAAGACCCAGAATGGCAACGATCAAACCGCTGTTGAGAGCGTCCTGACCAAGCGTAGGTCCTACCACCTGGCTCTGCTCGTAGTGGAAGCTTACCGGCAACGAACCGCTTTCAAGAACCGTCTGGAGAGACTGGGCTTCCTCGAGCGTGTAATTACCGGTGATGGAAACCTGACCACCCGTGATTTCCGACTGAACCGCAGGAGCGGACTGGATTTGACCGTCCAGGATAATGACGATCTGGCCATTGGTAGGAGCAAGATCGCGCGTTGCATCGGCAAACGCCTGAGTACCAGCAGAATCGAGCGAGATGTTAACCGCATAGTACTGGCTGGTTTCCGATGCCTTGTCTACCGTAACACGCGTAATGTTCTCGCCCGTGATAAGGGGTGTATAGGTGCCCGGGTCAACGCTGCGGTACGTTGTCTTGCCCGTCTTGAAGGAATTGCCGAAATCATCGGTAACCGAGCTCTGCTGCATGTAGGTGCCGTTCTTGATGGCAGCCTGGTCGTCGGCTTCGGTGAAGGAATCAGCGCGAGCAAATTCCAGCTTGCCCGTTTTGCCGATGGTAGCAAGGGCTGTTTCAGGGTCGGAAAGACCTGGGATCTGAACCAGGATTTGATCGTTGCCCTGAACCTGAACCGTTGCCTCAGATGCGCCCAAGGCATTGACACGCGATTCGATGATGGCGCGAGACTTTTCCATGTCTTCCTTGGTAACGTCTTCGCCATCGGTGCTCTGTGCCGAAAGAACCACAGAAAGACCGCCCTGGATGTCCAGACCCTGATTGATCTTTTCATTCGGCGGCGTGAACATGAACACCGAACCGATTACCAAAATGGTTGCCGCAATAAGGAGCCATACGTTGCGGCGGTTCTTGTTGCCACCCGTGCGCTTGTTGCGCTCCTTCTGGCGCTGAGAATTCTTCTTCTGAGCTTCTTTTGCGCGAGCCTTACGACGCTTTTCGCGATCCTTGGCACGCTGCTTTTCTTCAGCCGTGAGCTTCTTCGCTTCTTTGGAAGTAGCCGTGGCTTCTTTTTCCTCGTCCAATTCGTTTTCCTTGGGTTGGTCGACCATAGTAGTCCTTCTGATTATCCTCTGAACAGCGCGCTAGCGCGCATGTGCATATCGGAAATATGATAGCGGCACGCACGTTAACCCGATGTTATTTCTTCAATTTCGCCACTTTATCGCACAAAAGCAGTCGCCGAAAGGGCAAGAGCAATCATTGCGCAACCTTTGCGAGCGAACAGGGGTAAGCGCACAGGCACGCTCGCCCAAAATGGGAAAATGGGGATAACCCCCATTTTCAAACCAGTTGCTTGCTGTTAGTAGTCCTTTGCGGCAGGAGAGTTCATCCAATCCTGATAGAACTCCTCGTAAGCATCGGCGAGCACTGCTTCGCGGGCGCGGTCCATCAAATGCAACAAGAAATATAGATTATGGATGCTCAGCAACACGCTTCCCAGCATTTCATTCTGCTTAACAAGGTGGCGGATGTAAGAGCGGCTATGCGTTTTGCACGTGGGGCAGCTGCACTCAGGATCAAGCGGACCGAAATCATGCTTGAACTTGGCGTTGCGCATGTTCATGCGACCCCGAGAAGAAAATGCCGTTCCCATGCGTGCCGTGCGAGTCGGCAGCACGCAATCGAACATATCAACGCCTTCGTGAACGGCGCGAACCAACGTAGTGGGATTGCCCACGCCCATAAGGTAACGCGGTTTGTTTTCCGGCAGCGCGCGAGCAACATCACCCAGCGTCTCGAACATGGTTTCATGATCTTCACCCACCGAGTAGCCGCCAATACCGAATCCCGCAAAATCCTTATGGCCCGAAGCCACGCTTTCCTGCCCAATCCGCTTCAGGCGAGCGATGGAATCAAGGCGCAAATCCAAATGCATGCCACCTTGGCAGATTGCGAAGAGCGCTTGATCTTCGCGCGTATGGGCCGCAAGGCAGCGGCGAGCCCAATTTGCAGACAGATCAACCGCACGCTGAACGAACTCACGCGTAGCAGGATAAGGCGGGCACTGGTCGAGCTGCATAATGATGTCGGCGCCCAGCTTCTGCTGGATATCCATATTGTCTTCCGGTGTCCAACGGATTTTATCCCCATCGTAGATGGAGGTGAACGTCACGCCGTCGTCGTCAAGCTTACGCGTATCTTCAAGAGAGAAGATCTGGAATCCGCCCGAATCGGTAAGCATCGGACCATCGTAGGCGCAAAACTTATGAAGGCCACCCGCCTCGGCAACCAGATCAGCACCTGGGCGCATTGCCAGATGATAGGTGTTCGACAGCACGATCTGCGATCCGATTTCCTTCAGCGTCTGGGGGCGAATGCCCTTCACCGTAGCGCTGGTTCCAACGGGCATGAACAGAGGGGTTTTCACCGTACCGTGCGCCGTTTCAAACGAGCCTGCACGGGCATGTCCCGATTGGGCCTCGACCGTATATTCAAACAAAGCCATTATTCACACTCCGGGAGTTCGTCGACAAAACGGGCGAAATCGGCAAGGGTGCCATGTTTCACCGATTCTATATCGAATCCATCAGGATCAAGAAGCCAGTCGGTTACCAGATAAGCGTCCAAACCCAGCTTCATCGCCGCTAAGTCTTCTCGGGTATTGTTCCCTACCATAAGGATATCCTCAGGCGCCAAGCCAATTGCCTCCACGTTTTCCTGGAAATAAGCCACATGGGGCTTGGTGCTCGTGGAATTGTCGTACGTAGTAATGCGATCGAACGCGCTTACCGGGACGTTCGCCCAAGAAAGGCGCTTCTCAACCGCAATGCGAGGGAACAGAGGCATGGTGGTGAGGTACAGCGGATAGCCTTTTCCCTTCAATGCCTTCACCACATAAGCGGCGTTCGGGTCAACGTTGGTTGCCATAGCGCTGAGGCTGTCGAAATGGACTGCATAATACTCGTCCATTAACTTCTCATATTCAGCCGAGTTGCCGCCTCCCATGCAGGAGGTGAACGTTTCCCAGAAACGCTCAGAGTTCAGGCCGCCCTGTTTCGTGAGCATGCTTTTCACGCCAGAGCTCAAGGCATCAATAAAACGTTTCGGGTCATGGCCGCAAGACTGCACGAAAGCGGCGATATCATTGAAATAATTATTCAGGAATGCATCCATGTCGATAGGCAGGAGCGTGCCGTCGAGATCGAAGAACACGGCTTTATAGCTGCGTTTGGGCATTATGGGCAATCCTTTCTCAAAGGTGCTCGAAAGTAATCAGGTGCTAGTATAGGGGACGCTGGAAGGAGCGTATGACGAACCTATGAAATTACTACTTCACGCCTGCTGCGGGCCCTGCTCTTTGGAACCGGTTCGGATACTGGCTGAAGCGGGCCATGACATAACCATCGCCTACCTCAATTCCAATATTGCGCCTGCATCCGAATACGAGCACCGCCTTGAAACGCTGCTGGAATGGGCGAAGAGCCAGAACATCCCCGTGATAGAAGGGCCCTATGAACCCGCCAACTGGCAAAACGCCATCAAGCAAAGTTGGAACGGTACGCAAGAGAATCGAGCGGACCGCTGCCGTGCCTGCTACCGCATTCGCTTAGAAGAGCTTGCTCGTTACGCATACAAGCATGGATTCGAGGGCATTGGAACCACCCTCACCGTAAGCCCTTACCAATATATAGACATCATCAACGAAGAGCTTGAACGCGCGGCAGCACCTTACGAGGGATTGTCGGCAGTATTCCAAGACTTCCGCGAATTCTATCCACAAGCAACCATACGTAGCCGCGAACTGGGCATGTACCGCCAAAACTATTGCGGTTGCGCTTATTCCGATGCCGAAGCGGCAGCCGAACGCGCCGAGCGAAAAGCTGCACGAAAAGCCGCCAAGGCAAAAGAGAAACGAGAGAAATTAATGAACATGCGTACCGACGATTTCGATTACGACCTGCCCGAAGAGCTTATCGCCCAGGAGCCTGCTGCCGAGCGCGACGGCTGCCGCATGCTCGTCATGAAACGCCAAAACGGCGCTCTTCATGATGAGATTTTTCGCGACATCATCAATCATTTGAAGCCAGGCGACCTGATCGTGGCAAACGAAACCCGCGTTATGCCTGCTCGCCTTCTGGGAACAAAGCGCAACACCGGTGGCCAGGCAGAGGTATTCCTGCTTCGCGAGCGCTTCGACGTAGAGCCCAAACACGACTCTTCCGCCATTTGGGAAGTGTTGGTGCGCCCAGGTAAGCGCTTGAAGCCCGGCACGGGCGCCATGGTTGATTTCTCCGACAAGGAAGGCACAGTGGTGCTCTCCGCCGAGATTATCGACTGGGTTGAAAACGCCGAAAAGGGCGAACGTTTGGCGCGCCTTACCACTACCCTACCCTCGCTTGACGAGGCGCTGCACCGTGCCGGCCACACGCCGTTGCCGCCCTACATCAAAAACTATGCGGGCGACGAAGAGCTGTACCAGACGGTATTTTCGCGTGAAGAGCGCAGCGCCGCCGCACCCACCGCAGGCCTCCACTTCACGCCCGAGCTCATTGAGCGCATCAAGGAGAAAGGTGTCGATTGGGAAACCGTGCACCTGGAGGTTGGCTTGGACACCTTCCGCATCGTTGACGAGGAATTCCCGAAAGACCACCAGATCCATACCGAACGCTACACTGTCCCCGAAAAAACCGTTGAAGCCATCAAGCGCACCAAAGCCAATGGAGGTCGCGTTATCGCCATCGGCACCACGAGCGTTCGCAGCTTGGAATCGGCATGGGACGCCGAAGCAGGCGAAGTCTTGCCACGCAACAGGGAAGCAACCAGCCTGTTCATCCTTCCCGGCTACGAGTTCCATGTGGTCGACGCGATGGTAACCAACTTCCATGTTCCCCGTTCGACTCTGATGATGCTTGTAAGCGCATTCTCAAGCCGAGACAACATCATGAAGGCATACCGCCACGCCATTAAGCACAAGTACCGCATGCTTTCCTTCGGCGACGCGATGTTCATCGAATAGCATCAAGGCCCCATCGCTTCTCTAAGCGATGGGGCCTATCAGTAACACCGCATTGAGCATAGTCTGCTTCGCACCAAACGCCAACATGCCCTATGCCCACCCTTAACCAGTACCTTGCCGCCACGCCAAAAGCTTTTGCAAGGCGCACACATCCACTGCGAAAGGAGGCCGTTCGCAGAACGGACCCAAACAATGGAAGATATGAAAATCGCCGTTCTCATCGACGCCGAGAACATCTCAAGCAAATATGCAAGCATCATCCTTCAGGAAGCTTCCAGCATGGGCAACCTGATATACAAGCGCATTTACGGCAATTGGACCACCTCTACGCTCAACTCGTGGAAAAAGGAATTGCTCGACAACGCCATCCAGCCGATTCAACAGTACAGCAACACCGTGGGCAAGAACTCATCAGATTCCGCCCTCATCATCGATGCGATGGATCTCCTGTATCAAAAACGCCTCGACGCCTTCTGCATCGTTTCATCCGACAGCGATTTCACGCGCTTGGCATCGCGCCTGCGTGAATCGGAGATGTTCGTATTGGGCATGGGAGAGCAAAAAACACCGCGTGCTTTCATCAGTGCGTGCAACAAGTTCGTCTACCTTGATCTTCTGCACAAGGCAAACACCGATGCCGCAAAAGGCAAGAAAGCAAAATGCAGCAGGAAAAAACAAGGCGACCAGGCTTCCGCAAAATCTGCGAAGAGCGCAACAGGGACAATTTCCCCCAAAACCGAAGATTCCGCCAAAGCCCGAAACCACAGTTACGAGGAAAAGCCCTCGCAGCACCAACCTCAAATCGAGCAAAAGACCACGGTTAAGCAGGAGCGCGATACCCGCACCGAATACGAACCCGCTGACGAGGACTTCAACGGCCTCGACATCATCACCGTGGAAACCGTCCTGCGCGAAATCGCCGAAGAATTCAGCGGCGATGACGGCTGGATCCTTTCTTCGAGCTTGGGAGCACGCCTGGCCAGGCGCTTGCCAGACTTCGACACGCGCAACTTCGGCTTCAAGAAGTTCGTGCCTTTCATCGAGTCGCTCAGCTTCTTCGAAAGCAAAAGCGTAAGGGAATCGGAGAACTCGGGTGTGAAAACCGTCTATTTCCGCCTGATCGAGGAATAGGACTAGCGCGCTGCCTCATCCGCAACGCGAACCGCATGTTCCAAAGCAGCTATCGCTGGTTCCACCGAATCCAATTCAATACCACCGTAACTCACCAAAAAACGTCGCACGGGGCCACGCTCCGCTGCGGCGCTTTTGCTATAGAACAGGGACAGCGGCACGATGCGCACCCCCTTGGCTCGTGCGGCATCGACAAATTCCCGCTCCCAACGGCTGCCTGCAGCAAGACCGGAAGCCCAATGCTGGTCGTCTGCATTTTCGGCGGCCACATCGTCGAACCTATAGCGCATTGCATGCCCCTGCGAGACCGAATTGCGCACCTCTAGCGCTTTGATATCGGTGGATATACCCATGATGAAATGGATGCCGGCATCCTGCTCTTCAATGCTGACCCTTCCAGAAAAGGAGCTTCGCTGAAAAGCAGAAACCAAGGCATCGCGCACCGAACGGTAATAGGTGCGCAACCTGTTTACATGGCGTTCGTAATCGCCGCTTTCAATAAAGCGCGCCAAGGCCAGCTGATCGATGGCGCTGACGGTACAGGAATAGAACCCCAGTTCGCGCCTAAAGCGATCTGCCAATGCGGGCGGCAAAACCAGATACCCGACACGAAACGCCGGTCCAAGGCTTTTCGAGAAGGTATTGGCATAAATCACCTTCCCCGTTGCATCGATACTTTGAAGCGAGGGGATAGGCCGTCCCGTAAGGCGGAATTCGCAATCGTAGTCGTCTTCAACAAGATATCGATCATCCTTCGCGGAAGCCCAACCTAAAAGCTCGTAACGTCGCCCAATCGAAGTCACAATGCCCGTAGGAAACTGATGGGATGGCATCAGATGCAGGACATCTGCCCCAGAATCGACAACGGATGCCATATCAATACCATTTTCATCCAAGGGTATATGAGAGAGCGCAACGTCATTAGCCTCATAGATTCGAGAGAGGCGCAAATACCCTGGGTCCTCAACGCCATAACGGAGATTGCGCCCCAGCAACTGCACGAGCCAGTTGTAAAGCACCTGGGAACCAGCCCCCACAACAATACATTCGGGATCAACTTCCATACCACGAAACCCGCGAAGATGGTCGGCGATAGCTTTGCGCAAGCGGAGTGCACCAGCAAACCCCGTTTCACCTACCAGCATACGTTCCGATTCACGGGTTAGGGCATCCCTCACCGATTTCGCCCATGCCGCATAGGGGAACATGCCCAAAGGCACCGATGAACCCGTAAAATCAGCAAAAGCCGCTTTGCCGTTGGTGCCACTTTCATCAGAAATACCCACCGGCGGCACCGCAGACTGCCCGCCTGCTTCCAGCCCGCCCTCGAAACGCTGCCCCACAGCCGCCAACGAAGCATAAGCCTGCGCCAAACCCTCTTCGGGAAGCAGGCTGCCATCGGTCGAGCATACCGCTCCTGCTGAAGATCGCCCGACACCGGAAAATGACGGCTTGCAACCAAGAGCAACGCCAGAAGAGCTTAGATCGCATGCAAAATAGCCCCGTCGCGGTTCCGCCCTCAAATACCCTTCCGCAATCAGCTGCGAATACGCACCCTCTACCGTAATCAAACTCACGCCCAAATGACGCGCAAAGCTGCGCTTAGAGGGGAGCTTTTCCCCTGGCGCAATGGCGCCCGTCTCAATGTCGGTGCGAATGCAGCGATACAGATACTCGTACAGGCTCAATTCGCCCTTGTCGGAAAAGGAATAGGTAAGCATACGGAATTCTCTCTCACTTCGATATCAACACTGATCTTATTTCGTCTGGACATATTCTGGTCATATCATTATTACCATTATTGGGTATACCTGCAATACCACAACACTTCTACCCTTTCATTCGTTATCAAAAGCGACACAGCGTGCCAACAAAGCGCGTCCGCATCAAACGATTCAAGGAGAACGAACATGGCAGAAGCAAATACCCCCGAAGAGCAGGTTAAACTGAACCGCCAGCTGGCACAGATGCTCAAAGGCGGCGTAATCATGGACGTAACCACGCCCGAACAAGCACGCATCGCCGAAGAGGCAGGCGCCTGCGCGGTTATGGCGCTCGAGCGCATCCCTGCCGACATCCGCGCAGCCGGTGGCGTCTCCCGCATGAGCGACCCCAAAATGATCAAGGGCATCCAGGAAGCCGTTTCCATCCCCGTTATGGCAAAATGCCGCATCGGTCATTTCGTCGAGGCTCAGCTGCTTGAGGCTATCGAGATTGACTACATCGATGAATCCGAAGTGCTCTCGCCTGCCGACGACACCTATCACATCGACAAGACCAAGTTCTCTGTTCCCTTCGTTTGCGGCGCACGCGACTTGGGCGAAGCCCTTCGCCGTATCGCCGAAGGCGCAACCATGATCCGCACCAAGGGCGAACCCGGCACGGGCGATGTCATCCAGGCGGTTCGCCATATGCGCAAGATGAACCAGCAGATTCGTCACGTTGTCTCGCTTCGCGAAGACGAGCTCTTCGAAGAGGCGAAGCAGCTTGCCGCCCCCGTAGAGCTGGTTAAGTACGTGCATGAAAACGGCAAGCTGCCCGTTGTTAACTTTGCCGCCGGCGGCGTAGCAACACCTGCCGATGCCGCCCTTATGATGCAGCTGGGCGCCGAAGGCGTGTTCGTTGGTTCCGGCATCTTCAAGTCGGGCAACCCCGCAAAGCGCGCACGGGCTATCGTTAAAGCGGTTACCAATTACACCGATGCAAAGCTCATCGCCGAGCTTTCCGAGGATCTCGGTGAGGCTATGGTAGGCATCAACGCCGACGAGATCGAACTCATCATGGAAGAGCGCGGTCGCTAATGACTGTCGCTATCCTGGCTCTTCAGGGAGCCTTCATCGAGCACAAGAAAAAGCTTGAGGCGCTTGGGGCAGAATGCTTCGAAATACGTCAGGCATCCGATTTGGAGCGCCCCTTCGACCGTTTGGTGTTTCCTGGTGGTGAAAGCACGACGCAGGCCAAGCTCTTGCATGAACTTGGGCTAATGGGCCCTCTGCGCAAACGCATCGAAGAAGGCATGCCGGTGCTTGCCACCTGTGCTGGACTTATCCTTTTAGCCGAAACGGTAGACGGGACGGGCGATCTGGACAATCTTAATCCCGCCGCCGCCAAAAACCGCCTGAAGGTTAAGGGGTTTGGCACCATGCCCATTACCGTGCGCCGCAATGCCTACGGTCGTCAACTGGGCAGCTTTCATACTTGTGGGTCATTTGGCGAAATGGACAACGTTCCCATGACGTTCATCCGCGCTCCGTTCATCACGGAAGTCCGCAAAGGCTGCAATGTTCTAGCTGCATGCGATGGCAACATCGTAGCCGTGCAGTATGGCAAGCAGCTGGGCATGGCATTCCATCCTGAGCTTGATGATGACAACCGCATCCACGAACTGTTCCTCTCTTTGTAGCTCCCAAGCCTAAGCGCAGTTCCGCCAATACCTAAAAGCCCCCTGTTCCGAGAGTCAAAACTCGAAACAGGGGGCTTTGTTTTCGGTCCGATAACTGGGGATCAGTTAGGCTTGCGCTCTTCAGCTTCGCGCATCGCCCTGTCGATATCCTTTACCATTTCTTCAGCACAAGGGCATCGGTCAGGGTTATGGGCACTGCACCCGCCGCACTCGTCGCATGCAATATGCCTACCTTGCTTATGGGCGCGAACCCAGCTGGCGATAATCGCACCAACGATAGCAATCAGAACAACAAGCACTACGAATGTTCCAAGGTTCATACCTTACGCTCCTTCCAGGGTCACATCGCCAAACCAATCAACACAACTAGGAAGCCGCGGATCTGCTCAGATGCGCAGATCCGCGGCGGTTCAATTACCTTCGATTACGGTCTATGCTTCGTCAACCGCACGAACGGCAGCCTTGCCCTGCCACTTGTTCGGGCGGAACAGCAGCCACAAGAAGGCGATAAATGTTGCAATCGCAAGAACGGTGAATACGTTGAAGGAAACTTCACCGACAGCCATGCCAGCAAACTGGTAAATCCAGAGAGATACAACCCATGCGATTCCGCACTGATAGCCAATTGCTGCGAAGAACCACTTGGTGTTGTTCATCTCGCGCTTGATGGCACCCATAGCCGCAAAGCACGGAGCACACAGCAAGTTGAACGCCAAGAAGGCATAGCCAGATGCATAAGTGAAGGCAGCCTGAACATTTGCATACCAACCAGCATCGCCATCGTACAGAATGCCGAAGGTGGATACAACGTTCTCCTTCGCGATAAGACCCGTGATGGTAGCGGATGCCGCCTGCCAATCGCCGAAGCCCTGAGGTGCGAAGATCCAGCAGATTGCATTACCGACAATAGCCAAGATCGAATCGTTCTGATCCTCTACCGCCTGGAACACGCCATCCACGAAGCCATAGGAAGAAATGAACCAGATCAGGATACAAGCTACCAAGATGATGGTGCCAGCCTTCTTGATGAACGACCATGCACGCTCCCACATGCTACGCAACACCGCGCCAATGGTTGGCAGATGGTATGCAGGAAGCTCCATGACGAACGGGGCGGGATCGCCTGCGAAGAAGCGAGTCTTCTTCAGGATGACGCCGGAGCAGAGAATGGCGATAATGCCCAGGAAGTACGCGCTGGGGGCAACCCACCACTCGCCACCGTACACAGCACCCGCGAACAAAGCGATGATCGGAAGCTTCGCACCGCAGGGAATGAACGTCGTGGTCATAACCGTCATGCGGCGATCATTCTGGTTTTCGATGGTTCGGGAAGACATGATGCCAGGAACGCCACAGCCAGTACCGATAAGGATCGGCACAAACGACTTGCCGGAAAGGCCGAAGCGACGGAACACACGGTCGAGGATGAACGCGATACGAGCCATGTAGCCGCAAGACTCGAGGAAAGCGAGCAGCAAGAACAGTACCAGCATCTGGGGAACGAAGCCGAGTACCGCACCAACACCAGCAATAATGCCATCGAGGATCAGGGCCTTCAGCCAATCAGCGCACCCGATAGAATCCAGACCCTGCTCAGCAAGGACGGGGATACCGGGAACCCACATGCCGTATTCCGCAGGATCAGGCTCAGAGCCCTCAAGCTCTTCTGCGTACGTGTCGGCGTCTACTTCCTGGGTTTCGCCGTCTTCGTCAACATAGGTTGCCATAATGCCTGCGTCGGCGGCTTCATCGACGAAGTCTTCGGATTCAGGATCAAGGCCTTCCTCGATCGCTGCTGCCTCGAATGCGGCGATAGCGTTCTGGTCGCCCTGGTAGGGAGCCAGAACATCAAGGGCCTCCTGGTAAGCATCAGAATCCACCTCGACCGTTTCGTTTTCACCCGATTCGTCGTCATACGACTCGTAGGTTGCGGTCAGGCCAGCGGCTTCAGCATCTTCGACAAACGTCTCGGAAGCAGGATCAAGACCCTCTTCTTCAGCTGCGGCTTCGAAGGCGTCAACGCTTTCCTGGGCACCCTCGAACTCCTCAGACACCTCGTCGAATTGCTCTTGGCCAGTGCCGAGATACCAGCCATCGCCGAACACACCGTCATTTGCCCAGTCGGTGGCAACAGAACCAACAGTTGAAACGGAGATGTAGTACACGAGGAACATAACCACAACGAAGATCGGCAAAGCCAGGATGCGGTTGGTTACCACGCGGTCGATCTTGTCGGAGGTGGTCAGTTGACTTGCCATATTCTTGCTACGGCAATGATCGATAATGGTGGAGATATAAGAATAGCGATCGTTGATGATGACGCTTTCAGTATCGTCGTCGCTTTCTTTTTCCACCTTAGCAACAACGTCGCTCACATCGGGAGCTCCCTCGAGAGCGGAAGCGATCTTGCTATCTTTTTCGAGAAGCTTGATTGCATAGAAGCGCTTGAGATTAGCGGGAACGCTGGAGGGAAGGCGACCCTCGATGGTCGAGATAGCTTCTTCCGCTACAGTGGAGAACGTAATTGGGGTAGGCGCAGATGCAGAGCCAATGGTCTTAAGGCAGTTCACCACCTCATCGATGCCCTCGTTCTTCAATGCAGAGATCTCAACAACATTACAGCCGAGCTCTTTGGCAAGCTGTTCTGCATGGATTTCGTCGCCGCGCTTGCGAACAACGTCCATCATGTTTACGGCAACGACAACCGGTACACCCATTTCAAGGAGCTGAGTGGTGAGGTACAGATTGCGCTCAAGGTTGCTGCCGTCAACGATATTCAAAATGGCGTCGGGCTTTTCCTGGATAAGGAAATTTCGCGCTACGACTTCTTCCAGGGTATAAGGGGACAAGGAGTAAATACCTGGAAGGTCGGTAATCTCGATGGACTTGTCAGCCTTGAGCTTACCTCCCTTTTTCTCTACGGTAACGCCTGGCCAGTTGCCAACATACTGGTTGGAGCCGGTCAGCGCGTTGAACAGGGTAGTTTTACCACTGTTCGGGTTGCCTGCTAGTGCAACTCTCATTCATTCCTCCATTCGGTGTTAGATTAGGCTAACTACAGGATCAAAAAAAGATCGCTATGCGATCATGCGAGCGCACTATGCCTATCAGAGGATGCTCATGCTTAACCCTTTGATGGGCATATAATGCGCCTATTCGACTTCGACCATCTGTGCGTCTTCTTTTCTCACAGAAAGCTCGTAGCCACGAACGGTAACTTCAACCGGATCGCCCAAAGGCGCAACCTTGCGAATATATACCGAACAACCTTTCGTGATGCCCATGTCCATGATGCGGCGCTTTACCGCACCCTCACCATTCAGCTTCACAACGGTCACCGTTTCACCGCTCTTAACTTCTCGAAGAGTTTTCACTATGCCTCCCCTCTTCATCTTTTCGCTTAGCTAGAAATGACATGCCGCTACACCGTGATGTGCTTTGCAAGCTCAGAAGAAAGTGCAACACGAGAACCTTTCACATTCACGATGAGGTTGCCGCCGATACGCGATACAACAACAATCTGCTCGCCGGGAACAAAGCCCAGATTCTCAAGGTGACGATGAATGTCACCCGCGCCATCGTGAAGTTGCCTTACGTGGTAAATGCCATTGTTTCTAACTTCAGACAAAACCATGATGCTTCCTTCCACATGCCCCACGGGGCGGCTTACGGCTCTAGTAAACCAGAGCTAACTAACAGATTGATGTTAACCCTGTCATACTCGAGCGTCAATGTTCACCACGGGTTATTTTTTTGAATGGATGTAGGGTTTCATAAACGACCTGGTAGAAAAGTCTGTTTGCCGAATTTATTTTTTTTTGCAGTAGCAAAATGCAACCTGTATATAAATGCGCCTGATCTTTCCGCATGGAATTTGCGAAAAGATCAGGCGCAAAGGCGGCAAGGTATTTAGAACCCAGGAAACACCATTCAAGTTGCCAACCAATCTCCAAACAGGCTATTGCGGCATTGAGTCGTCGAAGGCGCGAGCGTCTAGGCCGCTCCGCTCGAACAGGGCATTGAGTTCTTGTTGGCTAACGCTATTATCATCAAGGCTAACACCAAACGCCTGAGCTACTGCATAAGCCTGCTCCCGACGCAAAGCCGAGGTTGACAAATCCCCCGCTTCGCCAAAATAGCGAGACGAAAGCAGCAATGAGCGCGAAACGTACTCCATGAGCTGGGGGTCAGGCTGCGAGAGCTGCAGCATTGCCGCCATAGATTCAGGCGCCATGCACAAAAGAAGACCACCATCCATCTCCGTAGCATCAGAAATTGCGGCATCGAGCATGTCGGCTGCCGCACGGGGATCGTTTTCGCCCCGCGCACGAAGCATGCTTTCCTTCATGGCAGCAGCAAGCTGCATGAACATACGCATCAGATAATCTTGAGTAAGCACGTTATCCCCTCTCTGGGTACCGTATCCCCAAATGCTCGTAAGCACGCTCTGTTGCCTGACGGCCTTTCGGCGTACGAATAAGCAAACCCTGCTGGAGCAAATACGGCTCATACACATCTTCAAGCGTATCGGGCTCTTCCGAAAGCGCCGAAGCTAGAGTCGAAAGACCCACGGGTCTACCCGAAAACTGAATGCACAGAAGTTCAAGAATCCTGTTGTCCACTGGATCGAGGCCCAAAGAATCCACCTCAAAAAATGCCAGAGCCTGAGCCGCGCAGTCTTCGTCGATCGGCGAAACACCCTTCACCTGAGCCCAATCGCGCACACGTTTAAGAAGTCGATTGGCCAAACGAGGGGTTCCACGACTACGGCGGGCAATCTCTAAAGCGCCTTCCTCAAGAATATCCACGCCCAAAATAAGCGCCGAGCGTCGAACAATAAGCGCCAACTCTTCTGGCGCATAGTAGTTAAGGCGGAACGCTATCCCGAAGCGATCGCGCAGGGGGCCCGTTAGCAAACCAGTTCGCGTAGTAGCTCCAATAAGGGTGAACTTCGGCAAATCGAGCCTGATAGATCGTGCGGCGGGGCCTTTGCCCACGACGATATCAAGCGCAAAATCTTCCAATGCTGGATACAGCACTTCCTCAACCATGCGATTCAAACGGTGAATCTCGTCAATAAAAAGGACATCGCCCTCTTCAAGATTGGTAAGGATAGCGGCCAAATCCCCCGTACGCTCAATTGCGGGACCGCTTGTTGTTTTAATATGCACGCCAAGCTCATTGGCCACAACGGTAGCCAATGTGGTTTTTCCCAAGCCCGGAGGACCCGAGAACAAAATATGGTCAACCACGTCTTTGCGAGCCCGTGCCGCCTCAATGAGGATAGAAAGGCTATCCTTCACTTTCTTTTGCCCCAAATACTCGTCAAGACACGTTGGCCTCAAGCTACGATCAAGGGCGAGGTCGTCTTCGATAAGGGAGACCGAGCAAGCGCGTGAGGCCGCATCGCCATCGCGAGATGAATCGGTATCCTTCAAGACTTCCAAAGGCGCTTCGAACAGCGCGCTTTCTATTTCGAAATCGTCATGCAAAGATGAGTCCACCTTTTTATCGATTATTTCCCTAAACGCTTTAAGGCGTATTGCAATAGTATCGTTTCGCTTGCTTCCTCGGGAGCCCCCTTAAGCGCAAGATCGGTTTCTTCCGAAGTGAAGCCCATAGAAAGAAGCGCTTCCGCCGTACCTTTGCGTGCATTTGCCGCTTGCGCCGAAATACCGGGCAGGGCGATCTGGGCATCGGAGCCAAACGATTCTTTCAATTCGAGCGCGATGCGCGATGCCATTTTCTTTCCCACGCCAGGAATTTGCTGAATAGCCCCTACGTCCTGCGACACAATAGCAGACACCAGCGCCTCTGGCTCGTACGTAGAAAGAGCGGAAAGCGCAACCTTCGGACCAACGCTCGAAACTGAAGTGAGCTTCGCAAACAACCGTTCTTCATCGTGATTCAAAAAGCCATACAGCACCAACGCATCATCGCGAACCTGCAAACGCGTTAGAACCTTAGTCTCTTCGCCAACATGGCCCAATCGAGAAAGGCTCTTCCCTGACATGGAAACGCGGTACCCGATACCGCCAACTTCTATCACAACAGAATCAACGAACAGCGCCGCGATCGTTCCCCGCAAAAACGAAATCACCGCACAGCCCCCCTTTCCCAAGAAACCGAATGAGTGGTGTAGCAGATAGCAGCTGCCAGAGCATCGGCGGCATGGTCGGGCGAGGGAGCTTTCTCCAGACCCAGCAACTGTTGAACCATATATTGAACTTGACCCTTATCGGCTGACCCTGCCCCCACAACAGCCAGCTTGATTTGGCTGGGAGAATACTCGGCAAGCGCCATTGGTGCTTGACCGCAAGCAGTTAAAGCAGCGCCGCGAGCCTGCCCGGTTGCAAAAGCGCTTTGGGTATTCGAGCCGAACCACACCGTTTCAACGGCAACGCATTCTGGCTTATAACGCAAAACCACAGCGGATATCTGTGTATAGATTTTTGCCAAACGCTGATGCAAGGGCATCGTGGGTTGGGTTGCCACGCAGCCGTACGCCACGCAAGAAAGCGATATGCCCTTTTGCTGAACAACCCCCCAGCCCGTATGAGCCAAACCTGGATCGATTCCCATTATTATGCGAGCTGCCGCCATGCCATCCTCTCAAACAAACATTTGTTCGTATAATAGCATAAAAGAAACGGGGGTGCGCAGCCCCCGTTCCATTCAGTTGCTTACTTAAAGCCCCTACAGTCCTATGGCTTTGAAATACTCCAGCCACTTGCCAAAAGACTCATCGCTGATAGCATGCTCCATCTGGCATGCTTCTTCCTCGGCAACTTCAAGACTAAGGCCAACTTTTTCATGCAGGAAACGAGTGAGCTTCTCATGGCGCTCCAGCACCGATTTACCGTAGTTGTACCCGTCTGAAGTGAGGGTAATGTCACCGTAATAAGGCTGATCAAGCATGCCAGAGGCCTTCAGGCTGGCAACAGCCTTCGAAACCGACGCCTTCGATACGCCAAGCTTTGTGGCAATGTCCACCGAACGCACAGGCTGCGTATCGGAACCTCCCAGCATAACGATAGCCTCAAGATAATCTTCGTGAGATATGGAGACTTTTTCCATACTATCCCTCCCCCAGCGAAAGCTGACGTCGATGGTGAATGAAATGAATCGATCCCTTTTGAACGGAACGATCCCGCAGTCCGCTTAAGGGAGCCACGCGTCTTTCGATGAAAAGCGCGTTTCAAATACAGCACGTACTAGTAGCTACATAGTATACTGATCACACCAATAATACCCCACACGAAAGATGGATTCATGGCTACCAATCGCTATATCGACACGCGCGGACGGTGTGCGGCTCCGGTCACTTTTACCGAAGCCGTGGTTAAGGGACTTGCCGAAGGCGGCGGGCTTTTCGTTCCCGAAACGCTCCCTAAGCTTAGTCTGGAAAGCATCCTTTCATTGGCGGAAATCCCCTATGCCAAGCGCGCAGCCTTCATCTATCGCTCGTTTGGCATCGATCTGCCTGACGCTAAGATCGACGAGCTCATGGACGCGACCTACGGCGACCGTTTCGACAATGAAGCGATATGCCCCATTACATCGCTCGATGAAAACACCCATGTTCTTGAACTGTGGCATGGTCCCACCAGCGCTTTTAAGGATATGGCGCTGCAATGCCTGCCCCATTTCTTTAGCGCAAGTGCGTCTCAGTTGCGCGAACAGGGAAAGCTGGAAAACACCTTCCTTATCCTGGTTGCCACCTCGGGCGACACCGGCAAGGCTGCTCTCGAAGGATTCCGCGACAAAGATGGCGTCCAGATTGCGGTAATGTACCCCGACGGCGGTGTTAGCGACATCCAATACAAACAAATGGCAACCCAAGCAGGTTCCAATGTCATGGTCTGGGCAGTAAAAGGCAATTTCGATGATTGCCAAACGGGTGCCAAGAACGTTTTCGGCGACGAAGTATTTGCCGAAAAGCTGATGGGCTCCAGCCAGGTTGCCCTCTCTAGCGCCAACTCCATTAACTGGGGCCGCCTTCTCCCTCAAGTGGTTTACTACGTTTCCAGCTACGCCGAATTGGTTGCCCAGGGCAAGCTTGAAGCTGGCAAGCCGCTTGATGTCTGCGTTCCTACCGGTAATTTCGGCAACATCCTTGCCGCATGGTACGCAAAGCAGATCGGCACTCCTTTGGGCACCTTGTTCTGCGCAAGCAACGAAAACCGCGTGCTTACCGATTTCATCAATACCGGCAGCTACGACATTTCCAACCGCGAATTCGTCCTGACCCCGTCCCCCTCGATGGATATCTTAGTTTCTTCAAACGTCGAGCGTCAGCTCTTCGAGCTCACAGGGCGTAACGCCGACGCCATCGCAGCATGGATGGAAGAGCTCAAGGCAAACAAATCCTTTACGGTCGATACCGAAACCCTCTCCAAACTTCAGGCAGATTTCAAATCAGATTCCGTCGATAGCGAAACATGCCTCAGCACCATCAAAGAGGTGCTCGATAAGCACAATTACCTTATCGACCCCCACACTGCCGTTGCCTACAAGGTCGCAGAACGACTGCACGGTGAAAACCCTGTGCTTATCGCCTCAACCGCGCATTGGGCAAAATTCGGCGAAAATGTATACCGCGCACTGCACGGCATAGCACCTGGTGAGCCTCTTCCCGAGTCCGTGGCAGAGCTTAGCGGATGCGCCCTAAACGACCTCATTGCCAACGAGGCCAACAGTCACAACATTCCCAAGGGTCTCGCAGAGCTCGATTCGTTGCCCATCCGATTCGAAGATGTTATTGAAGGAAACACCGCCGCAATCGAAGAAGCCGTGCTCGATTTCTTGAAATAGGCGAAATATATCAATCAACACGAAAGCCCCCGCTTCACCGTGTTGATCTGCTCCCCGAATTTGGATTGGCAAATGAAAATCCGAGTTCGAAGGGCGCAGATCAACGGAAGAAGCAGGGGCTTTTTCTATCTTGTTTCTATCATTACGGTTGGGGCCATCTCTCCATTCTTGGAACAAGGGCTTTTCGCAAAGGAGATATTCACTATTACTTCCACTCCTTTACCAAGACTCACGAGGGATGTCTTCGCATTGTCGGCGGAATCCTCGCATTCGGCGATCCCAGCCCCAGCCATTTCATCCATCAACGACTTAGACCTGTTTCCGCTGCTTTGCAAATTGCATGCACCTTCCTCCCCGCCCGAAGGTTCAAAATCTAGCGCAGGATCGCAGTCCGTATCATAGACCGCAGTCTCAAACCGCCCATTTTGGTTTCGAGAAGCTTCCCTTGTTTTCGTCTTGTCGTGTGCGAAAGAATGGAGGCAGTTGTAACAAATATCCATATCGGAAAAGCAGCGAGCACCGCAAACGGGACAGGTTTTCACCTCCAACCGCTGAGATAGCCGAATTCCCTCAGGGTCAACTCCTAGCTCGTTGTCGCACGCATTCTCGCCTGCCAAAGGAATCCGCAAGGATTCTCCTTCGCTTAAGCACCCCTTTTCCTGAGGCAGCTCACCGAAACTCATTTTCTGACGCATAGTTCAATCTCATCTCCTTTTTTGAACCAACCAACAACCCGATCCTCCCCTGAGGACCCGCTCAAATCGCTCTTCGCTACGGCCTTTCGCTCTAGAACCGCATAAGCGCCAGGGCATTTTCTCAATTGCCAGGGCGGAACATTCTCGTACGACTCCATAACCCTTCCTTCTCTTCCGACAAATGCGATATCGATTGCGTATCCCATGCCAAACGTATGAACGGAATGACAGGGAGCAATCAGAAGAACTTCGTTGCTCAATCGACGAGAGAACAAACCTGTCATCCTGTCCCAAAAGGTCGCCGCAAGGCACAGTCGCCGCCCTATTCCGTCATCAACCATTCCCTCTCCTTGCGTTCACGACCACAGAGGTGCCCGCTCCTACCGATTCGCAGTTAAGCATCAACCAGCGGAACTCTCCTTCTTCTTTAATGAAAGTCAGTACGGTTTCCTGTCCGCTCGGTACAGTTCGCCACCCCCGCTCTTCAAGCAAGGACCTAATTTCGCCAATCGCGGAAACCCTGTCGCACGAAAGCACGCAACCCGCGATCACCCCATCATCAGAAAGGGAATGCCAATCGCCCCATCCATCAAGAACCTCGGCATTAAAGGAATTTGGCGCATCCTGGTCGAACCTTGCCAGCACCTTATCGGGATCAAGGCGCAAAATGCCCTTATCGGAATCGACTAAATCCTCGACAACAACAGCCGAACTAGCAGAATTCGCAATCGAAGCGTCACTTAAACTGGCTCCCAGCCATGCAAACAGCCAACCGCTTAGCACGACGGCAAAAACACCCAAGGCAACCAAAACAAAGGCACGACAAGCGCGCGGATAAAGCACTTTTCGCATAAAATGACGGGGTTTCATCACCATGTCAAAACACCAACCCGGGCTTATAGGCAGAAACCGACATTCGCTCTTCATGGCTAAGGGGCGGAAAACTAACCCCAAAAGCCCCCGAAAGTTGCCCCTTCCCAAAAAGAGTAGGCTCAAAACGCATCTCAGCAGAGAAGGTAACCATACCCCCTTCAACGCCAGACGACGAAACCTGAAACTGCAAATTATCGCGAGAAAGGGACTCTTCCAACTGGCTTTGAATTAGTCCGCAGCTCTCATTTGTTCCCTGTTCATAGGCAGGAGAAGCAGCATAGGTGCACACCGCATTTCTAAATACACGGTCGAAAGAAGCGCAATCGGAAAAAAAGAGGACGGCGTTTATCGCGACAAAAGCAACAGCGATCATTGCCGGAAAGGCAACAACAAACTCAATCGTCATCTGCCCTGAGGTCTTATTTGGCATTACTCCCACTGCCTCGCCCCCGTCACGCTCGAAGCAATTCCCCTCAACGAATCGAGGCCGTGCTGCACAGCTTGAGCCAAACCCCCAGTAACCGCCTGAGGCAAAGCCACGGTTACGGGAACCTCAATCGCTCCATCGAATAAAATGATGGTGGCAATGGTAAATTCGCCGCCCAAGCCGGCAATCGCATCTACAGCAGCAGACTGGACGCAGGAAAGAGCGCCATCAATTCCACCATTTCCCTGCGACATCAACGCCATTTCCTTTGCAGACAATAACCTGGCAGAAAAGGCAGAGTCATCAGCCCTCAAAACATGCTGAGAATTAACCAGAACAGCTTTCCTTGCAGCAAGATCCACTGGGGCAAAACCGAAACCCTTAACGGCATCTTGCAGCGCACCCGAAGCCCAAGGCCCAAGGCCACTGGCTCCCATAAGAGGAATTCCGCTCAGAACCGATTCAACGGTCTCTAGCAATGCATCATGACCTTGCGTGTATACATCAAGAAAGCCAGACCACATTCGAAGGGCAACCTTTGCAGCTCCAACTGCCGCCGAACCCTCGCCCGATAGCCCATCGAGAAACGAGGTGACGACGTTCTTTCCCTCGTCGGACGATTCCCTTACTAACGTTGCCGAAGAGAGGGCAATGCGTACGCCGAGACCCCCAACGCCCTCGGAGGCAACAAGAGACGAGGGAAAACGAGTCTGCGGTGCCCCTGTATCGGAAACAAGCGATATCACACCATGGTGACCAGGGGGCGTAATATCGATTCGCTGATCGCAAGCCTCGGCAAAAGCCTTGCCCACCGAATCGAGCAAACCCCCCGCCATATCTTTCGCCTGCTGACTTAAAGGATCGAGTTCCTTCCTTGCCTTTTGGTATTCGTCTGCCGCCTTAGCCACTTCGTTGTAATGGTACTCAAAGCCGTTTTGGATCGACGAAGATGCTGCGGCGACCTTTCCCATACTGCTTGGAAGAAATTTGCAATGAGGACAAGGTGCATAGGATCCCACGGTATCCATTTCCTGTATTGAGCCCATTCCGATCGAACCCTGGACAAGCCCTGGACACCCATTCCAGGCATGCAGAACCGGAAGCCCCTGCGCGTCAATGGTTTTGGGATACACCATCTCGGTGTACAAGATCGTCGATCGCATTTCATCGGTGTTCTTAGGCAACCGTGGGAAAAATGCATCAAACGAAGACTCTGTCTCGTGAACATAACCCTGCCCAACTGTCTCTTGGGCATAAGCATAGAAGCGCTTCCTCAAAGCAGAGTTGGACAGCTCATCTACCGATTGCCCATTTGGGACTTCAGCCTGATAACGAAGCCGGTAATAGGTCTTTGCGCGCTCTAAGGAGGCGGCAAAATTCCAGGTATCAACCGAGGAAAAGAATGGATTATCAAATCCCGCCATTCCTGCAAGTTTCGCTGCTCGCTCGTACATACAGTAAGTATCCGGGCTGATAGAGTCATGCTCGTATCCATGCTGCTTCCACTCATTCGCCCGCCTCGCCGCCTCTTCAGCTTGGGCAGCGACATCTTCCAGGTTATCCCGCGATTCCTCCACTTCACTCAAAGCCTCATCCGAATCGCTGAAAGAGAGCGAATCCCCCTTTTCCACCTCCCACGGAGAAAGAACAACGAGTCCCTGATAATGAGCCCCATCGGATAGCGAGGAATTTGCAGAATACACCTCTTGCGCCTTCACTGCGGCGACGAAAGGCAAAGCCTGAGCCAATCTGTCAAGCGACTCGTTTGCTGATTCCGAAAAAGAGTCTCGCGCCTTCTTGGTTTTCTGGGCCATTTCCAAAAACGTTTTTGAAAAGCCCGAGGCAGGAGGAACGCAAGCGCAAACAACGCTTAAGCCGAGACATCCCGCAGTAGTAAGAGATAGCGACAAGATCACGGCATCGCAAACACCAGCAACGAGGTAAAACTCGCCAACGGTGTTTTCCGCAGCAAGAGCAGCAGCATCGGCAACTTCCTGAACTCTAGACGAACAGCTATTGATCTCATAAACACGCGCAGCAGTAAAAATAAGCGAAATCGAGATAAGGAGAGCAAGGACCATCCCTACCGTAGAAAATCCCTCTTCGGCCCAAAAAAGAGAAGACGAACGCATTCTCTTCATCGCGCATTCCTTTCCGCAGTTGATCCATTCTGAGAAACCCACACATCTGGATTCAATCCCTGTTCATTTCCAACCACCCAAGCGCTCTTGCTTCTCGCCGAAACCGACACCTCTTGGACGAAGTTTCCTTCCTCATTCACTAGTCCAAGGGAACGAGCCCCAAAATCGAAAAATGGCAAAGGCTCCGCCTGATTTTTGATCGTCACCGTAACGACATCGCTTTCTTCGCCGCCATCAAAACGAACCTCCCATGTGCACATTCCTTCATGAACATGAAAATTCTTTTGCTGCGGAACCGATCCCAGCCTCCTGGTTACGTACCCTTCGTAGGCATCAAGCGAATCACCTGACGATCGAGTGGAAATAAGACGACAACCTTCCGATGCGGCAGACTGCATAACCACACGGTTGTAAAGAAGAATCCCTGGCTGAATCAAAAGCATCAGCATCAGGAGAATCACTGGTATCAGGAAGGCGCCTTCCACCGTCGACTGACCACGAAGGCAGCAATGAGCAGAGGGGGCTCTTCCCCTCAAAGCCCCAGAGCCGAACGTCGTCAAGCGCAACACCAAACAGCGAAAGTGTAAAGCTGAAGAGGGGAAGATCTCCCATAGTCTGCCCATTTCGTCCTTCCTTAGTACAGAAAAATGTCTGCCCATGCCGCAGTCGGAACATTGCTCAAATGATGAGATGCCGACTGAAGCGCATGCTCAAGCACCAAACCAGATTCGAGCAAATTTGCCACAGCCCCCAAACCGATAACCATGGCAAGAAACGCCGCAAACACAATGACGTACTCAACGCTCGATTGCCCTTCAAATTGCCCCATTTAATGCTCCTTGCACCTCGAGCAGGCAAGATTAGAGTCCGTTGATCCCAGAAGAAATTGCATCCCATAGCTCTTGGATTTTGGGGCGAAACACCGTAATGGCAATAATCGCTATAACAACCAGAACGCCGACCAAAATCGCATATTCCGTTGTTCCCTGCCCAGAAAGAGCCACACGACTCCGTCTCGTGCTCCAAAGAGCGCGCACCAACGAAACATATGAGACGGCTTCGCTTTTCATACGATCCAGCGCGTCTTCAACGCGCAACATCATCGACATGCGCTTATCCATCAATATTTCCCTGTTCATGTCTTCCTCCTAAAATCCTTCCATCAAATCAAGCATGATCGGGCCCATTACCAGCATGAGCATGGCAGGCAATATCAATGTCGCCACAGGGAGCATCATTTTCACCGGCGCCTTTGCCACCCTCTCCTCAAGTTTTGCCTTCCTGATCGCACGAGCCTCAACGGCAAGCAAGCTAAGGCTCTCTGCCATCGAAGTGCCGAATCGAACGGACCTGATAACGTTTTCAGCAAATCTGTCGAAGAGCAAAGAATCATACGATCGCGCAATCTGACGCAATCCCTCGCTTCGATCGATAAGACTATGAGCCCATTGCTTTTGCGCAGAACCCACCACCTCGCTCAGAGAACCCCCGAATGATTCGCAGTAAAGGAGCAATGCCTTATCGAACGACATACCGCTATTCAAACCAAGCACTATCACTTCGATCATTTGGGAAAACTGCTGCTCGGCAGAAAAGGCACGACAACGAACCTCTTCCCTTATCGCCGCTGGCAGCCTACCCCAACCCCATATCACTCCCGCAATTGCCCCAATAGTCGCAAGAAGAGGCGAAAAACAGGAGCCGATCAAACCACCCACAAGTAAACCGACTATCGCGAAATAAACACGTACGCAGGCATAGCCGTCCTCTGTTAACACCCTGTCAATCCCTGCTTTCTCGAGCAAACAGGCATTTTTTGAGAAACCATACGAACCAACCTTCAACAAAGGCGAAGGCAGATTGGGCTCATCAACCGAAAAAAGAACCGCCTTCTCTATCAGCCACGAACCAAGCCCTCCCGATTCAAGGGAGACCAGCGAAGCACGTAGTAAAGAACCGTTCCCTAGGGCTTCTTTGGCTCGCTTTTTTCTCTGAGCCTCGCAATGCCTCTCGTAGCAAGCAAGGCCGAAAATCGTCCCGAAACAATAACCAGCGCTCATCGAAGCCGCAGACAACCAAGTCACCATCATGCAACCTCAACCCTTAATAGCCGTCGGACGATAGAAACCCCCAACACCTGCATTCCAATTGCACTCATCAGCATGACAACACCAAGGGGACTTTCGAAAAAGGGATCGAGAAATCCAGGAGAAAGAAGGGAGAACACCCCCACCAAGGCAAAGGGCATCGCAGTGACGATTTGCGCAGACAACTTCGCTTGGGCAGTTTGCGTCCTTAGGTTTCTTTTCAACTCCAACTCATCGCAGACCGACTGACGAGCCGCCTCCAATATTCTTTGCATGCTGCCGCCGGTCTTATGCTGAATCTCCAATGACGTTGCAAGAAAAGCCAACTCAGGCTCAGAATGCTCGGCGCGCATAACTGCCAGAGCCCGATGAACCCCACTGCCAGTTTCAAGGTTTCCCTCAACCTCCGAGAAAAGCTCGCTAAGCGGCCCCTTGGTGTGCTCTGCGACCTCATGAACCGTTTGAGACAATGAGTAACCAGTCTGAAAGCAGGCTTTCATTGACTGCATCGCTTCAGGGATCTCCTCCCGCACCTCTTCCTTTCGCTGCTCGCTCCTCTTATTGACCCAGGCATTGACCATAAGGAAAGCGCAGGCAACAGATGCCAAGCCGCCTATGACGGAAAACGAAAAGGCGTAAGCAAGCGAAAACACAAGACCAGAAAATGCAAGAAGCACCGTCCCCATAGGGACAAGATCGGTGCGATAATCCAATCTGCGTACTTCCCTAACCACGCCCTCGACGAACAGGCCGAAGAAGGTGATGCGCAATACGGCCTTAGACAAACCTGCCAGAGGGGTAATCCCCTCTGCAAGAATCCGACCGATAAGACCTCTTCCTCCAGTTCTGTCAACCGCTCTCTGCGACCGCCACCGATCTAACCCCCTTTCAAAAAGCCAGGAAAGCCCTAATAGCCCAAACGCAATCGCAAAACAGGAAGCGAGCATTAATAGGATGCTTGACGTTTCCACTTCGCCACCTCTTCCCTCGTCGCTATGTTCAGGTAAGGAAGATCATCAAGCCACCTAGGATGCGCCAACCATTCCTTCGTCCCCGTTACCGCGTCTCGCTTGAAATAGGTCTCAACCCTACAGCTCGATGACCCCTTGTCCCAGGTATATCCCGCTAATTCGCATACGCCTCTATCGCCATTGGGATAACGTGCAATTTGAACCACCAAATCGATCGCGTTGGCTATCTGGCTTTCGATTGCCTCGATGGGAAGCTCGGCGCCATAGCGAACCATCATCGTCAAACGCGAAACCGCCTCACTAGGAGAATTCGCATGCAAGGTAGTAAGAGAGCCGTCGTGACCGGTGCTCATCGCTTGAAGCATATCCAGAGCCTCCGCACCCCGGCATTCGCCAACAACGATACGGTCGGGGCGCATGCGCAAAGAGTTAATGACCAGATCGCGAATCGACACTTCGCCGATCCCTTCAGCATTCTTTTGGCGGGCTTCCAGGCGCACTACATGAGGATGCTCATCGAACCTAAGCTCGGCTGAATCCTCAATGGTTATGATTCTCTCGTCTGAGGGGATAAGGGCAGAAAGCGCATTCAGTAAGGTAGTTTTCCCGCTACCCGTACCACCAGAAACGGCGATATTGCATCTTCTCCGCACTGCCCATCTCAATAACCGATCCACTTCATGGTCAAAAGAACCAAGGTTTCTCATCTCATCAAGGGAAAATGCATGTGCTCGAAATTTTCGGATCGTAACAACGGGGCCATCTAAAGCAAGAGGCGGAATTATCGCATTGACACGATGCCCCTGGGATAGCCTCGCATTAACCATGGGAGAGCTTTCATCCACACGACGCCCAAGAGGTCCGACAATTTTGTCTATCAGATTAAAAACTTGCGCATCGTCCTCATAGCAATCGCCCGATTGATAAAGTTGACCATCCCTCTCGTAGTACAGCGACTTTGATCCATTGACCATTACCTCGGTAATGCTGTCATCGCCGAGCATCTCTTCAAGAGGGCCCAGCCCAAACACCTCATCGAGATATTTCCCAACCACCTCATCTGCCGAATAACGACCGGTAAGAAGCCAGGGCTCTTCAGCTATCACCCTTTCGCAAGCAAGACCTATTTCACTGCGAGCTTGACGTGGGTTGCTCACAATAAGGCGAGCCGCATCGGCAGGAGGAATAATTCGACCTACTTTCTCCCGCAAGCTGGTCAAAAGCGCATCTTCTGTCGAAAGGCCAGAGGAAGGCCTCGCCAATGCACGCTCCATCAGCGTCATGCCGTCCTCCTTTTACGTATTCCGGGGAAAAACGTTCTTTTTTCATCAGGAGTTTCTTGCAGCTCGAGAGACTTTAAACGTTCCGGAACCAGCTGGGGGACAATTTCTTTTAGGCTTTCAATAAACGGGTTCTTCGAGGAAACAAGCTCAAGCGGAAGGCCAGCTCCAAGCAATTCACCTACCTCTCTTCCTCCATCCCTCAGCTCCCCAACCTGAATCCCGTGAAGCGCACACGAAACATCCAACGAGGTCAATAGCGCATGTTTTGAGCAAAGATTAAGAAGGAATCGAAATGGTTGGACTGCAATACCGCAACGAGCGCAAAGATCAAGGGCACGCGAGCAAGAGCGCACTGAAGATGGACGCTGATCAAGAATGAACAAAACCTGATCCGAAGCCTCAGATACCTGAATATGGCTGTCGGACCAAAAAGACCCCGTGTTAACAACCACAGCATCAAAATGAGCCTTTAAGAGCGAAAGTAGTTCTGACGTATAAGCAACAAGAGCCTCTGATTCCTCGAGCCTCTCGGGGGTACCGACAACAGCTGGCAATCCCCCTGCAGGCTTTACTTGATTGATTCGCTCAGGCTGACGAACAAGCTCGTCGATACCCACCGTATCATCGAGCCCAAGCAAGAATCCTGCATCCCCAAATTGAAGGTCCAGATCAACTAAAACCGTTTTCAAACCTTTTTCCTGCAACAAAACCGCAAGGCAAGCCGCAACGGTGCTTTTACCAACGCCCCCATTCCCACTCAGAACTGAAACGACAAAACCGGATTGAGCTTTCTCGCCTCTCAAGGCGATGGCATCCGACAACCTTCCTGAAACACTTTTGGGCTTTGGTTCGGATATGGTGCTGGGCCTGCCCTGAGACGCTTCTTCAAAGTCCGAGGCAGAGGGCTCAGCGATCCTTATGGAAGACAACTCTTCATTGCTACTCGCAGCTGGAGACACCACCTTATCCCCCGCACCCAGAAAAGCCTGTTTGCTTTTCTGTTCCGAATACCGCCTAACAAACTCCGCTTTACCCCGAATCAGGCTAATTCCCGCAGCCTGGCATCGGCCCACCTCAGAGCCGGTTCCGCCGAAGGAAACCAGTTCAATGCTCCTACTCAAGTCATCGTGCTTAAGAGCGGCTGCAAGATTAATCCCCTCCATGTCGTCGCAAGAAACAACCCACACGTTATCTTTTGGCCCAATTCCTAATAAAGCTTGCCGTGCATCGTAAGCTGTACAATACGTCTCAAGCCATTCTTGGGAAGCAATATCCTCATCATTTAGCCCTATTAATCCGGGATATCTCAATGACTCGGTATCGACACATAGCATGGTTTTATTGCCCATATCCCTCACCTTTCCCGTTTCCTTTCGAAAGCTCTTCCGCGTCAAAACCGATCGCTTTGATCAACCAGATAAGCAAATCCCTATTTCTACCCTTCGCGCAATCCTGAACTGGATGGATCGTCTTGCTCCTCGTTTTGGCTTTGGTCAGAAGATTGCCGATCAATTTCAGGGGCTGGCAGCACAAAATAGATATCCATTGACTGCGAAGCTGTAACGAATTCCTGGGATTGCTCGAGGGGAACAGCCAGGGTAACCCAGCTCACCTTTCCTTTTACCCCGTTCGAATGTTCGACATTGGTCGCCAAAACCAAGATTCGCCTACCAATACATGATGTCTGCGAGCCGGTTGCATAAACATCGACAACATCACCTGCAGACAAAACCCCACCAACCGCCTGAACATCCTCAGCGGGAACCGATAGGGCAACACAACCCTGAGGGACATCTATGCCAGACCCGCCCGAATCAAACCTACGCTGAGAGACTGCCTCTCCCGAAATAATCAACGAAGCCGCTTGCATTCCCTTTACGTCTTCGAAGGATGTCACGCAGTCGCTAGGCAAAAGATCGCTCAACCATGTTTTAACTTCAGCATTAGAAGCATCTACGACTTCTCCTGGATAAATATCTTTAGTAGCAACAAGAACATCAACCTGCTCTCCCCCGTAACGCTGCATAGCCTCAATTCGAGCATCATCCGCCTCCTCGCGGACTTGCACCGAATAAGCAAAAATGCAGCCAGCGCAAAGAGCACCACTCAAAAGACCGGCTATTAAAGCACCACGTTTCATATCTCATCCTTTTCCCGATAGGGGAATGATCTCAGGCGTATCTAACATCACTGCGAAAGCAGTGAGAAAGAAAAGAGAAAATGAAGTGAAAAGACCGAAAAACAAAAAAAGCCAGGGGACAAACCCCTGGCTAAAGAATAATTATCAAGATTAACTACGGCGTTTTCCGCATTGCGAGCAGAATGCACCCGCTTTATTGCTTGCGCCGCAAACAGGACAAGACCAAGAAGAACTCTGATCAATTCCATCTTGCTGCGATGGAACCTGAACAACAGGAAGCGGATTGGTTTTCGAAGAATCACCAATCATAGGAGCAGCAACCGGTTGATTTGCAACTACGGCTTCAGGTGCAACGGCAGAGCACTGCGAATTAATGGAAGCATGGTGATCCGATACCGGAATAGACCCACTGGAAACTGGAACAGATTCTAAAGCGTCATAGCCAACAATAGCCGAACGAATATCCTGCGTGTTTCGCCACATCTTAACGATCAGCATGAAAAACTCGTAGAAGAGTCGATTGAGCACTTCCCCAAGAGCAAACATCACGACAACAGTAAGAATTCCGAAAAATACACTGCCAATATCGTAGCTAAGCAGCGACAAAAGACTTATAACTGCCGCAGCACTACCGAAGGCAATAAAGCACATGTTGTAGATAAAGAGAACGATCAGGATCTTTTCGGACCAAAATTTCTCGAACCTAAGAAAAGGACCAAAGTCGTGTTTCGCGCTCTTCAGCTGAGCTTTATCGAATGAGTAAACATATTTCCTATACAGCAAAACGGTACAAACAATCGCCGCAACAAAGGCAATGAAAGTAAGAGAAAGCCAAATCCCCCCTGCGAAACCAAGCAGACTGAACAAGTCAAACCCATAAGAAGAATATCCGTACATCAATAACTCCTAACGGTAATAAATCAAAGACGAACAAATCAATGCTGTTCCTTAAGCTTCAAAATACAAGAAGCTGGAATTTTATGCTGTAGGTGATTGCGGCTTAGCTGAAGGATAGGTCTGCTTAAACTCCGTGTAATACTTATTGTTGTCTCCAGATCGGTCACGAGAGAGCGGTGCGCAGATCTCATCTTCATGTCCAGTAGGATCTGAATATTGAAGACTGATATCCCAAGACTCCGAAATCGCTCCGATCCTTTGGGTGCAGTCGTAATAGCATGTGAGCATTGCGGAATAGCAAGAAGCATAGCGTGAAGTTGATGGAACGGATAAGTTCTTTAAAGCGTTGTAATCATCTGCGATTTCCTCAGCCAACGCATAAGCGCTACTAGCATCAGCGGATCGTACGCTCATATTCTTAGATACGTAATCAGCATTGAAAGTCTTAGCAGCAGAAGCAATACGCTGATCGTAATCACCTAGTCGAGAATAATACGAAGAGAGAGTTGAATAAAGTTCCCTATCCGCATCGGTAACCTCGGAAGATGGGGTATTGGTAGTAGTCTGATTGGAATTTGTAGGCTGAGACTCCTCTGTTGTGCTCGAAGAGGCAGAAGAGGAATTCTGCTGACCGCCAAATAAATTAGACAATAAAACACCAGCAAGAATAAGAACAGCAATAGCAAGAACAACAATCAGAACGATAAAAATAGGTTTTTTCGTATCCGAAGCCTGATTCGGGGATACAGATACAGAGCCCAGTGAAGGCTGACGATATTGCCTATTTTGAACATCCTGCGAATTAAAAACTTGCGTATCCCTCGGATAAGATGCTGCTTTAGAACCCACAGCCGGCATCGGAGAAGTATCCTCAGATAAAGTAGAACTTGGGGAGCTGGACGGCAAATCGGAAGAGGCCTCAGTAACTGCCGCTCCGCAGGTAGTACAGAACCTTTGACCAGGATCAAGTGGGGAACCGCATGAGGTGCAAAACTTTGGATATTCAGACATAACGTAAATCCATTTCGGATCGCTTGATAATGCCTAATCATTATGCCATTAAATGCAAAAAAAACCTATTTAGGTTAAAACGGATGCCAACCCGGGAACATAGAAAAAGGGCCCTAGAGGCCCTCGGGAAACGGA